>Ga0207415_1000035_pt1 | contig 170452 bp, 155 predicted proteins | sample Passage237A_FD_187369 | JGI IMG/M metagenome (GOLD analysis project Ga0207415, IMG submission 187369) | Cellulose adapted compost microbial communities from Newby Island Compost Facility, Milpitas, CA, USA - Passage2 37A (SPAdes) (version 3) ... | reverse complement strand
CGTGGCTGAGCTTATTACTAACTCAACTTGCAAGCTTAAAAACCCTTCCGGTCTTTAAAACCTTATTATTATCTGCCATCTCTCTACTCAATCTCTTTCCTCACAAAAGCGGGTGCAAAGATAAGAATAATATCCCCAAAATCCCAAAATAATTTACTAACTTTTTTTTAGAATTAGCTCTATATTAAAGAGGAGGGGCTGCATTTCAAAATCCAAGACCTAAGTCTTAAACTACTGAACAAAAGCTCGTTTGCGTTTTGTTGTTTTCCCTATCTGTGAAGGGACTGCAAAGGTAGCAGAAGAAAATGATATTGCAATAGGTTTTGACAAAATATTTTTAAATAAATTATCAAAACCTATTAGCCAGGCTATTATACAAGCACTGACTCCTTCAATATTGTCTGTTTTCTATCGGGACCAACAGAAATAACCTTAACCGGTATCCCCAACTGAGTTTCAATATATGCTATATAGGCTAGCAGTTGCTGCGGAAGATCTGAAAAAGATGAGCAATCCTCAAGTGTATCATTCCAGCCTTCAAATATCTCATAGATCGGTGTGATATCTTCCTGATCAATATCATAAGGCAATGAATCAACAAGCGAACCATCCTTCAGCTTGTACTGATGGCATATTTTAATTTCCTCAAAACTGTTGAGCACATCAACTTTCATCATCCAAAGCTCGGTAGCTCCGTTCAGCATTACAGCATACTTCAACGCTACCAGATCAAGCCATCCACATCTTCGCGCCCTACCTGTCGTAGATCCGAATTCATTTCCTTCTTTCCGGAGGGTCTCACCTTCCTCATTATTGAGTTCTGTAGGAAAAGGTCCGCTACCTACTCTTGTACAATATGCTTTAAAAATCCCGATTACCCTGCCAATCTTTGAGGGAGCGATTCCCAGACCGGTACATGCTCCAGCCACCATAGTATTGGAAGAAGTAACATAAGGATATGACCCGAAATCAATATCCAGCAAAGATCCCTGAGCACCCTCGGCAAGCACCGTTTTATTCTGGCTTAAGCAGTCATTGATAAAATATTCGCTTTCAACCAGATTAAATGTCTTAAGAAAGTCAATTGCCTCAAAGAACACTTTTTCAGATTCCTCAAGAGTCGCATAATCAAAATGGAAAAAGTCCAGGATCGTTTTATGATGATCTGTCAGTTTCCGATACTTCTCTTTAAAATTATCAAGAAGAATATCCCCTACCCTGATACCAACTCTGGCAATTTTGTCCTGATAGGTCGGCCCTATCCCCTTGAGGGTAGAACCAATTTTCTTATCACCTTTGGATTTTTCGTATGCAGCATCCAGCAAACGATGGCTAGGCAAAATAAGCTGTGCTTTTTTAGAGATAAAAAGATTACTTCTGAAATCAATTGAAAAGGTCCTGAGCTTCTCGATTTCGGTCTTAAAAATAACCGGATCCAGCACAACTCCGTTGCCAATTACATTAGCAATATTATTATGGAAAATCCCGGACGGAATCTGATGTAATACATGTTTTATCCCATCGAACTCAAGTGTATGTCCGGCATTAGGACCTCCCTGAAATCTTGCGACAACCTGATATTTAGGCGCAAGGAAATCTACTATCTTGCCTTTGCCTTCATCTCCCCACTGAAGTCCTAACAAAACATCTACAGCCATTTTTATTTATTCGTTAATTTAGTTTTTGCTTCCTCTTCGTTTTCTACAATTGTAAAAATTGCATTCAGCTTGGTTATAACTAAAAGTTTACGGATCTGATCGCTGGGTTTTATCAAAACAACTTCTCCGCCCTTATTGCGAAATCTGGTAAGAATGGTAATCAGTACGCCTATGCCACTGCTGTTCATGTACCGAACCTCTGAAAGATCTATAGCACAAAACGTTACATTTTCGTTGATTTTGTCATTTACCAGATCAGCAAGCTCAATTCCATTGCTTTCACCTAACAAATCTCCTTTTAAAAAGATAAAAAGAATATTCTCTTTAATCTCTGTAGTGTAATTCATAGTTTAATTTGTCTCTTTTTTGGAACACCCCCCATTAATACATGTACCATATAATATGAGAGAATGATGATGAACTTTAAAACCAAGAAGCTCTCCTACCATCGTCTGGATATTATATATCCTCGGATCACAAAACTCGACAACTTTGTGGCATTCAGTACAGATCATATGATCATGCTGACGAGAACCAAAGGATTTCTCATACTGTGCCATGCTGTTTGTTCCGAACTGATGCTTGGTAACAAGGTCACAGGAAAGCAAAATATCCAGCGTATTGTATACAGTAGCTCTGCTCACCCGATAGGTCTTGTTTTTCATATTGATGTACAAGGACTCAACATCGAAATGGCCCGGGCAGGAATAAATTTCCTCAAGAATGGCAAAACGTTCCGGAGTTTTGCGCAATTCCTTACTCTCAAGATATGCTGTAAATATCTTTTTTACTTGCTCAATGGTAGAATCTTTTGTGTTCATAGACCCGATAAAGATACAAATATATACAGAAGATGCAAATAGTACATATTGACTACGAAGAAAAACGCTCTGTAGTATATTTGATTTATGAATCTATGCGAATTACGTTAATTATATCCGGTATTTTACTTAGTTTCAGAATCAGCTTGTCCAGATGCTTGGTGTCATGCACAAAGATCATGATTTTACCATCAAACATGCCATCGTTTGTATCAACTGTTATTGACCGGATATTCACCTTAAGCTCTGTCGAAACAACCTTTGTGATATCATTAAGAATACCAACGCGGTCGGTGCCAATCAGTCGTATTCCGGCAAGGAAAGCAAGCTCCTTCTGAGATGTCCACTTAGCTTTTACAATCCGGTATCCGTAGTGAGACATCAGCTCAATCGCATTGGGGCAGGTAGTCCTGTGAATCTTGATACCTTCATTGATGGTGACAAATCCAAATACGTCATCCCCTGGTATCGGATTGCAACATTTTGCCAGCTTATAATCAATCTTATCCATATCATCACCGATAAGAAGCATGTCTGAGTCAGCACTTCCGGATTTTTTAGGCAGTGTTTCTTTTTCGGTGATAAGGGTGTGGGAAGGTTGTTTTCTTGCGGGCTTTACTTCGCGGGGCTCCTTTCGCTCCCTGAACTTTTTAATATCTCTCGGATCAATCAGCTCTTTTGCTATATTGTAATATAGCTCATTCGCGCTTTTAATATTAAAAAATGCGAGCAGCTGCTGAATGGTTTCATTGTTCAGCTCCAGCTTCATCTGGCTGAGCTTTCTCTGAACAATCTCTTTTCCTTCATTGGCAATCTGCTTTTTATCCTCTTTCAGAGCATCTTTAATACGCGCCCTGGCTTTGGAACTAACAACAAACTTGAGCCAGTCTTCATGAGGCTTTTGTTTGCCGGAAGTCAGAATTTCAATCTGATCTCCATTGTTAAGGATATAACTTAAAGGGACAAGCTTCTGGTTTACCTTGGCTCCCAGACAACGGATACCAATTTGGGTATGTATCTCAAAAGCAAAATCAAGTGCAGTGGAACCATGCGGTAATATCTTCAAATCCCCTTTGGGGGTAAATACAAAGACCTCTTCGTTAAATAAGTCTTTCCGGAAATCATCCAGAAACTCAAGCGCGGAAGAATCATTCTGCTCGATCAGTTCCCGCACTTTTTTAATCCATACATCCAGGCCGGCTTCTTTGCTGACAGAACCGGTCTCCTTGTATTTCCAATGTGCTGCGTATCCCTTTTCGGCAATATCATCCATTCGCCTGGTACGGATCTGCACTTCAACCCACTGCCCCAGCCTGCTCATTACGGTTGTATGCAGAGATTCATATCCGTTAGCTTTAGGAGTGCTTACCCAGTCTCTCAGACGATCCGGATTGGGTTTGTAATAATCCGTAACAATGGAATACACTTTCCAGCAAAGCGCTTTTTCTTCTTCGGGGCTGGCGTCTATAATAATCCTTATTGCAAAAAGATCATATATCTCTTCGAAAGACACACTGTTCTTTTTTATCTTATTCCATATGGAATAGATAGATTTAGGTCGTCCTTTTATAGTACAGTTTATTCTGTGTGCTTCCAGAGCTTTGTTCAGCGGATTGATAAACTCTTTTATAAATCTGTCTCTGGATGCTTTCGTTTGCTTGATCTTGGTAGCAATGCTTTTGTAGGTTTCCGGATCTGTGTATTTAAGGTAAAGATCTTCCAGCTCCGTTTTAATCGCGTAAAGGCCCAAACGGTGTGCCAGCGGAGCATACAAATATATAGTCTCGGATGAAATTTTCAGCTGCTTGTCCCTGGGCATACTTCCCAGTGTCCTCATGTTATGCAAACGATCCGCCAGTTTGATAAGTATAACTCTCGCATCATCTGACAATGTCAGAATCATTTTACGGAAGTTTTCAGCCTGAGGAGAGCTTCCCTGATCAAATACTCCGGCAATCTTTGTAAGCCCGTCTATAATGGAAGCTACTTTTTTTCCGAAATCTCTCTCGATATCTTCCAGCTCAAGATGCGTATCTTCAACAACATCATGAAGGAGCGCGGCCACAATAGAAGTCGTGCCAAGCCCGATCTCCTCCACTGCTATCTGCGCTACCGCAAGAGGATGGTAAATATATGGTTCACCCGACTTGCGACGCATGTCTTTATGAGCCTGTAAAGCTGCATAAAAAGCTTTTTTGATGATTTTTGCATCATCATCTTTTAATACAGGTTTTGCCAGCCTCAACAGTTTCCTGTAACGCCGTATAATTTCTTTATTCTCTAATTCTAGATCTACCTGAAGCATATACCCAAAATAAAGGATTTTTTTTGCTAGTTAGGAACATAAACGCAAGACAAAAATTATAATAATTTTTTTTTCTCAAAAGTATTGACATTTGATTTTTTCGCTATATCTTTGCGCCACGATTCTGATAAACGAATAACAAAAAGTTATCATAAAGAATGCGGATGTGGCGAAATTGGTAGACGCACTAGACTTAGGATCTAGCGCCGCGAGGCATGGGGGTTCGAGTCCCTCCATCCGCACAAAAATCAACCCTCAATCTTTTACAGGTTGAGGGTTTTTAAATTTATACAGGTAGTAAACACTAAAACGCTCATAACCTTGGAAGTAACACTAGAAAAGGAATCAAAGTATACTAAGCTAAAAATCAGCCTGAAAGAATCTGACTATCAGCCCAAGGTTGCTGAAAAGCTTAGAGAATACAGCAAAAAAGCAAATATAAAAGGTTTTCGCCCCGGTAAGGTTCCTGCAGGACTTATACACAAAATGTATGGCAAAAGCATACTGGTTGACGAAATCAACCACATGATCTCCCATACAATTAATGATTATATTAAAAACGAAAAGCTCAATGTTGTTGGCGAGCCGATACCGGCCGAAGAAAACAACAGTATTGACTGGGATAATCAGAAAGATTTCGAGTTTCAGTTTAATCTTGGCGTGGTACCTGAGTTTTCAGTAGACCTGAAAAAATTGCAGGAAACCCGTTATACTATCAAAATTGACGATAAGATCCTCAACGAAACGATCGACAATCTTAAAAATCAGCTTGGTGAAATGACGGAAGCTGACAGCGTTGCTGACAATGATTTTCTAACCGGAGATCTGGCGGCTTCCGAAGGCGATTTCCGTAAGGAAGATGCTATGCTTGCTGCAGACAAACTAACCGATAAAGCGAAAAAGCTTTTTATCGGGAAAAAAACCGGTGAAACAGTTTCATTTGATATAGAAAGCACCTTCATCGATGCTGCGGCTGCCGGAGTTACTACCGGCCTCAGCAAAGACGAAGCAGAAGCTCTCAGCGGAAAATATACCTTTAGCATAAAAACCATCCGGAGAAGAAAACCTGCCGAAATAAATCAGGACTTTTACGACCGTATCTTTGGCAAAGACACTGTCAAGTCAGATGAGGAGTTTAAAGCAAAGCTTACAGAAACTATCTCAGAAAACTACCAGAGAGAAAGCGATCTGCTGCTCAGCAGAGATATCCAGAATCACCTTGTTTCCGGTACTGACATCACGATACCTGATGAATTTCTTAAAGAGTGGCTGCTTCGAACCAATGCCGGCAAGCTTACTCCGGAAGACATAGCGACGCAGTACGAGCATTTTCGTAAAGATCTTAAATGGAATCTTATCCGTAACCATCTGATTGAGAAGGCCGGTATAAAGGCAGAACATGAAGAAATAATGGATAAAGCAAAGGAATATATTCGTCAGCAGTTCGGCAATCTTCCTATAAACGAAGAAATGGAAGAAACCCTTAACAAAATTGCAGACAATTATCTGAAACAGGATAACGGAAAGACCTATATGCAGACTTTTGAGGCTGTACTGTATGACAAAACCATAGCCTATCTTAAGGAAACTATCGCAACAACAGATAAAGAGGTTTCACTCGATGAGTTTAAAAAAGTAGTCGAGGCGGAATAAGCAACTTCTTTTTACATAAATCATTATCAAGAAAGGCGAAATAAAGTTTCGCCTTTCTTATTTTAATCCATATTGCAATCAGCAATTTACTCATACGAGAAATCTCATTTACAAAGCATTATTCCTTTCCTGCATTCCTGCATCTGATTTTAGCTTTTCTTATTCCTAAAGACGACAAAACTTTTTCGATCAAATATCTTATTTACAAAAACAATTCTTAATTTGGTTCAGTTTTTGAAAACTCTATACAATCAAAAGAATAGAACTTCTTTTATTTTTGTTTCACTAATAAACTACACGCAGTAATACAATGCTTAACAAGGAAGAATTCAGAAAATACGCCATCAAGGATCAGTATATCGGAAGCAATATAGTCGATCAGTATATCAATCATGTGGAAAGTGCGTCAGGTCATTACGTCAGAAACATGACACGTTCTGTTATTGAGGAAAGACCTACCCGTTTTGCAGAAATTGACGTTTTTTCCAGACTTATCATGGACAGGATTATTTTCCTGGGAATGGGCATTGATGATAATATAGCCAATATTATCGTAGCCCAATTACTGTTTCTGGAATCAGTTGACTCGAAAAAAGACATACTTATGTATGTAAACAGCCCGGGTGGCAGCGTATATGCCGGATTTGGCATTTATGACACCATGCAGTATGTAGGACCGGATGTGGCAACCATATGTACCGGACTTGCTGCTTCAATGGGTGCAATTCTTCTGACAGGAGGAGCTCCCGGCAAGCGTTCATCCCTGCCCCACTCCAGAATTATGATTCACCAGCCTCTTGGTGGTGTACAGGGTCAGGCATCTGATATTGAAATAACAGCAAAGCAGATATTGATTGTAAAGAAAGAGCTTAATGACATTTTGTCCAAGCACACAGGGAAGCCGATTGCTGATATTGAAAAGCACGTTGACAGGGATTACTGGATGCGTGCAGATGAGGCCAAAGAATACGGCCTTATCGATGAGGTTTTAATCAAGAAATAACATTAACCGAACATACCGGCAATAGTATTGTCCGTACGGACAATACTATTGCTTCATAAGACACTATGACCAATATTACCTGTTCTTTTTGCGGACGCAACAAAAAAGATGTGGCGCTAATGATCTCTGGTATTCATGCCCATATTTGCGATCGATGTATTACACAGTCTCAACAGATTTTATCTGAAGAAACCCGTGTAAAAAACAAAAACTCCGCTCCCAAATTCAACCTAGTCAAGCCGGTAGAAATGAAGAAGTACCTTGATCAGTTTGTCATCGGGCAGGATGAAGCAAAAAAAGTCATGTCCGTAGCGGTCTATAACCACTACAAAAGGCTTACTCAGAAAACCGCCGAAGATGATGCAATTATAGAAAAATCCAATATCATCATGGTCGGAGAAACCGGTACCGGTAAAACCTATATTGCCCGTACTCTTGCGAAGATTCTTCAGGTTCCGTTCTGTATTGCGGATGCAACCGTGCTGACAGAAGCCGGATACGTCGGGGAAGACGTGGAAAGTATACTAACCCGGCTGCTTCAATCAGCTAACTATGATGTAGAAGCGGCAGAAAGAGGCATCGTATATATCGATGAAATAGATAAAATCGCAAGAAAAAGCGACAATCCTTCTATCACCCGGGATGTGAGCGGTGAAGGAGTGCAACAGGCTTTGCTGAAGCTGCTGGAAGGCTCCTCTGTAAACGTACCGCCACAAGGCGGCAGAAAGCATCCGGATCAGAAAATGATCACGATCAATACTGAAAATATACTATTTATTTGCGGTGGTGCTTTCGAAGGTATTCAGCGTGTTATAGGAAACCGGTTAAACACCCGGCCAATAGGTTTTAAAGATAAAGCAGTTGATCTTAGCGATATCAGCAAGGAATCATTGTTGTCCTATGTTACTGCTCAGGATCTTAAAAACTTCGGCCTTATTCCGGAACTTATCGGAAGGCTTCCGGTGATTACCTATCTGGAACCGATGAACAGGGAGACGCTTATGCGAATCCTGACCGAGCCCCAGAATGCTCTGATCAAGCAATATTCCAAATTGTTCAAGATGGAAAACATCAAACTGGAAGTTACTGATGATGCCCTTGAATATATTGTTGTAAAGGCGCTTGAGTTTAATCTCGGAGCAAGAGGCCTTCGTTCAATCTGCGAAGCAGTAATGACCGATGCCATGTATGAACTTCCTTCTCAGGAAGGGGTAAGTAAACTGGTAATTAATCTGGAGTACGCTGAAGAAAAAATTGAAAAGTCTAAATTCAATAAGCTGAAAGTAGCTTCATAAAATCCTTACATACTTACGAAATAAAAGGGCCTGCTCATTTTAGAGCAGGCCCTTTTATTTTATTATTAATCATTTACATGCATAATCAGTAATGGAATCTGTGCATATTTCTCCATAGCCTTAAGCAGACTTTTTGAAAACAGCTTTTCCAGAATGCTTCTGCGATGACGCTCCATGATCAACAAATCAACTTCCTGCTCTTTTATAAAGGAATTCAGTCCTTCTACAAAGTCATTTGCTTCTCTTGTTTCTAATCTCACAGATTTGCCAAGGGCTTCCTCCGCTGCGCTCTTAAATGCATTGATTTTGTCCTGACGGGGATTACCAAGATATAAATAGATTATTTCGGCATCAAACCCGCCGGCAAACTGATCCACTTCTTTTATGGAATCCAGACTGTAGCAATCCAGATCAATTGCATAAAGCATACGCTTGATTGATTCATGGACAACTCCATACGGAACAAGCAATACCGGACATTTCACTTCTTCTACTACCTGAGCGCCTACACTTCCGATATATACTCCTTCATACTTTTGCCGGTGATCGGCCTTGGTATGCATAACAATAAGGTCGATATCATTTTTTTCAACAAATCGTGTGATGGAAGCTAAGGGGAAGCCCTCTTCCATCACAAAATCAAAATGTACCTTTTTCCCTGTCTGACTTTCAGAATTTTTAAGCTGCTGCCAGGTCTCAAGTATTTTCTTGTTTTCGACTTCGAGCGAAGCCGGCACATTGTTCAGGTTATTGACTTTTAACGAATCTGAAAGCCCTGTTACCTCTACACTGGCATGATATAAAACCAAATCTGCCGACATTGACATGGCAATACGACTCGCCAACCGATACGTAGTCAGTGAGCGGTCCGAAAAATCAGTTGGGCACAGTATTTTTTTCATATACAACTAATTAATGCAGTATTTTTAATTTATAAAAAACGGATTCACTGGTTTTTAACTCTGACCTCGCAACGTATTGATAATTTACCGGCTTTTATCCTTCAGAAATCACTACCCGGTATTTCTCAGAATGTTTTACGGGATTTAGCTCCCGATTACCGCATACGTCACCAGTCAATTTAAAAAACAACCTGATCTTTTCCAGTGATACCGGATCAGATTATCTGCACTGTTAAGATAAATTAAAAAAGTGATGCAATTGTTATGGTTCCGGGAACAGAACCCGGAAATTGACCAATATCAGCCAAAATACGCTTGAAATACAGAAATACCGGGAACAATCAATTGTCCACGTTTATTATTTACCAAAAATGACCTGATCAACACTGATTCTCCCCGGGCCGATAAACATAAGAGAGAAAAATAAAACAGCTGATTCAATAGCATGAGAGGAACGCATAATTCCGTCTCCCATAGCCAGATGCTTTGCAGCTGCTATTACCATGGTAAAAAACAAAAGAAAACATACTGCCCGGTGCAAGAGACCAAACATCAGCAATATTCCTCCGACAAGTTCCGCAAAGGCAGCCAGATACCCCCATATCTCCGGATATTGACTGATACCTACTACCTGCATTGCTTCGCCCAGCTGCACCCATTTTTCTTTGCCACCCATCATCTTAGGGAATCCATGAAGGACGAACATAAGGCCTATTCCGATTCTTAATATAAGAAGACCGGCATCTTTGTAGTTATAGCTATTATTAAACATTAACAAACACTGTATAAAAATTGCAAAAAGCTCTTGAGGTTATAATTTCTGACTCCTCGTTCAGACAACTACCAGAATCTGTTGGGACTAAGCACATCGTATTTTCTGGCAATATTGTAACTAAGCACAAACTCATGTGAGTTATTGTGATAGGATGAAAGTCCGGAAATAGACAAATCGTACGAATAGCCAATATTAAGGGATTCGAAAAGCGTAAGTCCGACCAGCGCAGCGACCGCATCACGATGCCTGTAGCTGACCCCAACCCAGTACATTTTCTTGTATCGGATTTTGGAATTCAGATCAAAAGACATCGGCGCAGGATGTACATAGCGGAGCATAACGGAAGGAATCCACTCCATTTCGTTATAATAGAACGGAATCCGAAGACCACCGGTCAAGAAGTAGTGGTATTTGAGCCTGCCTATTTCATCAAGACGATTGACTGAATAATCGAGCCGGTTGCGCATGATCTGATTGGCCGCAAGGCCTACATAAAAATCCTTGGAATAGAGCCAGCTTCCCACGGATACATCCGGAATAATTTTGTTTATATCAACACCTGGCAGAGCGACATCGAAACCATCCATTATAACTTTACTTCCGACGATTCTGTGCTGTTGAAAACCGAGATTCAAACCGTTTGACCAGCGTATCTTTTTGTTGATCGGCATGTTGTACGCATAGGTAAGATAGGCCATAGTCCTAGATAGCAGCCCTGTCTGGTCAACCATTACCGAAGCACCCACGCCATGATGGTATTTTTTCTTTGAACGCCAGTTGTAATGCTCCGGCGCCTTACCAAGCGGCCCCTGAAAAGTTACGTAGAAAGTTCGGGGTGCTCCTTCCAGCCCGGCCCACTGTAAGCGATAGCCTACTGATGCTTCAAAAAAATCACTGGTTCCTGCTACCGCCGGATTAATCAGATATTGATTCAGCATATACTGACTAACCAGAATTTGCTGCTGCCCCAAGGCTTTAAAAGCCATAAGCACACAAATGAGCGTAAAGAGTCTTTTCATCGTAAACAAATAAAACAAAGAAAGCATCGCATACTCTGCTTCCTGATATTATTTATGAGCTTGCTACCAGAGGGGCCTGGCTTTGAAACTCCGAGTTTGCTTAAAATCAATCGATCAAAATTAACATTTTTTATCGATTTTATTATAAATCCCCGAAATAAAACAGATGCCTGATCATATTGTTTCTGTCTGTATCTGTAGCAGCTGCATTATCCACATCCATCGTTTAAGTTAATTCTTTTTTCTGCAAACAACTCCCGATTCTCCCTGATAAAAAGGAATGACCGGTGATCATTCCTTAAATTATAAACATTTTCCGCCTTTTTGAGTTATGGTTGATTAACCACAACCTGCCATGAAAAGAAAACTGTTAATCTGTCAAATAGTCCTGCTTTTTTTGGGAAGCAATCCGGCTGATGGCCAGCTTGCCCCAGAGGGAGAACTTAAATTATGGCATACACTTTCCCTGACTTTTGAAGGACCGGAAGCTGCCGAATCTGATCCGGTCAATCCGTTTACTTTTTACCGGATGAATGTATATTTTATGCATGTGAAGGATACGATAGTTGTCCCGGGTTTTTATGCAGCAGATGGACAGGCTTACGAAAGTTCCGCGTCATCCGGCAACCGCTGGCGTGTTTATTTCAATCCACCATACACAGGAGAATGGAATTATATTGTGTCTTTCAGGCAGGGAACAGATATAGCAATATCGGATGATTCATCCGCCGGGACTCCTTATATTCCTTTGAACGGCAGTACCGGAAGTTTTGAGATCAGCTCCAGCGATAAGTACGGACGGGATTTTCGGGCTAAAGGTCTGCTGGAACACCATAATGAACATTTTTACCGGTTTCGGGGAGATCAGTCCTATTTTCTGAAACAAGGTATAGGAAGCCCGGAAAATTATCTTGCTTATTTTGAATTTGACAATACTCAGTCTCAACCGGGTAGTGACATAAAAAATCTTCCGGACGGGTTGCACCATTACGAACCACACCGGAAAGACTGGCGCCCCGGCAATCCTTCATGGCAAAACGGCAAAGGGAAAGGCATTATCGGAGTGGTTAATTATCTGGCTTCCGAAGGCCTTAATAATGCGTACATGCTGCTGATGAATGTCAACGGGGACGGTCGGGAGGTCTATCCGTGGACCAGCTATACAGAGCGTAGCCGCTTCGATGTAAGTAAGCTGGCCCAATGGGAACTTGTATTTGCCTACATGCAACAACAGGGAGTCGCACTGCATTTTGTACTTCAGGAGGCAGAAAATGACCGCCTGCTTAATTCAGGAAACCTGGGATTGGAACGGCGTCTCTATTACAGAGAAATGATCGCCCGATTTGCACATCACAATGCTCTTTTCTGGAATCTCGGAGAAGAAAACAACCGGAATACCGCACAGCTAAAAGCCGATGCGGCCTTTTTTAAACAACATGACCCGTACAGACATCCGGTCAAGGTACATACCAAAGCGAATTCAACCTCACCAGATCAGATATACGATCCTTTGCTGGGCGACACCAACTTTGACGCTACCTCCCTCCAGCAACCCCATACAGTAGGTCATTCGATTGTTCTTAAATGGCGCGAAAAATCCAAAACGGCTGGGTTTCGCTGGGTTATTGAGCATGACGAAGTTAATGGTGGACTCAGCCCCGATACACCGGCCACCGGCAACAATCAGAATACAATGCGACGTAACCTGCTATGGGGAAACCTGACAGGTGGCGGTGGTGGAGCAGACTGGTATTTCGGCTATGATCCCTCCCGCCCTATCGGCGATCTTGATTGTGAAGATTTCCGAAGTCGCGCTGTTTTCTGGGATTATTGTCGCTACGCTTTACAGTTTTTCCACCATTACCTTCCGTTTTACCAGATGGTGCCTATGGATAGCCTGATCACTCCCAATACCAACAACTGGCTTTTCGGGGATCATAGTTCTAAAATATATCTTGCTTTTCTAAGCCGGGGTGGCAATGCCACAGTAAATCTTCCTGCCGGTAACTGGCGATATCGTCCTTATGATCCAGTGACCGGAAGTTTTATTTCTACTGTAGCTTCCCTGAACAGTGGGTTGCTCCAGGCGCCCAACAATACGGACCGGGCATTTCTGATCTTTGAAGCTGGTTCTGCCAATATGCTGCCATCTGTTTCTGTCTCTTTCCCCGCTGATGGATCTGTTATTCCATCCTATATACCTTCGATTCCTGTTAAAGCCTCGGCCACCGATGCGGACGGCGTAATCAGCAAAGTAGAGTTTTACATAAATGATACACTCGCAGCTACCGACTTGAGCGCACCCTATGAATATCTGCTGACAAGTCCGGCTAATGGCTTTTGGAATATCCGGATTGTGGCTTATGATGATTCTCTTGGTACTTCTGCTGACTCTATCCGGATACAGATAATGGATTTTCCTAATGAGCTTCCCGTGGTATCGATTACCAGCCCGGCAGACAGCAATGTATATGTTACCGGCTCTTCGATTCCGATTAACGCAACTGCCAGTGATGTGGACGGTACAATAGTCAGTGTGGAATTATATATTAATGACGTACGAATTGACTCAATAACTGCTGAACCCTATTCGTATACCTGGACCAATGTCCCGGAAGGAGAACACATCATTAAGATGATAGCATATGATGGTTCAGCTGCTTATGCGAAAGATTCTATCCGGATCATTGTAGAGACCATTATCAATATACCTCCTGTAATTGAAATAACACAGCCACACGATTCCTCTGTAATCACTGCCGGAGACAGTATTCGCATTTCCGCAACGGCTTATGATGAGGATGGCGTTATCGACAGTATTGCTTTTCTGATCAATAATACCCTTGTGCACACCGGATATACAGATCCTTATACTTTCTGGTGGCATAATGCTCAGACAGGAAACTATACGCTGGTCGCTATAGCCTATGATGATTCACTGGCAACGGGGACGGATACTATAACATTCAACGTGGAAGAACGTGTCAATGTACCGCCAACCGTTGAGATTACACAACCTGCGAATAACAGTATATATACTGAAGGTGACAGTATCCGTATCACCGCAACAGCTGATGACGCGGATGGCATTATCGACAGTGTCGCTTTTCTAATCAATAATACTCTTGTGCACACAGGATATACAGATCCCTATACATTCTGGTGGCATAATGCTCAGACAGGAAACTATACGCTGGTCGCTATAGCCTATGATGACTCACTGGCAACGGGAACAGATACCATAACATTCAACGTAGAAGAACGTGTCAATATACCGCCAACCGTTGAGATTACACAGCCCGCAAATAACAGTACATATACTGAAGGTGACAGTATCCGTATCACCGCAACAGCTGATGATAATGATGGCACTATTGACAGTGTTGCATTTCTGATCAATAATACTCTTGTACATACAAGCTATACAGAGCCCTATACATTCTGGTGGCATAATGCTCAGACAGGAAACTATACGCTGGTCGCTATAGCCTATGATGATTCACTGGCAACAGGGGCTGATACTGTTCTGGTAAATGTCATTCCATCCAGAACGATTTACATAACCGGGTTCACTCTTATTAATACCAATACCAATCTTCCGGTCAGCGGTTTCGATCCAATTCCGGACAGCTCTGTTATCAATCGGGCAGTCACAGGTGACAATCTGAATATCAGAGCCAATGTAAGTCAGTCTGTCGGTTGCATTCGATTTGACCTGAACGGGGTACAACGACGAATAGAAAATCAGGCTCCTTATGCCATGACTGGTGATAATTCCGGAATTTATAACTCATGGACTCCGGCTGTAGGTGCATATATCGTAAAGGGACATGCATACTCGTTAACGAATGCTCAAGGCTCTTTGCTTGATACATTATCCGTACGATTCACGGTAATCAATGAAACACCACCTTCACTACGCACTGCCTTATATCGTCAGCTATATCCCAACCCGGCCACCAGTGAACTGACAATCCATATTGATGAATCAGAAGTCATAAAAGAAGTTCATCTGATTACTCCTGTAGGACGAAAGTATACACCCGACCTGCGTCAAATACACAGGAATATGGTAAAAGTTGATACAGAACAACTTTATCCTGGCATTTATTATATTGAAATCGTGACAGAAAACGGCCGTAAATGCACGGAAGCGTTTCGTAAGTAAAGCAATATTTCCTACGGCCATATTCTCTGAATATGGCCGTTTTTCTCCCAATATTTTTTAGTTACAAACCGTATATTGCGTTTTTCTTCTTCCGCATCCGAAGCTGATCTATATATCACAACGGGAGAAAACAGACTTTATAAAACTGCTTTTTGCTGACTTACCGGATGTATCCACCTTATCATCCAAGATATATTGTCCTGATGAATCATGAAGGTCAATACCAAAGGAAAAAAGTAATCGTAACATAAACCGGTTATTGTATATCATTGGAACTGCATTTTTAGTACATTCAGTTTATGGAAAGAGAACACCATTACAAAATGCAAATTCGCTGGACAGGCAACAAAGGATCCGGTACAAGTCATTATACAGCCTATTCACGGGATCACGAGATAAGTTCCGAAGGGAAGCCAGTTATTCAGGGATCTTCTGACCCTGCTTTTCGTGGAGAGCCTTCCCGTTACAATCCGGAGGACCTGCTGGTTGCATCCCTGTCTTCCTGTCATATGCTCTGGTATCTGCATCTCTGCGCGGAAGCTGGTATACTAGTCACTGACTACTACGATGAAGCAAGCGGAATCATGGTGGAAACATCTGATGGTGGCGGCAGGTTCAAGGAAGTGATATTACATCCTGTTGTGACAGTAACGGAAAGCACCATGCTTGAGAAAGCCAGAGAAATTCACCAAAAGGCTGCGAAACTTTGTTTCATTGCCAACTCTGTCAACTTTCCGGTCAAACATAAACCAGTTATTGTTGTTACCTGAAATGAAATCATAGTTTTTGATTATAATGAATTTGTCCTAAAAAGACTGGTATCTCAACGGTCCCGATAACCTATCTGTCACATCTTACAGTAATTTGTGTAACTTTTCTTCTCTCTTTCATGTATCACCGTTAATTTTAACTCATAAAATATTCTACATCAATAAACACATATGAAAAAAACTCTACTGATTTCAGGAGCTCTGTTTGCTTCTATCCTTACTTCTTCGGCACAAAACCAGTTTCCTAACGGAGATTTTGAAGACTGGACGACACTTACGCCCTGCCCAAACCTTGAATCACCGGAAGGTTATCTTACAGCGGATGCGATAACATATTACGTAATAGCAAACACTGGGTTCGCTATCTGTAATCCTACCCCTTCAATAAGTAAATCAACTGATGCGTACAGCGGAACATATGCTCTGCGTATGACGGCTACGAATATGTTTGATGAGATTTCTTCCAATGCTCTTATGCTTGGTGACGATATTGAAGCTGTTTTCGAAGATGAGTCTCTTCAAAGCCTGCCTTTCACTGGCAGACCTGTCAAATTAACCGGTTACTATAAATTTACTCAGGGCGGTTCGGATCAGATTTCCATGCAATTGTTTATCGCAAACGAAACGGAAGCGATAGCTCACGGCGAACTGGAAATCACATCATCGACAAGTGAATACACAAAATTCGAAATTGCTCTGGAGTATCAGTCTGAAGAAGACCCTACCGAATTATCTTTCGGAGTTATCCTGAGAGATCCGGAATCTGACGAAGAGGCGAATGCCGCATCAGTATTTCTGTTAGACAACCTGACTTTTGAATACGATGATCCTGTTACTTCAACAAAAAATTTCCGTGCTTCTGACCGGGTCAATGTGTATGCTTCCAGCAATCAGCTTGTATTTTCCTCTTCTGTATCAGAAGTAACTATTTTAAGCAGTACCGGTGAACGTAAAATCACTGAAAATGGTAATCTTAAAACCCTGAATGCTTCTTCACTACAGACTGGTATCTACATTGTTAATTTTCAACACGAAGGAAACTATTATAGCAAAAAAATAGCTATTCAATAATTTCCACCTTCCCTATCCATGGAATATTTCAAAGGAGTATTCCATGGATACTTTTCCAGCTAAAAGCTTCCTTTATTCTATTTATTGCACACACTCTTTCCGGCAGAGTAATTCAGAATGATAAAGAAGCCAAGCGAACTTTTTTCAGTCTTTTTTGCTTATCTTTGCATTCGTACTAAACAACGTGTCCAAGCCTACTGTATGTAAAACCCACTTTCTTTCGAATATAAACCAGGACGCTTTCCCGCGTCAGTGATTGTTCATTTTTGGAAAAGAAAGGAAGTACATGCTTGTTTTACAGAATCTCCGATATTCTCATCCTGATAAGGATTTATTATTAGACAACCTTCAACTGATTGTCAACCGTCATGACAAAACCGGTCTCATTGGCAATAATGGTTCCGGCAAATCAACGCTCCTCAGAGTTATCGCCGGTGATTTACTTCCGGTTTCAGGCACATTGAAAGTAGCCGGTTCTTTGTACTATGTACCACAAATTACAGATCCGTATAAGGATGTCACTGTTGCCGGCGCATTACAAGTTTCCGACAAAATCAAAGCGATGCAGGAAATATTGGACGGCAACGCAACAGAGGAAAATCTGGATATTCTTAATAACGACTGGAATCTTGAAGAACGATGCCAGGAAGCATTATCAGGCTGGAATCTGAATGGCCTTGACCTGAACACCCCCATGGAATCACTTAGTGGCGGACAGAAAACCAAAGTATTACTGGCTGGTATCCGTATACATCAACCAGACCTGGTATTGCTGGATGAACCCAGCAACCACCTCGATACTCGCAGCCGGGATCAGCTCTATGATTATATACAATCAACCAATGATACACTGCTTGTAGTAAGTCATGACCGGAGACTGCTCAATCTGCTCTCAACAATGTGTGAACTGAGCAAACGCGGCCTCACAATATATGGTGGCAATTATGATTTCTATGCGGAACAGAAAAACATGGAGTTAAATGCCCTGAGTCATGATCTTAAAAACAAGGAAAAAGCGCTGAAACAGGCGAGAGAGAAAGAACGAGAAACTATGGAAAGACAGCAAAAACTGGATGCCCGTGGTAAAAAAAAACAGGATAAAGCAGGCTTACCTGCTATTGTAAAAAACGCGTTTAAAAATAATGCCGAGCGCAGCACCGGGCGAATAAAAGGAATCCATGGGGAAAAAATCAGTGGATTATCGGGGGATCTTCGTGAATTACGCTCTTCATTGCCGGATATTGATAAAATAAAGCTGGGTTTTGATGATTCAGGTCTTCACAAAGGGAAAATACTGATCAGTACGCATGAAATCAACTTCTGCTATGGCAAGGATGTTCTATGGGAGCAATCACTTAGCTTTCAAATAACCAGCGGAGACCGTTTTGCCATCAGAGGATTAAACGGCTCCGGAAAAACCACACTGCTTAATCTCATCATTGGACGACTGGAGCCCTCTGCCGGTGAAATTTTCAGGGCTGACAATACCTGGGCTTGTATTGATCAGGAATATTCTCTGATTGATCCGCGACTTACCGTTTATGAACAGGCTCAATCCTTTAATGATGGAAAACTTCAGGAGCATGATATAAAGATACGGCTCAACCGGTTTCTGTTTTCCGGAGCCTATTGGCACAAACTCTGTCATACCCTGAGCGGCGGAGAAAAAATGCGTCTGATTCTATGCTGCCTGATTATACGCAATCAGGCTCCCGATCTGCTGATACTTGATGAACCTACCAACAATCTGGATATACAGAATATGGAAATCCTGACAGCAGCTGTCAATGACTATACAGGCACGTTACTGGTTGTTTCGCATGATGATTATTTTCTGGAACAGGTTGAAATAAACAAAGTCATTCAACTATCCTGAAATCAAAATTCCAGTTTTTCTATTCGATAAGGAAAAATCAACTACATAATAGCTGAATAAATCATTATAGTACACTGGCTACTGCTCTCTGCTTATTAAAAACATAACTATTATCTCCCCACAATCTGCCTCATCGCCGCGTGAATAGTGGGAAAATGAAAATTTATCTGTTTTTCTCCCAGGATTCCAGATACTACTCTGCGCCCGCCCAAGACCAGGCTGGCTTCTTTGCCTATCAGCAAACCGCCTGTTTTCAGAAGCCAGGCAGGCGTCGGAAGGCCATAGTACATACCGGTCGCTTTCCTGATAGCACTCATAAACTCCCGGTTAGTGACAGGATTCGGAGCCACAATATTGACGGCACCATTTATACCGGTATCATCGTCTATCTGGTCCAGTGCCTGCAAAAAATCTGTGATATGAATCCAGCTTACGTATTGGTTACCATTGCCAATCCGGCCACCCACGCCATAGCGGGCCATGGTTACAAATGGTTGCAGCACCCAGGCATTGCGGTCAAAAACCAGCCCGATACGTAATATTACCTTTCTGGTCCCGGGAGTATCTGCTGACCGGAACGCTTCTTCCCATAGCTTGCATACTTCGGCAGAGAAACCGCTTCCCAGTGGACTTTTTTCGTCAATCAGCGAGTTTCCCGTATCACCATAGATTGCGGCAGAACCTGCATTCAACCACAAACGAGGTGGCTGTTCCAGCTTATTGATCGCCTCTCCCAACACCAAAGTAGCATTCGTTCTGGATTCAATGATTTTTTTCTTACTCTTCTCAGTATAGCGACAATCCACTGATTTACCGACCATATTGATAATCAGATCAGACCCTTCCAGTTCTCCGCACCAGTCTCCCGGAGAGCAGCTGTCCCAATAAATGTATCGTACAGAATCACGAATACCGCCCGCTCCTCTGGTCAGCACAACAATCTCATGATCTTTTGCACGATAATGAGTAATAAGTCTGCTGCCAAGATATCCTGAACCTCCGGCCAGCACTATTTTTCGTTTTTTATCCTTCATGTAAATACCTTTATCGTTTCAGGTTGAAAGTCCCGGACGGAAAATATATAAAATAAGCGTTTTCCTGAAAAAACGAAAATAATACAGCAGCCAGACAAATGCTCCCAGTTCCAGAAGATAAAACCAGGTATGCTGATAATATTGCCCCATAACAAAAAAGCAGACCATCAACCGGGCATATTCAAGATAAATAATCCATACGCGCTGCTCTATGATCGCACAACTATTGATCAGCGTAAGCAGAATGAATAAGACCAGACATAGCTGTGTCCCGATTGCAAGCCGATCATGGATAAGACTGAGTATAAAAAGCAAACCCAACGCCAGTGCAATTTGCAGCATTACATATGTTCTAAGCTTTGGTTTAGCTGCCATACTTTGCTGAACGTTTTTTTTCTGAATGGAAAACTTCTGTTCAAGCCGTTCTCTGAAAATTTCCGGAACGGAATCCGGCCTGCGCAAAAAAACCATTAGTTTATCTTTCCATTGACCTTCCGCTCTCGCTGCTTCCCATAATTCGAGATAATAATGAAAGTGCTGCCACAAAAAACTATGGCTTCGGAGCGGTGCTGTCAGACCATAAACCGGCTCTTCCTCTTCCTTTGTAAATGTTCCGAACAGTTTATCCCAGATAATGAATATGCTCCCGTAATTTTTGTCCAGATACTGCTCATTGGAAGCATGGTGCACCCTGTGATGCGAAGGAGTAACAAAAATATATTCCAGCCAGCCCAGCTTGCCAACCAGTCTTGTATGTACGAAAAAAGGATAAAGACCATGTGCCAGCAGAACCAGTGTAACCATAGGCGCCGAAAATCCGATCAGCGGCAGCAGGGACCAGAAAAAAAGCCGGAGAAAAGACTGAAACATAGTTATCCGTGCGGAAACGGTAAAATTAAAATCTTCACTCTGATGATGCACAATATGCGCAGCCCAGAACAAATTGATTTCGTGACCGAAGCGATGATACCAGTACCAGAGGAAATCTGTAACAATCAAAAGTATCAGGTATGTAAATACGGAAGCAGAAATATCAAAAAGTCCGTAATTCCGGTGGATATAATCAAAAACAGTGTAAAAGACGCCCGCCAGAAATACTTCTGACAGGCGTTCAGCAATACCAATACTGATATTGGCAATGGAAGAGTTGAAATGAAAATAAGTTTTATTTTTCCGTTTGGCAATGCAGTATTCAAGCCACATAAGCAGCAGAAAACCCGGCAGAGCCAACGCGACCAGCAGCGTGTTCATACCCGAAAAAAAATTGAGTGAATAATACCTGCTCTGATACGGATCAGGCGATTTGTCGCTGATCCTGATTTTCAGCTGAGGCTTCTTCGTTTGTTCTGATAAGATACTGACTAAGAATCCGGTTAAATTCATCCGGTTGTTCCATCATGGGCGCATGGCCGCAATGGTCGATGATATGCAACTCTATTTTACCTCCCAGAGCTTCCAGAAACTGATAGGCCACTCCTACCGGAGTCACTTTATCCTGTTTGCCCCAGATCAGTAAAGTCGGTGTAGTGATCTTGCCGAGATCTTTGCCAACATGATGTCTGTTAGCAGCCTTGGCTGCCTTTAGTATACCTATGGATTTTCTCAGATCATTGACTGCATCATACACATCATCGATCAGCTGCGATGATACAACATCCTGGTTATAAAAGGTGTAACGTACTTTTTCCGATATGTATTCAAAATTACCACGTTTGGGATAGCTTACTCCCAAATTGCTTTCAAAAAGTCCGGAGCTGCCTGTCAGAACCAGATTTTTTACCCGGTCCGGATGTGCCAGTGTGTAAAGAATAGCCAGGTGACCACCAAGCGAATTACCAACAAGAACAATATCCTTCAACCTTAGATGCTTCACAAGTGCGTGTACATAATCAGCAAGTCCGTGCAACACATCTTTTCTAAAAGATATATCATAAATCGGCAATCTGGGCGCAATAACCCTGTAGCTCTGTGCGAAATAAGCGATGGTTTCGGTCCAGTTGCTCAGGTTTCCGAAAAGTCCGTGCAGCAATAGCACAGGCTGTCCCTGGCCATGTTCGCTGTATTCGAGATGTATATTATCTGCCTGAGCAGTTTTGAAAATATTTTCCAAAATCATAGTTGTATCCGGCTTAAAAGTACGAATTAATTCAAGTGAGATTGCAGAAGCTGCTGTACAGCCGCCTCCAGCTGCAAACGCTTTTTAAGCAACCGGCGGGATTCCAGTTCACCGGTAAGCTGAGCAAATACTCTTTCGAAATATCCAAGAATCTGGTTACTCTGCTCCGAGCGTATGATCACTTTAAACTCTTTCAATTCATTGTCTGTATGGATATACAAACCAGCCGGACGACCAGCTATAAAGAATGATCTTAGCAGATTATGGCTAAAGGCGGTGTCCCATACATTGAATTTCAATACAGAACCGTATCCGCCCAAAAGGCTCTCCTCCGCATTATCAAATGACAGACTGATTTTGAGTCCTGAATAATTTACCTCAGCTATTTCGCTTACCTGATTGAGCCACTTAGCTAGTGTGAAGGTATTTTTTGCATATACCTGCTGTACGTTGGCTTCCTTTTGAAGATGTACTGCAATGGCCTCTTCATCCAGCGGGATCAGGAAAGGCTGCTTTTTTACATGCGCTCTCTTTTGCTTCAGACGATCCAAAAGAGAAGATGAAGACAAACTATCCGCATTATGAGGAGCAAGTCCTTCAGCGATATAAGCGCCAATACCTGTTTTTGTATACAAACTTTCTTCCGTATTTACCAATACATAGTCAGCATGTTTTGTCAAAGGACGAGCAATGCTGCCCAATCCTCCGGCTGTATTATCAAATACAACCTGTACCGATGCCGCATGAGCCTGAGAAATGATACGCTCATGATTTTCCACAGACAGTGTGTCGGAACCTATTGAAGCAATATATACAAGATTTATTTTTTCAGCACGGACAATTTCTTTAATTGAGGATTCCGCATACTTACCAGCATATATGATCTCGATATCAGATCGCTTGTATACTGCAAGATCTTCTGCCCATACGGAAAGCGGCTCATAACTAAGAACCCGGTAAGGTTTATTCTTCGCAAGTTGTCTGATAAGAGAAAAACGGGCTGAACGGAATGATTTCGCAGCAAGTGTATTGTATCCGCCTTCCAGATAGGCCAATTGCTTTTCAAGTGTGGAAAGCTGATAGGATGAATCATATATATTCAATTCACGAAGGTCATTTGCAGGCTGAACAGTAAGTGCTGTATATGGTGTTGCTATCTGAGTATTCATATTGATTACAATTTATTGAGTGAATGAATGGTAGGAAATAAAGTATGTTTGTCCCGATAAATCGTGACGGCGGGTATTAACTCAGCAACAACAACCTGAGGCAATTTTGTAAAATATGAAATGAATCTGCATAGTGTCGGTCAATTTATAGTTCCCTGATATAGTCCGGGCAGGATTTAGCACCAGTTTCAGTCTTACTGAGGGTTGCTATAGGGTCACAGAGCCTGCTCTCTCTCCTATTCTTTATAAATCATCGGCGGTTAACGCGAATAATTAATACAAAGATAAAGGCAGTTTTTTAAAATTCCTAATTAATCTATAGAAATAGTAGAGTAAATGTTTTAAAAACAACAAAACCATTTATAATCAATATTATTCCAACTATTTAAATATCCAAAAAGTTAGATTAGAAGGCTTATGAATCTGATTTTAGAAGCTTATGTTACCTGAAACAAGGACTTCGAGGGCCTCAGCCACCTGTCAGAATCACTTCAAAATTCAGGTAAAAATAAAAGCGATTATGTGGTTCTGAACATATAGTATCATTAGCTATTGCAATCATACAGAACTACAGTTCAGTCATTTTTCAGTTTTTTAACGGAATCATTTGCTAATAGCGATTTCATTTGAGTGATAGCTACCTTATTCAGTTCAATCAATCGTTCACTTTGAGGCAATTCCTTACGGATCAACAGAGCATTGATACTCTCCATATTGCTTAACACAACCAATTGTTCCATGGTTGCTTCATCCCGGATATTGCCTTTGGCATCAGGATTTTGCTCCCGCCATTCTCTGGCCGTCATTCCAAAGAGTGCTACATTCAACAAATCGGCTTCATTAGAATAAACAAAACTTACTTGTTGTTTGGTGATTGCTTTCGGAATCAAATTTTCTTTGATTGCATCAGTATGAATGCGGTAGTTGATTTTAGAGATGGTCCGTTGAAGATTCCATTCTAATTGCTTTCTATTATTTTCATCGTCTTTAAGGCGTTGGAATTCCTTGATTACATACAATTTGAATTCTATCGAAATCCAGGAAGCAAATTCCAACGCAATGTCTTTATGAGCAAAGGTTCCTCCATACCTACCGGATTTTGATACAATACCAACGGCATTGGTACTTTCAATCCATCGTTTGGGAGTCATTACAAAACTGTTTAACCCTGCTTGTTTTCTAAACCCCTCGAATTCGAGGGGTTTAAAATTGGGATTGTAAATCGTTTCCCAAAAACCCAGTAATTCTATTGTATTTCTATTTCTCATCCAGTTTTGGATAATGCTATCAGTATGCTCTGCATCCTTGTATCTCGCTACATCCGTCAAGGAAATGTAGTCCTGCTGATTGTCCTCATAAAGGACAATATCCACTTGCTGCACAGTTATCTTTTTGTTCTTTGCCATTAGCTTTGGTCTATTAAAAAGATAAATTTAAGCAATATTCACTGACTCTTGCACTTCTGTACACAAAAGAGCCAGACAGTATCCATACAATTCATAGTAAATACGTTACTTAACCTTAATATAGGCAAGAATCTCTGCCTGCCGGAGAGTATCAACTACTTAAAACAGGGCTTCGAGGGTTTCAGCCACCGATATCGAGGCCTCCGCTACCCGAAACATGGGGCTTCGAGAGCCTCAGTCACCTGTTTCGGGATCTCAAGACTCTGATATCCAGATCCAGATCCAGTACCAAGCCCAAGGATCGTTTCGAGAATCTCAATGATTAGGAATAGCATGCCAGACATATAGCACACTGCGTTGCCTGAGGCCCTTGAAGGCAACAGATACAACAACTACAAAAAACATTACAAATCAAAATATTAATCCGTATGTAGCTTCGAGGACCTCAGCTACCTGTTTCAGGATATCAAGACTCTGATATCCAGATCCAGATCCAGTACCAAGCCCAAGGATCGTTTCGAGAATCTCAATAATTAGGAATAGCATGCCAGATATATAGCACACTGCGTTGCCTGAGGCCCTTGAAGGCAACAGATACAACAACTACAAAAAACATTGCAAATCAGAATATTAATCCGTATGTAGCTTCGAGGGCCTCAGCTACCGGCTTCGAGAATCTCAGGCACCCGTTTCAGAAACCTTAATTACCGATCTCGGGGCCTCAACCGCCAATACGAGAATCTCAACTAAAAAAACACTGGTTATCAACTATATTTATAGATTTTTTTTATAATTTCAACACCATAACAACTAGCGTTCCCATTTTTTAAGGGGGATCTAATAACAATAAATTTCAGGAGACAAGGTGCCATAATCTACGGGACTGGCTGTGTTCTACCCTAACAAATTCATATTCCATGAAAGGTTGGATGTATATAGTACAATGCGCAGACGGAAGTTACTATACTGGCAGTACGAACAATATTGAGCTTCGATTACAGCAACATCAAAACGGTGAAGGCGCCAGACATACCCGAAAACGACTGCCAGTAACCTTGGTGTATTATGAAGAATATCCAAGGATTAAAGAAGCTTTTCTGCGAGAAAAACAGGTCAGGACTGGAGCAGAAAAAAGAAAGAAGCGTTGATCAATGGCTCTACAGAATTACTTCCCAAACTGTCAGCAGCATACAGAGATTCTTAATTGGGGGCTTCGAGAGCCTCAGCCTCCGATTCAGAATCTCCTGCACCCATACCCAGACCAGTATCAGCAATTATTACGAAGCATGAACAACACTCTTACACTAAGCCTGGATAGCACACTGCGTTGCCTGAGGTTCTCGAAGGCAACAGAAATAAAAACCACAGAAGCATTATAAATCAAATTGTTAATCCGTGTGTAGCTTCGAGAGCCTCAGCTACCCGAAACAAGGGCTTCGAAGGCCTCAGCTACCGGCTTCGAGAACCTTAGTCGCCTGTTTTGAACACCTCACTCAGGTAAACAGAATAAAAGCGACTACCAGCGTAATGATAATATTGAAGAGTTGCGCCACTAAAAAAGCATATAAAGGTTTTTTGCTATCTGCATTAAACAGATCGGAGAATTTTGTTTCCAGCCCGATACTGGTAAAAGCTAATACGAACCACAGATTCTGTAGACTTTTCAGACTTTCTTTCACAACCGATACCGTATCCGGGCTAAGCACGAAAGAGAAAATAAGCGAGGCGGCAGTAAAACCAATAACAAACTTAGGAAACCGCTCCCAGATCAGACGCCAGGTCGGCTTACCCAGCTGGCCGCTTTCCTCTCCTTTACCTGTGTAAGTCCAGTAAATACTAATAGCAAAGGCAGCGATTCCCAGCAATACATTCTGCGAAAACTTAACAATTGTGCTAATTTTCAGGGCGGTTTCTCCTACCAGAGAACCTGATGCGACAACTGCTCCGGTCGTGTCAATACTACCTCCAAGCCAAGCACCTGTCACCTCTTCCGGAAACTGGAAATAGTTAGCTATATAGGGCATAAACAGCATCATCGGCACTGCTGTTACCAACACCAGTGAAATCACATAAGAAAGCTTGGCCGGATTTCCTTTGATCGCACCCGCGGTAGCAATCGCCGCTGACACACCGCAAATAGATACTGCACTGGATATCATCATGGTCAGTTCATCGTCAAGTTTCAGCTTTTTGCATACCCAGTAAGCAAAATACCATACCGAAACCACTACCGCCAGTGCCTGTATCAGCCCCAGAGCTCCCGCTTTGAGAATATCCGAAAAAATAACTCCAGTTCCCAGCAGAACCAGTCCGATCTTGACAAAAAGCTCTGTAGTCAGTGCTTCCCGAAGCCGTACGGGCAACTCAAAGCAATTGCTGATCAGGAGTCCTATGCTGAGGCTGAATATTACTGCTTCCAGGTTCCAGTTCTTGACCAGGCTATTGCCTGCAAGTACAAGAGCGAGCAGTGAAATCAGATAGATCAGTGGAAAAACCTGCCAGACATCACGCAGGGATTTACCATTGAGCCGTGCAGCAATACCAGCAATAGCCGAAGTAAACAGAAACTGCAGCGTTATACGCAGGAAGTTGTCCGCAGTCAGAATCGTATCGGTCAAGTCACCGGCAGTCTTCCATGAATATATCGGCGCAGGTATCTGTATACCGGCAAGAGTCAGCAAAATAATAAGGAAAGCCAGGATAACCACGATCCAGTCTTCATGAATGGTTATTCTGGTACGGACTATATTTTGAACAGATTGATAAACAGACATAGTTGTAGTATAAATTCTCAGTTAGTAAAGTGGTTTTGCTTTGAGACCAAATTCCTCTTTCAGCGCGCTCGCAGCCGCATGATAGCCGCACATCCCGTGCACTCCGCCTCCCGGAGGTGTTGATGATGAACAGAAATACAGTCCCTTGACAGAGGTCCGGTATGGTGATAAGCTTAATGTTGGTCTGGTAAACAGCTGCTGCAGACTGATTATTCCCCCGTTTATATCACCACCGACATAGTTGGGGTTGTATGCTTCCATTTCCCGGGTATTCGTCGTATGCCGGGCAATAATCCGATCCCGGAAACCGGGCGCAAAACGCTCAATCTGCTTCTCAATGGCTTCGCTCATATCGACCGTAGAACCATGCGGTACATGACAGTACGCCCACAGCGTATGCCTGCCATCCGGAGCACGTGTCGGGTCAAAGAGACTCTGCTGGGCAAGCAGCACAAAGGGCTTTTCCGGATGACGACCTGTATGGCTCTGATGTTCTGCCAACGCAATCTCTTCAAATGTATTACCAAGGTGCACAGTACCAGCCCTCCGACACACTTCCGCACTGAAAGGCACCGGTCCGTCGAGGGCATAATCCAGTTTGAAAACTCCCATACCATAACGGTATGATTGCAGCTGTTTTCTGTAAAATGGTGTAAAATGATCTCCGGCGATGGCCAACATCTGCCTGGGAGTAACATCAAACAGATAGGTTTTTGCAGGTGGCAGCTCGTTCAGAGAATTCACATAAAAGCCTGTTTGCACATGACCACCAAGCTCTGTAAAGCAGGCCAGCATTGCCCGGGCAATCGCCTGAGAACCTCCTTTAGGCACCGGCCAACCACGGAAATGGGCCAATGCCATCAATACTAGTCCAATGGCCGAAGTCAGCGGTTTGTCAAGAGGAAGAATAGAGTGACCTGCCATTCCTGCCCACAATCCCCGGGCCTCTTTTGTTTCAAAGCGACCTGCGATACGAGTTGCAGATTGCAGAGCTTTCCAGCCAAAACGGAGCATCTCCAATGGTGTGGCCGGAATACTAAAAGGACCCAGTACGTCCGGAGCTATAGCACTCCAATCATTTACAAGCGCTGACACAAGTTTCACGTAGGCTTCGCCATCTTTTCCCAACAAACCGGCTGTATCCTCCACAGAACCGGTCAGGGCAGCTGCTGTACCATCATCAAAGGGATGAGCTGCCGCGACTTCCGGATAGATAAACTCCAGACCATATCGATCGAGCTCCAGTTGAGCAAAAAAAGGTGAAGAAGCAGCCAATGGATGAATAGCCGAGCAACGGTCGTGATAATAACCTGGTAAGGTCAGCTCCTCCGTTCTCAACCCTCCACCTGGTTTATCACTCCCTTCAATCAGCAATACAGATAATCCGGCCTGCTGAAGTGTAATCGCAGCAGCGAGGCCGTTGGGGCCTGCCCCGACAACAATGGCATCATATTTACTCATAAATAGTTTTCTTCTGCACCCACATTTTTTATGTAAAAACTCAGAAAGCTGTGATAGCAGACTGAGCACCTTCTACCAATGGATAATGTTTGTCTTTCCGGCTCAATACTACATAAATCGAGTCATTAAATTCATTGATTCCGTACAAAATAATCCGGTTTGCATCCGGTCGTTTATAGTGTAGGATCTGAGTTTCATCCCGATGATTTTTGTTCTTGTTACGCAAATGCAATACCTGTCTCAGGGTATCCGCTTCATAGAAAAAGTACCGGCGATCTCCGGCCATACCGCCAACTTCCCAGCGGGTAACTCCCAAATCTCTATTCTGATTTGCTTTGGCAAGCCGGTCCGAATCCTGGGTATCTACCTGATTGAGCTGCGTATTGTTTTTATCCCTCCTGACCCGAAGCGGTGAATAGCCGATCATGCGATCCGCGATAGCCCCGCGATTGGTTTTATAGCTCAGAGTGGACCACTCTTCAAAGATCGCATCCTGCCAGCGTACAGAATCTTCCGGATTAAAAGGTATCAGCTCATTATTAAGCCTGAACTCTTCCACTTCATAATATCCTTTGGTATCAGCCAGACCGGGAGTACTCGGAATATTGTAATTGTTTCCGTAAAAAAAGCCCCATGCCCAGAAGGCAGCCATAACCGGCACGAACAGCGCGTTAAAAAAGAACTTGGTTCCGGTACGGAGACTTTCTTTCCACGACTCGTTAAAAACAGGATAATAACGGTACGGAGCAATATCTTTTTCTTCGGCTATCAGTTTCCAGATTTTGGGCAGATCATACCACATCACAAATATCCCAAGTATAGTAAAGTACGCTGCCGGAACCGATACCCCGGCATCATAGGCATGATTAGCGATGCAGATGTTAAAGCATACCACTGCTGCCAGCGCTCCTCCCAGCACTGCCGTCTTCCTGTGCAAAAGCAAAAGGCCGGGAATAATTTCGGCAAAACCAAGAAATACCGTATAGTTAAAAGAAACACCGACATGGGACCAGTACAGTTTTTTTTCAGCCATATCTACAAAGGGTGTATTGAGCATACCGACTGTCGGGTAAACCATTTGCATGGGAAAAGCTTTTTTCAGTCCCCAGCCAACCATACCGTAGGCGAGGCGATAACGGACTAATACTCTTGTCCAGTAGTAGAGCTTGCTATAATTTTCTGTTTTTTTATCTAATAAGGTCCAGACCGCTCCGCCAACCAGGGCAATCCCCAGCCCCAGAATAAGGTTGATGTAGTTCAGTATCCCGAATACTCCTTCTTCCGATTCGATAAGGACAAACTGAGGCGGCCAGAAAGCTACTACAGTCTGAAAATCATGATAGGTAATCCTGGAAAACTCAAGCCCGAACAGATGTTCGTAGAATCTTGCATATAGCGGTATGCATAGAAGTAACATATAGATAAAGGCTACCCGGAAGGCAAATTTCTGTCCTCCTGTCCAACGGCTGCCTTTTGATGTTCCGGACGAATCATTATCCGGAATTTTGCGCTCCGGCAAAACTCCGCTAGTCTGCGTATCTTGTAACGTTGCCATATTTTATACTGTTTTTAAATTTTGACCGGACGACGACGGCCTTCAAACATCATGTATCGCTTATCCTTTATACCAAGCGTTGCCCGAATCGTATCTCCCGAAAAATCAGTTCCATGAAGAACAAGGGTTGAATCATTAACAAAGCTGTAACTCAGCGTAAAATGCTCTTCCCGATGGTTGGGATTTTTGTTTTGAAGAGCAAGGGTACGCGTAAGTGTATCAACCTCATAGTGATAGTAATGCCTCCCGGCAAAACCAGCCAGCTCATAGTTCCGGTCAAGGTCATTTTCATGATAAGCCTCTGCCCTGCTTCTGTCTACAATGACCGGACGATTATCTTTGACAGTAAGTGTTGACCATTGTTCGAAAATCACATTCTGCCAGCGATACGGGTGAAAAGGATCCTGTGCTATTGTATCTCCGTTAAGGACAAACTCCTGCACATCATAATAACCATAGGCGCCTTCCAGTCCGGGAGTACGGGGCAGTTTGTAGGACTCAACAGCAGCACTTGCTCTGACCTTGTATTCATACAGAGCAACTACAAGGACAAAAAACACTTTGAAGGAAAACCGGAAAACGGCCAGTCTCCGGTTTGAAAAATCCGGAACAAAAGCAGCGGCTCTCGTAAACTTCTCATCAATCAGCAGGGACCAGAGCCGTGGCACATCATAGCTGATCAGAACGACAGACAATAATACCAGAAATGTGCTGAATACCTCCTCTCCTATACCATAAAACCCATTGGCTACTGCTACATTACCCAAAAAACCGATGACCAGTCCTGCACCAAAAGTGACCGTCTTGCGGTAGAAAAGTAACAAAGCTGCCAGAATTTCCACAAATCCAAGAAATGACTGATAGGTAGGCGCTATACCCAGGGTCTGGAAATAAATTTTCCAGGCATAGAAATCACCGTAATTGGTCAGCAGGTTACTCAACGAAGGATAAGGTGCCTGAATCGGGAATAACTTGATAAACCCATATGCCAGCAGGCCTATAGCCAGACGATAGCGCACAATGGTGCGAAGCCAGTAATACAAGGCGACATGATTCCCGCTTTTACTACCTGCCACAGTCCAAAGTTGTGTCCCGATAAGGGCAACAACCAATCCTAAACCCCAGGTACCAAAAGTAGTACTGGTAAAATCCGGCAGATAAACCGCCAGTCTGAACAGGTCATAAAAATTAAAATCCAGCCAGTTTATGGCAAACAGGTTACGGTAAAAATCCGGATCAATCGGAATGATCAGGAAAAGCAGAAAAATGAATGTGAACCGGAAAAGATACCGTTCCCATTTTTTCCATTCAGGACGGGAGTTTTCATCACTGTTTACACTCAGGACTTCCCGCCGGAGTGATTCAAAAATCCTTCTGGCTCCGGATGGTATTATTTTGTTAGCAAAGTCACTCATAATTTATCAAATAGATCATTGTAAATCTGGTCAAATACCAACAGCCAGTACGGCTGTTGGCAGGTATTTTCTAATATCCGGTATTCTGCTTAAGAGCCGGATTGACCCGAATCTCCGTAAGCGGAATCGGGAAAATATATCTGTTTCTGTCCGGTACACTGAGTACAGTTCGTGCCCGATCCGTGCGAACAAGATCAAACCAGCGGTGCGGTTCAAAGGCAAGCTCGACCCTGCGCTCATCTTCAATCCCCAGAACAATATCCTCCTTGTCCGTCCAGTCAGCAGAAGGCACATTGGCTCTGTCCCGTACTGCATTCAGATCCTCCAGGGCTCCGCTGAGATCAGAAGCGGTCTTTTTGGCTCTGGCCTCAGCTCTGTTAAGATAGACTTCCGCAGTACGGATCAGGTAATTGGGAGACGCATTGGTCGGGAAAATTTTGCCATAAAAACCTCCGGTCTGGGCTGCGGAAAGAACTTTTCTGCCCCCACCAATATCAGGGTTATGAAGCAGATTGTGCAATTCGGGCTTTGGCTCAAGCTGGCGATTGTTTCCGGTCCAGAGTGTAAAACCCGGATTGAGATCATTGGCACTGAAATGTACTTCCAATATGGACTCCGAAGTCCCGCCTGCCAGTGCGAATGGCTTGATCAGGCGGTATGAAGGATGGGACAACACGGCGTCCGCCTCATTTTCGGCCTCCTCAAAGCGGTTCAGGTAAAGGAAAATTCTCGATTTCAAGGCATGAACCGTATGAATAGTGGCTCTGTTTCGTATCACAGTAGCCGGAAGCAGGGCCTCTGCCTGACGCAGATCACTGAATATCTGCTCGTAGACTTCCTCAGGAGTGCTTTTGGCGACATTGAGCTTATCATTGACCACACGAGTAGGTGCCAGAAAAATCTGTACTCCGCCAAATACTCTTACCAGATCGAAGTAGGAATAAGCCCGGAGAAAGTATGCTTCTCCCAGGAGCTGATTCTTCAGCGCACCGGAAAAAGCCGGATCATTGATGCCCGGCACCTTTTCGATCACATGATTGGCCCTGTTGATCGTTGAGTAAAAGCTACCCCAGAATACTTCCAGAAAGCCCAGATCAGAACGCAGATCGTAGTTGATAATATTAAGATCGGTCTGCGCATTGTTTTTGGAAACAAAGTCCCCTCCTGACAGCAGAATGGTTTTCTGGAAGCTCTGACCATAATTCAGCGTGGCCAGTCCACGGTATATACCTCTGACCGCTGATTCGGCAGATCCCTTGTCCGAGATAGGGTTCTGATCCGAAGCCGTATCGTATGGCTCTACTTCCAGATACTTTTTGCATGAGATCAGAGGAAGAGTAAGTAATACTATGATTGATAGTGCTATTCTTTTCATGACAGATACGGATTAGAATTGAAGGTTAAGACCAAACTGAACTCCCTGCGGCTGAGGCGGCGTAGCCGTGTCAAGCCCCTGCTGATTTGGTGTGGAGCTTCCGGACGATTCAGGATCCGGTCCTGTGTATTTTGTAAGTATCCACAGGTTAGTACCCTGCACGAATACCCGCATCTTGTCGATCTTGAAACGGGAAGTAAGTCGCTGCGGCAGCGTATAGCCCAGTGTCAGGGATTTAAGACGGATAAAAGACCCGTCTTCCAGATAGCGGCTGTTTTGCTCAAGGTTATAGTTGTTACCGACACTGGTTACTTTGGGAGTATCGGTATTCTGTCCGGGAGTAGTCCAGCGTTCTTCATACTGACTGGCAAGCATAGAGCGGGAACCGTCCCGGGTTCCGCCTCCTTCCAAAATGTATCGGTTAAAGTTAAACACCTTGTTCCCGTACTGATAACTGAAGAAAACACCCAGATCAAAGTTTTTGTAACTGAATGTATTGGTTATACCACCGAAAAACTTTGGAAGCAGTGTACCCATAAGCTGACGGTCCTGAGCGTTAATTCTACCATCATTGTTCACATCCTCGATGACCGCAGCTCCAGTCTGCGGATCCACATACAGCTGATTGTACAGCCAGAAGCTTTGCAGCTCTTGTCCCTGCTCCGTACGGATGTATTCTCTTGCTTCGAAGGTAAGCGGAGTAACGAGCTTTTCCGCCCGGCTCTTGTTACGTGCGAAATTGAACGCAGTCGTCCATTTAAAGTCTGATCTCTTTACGTTGGTAGTAAAAAGACCAAGTTCCACACCCCGATTACTGATTTCTCCCTCATTGGCCAGAATGGATGCATACCCTGTTGACTGAGGCACCGGCAATGAAAGCAGAACATCTTTGGTGTATTTGTAATAAACATTGAAATCTACCAGAACACGGTTGTTAAAGAATCCTGCATCAATACCCGCATTGTAAGTAGTAGTCGTTTCCCATCTCAGATCCGGATTGGCAAGTTGCGAAGGCGCTGTTCCCGGGCTTGGTCCGCTGCTTTCATTGTCCGGATAGGCTACATTTCCAGTCCATAACCCCATAGCGGCATAGTCACCGATATTGTTCTGGTTTCCGGATTGTCCAACACTCGCGCGAAGCTTCAGATCAGACAGGAAATATAGATCACTGAACAGGGTTTCACGCTTCAATCTCCAGGCTGCACCAATGGCCGGGAAATATCCCCAGCGGTTTTCTTTGCTAAATTTTGACGAACCATCTGCTCTCAGAGCCAGCTCCAGGAAATACTTTTCACTAAAATCGTAATTCACCCTTCCGAAGAAAGATGCAAGCCTTGATTCAGAGCGGCTCTGATTGGCTGTACGTATGGAAGCACTGCTGATCTGCTGATACTGATTGTTCGGAAATCCATTACCCCGGGCAGACAGATTACGGTACCCGATTGACTGAATACTGTTGCCAAGTATGGCGTTAAGATGATGGTGCGAAGCTATAGTTTTCCGATATGACAGAAGTTGCTCGTTCTGGAAAACCAGCAGATTGGTAATCCCTTCTCCTTTGTATCCTCCCTTATTCTGAACTCCTCCTATAATGGTTCTGTCACTGAAAAACTCTCGTTCGACATAGTTGTTGTAGTCAAAACCTACCGATGTTCTGAACTTTAAATCCTTCACCAACTCTGCTTCCAGATACTGGCTTCCCACATAGCGCAAACTTGTCGTATTGATATCAAAAAGATCCGTATTGGTAAGGATATCAATGTTTTCATACAGCGACGAACGAGCATAGGTACCATCCTCATTATAAATCGGCTGATAAGTTGGTGCATGCAATGCGGCAAGCAGATGTCCACCCTCCTGACCGGCTCCGCCTCTTACCTGCTGGCGAAATGACCGGTAAAGACCATTGACAGAACCAAATGTGATATTTTCGCGTAGTTTCGTATCAAAGTTGAAACGGAAACTTCCTCTCTCAAACTTCATAGGACGCAAAATACCTTCCTGGTCCGTGTATCCCGCACTCAGGAAATAACGTGTGTTTTTAGAACCTCCACTAATGCTCAGATCATAGTTTTGAACCGTCGCGGTACGAAATACCCGACCCAGTCTGTCATAAGTCTCCTGATCTTCAGGATTACCTCTGCCCGCTACTCCGTTGATTACTTCATCTACCGGTCTGAACGGTCTGTTTTCGTAGGTCTGGTTCAAAGCCGGATTATCCAGCCCTGAATTTATCCATTGTTCGTTGACAAGTTCAGCATGCTGCGGACCGGTAGTCAGCTTCCAGAGACGATCGGGATCAGCTCTTTGCCAGCCATACGAAGCATTGAAAGAAATTTTAGGCTTCGCAGCATCATAGTTGCCCCGCTTTGTTGTCACCAGAATAACCCCATTGGCTCCGCGTGAACCATATATGGCAATCGCGCTGGCATCTTTCAGTACTTCGATACTTTCAATATCCGCAGGATTAATGTCAGCAAGAGGAGATGTTCTTTTACCACCAAGATTAATTGTTGACAGAGAGTTATTATTGACAAAAACTCCGTCAATCACATATAAGGGATCATTACCTGCATTGATAGAGGCTGTTCCCCGGACTATGACCCGGACACCTTCTCCCGGTAATCCGGAAAAGGTATTGACTTGAACACCCGGGGCCCTTCCCTGGATCTGCGCATCGAAACTGGACACAGGGATATCATTGGTCTCCTGAGGATTGATCTGGGAAACTGCTCCGATCAGATCTTTTTGTTTACGCGTGCCGTAACCTACCACTACTATTTTCTGATCCAGATCAACAGTAGTCGAATAGGCGATATTCAAAGGCTCGGAAGAAGGTCCGGTCAGTCTCACCCTGAGTGGCTGATGGCCGCCATATGAAATAATAAGAACAAGTGGAAAAGGCCGGCTTGTTTCGATTTGATACCAACCAGTCTCGTCCGCAGAAGCTCCTTCTTCTGCACCATCAATGCGAATAATCGCTCCGGCAAGTGCTTCGCCCGATACCGAATCTTTGACAAAGCCTTCTATAACCGAGCTCTGCCCGGGATCTTGCTGACCTGACGCAGTAAAGGAAACAGCCCCGAGAATCAGCAGAAAGATTATATTCCGTATCCGGTGGGTTCCGGAAACGATACGACTAAGTCGGTAAAATACGTTGTTAACAGGATAATGAAGGACATGTTCCCATCCCTCAATGGCAATTTTTTCCATGATTATTTGTAAGTATAAAAACCTTAAACGATTAGAGATATCACCGGAGAGTTATGCATCAAGCCGGTAATCAAGAGGATGGAAAATGGTTCAGCAGGATGTGTAGTTGCGTGCAGACCGGGTTCATTGTCTGCCTGAGGCAAGTATATTATTACCTTAGAATCAACTGTTGCACCTGACAGCCTTAGCAAAAAATACAACACATACAGACTGTGCCGGAGCCAGATGAAAAAGCAGACGTGTGGTGTCTTTTCTTTTCACGGAAATTGGTAGTAGTACTCTTCATTTCATAATGGATTTTAGGTTTAACAATTACGTTCTGACAATTTTATATAAGTTTGAGGTCTCCGGGTGGATTCGAACCACCGTGAAAGGTTTTGCAGACCCCTGCCTAGCCACTCGGCCACGGGACCCTCGGTATCTTCAAAAATCAATGAGTGAATCAACTAAGTCTTCCTCTCTTCAGAAGAGACATCCTGACAGCATGAACCACCAATACAATCAGGACTGGCCGGCAGACCGGAAGACGTTAGTTGACATCCTCTTGCGCTTTTACAAAACAACATTTGTCCGGTAATACGCTGGCGGGAGACTATAACCGGATACAAATGCTGTTTTTCTGACATAATTTAATTACTCTATAAATTCTATAGAGTAAAAGTAGATTGTTTTTTTATTATTACAAACTTTTAGATGATTTTTTTTCCAAAAAGAACTGTACTGATATTTTCTGAATCGGTTCACAATGTTGTTGTAGTTCCACATAATAAATTGCATACGTTCATGTTCCATTCAACAGATTTCTTCCCGAATTTAACAACGCTATAAATAATACATATTTACTATAATATCAAATAGTTATGCACACATCATACACTATATCTATACCGCCTGGCACCGGAATATTCGCTTGTTTTTCTTGTATTTTACCTCTACTTTTGCGCCGGTTATCAGCTCACAGTCCTGTTTATTTCTTTGATAGAATCTGGAAGAAAAGTGATTCTGCTCAGGTATCTGTCAGAAAGGTTTCAACGCTGTTTTGCTTCGATCTATAGAGCGATTTCCGGACAACAATGAATATGATCATATCATACTATAAATTAAGACATCAATGGATTACTTCAACTATGTTGAGAATAAGCTTTATTGTGAAAATGTACCGGTAGAAGATATTGTAAAGCGCGCGGGTAGTCCATGCTATATATACAGTGTCAATACAGTGAGGGAGCATTACCAGAAGCTGTATTCCGCTTTTTCAGCATTGAATCCGCTCATCTGCTTTTCGATCAAGAACTGCAATAATACCGAGATCATTTCCGAGCTTGTGCAGCTTGGCTCGGGTATCGATACGGTAAGTGGCGGAGAGATTTATCTGGCCCGCAAAGCAGGTACCCCTTCCGAAAAAATCGTATTCGCGGGTATTGGTAAAACGGATGAGGAAATCACCTATGCACTGGATCAGGAGATCGGTATCTTCAATGTGGAAAGCGAAGCGGAATTTGAAAATATCTCACGACTGGCCGGACAAAAAGGCAAGCGTATTAAAGTCGCTCTTCGCGTAACTCCGGATGTGGTCGATGAAAAAACACACGACAAGACCAAAACCGGTTATAAAGGAAGCAAGTTTGGTGTGGATATTGACCGGGCTATCGAGTTTTTTGAAACCTACGGCAACGATCCTTATGTGAGCCTGTCGGGTATACATATTCATATCGGCTCCCCGATATACAGTCCTCAGCCGTATGAAATCGCGATAAAAAAGATTCTGGCCCTGATTACCGAGCTCGAGAAAAAAGGCCATACGATTGATATTTTTGATATAGGTGGCGGGTACTCCGCAGACTATGAAAAAGGCAAGTCTTCTTCCTTCGAAGAGTTTGCTTCCGTGATTGTACCATTGCTCAAGCCACGTGCGGATAAAGGCATGCAGGTTATTATGGAGCCCGGCAGGACCATTACCGGCAATGCTGGTATCCTTGTCACCAAAGTTGTCTATATCAAGGACAACGGAGACAAGAAATTTGCCATTGTGGACACAGGCATGCATCACCTGATCCGGCCCGCACTGTATGAAGCCAGCCATTTCATGTGGCCGGTAGACAGGCAGCACTATGTAAACGAAGGCAGAAATATCGGTCATTCGGCTGAGGATCTTATTAAATACGATGTGGTAGGACCGATTTGCGAATCCAGCGATTATCTGGCCAGAGACCGCTATTTGCCACCGGCACAAAAAGGCGATCTGATTGCCATATTTACCGCAGGAGCCTACGGTATGGTAATGGCCAGCAACTACAACGCCACCCTCAAACCGGCCGAGGTAATGGTCGACAAAGACACTGCCTATGTAATCCGGGAAAGAGAAACACTGGATGACCTGACCAGACTCAATACGAAAAGAGCGCTGGAGATCTGAGTGTCTCTCTGAATTAATATTTAAAAAGCCATTCTGATATACGTATCGGGATGGCTTTTTTTAATTCATTTTAACGTATTCTTTCTAACTTTAACACCAAACTGCAACTACTAAACAACCCCATTCCCCGACACATGAAACAGTTCATTCTCTGCTTTATAATTATTCTGTTCGTTCAAGCCAGGTATTCTCATGGCCAGACTTGGGAACCGCTTGACGATCAATTACAGACAACTATCTACTCAGCTACTTCTCTAAATGGCGAAATATACGCAGGGACTTCCAACGCTGTTATGCGATACAATGGAAGCCGGTTTGATGTAATCGGCAGATTCAACTCAAGAGTGTTCCATTTAGGTATTTTCAACAACGAATTATACGCGGCAGGATCATTCACCCAGGTTGATGGCAATACGCTCAACGGCATAGCCCGATGGGATGGTATAAGCTGGTACCCACTCGAAACAGGCATATCTCCGCACGCCAATTTCTTTATAGAATACAATAACGAATTGTATGTTACAGGTTCTATTACGACAGCAGGTGGCATTCCCGTATCCAATATCGCCAGATGGAACGGCACTGAATGGAACGATGTAGGAGTCGGCCTCAATGGGGTGGGCAATAAAATGGAAGTTCATAATTCAGAACTATTTGTATTGGGATATTATAGTCAGGCAGGAGGTACTGATGCCAACAATATTGCACGATGGAACGGAAACGCATGGAGACCTGTTTCTACAGGATTGACCTATTATATTAACCCTTTTTACACCTGTATCAAAAGTTTTAATAATAAACTATTCGTTTCTTCTGATGAGTTCTTTATCAATAATGATTCCTTCGACGTTGCCATATGGGATAACAACACCTGGACATTTAAGCACTCCCATACCCCCATTATGATTGTAAAAAGCGATGCCATGTATGCCATGTCAACGGCAAGCGCTGGTGAGGTATATAAATCTTCTGATGGTGACAATTGGGAATTAATAAACCATGTCACCCATATCGATACTCTTTTTCTTAATGGACTATTCTTTACTGACAATAAACTTTACGCATATGGTTCATTATATGCGGATTTAAAAAACACAAACCAGAATTATGGAATATTACGCCATGACCTCAACCCCATAACCGGCATAGTCAATCATAAAGGCTCATCAGATTTGACTATTCAGGCATACCCCAATCCGGTAACAGATATACTACACTTCGAATCACGCATGGATCAGATAGAAGTATTCAACGCATATGGTATGCCCGTAGCACGCTATCAGCAGGTTTCGGAGATCTCCATGGCGGAGCTGTCTGCCGGAGTATACCTGATCCGGTCCGGGGAAAAACAGGTCAGGGTGGTGAAGCGGTAAGTTACTGCCACCCTCTCTTCCAATTATTAAACCTCCAAGGTTTTTATTCATCCTCTACAAACCTTGGAGGTCTTATTCCTCTGCTCGGACTAAAATCCTCAATCAAACCCTCCCGAAACACATATCTTCTGCCCTGTAATCCAGGCAGCATCGTCTGAAGCCAGAAAGACCGCAAGCGTTGTCACATCTTCCGGCTGCCCTATCCTTCCCATCGGGGTATTGGCAAGGATAAACTGCGCGGTATCTGTCCCAATGACCTGATTGCCTTCTGTCTGCGTAGGGCCAGGCAAAACCGAATTAATACGGATTTTCTTTGCTCCCAGCTCTTTGGACAAGGTACGTGTCATAGAGTCTACTGCGCTTTTGCTGGCGGAATAGACTGCGGACATAGGTGTAGCCTTAACACTCGCCACCGAACTGATGGTAATAATACTGCCGCCCTTCTCACCGAAATACGTCAATGCCTCCTGAATACACAGCAACACACTCAGCACATTCCGGTCAAACTGACGATGAAACTCTTCTTCTGTAACTGTCTCTATAGGTTCAAAGCGATATACCCCGGCATTATTGACCAGAATATCCGGAGTCCCAAAGGCTTTTTTCGCTTCTTCAAACAGCGTTTTCACACCGGCGGACTTCGAAACATCGGCCTGAACAGCGACTGCCTTCCCGCCTTTCCGGATAATATCTTCCACCACTGCTTCTCCGCCTTTTTGATCGCTCAGGTAATTGACCACCACAGCCGCGCCTTGCTGAGCCATCTCCCGGGCTATAGCAGCCCCGATACCTTTGGATGCCCCGGTCACTATAGCCACCTTATTGTTGAGTTTGTTCATTTTCCTTTTTGTTTAGTGTCCCGCAATGATCGGGGAATAAAAAGGAAAAAAATTTGCCTTAAGGCAAAATCATTTTTTCGCTCTCAATCTGCTCAGTGTATGTTGGGTAATACCCAGAAAAGAGGCAATCTGATGCAGTGGCACCCGCTGTACAACCGACATCTGGCGCTGCACCAACTTATTGTATCTGGTTTGCGCATCATCCGTCAGCATTTCGCTTTTGATCCTGTATTTCTCAATCAGAGCTTTCTCTTTTATCTGACTGATAATAGCCGGAAAGTTCACGACCTCCTTTTCAAACCGTTCATATGCCTTTCTGGTAATTGTCACCACGGTACAGTCCGTCAAGGCTTCTACATATTCTTCGGAAAGCGTCTGGGTACTATAGCTTTCCAGCGCTACGGCAAAGTGGCCTTCACTGGTAAAGTACTGGATAAATTCATCTCCATTCGCGTCGGTACGTACTACCTTGAATACTCCCTGCAGCACAAACCCCAGTCTGGTACAGACCCGCTGCTGTTCACAATAGCGCTCTCCCTTGTATATATGTTCGATATACAACAGCTCCTGCATCAATTCCTGTTCGGTATCCGACAGCGGCTGTATAGAGTGGAAAAAACTGATTAATCTGTCCATAATAGCATGTATCCGGAGCAAAATATAAAAAATTATGCTGGAAATAGCTTTACTGAAAGAACCCACCAGAGGTTTTTATCGTCGTCTGTAGCCCTTGGAGAGATTTTACATCTTCTTTCTTACCTCTTTAGCATATCTTTTCCTGATATTATACTGATTTACAAACTATTGCACATAGTATCAGAGTATTTTTTATATTTACTTATCCAAGACATTTTTTGGCGCAGTGAAAGCTTGTATCGATTTTCTTCCACTCCACAAGCAGGAACAGCTACAGGCATCCGCAACTTGCCTTTAAGTGAACTCAGGACATTGGGAGCGGTAATTGTATATTGAATTGCATCTACAATAATCATTCATTAAGAATCCAATTTCCTTTATTAACTATTTATACAATAATATAATTAAATATGATCAGGCCCGCATTCTTGCGTAGACAAGAGGTAATCTTAATATGATCTTCCTCCTCAAGTTTTCTTTTAAATTAACTACAGCTTTTTTAATATTGGCGTCAAAAGATGTTAAACAGAAAGTCTTGCTTCACAGAGCTTCTATTATCAGCAAAACTCAAATTTTTATAAATGCCAATTTTCCCCATCCGTAGTATTCAGAGAATAAAGTCCAGCTGGCCTTTGTTATTACTGGTTGTTTTCCTGATTTCAGATGCTATTTATTCTTACAACCAACACCTTCACGCAAATATAGATGGAGATCTTTCTAGTCTCGTTGCTCCAAGCAACGAATATAAAAAAGTGCTTGAAGATCCTTTCGGGTTTCAGGTTCTGAAAACAAAGGAAATGTACCCTGCCACCAACCGTCACTTTGCTCATTACTTTACATATGTTTATTTCAGAAAGGTTCCTCTGTGGTTACAGACATTCATGACTCCTGTGGAAAGCCTTTATTCATCTGCCGCGTTGGCAAAATCTCTTATACAGACAGGCTTAATTATCATGCTTGCAGCATTTATAAGCTTACCATTTGGTCTTAATTATAAAAACATGATTTATGCCGCTGTCCTGGTTACTCCTTTTTTCCAGGCTGCAGGATTTCATGAATATATGGGGGTGATCGATCGGTCCGTTTCTTATACCTTCTTTTACGCCCTCCCCTCACTGCTGCTTTTAATTTTTTTCTTCCCTTACTACAAAGCAGCCGTCGCAGGTCGTTTTCAATTTCATCCCGTGGTAAAAGCGCTTTGGCCTTTATTCATTTTCATTCTTGCTTTCCACGGACCACTTTCACCACCGGTGCTTTTGGTCGTATGTTCCTTAACCATTTTATGCTTATTCCTAAAAAACTGGTCAACCCACACAGAAGTTTCTGTATCAGAACGTATAAAAAATCCCTATTCTCGATAAACCCGTTTTTACTGTTTTCGTTCAGCCTTGCCATTATTGTATCTCTGTATTCCTTCTACATCGGCACATATAATCTGGAAAACACATGGAGTGAAAAAACACTTTCAGAAAGATATACATTGCTTTTTTCGGGAATAAGAATGGGTCTTCTCACCTTTAGAAATGGAATCTTTCCTGTCATTCTTTTAGTCCTTATCAACTTCAGTCTGTTGAAAAATCATAAAGACAGTATAGTCATCAACAAAACATCTTATATTCTTGGCTTTATCCTGATATTTTCGCTGTTATACATGTTCATGCTTCCCATGGGAGGATACAGAAGTTACCGTCCTTATATTTTACGCAGGGACACTTTACAACCTATACTTCTGGGGCTTTACATGGCCTGGGGCATAACTTCCCTTTATATTTTAAAAAACGCTGCACGTTTTCAGTGGCGGAAATACGGCTATCTGCTGATTTTTATACCAGTAATCTATACCATACTGGACCCATTCCGTCACTTTAATGAATGTGAGAAAAATATTCTGAAACAGATCTCCGAATCTGATTCTGACTGTATAAGAATATCAGACAAATGTACAGTTATGCAATGGGAGGTTACCGGAAACTGCGAAGCCACACATTGTCAATCCATCATGCTGGAACACTGGAGAATAACCCCATCAAGGACGAATTATTATTATTATTATGAAGAACCTTATGAGGCACAGGCAAACGAATGAATCTGTTCTTGTTGTCGAATGACCAGACTTCCTCGTTGATGTTCAAAGAGTCTGAAGCAAAAAACGTATCAAGGCGATTTTGCCCTCCACAAGCCGGAAGACGTGTCAAAGCACATGCTTTTTTAGCCATTGTGGTCTATTGACCAACAATTAACCATTTGACTTCTCAAACAAAACATATTACCAATACATCTGAGCTCGTTTAATGACATTAACCAAACCCACAAGGTTTTCTTATTTGACATTAATAAAAACCTTGCGGGTTCCATTTTTTCCGACGGGAACAACTCTCCAAGGGTTGTTTGACAACGAATACAACCCTTGGTGGGTTGGTTCAGAATAAAAAAAACGGTACCGCCTGCGTGTCTTGGATGGCGATACCGTATATGTATGAAAAAAACCGAGTATGAAACGGAACATTCATACGAGACTAAAAAATGCAGATCTGTATTCTGGTGTCAGCGATTGGGCTGAGGCGTATAGCGCAGATACGGTTTGATCCGGGTTATCCCCTTGGGAAACCTGGCCGGAATATCTTCATCTTTTACTGCCGGTACAATGATCACTTCCTGCCCTTCCTGCCAGTTGGCCGGAGTAGCCACGCTGTATTTCGCGGTCAGTTGCAGAGAGTCGATCACCCTCAAAATTTCGTTAAAATTACGACCGGTAGAAGCCGGATACGTCAGCGTCAGCTTGACTTTTTTGTCCGGACCGATCACAAAGACTGATCGTACCGTGGCATTTTCGCTGGCTGCCGGATGTATCATATCGTACAGGAGGGCAATCTTACGCTCCGGATCGGCTATGAGCGGATAGCTGACCACACAGTGCTGGGTTTCATTGATATCTTTTATCCAGCTTCGGTGATCATCAAGCGGGTCTACACTGATAGCAAGGATTTTTACACCTCTTTTATCAAACTCGTCCCTGATTCTGGCAACTGTACCCAGTTCGGTAGTACATACCGGCGTAAAGTCTTTGGGATGAGAAAACAATATCCCCCAGCTGTCTCCCAGCCATTGATGAAAACTAATTCGTCCCTCGGTAGTCTCCGCTACAAAATCAGGAGCTACATCACCCAATCGTATTGCCATAGTTGTTTATGGTTTAGAGGTTGCACATATTCGTTCGTTCGATTTTACACTTTTGTTCCAAAACAGTTCACTTGCCGGGAGCCGAGGCCGGATAGTAATTGATCAACTCAACCTCAGCTTCTGTCTTTAGATACGAAAGGCGTATATAGCCCATTTCCGGTACATACTGCTGCCCGTCGGTAAGGACCCATTTGAAAAACTCCACAATCAGCGCGTCTTTCGGCGGCCCGTTGGAAACAAAATACAGCTCTCTGCCTGGAGGCGACGGATAGCGCCTATTGGCAATCGCGTCCACCAGTTCAGCGTGTGAATGATAGAAATTTTCGGAAGAATCCAGCTTCGCATCCGCATTGAGGTCTATCGGGATCACCGCCAGCCCCTGTACAGGTTGCTGCGTCCGGAGATCATATGCATAAGCGATATTGTTGTAGCCGATGCCAAAGCGGTCATTACTCACAGCATAAGCCAGTCCGGGATCACCAAATACACCGATGCCGCCCAGGTCATCACGCCCCTTACCCAGATAATGAGCCCAGGTCTCGGCCGCTCCGGAAGCATCGGACCGTTTATAACGGTTGATGCTTTCTGTGGCACCATTTCCCAACAGGTCTCCCCAGGTTTTTATTTCCTCGCTGACCCATATCTTATAAAACTCCTCTGCCGATACTCCCCTTTCCCGAATGGTATTCAAATAAGGATTGGCCGCGCTGACGGTAGGTAATACCGCGTCTCTCGCCACCGTAATACCCCAGGCTCCCTGATCGATCTCCTCCTGCGCCACATCTCTCGAAACCATGCCAAGATTTACATTGTCCCGCAAAGCATCAGCAATACCCTTACCTGCACCTCCCGCACTGACATCAATTCTGACTCCGGGATGCAAGCGTTCAAATTCCTGTCCCCACTTTACCACCAGAGGATAAAGGGCAAAAGCTCCCGAAACGGAGATTCTGCCACTCAGCTCCGGCTGCTTATGCTCGGAAACTGACCGGCATGCGGCCATAAGAATTGAAGTGGCTGCAAGCGCTATAAAAATTATGCAATTTCTCATAAATCAATTGTCCTCCAGAGTAAACACCACCGGTGATACCATACGCAGCGGCACGGCCTTGCCTCCCTTGCGCGCGGGTTTCCATTTGGGCATCCTTTTAAATGCTTTGAGCACCTGCTCATCCAGTCCGTACCCCAGCCCTTTTACAATCTTTACATCTGTAATAGTACCGTCAATATTGACAACAAAGCTGACACGGATGGTTCCCTGTATTCCTTCGGCCTCGGCCCGTTCGGTATATTCCAGATAGTTGCTGAAAAATTTGAGCAGCTGAGAAGGTCCTCCCGGAAATTCGGGCATCTCCGGAGCCCAGGTTTCAATTTTCGGAGGCTCGGGCTTTGGTTCCGGTACAGGGTCCGGTGCTACCTGTACAATATCGGATCCCTCCTTTGTTTCTGCACCCGACTGCTTATCGGTAAGCTCCTCATCCGTAGGTGGTACTTCTTCATTCCGGACTTCCGCATCCGGTTTTACTTCCAGTTCCAGATTTTTTACCGTTGCTGTTTCGACCGGCTTCTCCGGCTGTTTGATTTCCTCTTCTTCCGGTGGTGGCGGTGGCACAAAAGGATCTTCAATGGCCAGCATATCTACTACAATAACTTTATCTTCATCCTGCACAGGCTTTGATCCAAGATAGCGGGTATAAATCAATGGCGCTGACAAAGCAGAAGTAAACACCAGCGCCGCCACTATAAAACCCGTCAATACACTGTTTTTATAGTATTTCCTCAGATGAAAAGCTCCATATTCCTTATTTCTGTCTTCAAATACGATATAATCAAAATCAGGTCTGTCTGTCATAGCGTTGCTTTTCAATTTGATTCCTTGTTTCTGATCAGTTCCAGATCTCTGTCGCTGACAGGCGAAATCGAATAGCGGACATTGCCTTTTGCTATATGAATCTCGTCCAGCATATCGACCAGATTTCTGTATTTTGACTTTTTACCCGGTTTGATAATAACCACCAGATCTTCTTTCAGTATGGCACTTTTCTGTTCTACTGCCCTGCGTATCCCCTGCTCCGAAAAGTCCGTCTCCTGTACTTCCGGATTCTGATAGCCCATGTACCAGTAAACCTTATCTTCTTCCCCCAGAATCACAGTCATCGTCCGGGATTCCTTTATTTCCATTTTCCGGTCATCGTCTGTTTTGTCGGGCATATTTACCTCCATCGTCTGTGGTTGACTGAAGGAAGTGGTCAGCATAAAAAAAGTAATCAGAAGAAACGCCAGATCCACCATAGGTGTCATATCTATTTTGGTAGACGCGCTGTTATTTCGTTTTCTTCCTTTACCGCCTCTTCTGCCGCCGCCCGAATCTGTATTTAACTCTGCCATATCGTGTCTTATTCAGGTTTAGCCTGCAGGCTGGTCACAAACTTGAATTTGTTGATATCCAGCTCCTGCAAGGTCAAAATAATTGTTTCCACTACCGGATAATCCAGGTCCAGATCCGCTTTAATTGCGATTTCCGCTTTTGGATTTGTCCATTTTGCCAGCTTTACCAGTTCTTTCAGCTCGTTGTTGGTCGAATCGACCGGAATCCCTTTCTGCATTCTGCCCCGGTCACTTTTGGTCGCTCTCAGCAAAGGCTTCAGATCCGAAATCGCTGTTCCGAATTCCGGAATACGGGTAAACTCCTTTTTTTCGGCACCGGTATAGCTGATTTTGTACCGTGAAGCAATCTGATCCAGCAATTTGCCACGATCAGCCTCCCCTTCCATTCCGAAGAAAACAGCCCCTGATTTTTCTACCGATAATACAATCAGATCCGACTCCGGCAGTTTGTTTTTTGAAAAGGAAGCCGGTACGGCCACATCCGCTACTTCGGGCGCCTTGAACTTGGTGGCCAGCATAAAAAAGGTAAGCAACAGAAACGCCATATCACACATGGCAGTCATGTCAAGAGAGATTACCCTTCGTTGCGCTCGTATTCTTGCCATAATTGTATGAGGTTAAACGCCTGCGTTCTCTTCTCTGAGCACTTCGATTTCCTGAGCCCGGCTTTTGTTTCTGGTTGCTGAGGCTATCTGCTGTGTAATGGTAAAACCGATTTCATCGATATGAAACACCAGGGAGTCAATACGACTTGTAAAGTAATTGTATGACCAGATCGCAAGTGTGGATGAAGCAATACCAAGCGCCGTGTTGATAAGAGCTTCTGAGATACCGTTGGCAAGCGCGGAAGCATCAGGCGCCCCGGTAGTAGCCAGTGCCGCGAATGCTTTGATCATACCCACCACGGTACCCAGAAGTCCTACCAACGTAGCAGTAGAAGCAAGTGAAGCGATAATAGTCAGATTTTTTTCCAGCACCGGAAGTTCCAGCGCCAGGGCTTCTTCAATTTCCTGCTGAGCCGCCTGCTTTTTTTGCTCTCTGGTCGTTTCGGTATCCGATACGATGGATGTATAATGTTTGAGTACAGCCTGAATAACATTGCCGACTGAGCCTTTCTGACGCTCGCAGCGCTGCAAAGCCGAAGCAATCTGCCCCTGTTTGACATCCCCTTTTACATTGCGGATAAAGGTAGCCAGGCTGTCCCGGCCGTATGCCTTTCCAAGGGTAATAAAGCGTTCGATGGAGAAGGTCACAACCAGAAGAAAAAAAGAAATCAATACGGGAACAATCACCCCACCCTTGTATATAATTCCGAGATAATTGAGCGGATCGCCTTTGACGGGATCTCCGTTGCTGAAATTGCCCGCATTGCCCAGTACCAGATAGAACAAGGTATAGGACAGAATAAGAGTAAGCGGAATCACGATAAGCGCGAATACCGATTTTAGCTGGTCGGTTAGATTTCCTGAATTGTTCATGCTACTTGCTTTTTTGTTTCTGCTACTAGTTGGTTTATTCCGGCGATACAGGCCCGACAGGATTCAGACTGCCAGGTGTATCCGCCGCGCGTAAATAAAAGCCTGTACTCCGGTAGCCTCCGCCGGGGATTGACTGACCCGCCGGCAGAAGCACCTCGGAGAAAACAGGTTAAGATTTTTAGAAAGACTGCTTTATAGTGATACCATACGTCCTCGGGTCTCCCAGCACAGCCGCGTAGTGTCCGGCATTGCCCGCTCCGGGAAGCAGCTGCTCGAAGTAATTGGTATCCAGAATATTTCTACCCCATACAAAGATGCTCGTGCCTGCGGTCGCTCTGAAACCAAGACGGGCATTGACCAGGGTGTATCCGTCAATATTAAGATATTTGGACGGAGAAGGACTTGAAGAGAAATCTGAACGGTAATAGGTGTCTGCTCCAAGGAAGAATTTGCCGAACTGCTTCAAGAAATTGCCCGGAACAGATACTTCACCGCCAAGAGAACCGGCCCATTTGGAAATACCGGGAAGTCTGCCTCCTGAAATATCCTTAAAGGCAACACCCGGAGTTCCGGTTTCTTCCAAAGGCAGGGGAGCGTTCTTGAATGAAACATATTTTCCGTCAGTATACGCAAGAGCTCCGTATAGCAGGAAGTGTTTGCTCAACCGTACGTTACCGTCCAACTCCACACCGAGCACACGGACTCTTTCAGCATTGGCCAGATAACCGCGGAGGATACTCGGATCCGGATCCTGCACATTGGTCTGATAATCTTTAATATCCGTCAAGTGAGCTACCAGGTTCAGAATAGAACGTTTGGTGGGAGAAGTCTTGATACCTATTTCTGTATGGGTTACATATTCCGGTTTGATCTGGGCCAGGCTAAGGTCAGGCTGTCCGTTGACATTGGGCAAACCACCCAGGTTAACCCCAACGGGCTTATAGCTGGTTGAATAGGTAGCAAAAGTATTGATCTTATCGATCGGCTTGTACGCTACGGTCAGCTGACCGGTTACATTACTTTCATTTGCAGTGAAGTTAAATGACTGATTGTTGTAAATTGTGCGTATAGCAATCAGAGCAGGATCATCGGTCTGATACAATCCGTACGCTCTGCGATTGAAATCAACGGTTTTGCTGTCATAGTTATAGCGTAAGCCTGGCAATACATGAAACTTGGGAGTAATAGCCCAGTCAATATTAGCGAAGGCTGCCGCACCAAAGCTTTCAAGTCTGGATTTGATTGCAGAACCATGACCATCAAATAATCCTGGAGTGCTCCACAATTCCGTATTGGTGGTGCTTTGCTGGAAACGCCACTGATGTTCGCCGGCTTCTTCAATATGCTCAGGATCTGTCCAGAGGTTCTGACCGATAGCATATACACCGACCACACCGCTTAGCTTTTTCGTAAAGTCACCGGCATAACGGACTTCCTGAGACCACTGATTATGCTTGGAAGTGGCCTGCGACTTGGAAGTGGCATTAAGTCCTGTAAAATCGCGGTCGTTCATCGGATCCCAATGCCAGTAGCGCCATGCTGTAGTTGAAGTCAGTGTACCCGGACCTATTTTGGCATCTACATTCAGTGAAACACCACCCAGGTCGTTACCTGATCTCCAGGTAGAGTTCTGATCCACCTTGCGATCAAAGGGGTTTTCGCTTGGCAGCTGCCAGCCAAGATCTGCAATAATATTGCGGAACTGTCTGTACTCGGCACGTTCTGTCTCTACTACCCCTGCGATCACCTGAGCATATCCTTCCTTAGGTCTCTGTCTGGTCGCGTCCGCTGCAAAGACGACGTTGATCTTCTCTGTAGGCGTATACAACAACTGACCACGTACGCCCTGGTTGTTCAGGTCATTAAGATACCTGTCATTTCGTACGTTGTAGATGGTACCATCACGCTGTGTACCGGAAAAGGACAGACGACCGGCAAGCTTTTTGGCCAATGGTCCGGTAATCGAGGTCTTTGCCTGTATAAATCCGTAGTTACCATAGCTCAGCTCGAAATCTGCGCCTGTTTTAAAACTTGGTCTGCGGGTAGTAATGTTAAATGCTCCGGCTGTGGTGTTTTTACCGAAGAGTGTTCCCTGAGGTCCACGTAGTACTTCAATCTGCTCTACATCAATAAAATCCAGTGTAGTTGCCGCCGGTCTCGCGTAGTAAACACCGTCTACATAAAATCCTACGCCGGGATCAAGACCATCGTTGGTCAGACCAAAGGTAGAACCTATACCACGGATATTCAGTGTAGTGTTTCTCGGATTGGACGAATACAATTGTACTGTAGGAACCAGTTCTTTTACCCTGTTTACGTTGAAAGCTCCGGTTTCCTCAATCAGCGCCCCGCCTACTACAGAAATCGGGATAGGCACATCCTGTGTTTTTTCCTTACGACGTCTTGCTGTCACGGCAATTTCTTCTGTTTCTCCTACATCCGTTACTGCATCCACACCTGGTGCTACCGGACGAAGGGTGCGGTTCAGATTGGTTCCGGGACCGGTATAAGTTATTTCAAAACCTTCATATCCTTCGGCAGAAATGATAATGTTAAAGGGCGGGGCTTGTGTTGTTTCAAAAGAAAAACGGCCATCTTCCTGTGTAGTTGCTCCGGCTGTGTTGTCCTCTAATACAATCTGAGCGCCTGCAATCGGTTGCCCCCGGGGATCAAGCAATCTTCCAGAAATCAGACTTGCTTCCTGCGCCTGAACTGCTCCCACAGCCAGCAGACTTCCTAAAATAAGTAAGAGGATCCTGAACCTCGTATAGTGTAATCGTTGATTCATGTTATGTAGATGTTTTAATGGTAGTGATCTGTTATATATCAACTAATTGGTTCATCCCGAAGGATGTCTAAAAATCACAGTCCCTTACGGGACAGCCTGGATAATAGAAATGATACATTTCAATATTCATTTAGTCTATAGATATAGTAGATTTATGCAAAGGTAAAAATTAAGAATATATAGTCTATATATTTAGTATACTTTTTTTGAAAAAAATTAATACCTGCAACAAAAACAGGCATTAACACCCTATAAATAAAATACATACATTGATTTATTTTTTTCAGACGCACCACATAGGAGCCTATAATTTCGGTTTATCTGAGGTTTTATAACCAAATCGAAACAAAATATACTTCATGAAATAAAAAACGGAGCTGATACATTATCCAGCCCTGAAGGAGCAGATCGGCTGTTCCAGTCAACCCTCTGTACAAACCGACTCATTTTTAAACAAACACACAGAGCAGGCTTATTCTCTCCCACCGAATCAGCCGGAAGCGGCAGTTATTCCGGACAACAAATCATCTTCACCATACTTCAGGTTAAAAATCAACCGCACGTAAAATGATCAATGAAAACTGTAGTATTGCGAATAAAATATATATAACTATTTAAACTAAATTAAAATAACAATATATATTTGCTCCATAAACTTGATATAAGTAACATTCTTAAATATATTGTTGATACCAAAAATGCATAAAAAAGCTACATTAAGGCTGGTAAGTGGAGAATATGATCTTTTTATCTGTAGTAATAAAAAGACATTTTATAAATATAAAACAAATAAAATAAGCTATTTAAAAGAAAAAATTACTCTATTTTTCTTATTTATTCTAATTACATCATTTTCACAGAATACGGATACAGGCTCTCTACAGGGCCGGGTCACGGATAGTACCGGCACCGGAATACCATACGCTTCCCTCACGATCAAAACACTGAATACAGGTGACTATACAGATGAAAAAGGGCATTTTCATATTAAGAACATTCCTTCCGGAACATATTTTATAGCCATTCAGGCCATTGGCTACCAGACCGGAGACTATACCATCGATATTAAAAAGAATGAGCCGACAATCAGACACTTCAGACTATCGGAAGAGCCAGCCCAGCTGGACATAGTCGTCCTGCAGGCAGATCATCCCCGGACTCAGTCAGATAAACTGAAAGAAACCGGATTTCATGTAAACGCAATTGAAATCAGCCAATATCAGAATACTACAACGGACCTGAATCAGGTACTTAATAAATCAATGGGAGTCCGGATCAGGGAAAGCGGTGGAACCGGATCAGATTTCAATTTTTCGATCAACGGCTTGTCCGGAAAACAGATAAAATACTTTATTGACGGTGTCCCTCTGGATGTATTTGGTGATGCGGTCACACTCAACAATATCCCGGTCAATCTGGCCGAGCGCCTGGAAGTATACAAAGGAGTAGTACCTGTACAGCTCGGATCCGACGCTATGGGCGGTGCGGTCAATATTATTACCAATCAGAAGATTGACCGTTTTCTGGATGCCAGCTACAGTTTCAGCTCATTCAATACACACAAGGCTGCCCTGAGTGGTCAGTATACCCACAAGGCTACCGGACTTACACTCAGAGCTAATGCTTTCTGCAATTACTCCGACAACAATTACATCATGAAAAATGTGGAGGTATGGGATGAGGAAGCCTATGCGATGGTAGAGAAAAACTTCCGTCGCTTTCACGATCAGCACCGTTCAGCAATGGTGCAGACGGAAGTCGGAGTAAAAAACAAGAAATGGGCGGACCATTTCAGCATAGGCGGAGCATATTCCGGCTCCGATCAGGAAATCCAGACCGGCTATCGTCAGGAGCTTGTCTTTGGCCGGGTAACCCGAAAAATGACGGGATACAGCAGCCTGATCCGGTACCGCAAGGACAACCTGCTCAACAAAAAACTGCATCTGAACTTTTTTGCCTCACGTTCCTTAAGTCATACGCTGGTCACTGATACCAGCAAAGTAAAGTACCGCTGGGATGGCTCGTATATGTCTGCTCATGCCGTCGAGCAGGACGGCAGCGCCAGGCTTTCACATATCATACGACCCAAAACCTTTGCCCGTGCCAACATCAATTACAATCTGCTTCCGGGACATACACTGAATCTCAACTATACGCTGGATCATACCCGCAATGAGATGTACAATGCTGTATTAACAGATAAAGATGATATTCCGGGTATCATGGGTAAACACATTACCGGCATTGCTTATCAATCCGAGCTTTTTCACAGAGCCCTGATGGTCCAGGTATTCGGTAAATACTATGGCATGGACATGACACAAAAGGAATGGGACAATGAAGACCGGATCTACTTCCGGAAAAATAACTTTATCAGCAATTACGGCTACGGACTCGCATCCCGGTTAAGGATAGCTGTCAACGGCGGGATAAAGTTTTCCTACGAACATGCCTACCGTCTGCAGGAAATAGAAGAGGTATTTGGCAATGGCCTGCAATATCAGCCTAACCCGGATCTGAAACCGGAATACAGTGACAATTTCAACATGGGCATATACTACCGTCTGAGTCGCAATAAACATCTGTACTATCTGGAAGCGGCGGGCTTCATACGGGATGCCCACGATTTTATCTATTTATCCGCCAAGGAAAGGAACAACGCCTTTATGTATGAAAATAAAGGAAACGTGAAGGTAACCGGAGCAGAAGGTGAAGTAAAATACAGTTATGACAACCTGCTCTCTGCATCGGTCAACGCTACCTGGCAGAACACTGTTAATCATACCCGATACGCTGCAAATGGAAAAGAGGAAGCCACTTACCTGAACAAGATTCCCAATACACCCTGGTTTTTCTTCAATACGGATCTTAGCATAGGGAAGAATAACATATGGAAAGAAGGAACCCGGCTTCAATTCAACTGGTACAGCCAGTTTGTTCACTGGTTTTACCTGACCTGGGAAGCTTATGGCGATGTAAGAGGCAAGGCCAAAATCCCCGGGCAGTATGTGCACTCGGTTTCCCTCTCCTACTCTCTGGACAATGGCAAATATAATTTTTCGATAGAATGCCGTAACCTGACGAATGCCCTGGCCTATGACAACTTCCGCCTGCAAAAGCCCGGAAGAGCTTTCTCTGCCAAAATCAGATACTTTATACATTAATTATTTCATAAATACCAATTTAATCATGAACAAACTAATCTACCGATCACTGTTTTTGCTCGCTGTTATTCTGGCTCCCTTTGCCGGGTGTAAAAAGAAAAAGGATACAAATCCTAATCCCGACAACAACACGCCTTATTCAGCCATGGTAGCCATCGGATCATGGCCCAATACGGCTTATTATATCATCGATATACCTTCCCTTGCAGAAGGCACCGTCGATCTCCGCGGCAACGGCGCTGAAATGACCGCAGAACTGTATGCGCAGGATGTGCTTCAGAAAAACGGATATTACTATCACGCCAATGCCGGTGCCGGTATGCTTGGCAAGTACCATGTGGAAGATGGCCGTCTGATTACCGACCAGAAGATTCCGTTTACTACCCTTGACTGGTCTTCCTACACCTGGATAGATGACAATAAGCTGGCCATTTTCGGGACCAACGGGGATCAGGATGAAGGATATTATGCCATTATTCAGACCAGTGATATGCGGGTTCTTTCTTCGGGAAAACTGAATTTGCTGCCTCTGCCTGAAAACTTCTCAAGATATTCAATTGGCTTTGCCGAATACAGAGACAACAAGCTGTTTCTGAGCTATGGGTTTGGTTCTACAGACTGGAGCCAGTATCCGCTGATGCCTGTCCATGGAGAAACGTACATCGCTGTAATCGATTATTCTTCGTTCAATGTTGAGAAATCATTGAAAGGTGCCCAGCTAAAGGGTATGGGCGGTCCGACTGTATACGCGCCTACTTCCTTTATCGATGAAAACAATGATCTGTATTTCATTTCCGATCCGGTCAATATCTACGATTACAACTCTCCTTCTGTCATCGGTCGTATCAGAAGCGGATCTACCGAACTGGACGCTTCCTACTCTCTTGACTTTTCTGCCGCTACCAGCAATGGTATGGGTGCCGCCATGTGGTATCTGGGCAACGGGAAGGCTATTGTAAGAGGGCGTATTGCCGGACAGTCTATTGACGCCGAGCACTATTTTGCCATTGTCAATGTACATACAGGATCCTTTATCAAAAAGCTGGATTTGCCGACCGATATGGGAGAGCGCATGGTTCAGGCAGTCATCGTGGAAAACGGGAAAGCATATATCGCTGTCAATGGTCAGCAAAAAGATTATATAGCCATCTACGATCCTGCCACAGACACATTGACCGAAGGTGCTGAGTTTGTCGGAGGAGTTGATTATATCCTGCGTCTGGAAAAGAAAAGATAATATACTTCTGCTTTTTTAACTTCAAAGAGGCAAAACCACAGGGCAACCACCGGGTTTGCCTCTTTTGTTTTTCTGCTCCTACCGCCTGCAGCGAATATTCCCTTCCGGTCAAACATTTGGATACGTATTTTCTTTAGGTTTATAAACCATCCCGACCTATACAATATGAGAGAAATTTTCACATTAGTACGTACACTGATTATTTTTGGAATTGCCGGTTTTACGCTGATCCCATGTACCGGGAGCACCGATTTCCCGGTCAGTATATATCAGACAATATCCGGTAAGGATCAGTTTTCCGGTAAAGCAATTGTCCCGGACGGATCGTTTTTAAAAGCAACAGCCTATCTGCTTTCACCGGCACAGCAAACAGATTTCAAGAAATATCCGGAAAATTTAACCAGAAAAAATCTGACTCACCTGTCCTTCATAGCCTCAAGATCAGTATCCCATATCGGAAAAATCCGGCATTATCTCTGTCTTATTCTGTCTCTCCCCCTCCTCTTTGCCTGTACCAGAGTAATGTACAAAGGCAAGGACAACACTATTATAACCGCCCGTTCTATGGACTGGAAGGATGAGATTCCACCCAATCTGTGGATATTTCCGCGAGGAATGGAACGTAACGGAAAAGTCGGTTCCAATTCGATCCAATGGACATCCAGATATGGCAGTCTGATCGTCAGCGCATACGATATAGCCACCGTAGATGGCATGAATGAGAAAGGTCTCGTTGCCAACCTGCTCTGGCTGGCAGAGTCACAATACCCGGAATTTAAAAAAGACGGCTCAAAAAAAGGACTTATTATAGCTGCATGGGCGCAATATGTACTCGACTGCCATGCTACAGTTGCAGAGGCAGTAGAACGGCTCAAACAGGAAGAGTTTGTCATAGTTTCAGAAAACATACCGGAAACAGACAAGTTTACGACGGTACATCTTTCGGTTTCAGACCCTTCTGGCGACAATGCGATCTTTGAATTTATAGAAGGCAAGCTCAAAATCCATCATGATCCTTCCTATACCGTAATGACGAATTCTCCGCCTTTTGACAAACAGCTTGCTATGAACCAGTATTGGGAAGATATTCCGGGTACGATTATGCTCCCTGGCACCAATCGGGCCACAGACCGGTTTGTCAGAGCATCTTTTTATATCAATGTCCTCCCCAAAACAGCAGATATACGGCAGGCAATAGCAGGCATTTTCAGTGTGATCAGAAACTGTTCCGTGCCATTGGGAATAAGCACGAAGGATGAGCCCAATATCTCCTCCACCCGCTGGCGATCCGTGGCAGATCAGAAAAACCTGGTTTACTTCTTTGAAACCACACTGACCCCAAATACTTTCTGGGTCGATATGACTAAAATAGACTTTGCAAGAAATATTCCGGTCAAAAAGCTTTCGCTGGATGATCATGCCACCTATGCCGGTGAAAGCCACGAAAAGTTTGAAGATGCACAGCCTTTTGAGTTCGCCGGGATTTAATTCTCTCTCAGTATAGCAACACAGTGTCCTTCTATTTTCGAACCAGTGCACCTGAAAAAACAAGAAAGCCTTCCCGATATCTCTGTCAGGAAGGCTTTCTTTTTACATCATTCTTTATAGCAGGGATCAGTGCATCAGGTTTATATATCCTTCATCATACAGTTCCTCTCCCCGCCAGGTCAGCACTTTTACTTTATATACATAGACATCGCTCGCCTGCACAACTCCGTTAAACGTACCATCCCAGCCCTGATTCAGATCATTGGATGAGTATACTTCCTGTCCCCAGCGGTTAAAAATCCTGAAGTCCAGAAGCTCTTTGATTCCCCAACCCTTCACATATATGATATCATTGTTTCCGTCACTGTTAGGCGTAAATGTTGTCGGAAGCTTCACAAAGGTTTCCGGCTTCACGTATATTGTCTGCTCAAAAGGATGCACAAAGCAGCCCAGTGAATCAGTCACAGTCAGCGTATAGACGATATCTTCGAGCGGCTGGACAGCCGGATAGTCACAATCCTGACAACTCAAGCCTTCTTCCGGAGACCAGTTAAAAATATAGAAATCCGGCTTCCTTACAGGGATAATGGCTGTATCTCCTACAATTATGGTTGTGTCCCAGTCACTCAGCCCGATAGGACGCACTACCATAGCGTAAGCTTCTCCTCTGTCCGTGCAGTTGTTGGTATCTGTTTCCACCACCGAATATGTCCGGCTAAATGCAATATTGACCAGAGGAGTCGGCGACCAGGGATCATTAAGACCTTCCTCCGGCGACCACTTGTAGGTGTTTTCCGGTTTCGGGTTTATTACCTGCACGGTCAGCGTATTTCCAAGACAGCCGGTATCACCCGCCACAGTGAGCACGGGATTGGCATGAATAGTTACCGATTTCGACACAGTATCCACACAGCCATACCGGTCGTCCGCAATAGCAATTGTAACATGGTACGTTCCCGCTGTATCATATTGATGCACCGGATTGTTCTCATCCGAGCTATGCCCGTCTCCGAAAAACCATCGGCGCGTATGGTCATTGATACTGGCATTGGTAAACTGGTTCGGACCATCATTGTAACAAATGACAGAATCTCTTCTAAAGTCCGCGATCACCCGATGAATATAGAGAGGCTGCTCCTCTACCGTACTGCAACCCTGCTTATCAAGCAGCAGCAGTCTTCCTATAGTCGTCCCGTTGGGGGGATGAAAATTGAATCTGTGGTGTACCGAATCTACGTTAGAAAGTGTATCCCCATCTCCGAAAGCCCAGGTATAGGAATATACATCCACCGTATCCTTCAGTGAAAACATGATGCTGTCGCCTTTGCATATCGCCTGTTTGTCTGTTACCATTTTCCCTTCGGGCTTAAATACCTCGAAGACTCTGGAAGCTGTGTCCCGGCATTGATAGGTAGTAGAAGCGATCAGCATAACGGTATAAATACCTTTGCCGTATGTCAGGGAATACTCGTTCCGGTTGGTGGCACTCTGACCGTTACCGAAAGTCCACCGGTTCGCTGCTGCGGGACTGCCCGGATAGAACAACGAAGTATCCCGGAATGTAAGATCCAGATCCGCGCAAAAAGTACGCTCCACATCTTTATTTGTCTCAAAACCGGCCTTCGGATACTCCTGCTGATACACAACCAGCTGGGCCGAATCCTTACAACCTGACCCTACCTCTTCATAGTTTAGTTTGACTGTATATGTTTTTAAGGAATCATAAAGTAGCTTGTGCGCCTGATCGGTCCCGGTAGTGCCATTTCCGAAGCTCCAGCGAAAAGCGAGATTCGATCCTTTAGCCGTATAATCCGAAGCGCTCAGAGTAATTGAATCTCCAAAGCATATGCGCCCCTGCTTGGTCGCGGTAATAGTACTTTGAGGCTTGTAATACCCGATGGTAAATTCCATTTTTTCCTTACATCCCAGCACATCGGTTACGATAAGTGAAACAGGATACAAACCATTGCTTCCCGGCGGATTCAGATAGGTTTGTGATGTATTCTGCTGCGTAGAGGACAGCCCCCCTCCAAAATTCCATTCCCATTTATCAATCAATGTATCCGCTTTGGTCAAATCAGTAAAGGCTACAGTCGCAGGTATGCATATATCGTAATCATCTGCCAGGGCGTCTACCTGCATATCATACACCTTGAACCGGGCTTCTGCTGTATCCCTGCAACCATTGATATCCTTCACGATCAGCCTGACAGTATGCCAGCCCGGACTGGTAAATGAAAATGTTGATTGTGCAGCAGCCGTTGTGCGAGGTCGTTGACTGCTCAATGTCGGAAACTGCCACGTATAGCCTGTATGACAGTCTGCATGTACATCAAGAGACTGACCACCATCCAGCACCTGATCTACATTAATACACACCAGCGAATCCATTTTAATGACCGCTTTTACATCCCTTACCCGGATAGTGGCCGTAGCAACAGAAGGATTGCAGCCATCCTCATTCTGAGCTGTAAGCTTGATCTGATAGGTCCTGTTATCTTCAAACGTATGCAGTATTGTTTCCTGATCACTGGTATGTCCGTCAGCAAAATCCCATAGGAGCGATGTGGCATTCTGACTTTTACTGTTGAACGTATAATCATACGGGTCGCTGCATACCGCAGTATAATCAATCTTTGCCACAGCCCCTTTTATATTAATAAAATCACCCTTTGTCACCCCGGAAATACAGCCGTTATAATCAACCAGAAGAGTCACATCCTGAAGACCTGTCATGTGCTTATACGACCATTGCACCACATCCCTGTCCGAACAATGAAACGATCTGTTGTCTTCTGTACGGAAATGGTAAGCGTCAACCAGAGGTGAAGTTCTTGTTACAGCAAACTCTACAGGTTCTCCCGGGCAAACTTCTTTTCTGTCCGCATCAAAATCAACTTCATCGGCCAGACTGGTTCCGGCCTCCACCAGAATCGCAAAAGATGTATCAACACAGCCATTTTCTGTTTCAATCACCAGAAATACCTGATAATCTCCCGGACGCTCATATACATGGGATACTTTACCAAGAAGGGCATAGGTAGTATCCACCTTCCCATCACCGTAATGCCATATCCAGTGTCTGATCTCTTTACTAAAGAAGCTGCTGTCCTGAAAACTAACCTGTAATGGCACACATCCCTTGGTTTCGGACAGAGGCTTAAAATATGCTACAGGAATATCCACTATTGATTCGACTTTCGATGAAAACGAGCACTGAAGCTCATTCGATACGCCGGTTACCATTGCCCTCAGAGGGTATCTCCATAAACCAATATGGTAATGATCAGGCCGTCCGATGGAATCATAGACTCTGACCGGGTTAACAATTGAATCATATTTCAACGCCAAATCCGATACATCCGTGAATTCCCAGCGAATAGTATCGATAGGTACAGAGGCGCTTACACGATAAGAAACCTCCTCAGGCAATTGACATATGGTATCTACGGAAGCAATAGCCTCTATATCAAACCCCTTTACATAAAGTGTCACTGTTGTATCCCCGGAACACCGCCCATCGCTTGATCGTATATTCAGCCGGACTGTTCTTTGCCCGTATCGGGAATATGTAAGACCGAATCTTCTCTGGTTAAACTGATCCCTTTCAGAAGTACCCGGTGCCAGCAACAACATATAATCATCTCCCACATCCCAGGTAGGAAATCCCGGAGTTGGTGTACTGACTTCAATGACACTATTCATACAAAAAGAATCTGCCGAGACTTCGATAACAGGTTTGGGGGTGCCAACACTTACTGTTTTGGTGACCGAAGCCCCACAGGAAGGAGCATTGGCATAGCTTACATCCAGCTTTAGTGTATATTGGCCTTCCTGATAGGTCTGAGCAGGCGGATTCAACGCATTGCTGTTAATCCCGTTGCCAAGGTCCCATGAATATTGCAGACTTTTTGCTCCGGTCGAGGTATTCTGAAATCCAACGATAAAAGGTGCACTGCATGAAAACAGATCTGTCGGAGTAGTGCTGAAAGCTGCCTGGGGCTGTGTAGTTACTTCTACAGCTGATGAAAACAGTCTGGTAATGTTGCAGGAAGCGTGATCCGTCTCAATTCCCAGGGAAACGTTATAATTACCCGTTTGTACATACGTATGCGTCACATCCGCAGGACCTTCTGATTTATCACCATCTCCGAAAACCCAGATATACCTATTAACCGGTACCAAAGGTGAAATCTCAACGGCGTTTTTAAATTCCGCATCATAGGGTGCACAACCCAGCTCCGCCACATCAAAGCGAATGACCGGTTCCGGAAATACCGTAATAGTAAGGGTTTTAATCACCGGACTACCCTGTGTCTCATGAAAAGTGACATTATACTTGCCGGGAGTGGTATAAATGTTTACAGGATTTGGCAACTCCGAACTTACTCCATCTCCGAAATTCCAGAAGTAGGAACTCATGCCATCCGGTGCGGTAAAATGCAGCTCCAGGGGAGCACAACCTTCTGTAAGACTGACCGATTGACCAAAACTCTTTACAGCAAAAAGGGAAAATATTAACAGAAAACCCCAGTGATAAAAACTATGCTTCATTCGTATTAATAGAAAAGAATCTCCAAAATAGAGAAATAATTTACTTTAATTCAAAAAAACCGTTTCTTTGTCCACGGTTTAATTACGCTTATTGTGAAAAAAGCTAAATACTCATCATCAACTATTAATATACTATTTATTTTTTGCATTATATTAAGCTTTGCAAATAACACAAGTGCCCAGACGGATGTCATCAGGCCATTGCCCCGTATAGACAAGGAGTTTCTGCTGGTAGTTCACAATATTATTCCCCGATCAGGCAAAGCGGTGGATCATTCAGGGGATCTGGCTGTTCAGTTATCTGATGTAAACCATGTCTTCGCTCCGATAGGGGTGTCCTTCCGTATATGTGAGTCCAGATTCATTGAAAACTGGAACTATAGTGACAATTATGATTCGACAATAGCACAAATGTTATGGAAGTATAATGTACCGGACAGGATCAATGTGTACATACATGAAGAAATATACATAGATGATAAAATAATCATGTGTGGCAAAGCGTCAATGCCCGGAGTGGCCGACAATCATTCCGGAGTTTTTTTAAAACCTACGTGCTTTACGCCGGGCGTAATAGCTCATGAGTTCGGGCATTACTTTGGCCTGGCACATACCTTCAATGGTAGTGGCACGGAAAACGCTGATGGCAGCAATTGCTCCACAACCGGAGATTTCATTTGCGACACGCCCGCTGATCCCTATAATATGGCAAGGCCAGTGGACGATTACATAGACCGCAATTGCAAATTCACTTACATGGAGAAAGACGCGAATGGTGATTTTTATGATCCCGATGTGAGCAATGTGATGAGCTATTATCCATGCACTTGCCTGAAATTCACTCAGGGGCAATATGAATATATGGTCAGAACCTATTATCAGAACCCCCATTTGTGGTAATTGATCCGAATTTAATGATGCTGCTACTGAAAAAATATTTCCTGATCCTTGTTTCAGGCTTGCTTGTCTCTCCCATCCTTGCACAGGATATCCACCTGAGTCAGTATTATACTTCCAATATTTCCCTCAATCCCGCATATACGGGAAACTATTCAGGAGACATTCGGGTAACCTGCAATTACAGAACCCAGTGGGGACAGGTCAACAAGCCAATCCGGACCAATATGTTTTCGTTCGAGAAGAAGAAAGAAAACTTCGGGGATGAAATCGCCTGGGGATTTATTGTTATCAATGACCAGCTAAGTACTTATAATCTGTCTACCAGCAAATTCTTCCTTTCCGGTTCATACCAGAAAAAGATTCAGGCCAATTATTTCAGAGCAGGTATTCAGGCAGGACTTGCCCATCGGTCGACCGACCTCAACGGCCAGACCTTTCCCGATCAGTGGCATTACGGAACAGGTACATTTGATCAGGAAATCTATCATGGGGAAACCGAACTCAATGATTCATACACCTATCCCGATTTCAATGCCGGGCTTGGCTGGTTCCGCTTTCTGGGTAAAACCCGGGTAGCCGCCGGGTATGGTCTCTTTCATGTAAGCAGACCCAGAGCGAACTTTCTTGGTGATTTCAGGTTGCCGCTCCGACATGTATTTAACGCTTCTGCAATCCATCCTCTTAGCGAAAGCCTGCACGCGTTACCCTATTTGTTGTATATGAATTCTGCCACCGCTACGGATTTTGTACTCGGCTCAAATCTGAAAAAGAACCTCAGCAAAACGATCAATATTCAGGCCGGAGCAGGATACAGAGGAAGCAGAATCAACAGTGACGCAGTTATCCTGCTGGCCGGATTTGGCTACGGCAGACTGGATTTCGCAATCAGTTATGACATCACGGTTTCAGAACTGAGCAATAATGCCAGAAATAAGTCCGCTGTTGAGTTTTCCCTGATTTATACAACGCCGAGGAGATTCTCGGACAAGATATCCATACCTTGCAACAGATACTAGAAAAAATCGCGCTGTACAGTCAATGAAAGCTATTTTAAACTATTTCGTTTCCGGAGTTTCTGCTCTTCTGTTTGTGTTGTTGTCTCTATCCGGCATCTCGCAGCATCAGGAATTTAAGCCGGACCAGAGCCTCAGCCAGGGCAAAATGAAGGACAGAGCCGAATCCGCATATCAGACAGGCGATGTATATACAGCTCTGTTCTATTATGAAGAGCTGATAAAGCAGAGTCCCAATGACATGGCAATAAGATATCGTCTGGCCGAACTCTACGAAGCCAGCCGTAATTATATCAAAGCGGAAGAAGCCTATGACTACGTAGTTCAAAAGGCTTTTACGGCTTTTCCCTTCTCCATGTATCGCAAAGGCATCATGCAAAAGATGTCCGGCAAATATGAAGAGGCCAGGCAAACACTTTTAAAATTCAGAAAAGAGGCAGGGTCTGTCGGAGACAATGATTTCAAACGTGTCTTATCAAAAGATATTCTCGGCTGTGACAGTGGCATGGTCTACTCGGAATTTCCCGATAATGTCCGGATCGTCAACGCAGGATCTTCTGTCAATGCTCCGCATACCGAATTCAGTCCGTTTTTTGTTGACAGCACAACGATTCTTTTCGGCTCTCTGAAAGAAGAGCATCTCAGCTTCTATGATATCAGCAAGACAGCTTCTATCCCCAAAAGGCAGATATATACAGCCTCGCTTGTAAACGGACAATGGGAGGAGAAAGGGAAGTTCTCAACCATAAATGATCCGGCCATGGATATGGGTAAGATAGCTTATGCGTCCAATAGCGGTAAGTATTATTTCACAAAATGCGCCCCTAATGACCGGGGAATTGTTCAGTGTAAAATTTATGTCACCCAAAAAGTCAACGGGAAATTCAAAGAAGCAGAACTATTGCCCGCCCCGGTCAATATAGCAGGATATACAAGTACGCAGCCCTGCGTGGTATATGACGCCGAAAGAAAAACGGAATATCTCTATTTTGTATCGGACCGGCCGAAGGGGCTTGGCGGGCTGGATATATGGTATACCAATTATAACAGCCGGACCAATGTATGGGTGGAACCGAAAAATGCCAGAATCATGAACAGTCCGAAAACGGATTGCACCCCCTTCTATCATGAATCCACACAGACATTTTATTTCAGCTCCGATGGCAGGATCACAGCCGGCGGGCTGGACATATACAAAACCTGGAAAGATCAGGAAGGCCGGATGGTGACACCTCAGAATCTGTCCTTTCCGGTCAACTCACCGCAGGATGATCTTGATTTTCACCTGAACCATGCAGGCACCAAAGGATTTCTGGTTTCCAACAGGCCGGGCGGAACTCCTTTCTTTCATGAAACCTGCTGCGATGACATTTTCGCATTTGAAATATTGCCTCCAAAACCTTTTGAAGCAGAGCTCAATATGATCGTAGTATCGGATGATACGGTATGTACAGACAAGATTGTCAGGGTAGAGATCTACGATCTGAAAACAAAGGAATCCAGCAAAAAGTCTCTGAAGCTGAAAGAGTCATGCAATCTCGTCTTTCCTCTGGAAAAAAACACCCGGTACACTTTTCGCATCGACCAGGAAGGGTATGAAAGTGACAGCGTCATTGTGTTAACCAGAGACATGGCATCTTCCGAGCCAATTGCTAAGAAGCTGCATCTGAAAGCCCTGGTTATCGAAAAAAACGAAAATCAGATTGCCGAAGCGCCTGTAGAAGGAGAAGTTTTCGTTCTGAAAGATATTCAGTATGAAACCAACAAATTTGAGTTGAATGAAGATGCCAAAGCTGTACTGGACTCTGTGCTGATTCCCTTTCTGAAAAAGCATCCTCATGATAAGATTATTATCAGCTCTCATACGGATGATCAGGGCTCTAAAAAGTATAATGAGAGCCTGTCGCAGAAAAGAGCTGATTATGTTGCAAAATATTTGAATGATAAAGGAATTTCTCAGAATAAAATTCAGGCCACCGGATATGGCAAAAGTAAACCTATAGCTCCCAACCAGAATCCCGATGGAAGTGACAATCCGATTGGAAGGAGCAAAAACAGAAGGACTGAGTTTTTGCTGGTGAAACCCTGAATAAAGAATATGAAATCAGAAATTTAGCAGGAAATATCCCGGTAAAACGTTCACCGAATGAAAATACCGGTGACTACCCATATTCTTAAATGTGTTTGCCCTGATGAATCACCTGATTATATACTATATTTTGCCAAATAAAATATTTGGACAAAGAACACTTGTGTAAAAATGCGAGTGCAGCAATGAAAACAGGAATTTGTTTGTTGAAGGAAAATATTAACAAATCAAAACTCATTAAACAAGAGCCTTTCTTTCCCCCCCTGATACTCCCTTCACCGGAGTGATACTACATGACTGTGCGGCAAGCTTGAAGCCCGGACAGCCATTACTTTTGCAGCTTTGTCAGTTTTTCGTATTTAACCTCCGTCTTGGATTTTTTATTCACAAGATTTGTGTACTCCACAATAGCCGTATGCTGATTGACACCAATAATGGTTCCTTCCACAATTTTTCCCGTAGTATTTCTAAAACTTACCCTGTCGCCGGAACTGAACTTAATCGCTTCCGCTACGCTGATCGTTACTTTTTTTTCCACGGAAGGTATTCCCCAGATATCCCCCTCAACTTTCACTTTCTTTCCATCATTTTTGACATATACACGGACATTTTTAAGAAACTCTCCATCAGGACTCAACCTGACAGCCTTATCGATCGCTGCTTCCAGCGCATGACCGTTTTTTGACCTGGCCTTGCCGACAGCGTATTTCTGTATGAGTTGGTAATCAGTCCTGCTGTCAATATTTCTGGTCGAGATCATGGTCAGATCACCAATCCTCTTATATGCGCATCCGGCAAACAAAGCCATTACTGTCAGTACGATAATACTTCTTTTCATTCGTGTTATTTTAGTTTTGAGCATTGCCCCATTTACACTGGAATATACTAGTCTGAAAATCAAAACAATCAGACTAGTATTCCATTAATGTTAATCCTGGAAACCAAACATTGCCTTTAACTCTTCATAACTAAACTTCGACCAGTCCTGAGATACCCTGCCCGCTGTTGACGGAATCAATACAGCCCGGAAGTTTCTGGTGATGGCTGGCGAGATCGTACCATAATTATTTTCACTATCTAAATCAGATACCGTACACCAAAGCAATCCTCCTGTGTCGCTGATCGAATACGAGTACAAATGCCCGTTATCCAGATCAATATACGGCATAGCATGGTATTGAAAATTCAGGGACTCATCTCTCAGAAAAACAACAATCGTTTCACCTCCGGCTGTGTATGGGAAGTCCATGTAACTCTGATTCATATCATAGGACGTAAACCGTAAAGAAAAGTCATACCTCCGAGCCTTCGCCTCTTCAACAGCCTCTTTTTTAATTTTGTCAGGATCTACTTTATCATCTTTCTTGCAGGCGGTTAATAAAACGATCAGAGTAAGCAGGTAAAAAATTCGTTGCATGTTTAAATAAATTAAGGTTTTTTAATATTTGAACACAAATGTATTATAGTATTCTATATGACACAAATTTGTGTCATATATTTTATCCTGATGTTTCATACTTTATGTATGGATTATATCAGACACCCGGAGTTTCTCATCAAGGTAGGCGAGAATATACGCCGTATCAGAACGGACAAAGGCATTAGCCAGCTCGAACTGTCGTATACTACAGAAATCAGCCGTAATCAGATTGGAAGGATCGAACGGGGAGAAATCAATTGCGGACTGAGCACGTTGTACGAGCTGTCGCTGGGATTAGGTATTCCTGTTTATAAGTTATTTGAGCCGATGTAAACCGGCTATTCCTGCCCGTCTTCTCCTCTGCAGGCTGATGCATGCTTTACGGATGGCAGGAGGTAATCAGAAAATAATCTTCTCTGACAATAATTTTCATAAAAGGATGATCTGACCCGAAATAGATGTGTGGCTTTTCGCCCATAAAATATTCGAAATCTTTTAGAAAATGCGAGCGGTCATAAAAATCAAACTCTGTCAGAATCTCATCTGCATTTGTGTCCCGGATAATCATTCTTTGCAGAACATTGTAAAAGCGGATACGCCGCCTGTATTTCCCCGGACTTACACCGACCGAATATAAAAAATGCTTCTCCAGGTATCTTCTGCTGCAATTATATTCACCTGCCAGCCGATCCACTTTCAGATTTCCTTCCAGTCTGCTTATATCATTGACGCATTGCTCAACAACAGGAGATACGGTATTGGATGCCGGCAACCGCGACCTTAAAAAAGACATATGCGCGCTGATCATTGCTTCCTGAGACAAAGCATCATTCAGATTCCGGATGTATTCTTTTACTTCCAGAAAGTTTCCGGCGGGAAGCATTCTGTCTGTAAACAACTCCGCATTCAGACCAAACAGCCTGTACATCCCCGTCGGTTGGAAAGCGATGCCGGCAAACCTTGCGCCCGGAGAGACGATGGTCGTAAAATGCTTCATGATCTGACCATTGATCGTAAGCACATCTCCCTTATAAACAATATCATTTATAACTGTCGCGACATCTCCCTCCGGATAAAAGATTAGATTGGGAGTACCTATCGGAAACAGCTTAAATAAGTCATCCTCTCCCTCCTTTTTAAGATTTTCTACAAAGAAAAAGCCTCTGATAAACGGGGCGAGATCAGCCGGTGGAGGAACAGAGTGAAGTTGCATAAGAATAAAAAAGCCGACCAGAGGCCGGCTTGAAAATGTTATTATTTATCAGCTGATTCTTTCCACTTGATTCCGCAGCCGATCGCTTTTGTTTCCTGTATCTTCACAGTCTTTCCGGTCAGCAGGGCATTTACCGCATCTTCCACATATCGCTTCTCTACTTTTTCGGCATCCTGGGTATTATCATCGATTGCTCCTACATATTTAACAACCAGGTCATCACCGCGTTTTTCAAGTACATAAACATGGGGAGTTTTCAGAGCTCCGTAAAAGTGAGCTATTTCCTGCGTCTCATCAAACAAATAAGGAAAAGTAAAACCTTTTTGCTTCGCATTGCGCTGCATGTTTTCAAAAGAGTCCTCCGGATAGCGGCTCACATCATTGGAGTTAATTGCTATTACAGGATAACCCTTGGCCGCAAACAGCTTATTAAGCGCTTCCATTCTGCTTTCATATGCTTTTACATACGGGCAATGATTGCAGCTGAAAATAACGATAAAACCTTTCGCATTCTTAAAATCCTTGAGAGCAACGAATTTGTCATCTACATTTTTCAGCTTAAAATCCCTGGCCAGGTCGCCGGGTTTCAAGCCATCGGTTTTAAAAACTGAAGAGCTCATTAGCATTACGAACAAAAACAAATAACAATATTTCATAATTTATATCAATTGACGTGTTGTCTGATTAGCTTGACCAGCTGTTCGGTTGATTCAAATACATAAGGAGCTTTTACATAGCTTCCATCTTTACGGATTATGAGCGTATAAGGTATATCTCCCTGCCAGTCCGGATCTATTTTGTCTATCCAGGTATTGGGATCCCCGGTAAGTAAAAAATGCTTGCCGGTAAACCCGCGTGCTTTTAATGCCTGCTCAGCTTTGGAAAGATTATTTTCAAAATCCAGCGATACAAACAGAAACTGTACATCCTTATCTTCAAACTCCGAAATCGCTTCCCTGAAATGCGGTAACTCCAGCAAACACGGCCTGCACCAGGTAGCCCAGAAATTGATTACCTGCACCTTACTGCCAGTCGTCTCTTTCCATACCCTTTCCAGCTGATCAAATGATACAGTCTGAATGGTCTGCCCGGCAACCGGAAACAATGTACCCAGCCATAAAAAAACAGCAATTGCAATGACTCTCATACGGATAAATATAAGAAAAAATTATTTATCCAACAGCATTTACAGGATAATCATAAGATTAAATATAATAAACCGGATAATATATCATTCGGCTCTGCTTCCGGAGCTTATCATACCGGATAATTGCCCCGTTGTCTGGTGAAAATTTTTCAGGACAAGTGTAAAACAGGTGCCAACACCTACTTCACTTATTACCTCCACCGAGCTGTCGAGTCTGTCAAGCGCCAGCCGGACCATATACAATCCGAGACCGGTGCTTTTATGATTATGCCTTTCATCTACCCGATAAAACATTTCAAAAATCCTGTTTTTGAACTCTTCCGGGATACCAATGCCATTGTCCTTAAAATGAATTTTCACACAATCATCTGTCTCCGCTAAGGTAATACGGAGGTAACTCTTTTCCTCAGCCTCTGTATTCCGGTAATTCATCGCGTTTTCAATGATATTCTGGAAGACTGAATATAACAGGACCTGTTCAGACTCAAAGATTTTATACTGGGGAATATTAATTTCAATTTCAAAATTATTCCTGTCCACATTACCTTTCAGAGAATCCGTTATTTCAAGAATCATTGCTTTAAAATCAATAGGGGCAATATTCAGTTCCTTGCCAGTGACACGGGTTATTGTCAGCAGGTCGGAAATTACGGTATCAAGGCGTTCGCTGCTCTTAATAATATAATCATAATAGATTTCGGGATCGTTGGTCTTATCCATTTTGGCAGATTTGACCAATCCTGCAATAGACCTCAGCGGGCCTTTCAGGTCATGTGTTACTTTCAGAATAAAGGTATCCTGATTCCTCAAACGATCCTCCAGAAGCTTTTTCTGCATAAGCAGATCCTTCATTCTGTATTTGACCCGCCTCTCAACTTCTGCATTGAGCGCAGCATCCAGTTCATCCGAGCGATTTCCTTTATTGGTCTTGTCTGCCAGAGCCATGCCAAGAATAACAACCTGAGTAACGGAACTGATATACAAAGCCGCCTCCATATCCGGAATAAGGGTGGTATTGCCTGCAAGATGCAATATTATCCAGAATGGCGGAAACAGGTAGCTTAACATAAAAAGCAGCGCCGGCTTATATCCCTGTCGATAGGAAAGAAAAGATACCACAAATATCAATAAAAACGGGAAAATATCCGGATATACGCTCAGCCTTGCATCTGCAAAAAGCAGGAAGCCGGCAAGAATAACAGTCCTGACTACAAAATACAGGTTAATCAGCTTATTAACAAGAGGAAAACTTTTCTTAATAGCCAGAATCTGTCTTGCAAAAAGCAGAAAACAACAGATCACTCCATACAAGATCACCGGGTACACATAGCATTGCACAATGTCATCTCCGTCAAAAAACTTTTCATTAGATACCGCAAGAAAGATCAGAGAAAGGACATAGCTTAAATAAAGCCCGAAAACAACCTTCCGGTAATAGAGCATAGCAATCAGACTATACAATACAGCAATCAGAAGAATACCATAGAACGCTCCAAGCAAAAAGTCCGGTCCCGGAATAAAACCCGCCAGAAATACAGACACTACGGGAACGTTCTGCCCTCCTGCAGCTATATTTCCAGTCCATGATGTATTGGCTATAGTCGGAACAACACCGGAGAAAGCGTAATCAGGTATTGACAACGAAGACAGAAGGGTCAGGATCAGAGCAATAACTTTTATTCTCAATGTACTAATTTTGTATGCGTTGTACGCACATAGCCCGTTCAAAGTTTTGAAAAAAGGATTATATTACAATCAGGCAAAGGTATTACCATGAAAGTGAATTTCAAACGATCTTATTTTGATTTTTTGTTGAGTCTCCCGAGAAAATAAATTATCAGTATTACAGTCAGCGCAACAGCAACCATGGAAACTCCGGTCCCGGAAGATTCGTACATCTCATCTACTATTCTGCATGAAGTTGCGAACGACATTAACAGCAGGAAAAAAGAAAAACGGTTCATAGAGCTTTTTCTGATAAAAACCCTGATGCTCCCAACATTGTTATAATCGATAGTATAACAAATATTGCCGACGTTAACATGCTGCTCTCCGAAACAGGAACAACATTTATCTGTCCGGTATCGTAAACTGGTTAAATTATGTATCAGATTATGTTCAAATTCTTTGATAAGCCTGCTGCTCAAAGAGTCATGTACGGTATCCTTATCTTACTGTGGATTGCCATGAACTATTACAATAACAGCTACCAGCTCAGTTCAGATAAGCACAAAACGTTCGGAATACTATATTTGTGGGTATTTATGTTCCCGGCTCTTATTTTTCTTATTCAGGTTGTGTTCAACTCATTTGCCGGCTGGCTTGCTTCCATGCTGGTCTATCTGGTGTTTATTGTATACGTTTGCTATAATGTAACGTCCGACCTTTTTCTGCAAAAAAACCTTTACTCGGGAATTTATCATCCGGGCGACTATCTGCTTCTGGGTTTTACGCTGACCATTATTATCGGCATCGGTTATCTGCTAGTCCGGATCAGAAAATTCAAAACACTGTTTTAGCAATAAAATAAAAAAGGGACAGAAAGCCCCTTTTTTATTGTTTTCCAGATTGCTCTATTTTGTACTTCCCATTGCTCCATCCTTTCCGATTATTTTCATTTCCTCAATCAGGTGTCCGGCCCCTGCAAATTTATCTATCACAAACAGGACATAGCGGATATCCGTAACTATGCTTCGCTGTAGTTTTTCTGAAAACTCAATATCTCCGCTCATTGCTTCCCAGTTTCCGTCAAAGGCAGTACCAATCAGATGTCCTTTTCCGTTGATAACAGGACTTCCGGAATTACCTCCGGTAATATCATTGTTGGAGATAAAACATACCGGCAGCTCACCTTTATCATTGGCATAGTAGCCAAAGTCTTTATTCTGATAGAGCTCAATCAGCTCTGGCGCCACATAAAACTCATCACTTTTGGGATTCTCTTTCTGTATTACCCCATCCAATGCGGTATAATAGTTGTAATACACTGCATCCCTGGCCCAGTATCCCTTTACCTGACCGTACGTAAGACGCTGTGTAAAATTAGCATCCGGATAAAAAACCGAATCCGGATACATTGCAAATTTACCTTTCATATAAACCTTGTTCAGGCTGTCTAGTGAGGCATAGACAGACTGAAGCTTCATACCCGTCGTACTTCTGAATTTTTCCAGTACGGACAACATCAGCTGAAATGCAGGATCCTTTTCAATAGTCTTCAGATCAGGCTTATCAAGAAAAGTCATTGTTTTGTTCCTGTCTGCGAGCATAGACGTCTTAAAGACATGGTCTGCATATTTTTCAAAGCTGCCTTTGTATTTTTTTTCAACCGTTTTAAAAATATCCGGGTGAAAAGCAGACGGAATTTCATCGTTATACGCTTTCAGCATTGCAGCCAGCATCTTTCTGTCAACTGGCGGATAGTACGCGCTGAAATGCTCTTCAGCCTGAGCTTTCAGTTCCGGAATCGTACTCAGAATCTGCCCTACAGATATTCCGGCCTTAAGCGCTGCATAGACAGGTGCAAACCGATAGGCAAGCAGAAAAATATCACACCCAAATACTCCTTCTTCAAGATATACATAAGGCAGATTTACTTCCTTATACTGATCATATGTTTTGGTGTATCCTGATAATACCTGTCCGAACTCTTCTTTGTTCTTTTCGGTAAAATCAGCCCAGCGCTGAAACTTCTCTTCCGACTTTTGCTTATCAGCGATCACGTTCAGCGATCGGATTCCCTGATTCTGACCAATGAAATACTTATAATAGTTACTAACCTGAAAGTAGCCGGGAGAATACATCAGATCTATTTTCTCATCTTTCTCCATCTCCTCTTTCATGATAGCAAGCCTTTTTCCCCGCAGTTCTATTCTGGCAGGATTTGTCTCATCATATAAAAGCTTTACACCATCAGCCGGCAGATAACGTTCCGTTGATCCCGGATACCCCATAATCATTGTAAAGTCATTTTCTTTGACCCCTTCAAGGGAAACCGGAAAATAGTACCTGGGTTTCAGGGGCACATTCATTGCAGAGTATTCTGCCGGTTTTCCATCAGGATCTGCATATACTCTGAACAGGGAAAAATCTCCGGTATGCCGCGGCCACATCCAGTTATCGGTATCACCGCCAAACTTTCCTATTGAGGAAGGCGGAGCGCCCACCAGACGAACGTCAGTGAACGTCTCATAGACAAACAGATAATATTTATTTCCCGCAAAAAAATCTTTTATTTCCGCAGTGTAATGAGATTCTCCGACTGCTCTTTCCTCCAGTTCTGCGATTTTAGTTGCCACCGCTTCTTCCGGAAGATGGATAATCATTTCGGTTACATCCTCCATTCTTACCAGAAAGGTTACAAACAAGCCGGGATTAGGAAGCTCCTCGCTCTTGTTTTTTGCCCAAAAACCATTTTCAAGTAAATTATTTTCAGTAGTGGAGTGCATCTGGATACGTTCATAACCGCAATGATGATTGGTCAGCAGGAGCCCCTGATCAGAAATCAGTTCTCCGGTACAGAAGCCACCAAAATTAACGACAGCATCTTTCATACTGGACTTGTTCAGACTGTATATATCATCAGGCGAAAGCTCAAAGCCCAGCTTCTTCATTTCTTCATACCGCTTTCCGATAATACTAAGCAGCCACATACCTTCATCCGCCTTTACGTGCAAAGACACACTCAAAAAAGCAACGGATGCAAGGATAAAAAAACGTTTAATCATCATTACAGAGTTAAATAGTGAAAAATAATGCAAATACACTCAAAAACCGGCAACAGGATGAAATGTTGCCACAACAAATTCCGGGATTCAAAATAGCCAATCTTTTTTACTTGCGCTATTTTTTCAAAAGATACCTTTTATCGCAGCCGGAATCAGAGGCCTGATTTCAGCAGTAATTCAACAAGCTCATTAAAAACAACTTGCATAATTTGTTTTCGGAGTGTATTTTTCAACTTTTTATTATTCAATCAGCTATAAATGAAAAGGCTATTTTTTTTCCTGCCTTTCACAGTCCTTTCCTGTCTGCTGCATGCCCAAAATATGTCAGGCGGAGCCGAAAATACAGGACTGGGAGGTATTTTATCGTACAGCCCCAACAGTGAGGCGCTTTGCGGAAACAGTAGTGGTCTCATCACCAGCCGGCAAGCCCAAATCGCTGTATTCTCTGAAATTCCCTTCGGAATAATGGCCGGTATGCGAAACCGCTTCGGAATAATGAGGCCGCTTAAAACGGGAACAGGAGCGCTGACAGTATCAAGATACGGCAACAGTAACTTTAACATCAATACCTTTTCGGCTCTTTATGCGCATCATATTTCACCGGTAAGTCTTGGCTTACGGATTAATACTCATTCATATAACATTGCTGGCTCCGGCAGCGCCCGGAAAATCAGCTTCGATTTTGGCGGCCATAGTCAATTGTCCGAAAACCTCATCTTCGGAGCATACATTTCTAATTTTACCCTTAGTCGCCTCGCCGGAGAAGCCTCTTTATATATCCCCGTTATCATGGCAACCGGACTGCACTGGTCTCCCTCACAATTCGCTAAAGTCAGCATCGAACTGGTAAAAGAGCCGGGGTTTCCCGGCTCTGTACGCACAGGACTGGAATATGGGGTTTATGAATCCCTCTGCCTCCGGGGCGGATATTCTTCAGCACCCGGCCGGATTCATCTTGGCTTTGGTGTGAGCGGCGCTGCTTTCCGGATCTCCTATGCGTCAGTCACCCACCCGGTTTTGCCCATGTCTCACTTTCTTTCTGTGGAATATCAGCTGTGAATCTTTTTGTATCTCTCTGTCTCCTTTTATTATTGCCTTTACTTCCTGTGTTTGCACAGACAGTTTCGGAACCGGAAAATGAGGTGACCGATGCCGAGCTGTATACCGAAGCACAGCACTCTGCCCTGACCGAACTTTCCGAAAATCCGGTCGATCTTAACAGAGCCGGTTACGATGAGCTGAAAGAGATTCCTTTTCTTTCCGAAAAACAGATACACAGTTTACTTGAGCACCGAAAGACGACCGGACATATTCTCTCCATTTACGAATTGCAGTCAATCGAGCACTTTGATATTTCGGTTATCCGGCAAATCAGCCCGTTTGTCCGCGTCTCTTCACACAGAGCATCCGAAACAGAAAAGCGGTCACAAAAGCATTCCCTGATTTTTAATACAGAATATACTGAACCCCGGAACCTTAGTTCACAAAGAAATTTTACGGGGAGTCTTCTGAAAATTAATGGCCGTTACCGTTTTATTCAACAAGGTAAACTAAGTCTGGGTGTACAATTTGACAAAGATGCCGGTGAGCCTGTCCGGTTTACTCCCCGGAACCATTTTTATGGATTTGACTTTTATTCTTTTCACATAACCGTATTCAACAGAGGTATATTCAAAAAAATAAGCCTGGGCGATTATACAATCCAGTACGGTCAGGGACTTGTATTCGGCACAGGTTTCGCGCTTGGCAAAAGTATGGAAACCATAACAGCTGTTCGCAAAAGCGCTCCCGGTATCAAACCCTTTACCTCAGTAGCTGAATCCGGATATTTCAGGGGAGCAGCTGTTCATCTCCGGATTTCAGCATCTCTTTCAGTCATATTGTTCAGCTCATTCCGTCATCAGGACGGCACTCCGGCCGATAACGAATCCGTCAGCTCAATTATTTCCGGAGGGTATCATCGTACACTGTCAGAACAGGCAAAGAAACATAACTTCTTTACGCTGGATGAAGGTCTTGGCATTCGATATCAAAATCGCAGAAATTCCTTTTCTATCGGCAGCAATACCCTGTACACCTGGCACTCCAGGACACTTGTACCCGGAGAGACATTATACAATTCTTATTATTTCAGGGGCAATCAGAACTGGGTCAGCAGCATGGACTTTTCTGCATCACTTAAAAGCATCAGCCTGTTTGGCGAAGGAGCCCGAAGCCTTTCCGGCGCAAATGCCTGCATTGTCGGCTCCATCCTCCCGGTCTCTCCTACAGTAGACTGGGCTGTCCTGATCCGCAGCTACGATCGCCATTTTCATAGTTTTTACTCCAACGCGCTTTCTGACAACTCATCTCCCTTCAACGAACGTGGTCTATATAGCGGTATCCGGTTCCTTCCCGGCAGAAATCTTACTGTTTCGGCCTATGCCGATCTCTTCCGGTTTCCCTGGCTCAGCTATCAGATCGACAGACCTTCGGCAGGTGAAGACCTTGCCCTGAAAATTGAAAAAAGATATAACAGATATCAGTCATTCTTTATACAGATCCGGACCAAAAGCAAGGATCGAAATACTGACCGGCAGCCTGTCTCTGCCCCTGAGCCTGTTGTACGACAGCAGGTTATTATTCAGTTTCGATCAGGAAACGACAAGATTGTATTTAATTCGCGATTGCAATACATTCGCTTCCGGCACCATGCACAAATCAACTCAGGTATAGGAATACTCAACGATCTTTCGCTGAATATCGGCGCTCATAGTCTTTCATGCCGGATTGCCTTGTTTGATACAGATAACTTTGAAACAAGTCTGTACAGCTACGAAAAAGACCTTCTTTATAATTTCTCGGTCGCCAGCTACTACGGGCAAGGATTCAGGCTGGTACTGAACAGCAGACTTCGTATACATCAAAAAGCCGATATTCGTTTTAAATTAGCCCGTTTCACCTACTTTGAAGCCCTGCCGACCGAAAACAAAATCACTAACAGTCAACAAAATAACAGAAACGAAGTAAAGATTCAGTTAATAATTAGACACTAATCCAATTACATTTTTGTCCCAAACTTGTTAATTTAGTACGAATGGCTGAGTCATACTATGACATATTAGGGGTTTCACCCAATGCTACCGAACAGGAAATCCGACGGGCTTACAGACGTATGGCAAAAAAATTCCATCCGGATATAAACCAGTCTCCCGGTGCAGACAGCGAATTTTTACGTATTAAAAGAGCCTATGATATTCTGATAAACGAAGGTTCCAGAGCTTCCTTTCAGCAAAGCTATCGCAATCCCATGAGCTCCTACGAAGCATATATGGCCTGGAAAAAGCGGCAGCAGGAAAAAGTGGAAGAAGAAGCCCGGTTACGCTATCAGGAATTTCTGAAAAGCAAGGAACGATTCAGAGAGTCGCCATGGTACTACCCTGCCTTCGTGCTGATTTATGTGGCAGCCGGTCTCTGCTACCTCTTCAGTGCAAGTGTTATTCTGCTTTGTGCGTATGTTCTGCACAAAACGCATATTATTGTAATTCTCCTGATGCTTCCGTTTATTTCCGGGGCGGTCTATTTTATAAAACGGACCGGAACCTGGTTTAAGGAAGCCAAAAAATTTTTCTGATGCAGCAGATCCGTTTAAAAATAGTAATCTTTACACTGCTTTCTCTTTGCGGATCTGAGCAGATTTACAGTCAAATCCCGACTCTTTTCTACAAAGTAGTTTTATTGAGAATTGCCGAGAAGGATTCGCTTGCCAATCCGCCGGATACCGTCAATGTCCAACACATTGCTGTTACACTGGCAGATTCAGCTATATATGTATCCAGAAAGAACCAGAGACGGGTCTACGATTTTGCCAAAGAAAAAATCTATTTCCTGAATACACAGGCTAAAAATTATGATGAGGCTCCGCTATTTGCAGAAATTGATTTCCGTCGGCTGGAATTCTTTAACCGTTTGGGATTAAAGAATATGCTTAACAGAGACGGGATAGAAAATCAGGTCGGGTCACGTTTTGAGCTGGAAAGTCTTTTTGGAATAAGCCGGTCCGATCCGGAAAAGCCGGCCAATCTGATCGAGCTGAGTAAGGAAAATATACTTGAATATGCCATGCATTCCCGGCCGGTCGCCAGCTTTATATTCTCAGAAATACCACTGGAAACCCGGGCAGACATCTTTGCCAGGTATCTTCTTTATGAAACCCAATTGCATCCGGCAATCAGCAGGGCTCTTGTCAGTCAGAACAAAATTCCGGAACGAATGGAGTTTGCTTTTAACAATTCCGGCAAACGATACAAAGCAGTCTATTTTCTTGAAGAATACCGGAAAAATACCAACCTGAGTGAATTTGGTCATCAGTACTACCTGTATGCCTATCAGTCAAACAATGATCTCAAAACCCGGATAAATCAGATTTATGGATATATCCATTCCAATGATGTGGTATTCCCCCGTAAAGAAACGATTATCCAAAATTTTAAGCAGTCCCTCGAAAAGAGACGATATGTTGAAGCATTCCTCATTCTGACAGAGAGTAACCTTGCTTCCGATGAAAATTATGACAATGAATTTGCCTTATTGAAGACGCGGGCAGACGATAACAAAAGATTTCAGGATTTTCTTTCTGCTCTTGTACCTTCTCAGAATCCGGATGATCTTACTAATAAAATCCGTTACCTGGAAAAACTGCGTAAAAGTATATGGCATACTAAAAAGGCCTATCTCCTGGATGCTTTTATTGCCAGTTACTATAATGGTCTCGGTGAAAATGACAAAGCACTACAGCTATTTGACAATGTAATTGCCCAAAACCCCTATATTACTTCCATATATATGGATATCGGCAATATATATACAGAGCAATACAATATGCGTATGGCCTGGAAATGCTTTGAGATTGTCCAGTATCTATATCCTCCTCATCCCGTCAATGCCGAAGTCAGGCTCAGAAAAAAGCATCTGAAAGAAACCTACCCGCATTTTTTCATGCATCCCTGATCAGAAGCTTCTGCTGATCCCGACTACATAACGGAACTGAAAGAAATCTTCTGTGGCAGGCGGCGCATTGAGAAATAAAGGCATATCAAAGCGTATAACCAGCGGGTTAATCTTGAAATAGCTAAATTTTATAGTCATAGCCGTACCCAGACCGGCATCCATTCTAAACCTGCCAAACTTGGTTTCACCTCCTCGCCGATCTCCGATAATTCCCATATCCGTAAACAGATATGTATCGAAATGCAGGTTTCGCAAGGCTTTTTTGGGTGTAACTGACACCAGACGATCAAAATCAAGCTCTAAGTTGCAGGAAGCTCCCGATGTCCCGTGATAGGTATAAATAAGAGAATTTCCATCTTCATCCGGCGCCAGATACCCGGCATAACCTCTCAGATTCAAGCCACCGCCATACTGAAAATGATTGACACCGGTTCCATATCCTGTCCAGGCTTCCGGTACAAATCCTCTGGCTCTGGTAAATTTATTATCAATCAGCGCCTCAGGATTGGCTCCGGCAAGATATAACCGGGATTCCAGAGGAATATCACCGATACCTATCTGACCAAACACCCTGGAACGAAGATCCAGCTTCTTCCATGTTACTGAATTTATCCATTGAAGACTGGCCTGTGAGTAATTATAATCGGACCCAATAAAAGGAGCGCGTATATCTGCAGAGACATCACCGGAACCTTTCGTATAGACATAGTGCTTCAGATAACCCATATTCAGTGAGGCATTCAGATAGTTTCCTTTCCGGCTATCCGCAGGCCCCCATTGTCCGGGATATAACAGGTAAGTCCGGTAATCCAGCGTATTGTACAGGTAGTTGGTCTTGATATAAACCTTCGAAAACGTTGGATTACGGTCATCCTGCTTTCTGAACTCCTTCTCCAGACCTAAATCAAATTTCAGAATACCTGCATTAAATATTCCTGAATGCTGCCAGCTTAATCCACGCCAGTATCTGGACAAATAACCATTGTATTGATACGTGAAAGCAAACCGCTGATAATCCCGACGCACGCTATCCGGTACATTCTGCTGAAGCAGTCCCGTATTATACCAGAGTGTGGCCGAGTAGTTCATATAACGCGTATAATCTCCTTCGAGATGAAGGCCTATCTGCAAACCGTCATAGCTGTTGTACCATAAATCCGGACGGTAATAGTTTTTTTGTTTGGTCCATTGTGGCACATTGGGCACCCTACTGTCAAATCCAAGCTTCCGGATGCCTCCTTCTCCATATTTATTATCCCTCAGATCAACATCCGCCATGTAATGCTCCGGGTCAATCTCAACTGACTTCAGCTTTCCCGAAATAGTGACTTCTGCAGTATATTCCGGCTGAAGCAGATCCCAGCCAAACCATTTGGGCAAGACAGTTGCCTCTGTTTGTTTTACAAACCAGGTATTAGGTATCAGGAACCCAAATTTTTCGCCTTCATCATTCGTCACAACAAACTCAACCGGCATATGCATACGTCCTTTACGTTCAAAGGTAATGGCATACGTTGATTCTCCGGTCTTCTTTACCTTCTTTATGCCATAATCAATATGTTTGGTTGTTTCCAGCCACTGATCAAAAAACCAGTTAAGATCTGCACCTGTATATTCAATAATTGCTTTCCGAAAATCATCAGGATACGGATGAGCAATCTTCCATTTATCAACGTAGTATTTCATAGCCTCCAGAAAAAGACTATCTCCAAGCACATAACGCAGGTTGTACAACATGGTACCGGCCTTGTAGTAGACTAATCCGTAATTTCCGCCATGCCGTATGGCTCCGTTAAAAGCCGACGAATGTGTATTGAGCGGTTCATCTGTACCTGTCTGAACATGGTTGATATACGGATAATACAGTCGCTCCTGCCGGTTGATCACCGGCTCCAGATACCTCGTTACATACTTATTCTTGCCCAGTCTCTTCCGCTCCGCGCCTACAATCCGATCCATAGACCAGATCGTAAGAAACTGGGTAAAGCCTTCGTCCATAAAAGCCCGGTAAGTCTCATTGCTTCCCAGCATACCATAAAACCACATATGCCCGACTTCATGAGCCAGTAAGTACTGGTTGGAAGGATAAGTCCCGTTATCAAGTGTCAGCATCGGGTATTCCATACCATCCTTTGCATCCGCAACAATAATCTTGGGCCAGATATACATACCAAAATCCCTGGAATATACCTCAATAACCTTTCGGGTAAACTCGGCAGCCCCTTTCCAGCCGGGAGCATTAGGCTCTTCCACAAGCGCAATAACCTTGATGCCCTTCCACTCAATTTCTTCGACCCGATAGTCCGGATCTGCAGTAAATGCAAAATTATGCACATTGATCGCCTTAAAATACCAGGTCTTATACTTACCGGATTCCGTCGGAACCGGCTGCGTAACCGGGCTTCCTGGTTCACGATTAAAGAAGTTGGATAGCTTAATTTTCTCCTTCAGCTCTGATGGTAACACCTCCTCTTCGTTCATCAGATAACCGGTAGCTTCGACTATATAGTGCTGGGGCAATGTCAGCCGGATATCATACTGACCAAAATTATTATAAAACTCTTTGTCCAGATGCTGATCGGTCGACCAGCCGAATACCGCGTCATATACAGCAACAGCCGGATACCAGTGAACCCCGTCATAATGCCTGTTGTTGAATGATTCGAAGGTCTTCATACGCCTGCGCATCGTACCTGTATCAAAATACGTCCTGAATCGCATAGTCACCTGCAGGCTGTCGCCCGACAAAAGAGGCTCATTCAGAATTACCTTTAAAACAGTATTGTCCATAACAGTATCTGCCATGCGGCCATTCACCCTGAGATCTTCAATCGCCGTACCAAGCCCCTGCGCTTCAAACTTGCCAAAATTCACCCTGACCGTATTATTCTTGTTCAGATCATGATAATAGCTGCCCGGGGTAAAGGCATTCTGGTAGACATGAAAGAACAGCTCATTCAGCGCATGCGGAGAATTGTTCCAATAAGTAAGCGTATATTCTTCTCCATATAAAATTCCTGTGGAATCATCCAGACGGGCATGAATCTGATAGTGTACATCCTGTTGCCAGTAACCGGGCTCCGGTATTCTCCATTTCCAGTAATACGGATTTTCCTTACTCCGGTAATTTACCTCCGGTCCGGGTACCCCTTCTGCACAAAGATTATAGAATCGAACAAAAAGCAGTAGTAAAAATACTATTCTCATAAAAATCTGTTTCCCCGATAACTTCACTATCTAAATGATAAAATTATGGAATTGTTGCGACTTTTTCGCATCTAAGGCGCTGCCGTAGTGTTGCACACCTCTGTAATAAACTGCTCTGCATACGGAAATCCGTACAGATTAGCCTTATGCAAATCCGTACATGCCATAAGTGTATCCTTTATTTCCAGATAATTTCTGGCCCTGAGCATATAAAGCGCGGGATTGTCGGTTACCCGAACCATAAGCAGATCGCAGGTCTTTAAAGAACCCGTATAATCAGTCAGGATATACTGGACCAGAGCCTTGCCATACAGCGCTTCCGCATATGACGCATCAATCATAGCCGCCTTCTCAAATGCCTGTAGCGCCTCCGGATAATCTCCGGCAGCATAATACACCTCCCCGAGAAGCACCCAGACCGAGTCAAGTCCGGGATATTGTATTACTATTTTTTTTAAAAACCTGCCGGCCTCTTCCGTCCCGCTATGCTTTTGCATAGCTTTTCCGGCTTTGAGATACAAACCGGTATGGGCAGAATCCGAGTATCGTATTGCTTTTCTGTAAAATTCGATTGCTCCGGCATGATCACCCATTAATTCAATCCGGAGATCTCCCAATCGCTCATATGCCCCGGCATTTTCAGGATCAACCTCCAGCACCTGCATATACTTCAGGAATGCTTTCTGATAGTTTTCGGAATAAAACAACGATTCGGCCTCTCTGTAATAGGATTTACTGGCATAGGTATTCATACCATAATACAGTAAAACCCCGCCGGTAATCAACATCCCGATCAGCAGCCCGAGATAAACATATCCTTTAGCGCTGACTTTGACAACCGGCTTTGGGGCGGGTTTTCCGGATGGGCGGGCCCTTTTGACAGTTGGACCTGAAGCCGGAGCTGGTTCCAGAGACGAGCTTCTGCCATAAAATAATTTCAAATCGTATCGTTTGCGGGCAACAGGATCCGACAATACCCGATACGCCTCCGATATACTTTTAAACCGCTCCTCGTAATGCGGATCTCCTCCATGCTTATCCGGATGATTCTGCAGCGCCAGTTTTTTGTAACGTTCTTTTAACTCATACTCACTGACATTGAATGCAACGCCCAATATTTCATAATAATTCGTCATAGATATGATGCTACCGGATAAGTTAAAAGTAAAAATATTTTAATTAATTTATAGATTTAATTATCGAAAGGCCTGTTCTCTATAGCTAGTGTCCGGGCAATATACAGACATTAAAAAAAACCTCGCCAAAACATGATTAATAAAGACGCCATGGTCCGCTACAGGGTAATCAATAAATGCCTGGTAAACCGGGCAAAAAAATATCCGTCCAAAGAGGAAATCCGGCTTGCGTGCATGGAAGCATTAGGTGTCAGCTACCTTTCGGTAAGAACAATTGAAAAAGATATCGAAGACATGCGATATAATGAAGAGCTGGGATTTCATGCGCCAATCAGCTATAACAAGAGGATGAAAGGCTATCATTATACAGTTGAGGATTATTCAATTGATAAAATCCCGTTAAAAGAAAACGATCTCAATGCCCTGCAATTTGCCGCCAGTATTCTGAGTCAGTTTAGCCACCTTTCAGTATTGAAGGATTTTTCCGGTACAGTATCCAAAATTGCCGAGGCTGTCAGCATAAAAAGACTCACTGCCAACAACGGGCTCGATTTTATTGAATTTGACAACAATGACTATATTCCGGGCGGTCCCTTTCTTGAAGATCTGATTCTCGCTATCCGGTCAGGCAAGCAAATAAATTTCGATTACAAAAAACATGGGCTCGATACATATAAAAACTACACCTTAGAGCCCTATCTGCTCAAACAATTCAAAAGTGTCTGGTATATCATCGGCAACGAACCTGAATCAGAAAAGATAAAAACATTCGGACTGGACCGAATGATTTCCTTAACTATTACAGATACATCGTTTCTGGTTCCGGAAGATTTTGACAGAAAAAAATATTTTCGCCACGCTTACGGAATAACTTCTTTTCATGCAGATCCCGAAGAAGTTCTGATTTCTTTTAACCGAAAAGCAGCGGACTATATTAAAGCATTACCGCTGCATCATTCCCAGGAACTGATAAGTGAGGGCAAAAATCACAGCCTTTTCCGATTCACGGTCTACCCTACCCACGATCTGCTGATGCAGCTACTGAGCTATGGCAGTGAAGTAAAAATCCTGCAACCCGCATCCCTGCAAAATGCGTTAAAAGACATACTACAGCAAACTATTCAGCAATACGAGTCATAGCAATTAAGAGAAATAAGAAACTTCTTTCTCTGATCACCGTAATTAGGTCTGAACAAATTCGATTTCCTTGAGACTATTTTCTATCATATTTTTTGTAGTGCTGCTATGCACTGAAACATCTGCTCAATACAGAGCCGGTGTGAAAGTCTCCCCCGGACTGGGATATACCAAATCGTCAGATCTCAAATCCTATTTCAGCAAACTAAGTCATGAAGGCGCTGAATATTCAGCGGCCAACCGGATGAGAGCACATATCGGGCTGGGCGGATTTGCTGATTACAAAATAAACGATGAATGGTACATCGTACTAGAGCCTGTTTTTACATTTGCCTCTGCGAATCTTGTCAGTTCGTTTACCGCGGACCATGTGGATGAAAATGGTCATGGTACAGTATATACGATCAGCTCAGAGGCAAAATTCAGAACCAATTACCTGTCTGTACCTCTTACAGCCCGCTATCGCTTCAACGCAAGAAGAGAGCTTTACCTGACCGGCGGATTCGTTTTCAACATTAACTTCAAGCCGACGTTGTTTTCTGAAGAGAAAATTACAACAGTAGAATACAAAGAAGGTATCGGTGACGATTATTCTCTTGACAAACAAACAAAGGAATTAAAAATAGACGATTACAACATTTTTAATCTCAACCTGGTAATCGGAGCAGGCAAGATGTTTAATCGATTCGGACGAAACGTTTTTGTGGATATACGCTATAGCCACCCCCTGACAAAGAGCCCGCTTCGTACCACAAGCACCAATGATCATCTGCTGCTCAACAGCGCCTACACCGGACAGGGCGAAAAAATGTTTAATGATTTTAAAACCGGGCTGTTTAGTCTCAATATAGCTGTTGCTCTCTACAAAAACTACCGATAGATAACAGCCTGGACTCAGACCAGATCTCTCAGAGACAAGAGAGGCTTATGAAACTCTGTGTCATTATTAATGACATACAGGAGCTTTTCCGCTACCTTTTCGGGACTTATCAGCATGTTTTCTTTTTTATATTCAACAAATTCATCCAGTCTGGAAAAATTTTTCTTCGACACATTCCGGATCTGTTCCTGCATACCTGTATCTATTATACCCGGGGCAATGGAAAAAACTTTTAAATCATTATGATCCTTCTGACTCTCAACCGACAGCACTTCTGAAAACATGTCCATAGCCGCTTTGGATGCACAATAAGCCGACCAGCCATCAGTAGGTTTCCTACCTGCTCCCGAGCTGACATTTATGATCAGTTTACGGCAACCTGAGACCTCTTTGTATTTTCTGACAAATTCATTCATCAATAGTGCGGAAGCTATAAAGTTGATAGTAAATACCTCCTGCAATGCCGCATTATCCAGTCTGCCCACATAGTTTACTTCACCGAGAGTCCCGGCGTTGTTGACCAATACGATCTTTTCGGGATTTATTAATTCAGTAAATAGTGCAGGTATCAGCGATTCGAGCATTTCAGTTCTGCCAAGATCCACTGATACATGCCGGAAATTGGAGTGTCTGATAAGATTTGTTCTTGATATTCCTACTACCCTGTTTGTATCATCTTCCAGCAAGCGGTTAGCCAGAGCATAACCCAATCCTTTTCCTGTTCCGGTTATAAAATAATAGTTCATAATTTACTATGCTTTACTAAATCATATGTAGCAACAAATCTATTCATCAAATATCTCCCTTGTATGTATCCGTACTGCATTGGCTTTGGGCCGGATCTGATAACCTGCAAATTCGGCATATTTTCTTGTGAAGGCAGCGCCCAGATAAAAAATCAGGGCCGAATAAAAAACGAAAAGCAGAATCAGCATATAAGATCCTGATGCACCATAAATACTTGCCAGTCCCTCTGACGGCAGTAATTTAATCAGGCTGAAACGACCGGCTGCAAAAAGCAATCCTGTCACCATACTTCCTATCCATACCACCTTCCACCCCACTTTAGCTGCAGGCAAAATCCTGTATATCAGAGCAAACCACAATATCATCATAACAAATGAAAGAACTTCTCCTGCAAATTCGGCAAACACCAGATTATAATCGCCTATAAAAGACATCGTACTTTTACGAATGTATACCAGCATCAGATGTGAAAGAATATTGACCAGAATCAACGCACCGAAAATCATGATAAGAAAAATTCCGATAAAACGGTCTTTAATCATTGCCTTGTAGTCAAGCCGAGACTTTGGTCGCACTCCCCAGATATGATTGATCGCTACCTTAATGGTAGCCCATAATGAGGAAGCGATAAAGATCATGAAGGCAAAACCCAGTAAGGTAAGATACCATTCGTCGGAAATCACCGCCATATTTTCGAGCGCACTATGCACAGCTATTGCAGCCTGTTTGCCAAGCCAGGTTCTCATATTAAGCAATATTTCATCTTTTATAACCTCTTCTCCCAAAAGAGCGCTGAAAAGACGGATAATAATCACAAAAATAGGCGCTATGCTGAACGTCGCAAAAAAAGCTGTAGATGAGGCGAGGAGCAATGGATTGCATTCTGCCAGATGCAAAAACGATCCCTTGCATAATTTCCAGGCTTTTTGAAGCAGACTTATCTTCACGTAGGTCAGATAAAAAAGTGTTTTATAGACAAATCAAAGCGGTAAAATCATAAACAATGCTTTATTCCAAGCGCCTCTGTCAGACATTCTGCAGTCAGTGGTTTGGCAATATAACGGACATTGTGCCGAAGCAATCGCTCCATATCATCTTTTCCGCCACCGGAACTAAGGACCAGCACACTCATTTTGTCCTTGTTTGAGAATTTTTTCAAACGCAGGTACTCCATAAACTCATATCCGTCCAGTACAGGCATTTTCAAATCAAGCAAAATCAGTTCAGGGCCGTGATTGTCGTGCCTTTCCGCATAGTACTGAATATAATTGAGCGCTTTTTCACCATTAAATTCTGTATGAATTTCTTCTGTTATATCAAGCTGCTTAACAATTCTGTAATTAATAAAATTGGTCGCACCGTCGTCATCCACCAATAGTACACAATTGATCTTTTTCATACTGTACCGTGCAATAATGTTTTTCTTTCGGGCAGGCCCTGTCATGATATAACCGGGACTTCTCAGCAATTGTTATTGCTGCTTCCGGCAGGAAAAAAGCCATATGAATACTCCTGATAACAACCCGAAGGCAAAAAATTTCACCAGAAGCTCACCAGCAATGGGCATAGAATGTATATTTGCGATTTAGGATTAAAATACCAGACAATCAAGCTTCTGCTGCGGAAGCATTTCTTACTTCTGATTATCGGTCTTTTAATACCTGAATCGTCTGGTGATGGATGGCTAAGACTCCCGCAAAGCCCATTAATTCAAAACCGGATTCTGGTCTGGCAGATTATCTATAGTTCAGGGAGCTTGGTATATTAAAGACATGTATATTCTCCACTGTTCTCTTGAAGTCTCAGACTTAAAACAATAGATAACAACTACAATCAGCCACTTACAAAATCTAGCGCCTGATCCTGCCCCACCTGCTAATTAATATTGGCCTGTGTCTCTTTCAAACCAATACTGTCTACAACCCTGGCGTACATATCTTCCAATTGTGAAATATGATCCAGATAGTAAAAATAACTATCCTTAAACCGGGCTTCATCAGCATTGTAGCTTTGAAGAATTTTTGTCTTTTTAATCAGAAAGAGATTATCAGCCGAGTCCTGCGGAAGATTTCTCATGCTGACGTCTGCCTGTGCCACATGGATGTCTATTAGAATATTCACCATTGTGTCTTCTGCAATAAGATTAGCCGGCAGTTTTGACTGCTTGTCACCGGAGCAGGCCATAGCTGATACCAGCACAAGTATAAGGAATGAGTTTTTCACAGGAGAAAATTAATTATTTTACATTAATTTTAGAAATCTTCCCAAAGTTCCCATGCAGGAGATTCTAAAGAAAATTAGACAGTACGAAATAAAAATCAGAAAGGAAGTTACCAGCAGAGTAAGTGGCGACTATCGTTCTGTCTTCAAAGGGTCTGGCCTTGAGTTTGACGATGTTCGCTCCTATCAGTACGGGGATGATGTACGAACAATCGACTGGAACGTAAGCGCCAAGGGACACGGAACATTCGTAAAAACTTTTAAGGAAGAAAAAGAGCAAAATGTTTTCTTTATTCTGGATGTCAGCAGTTCCCAGGAAATAGGAAGCGCACGTAAGGCAAAGCTGGAAATCGGCAAAGAAATATGTGCCATACTGGCGCTGTCAGCCGGCCGTGAATCGAGCACTGTGGGTCTGATAGGCTATAGCAACATCAAAGAAATTTTTATCCGGCCCGACAAAGGACTCCCGCATATTTACCACATTATCTATAAGCTTTTTGCCCTGCAGACAAAATCAGCCCAAACAGATCTGAATGCCTGCCTTCAATATTCGTCCAGCATTCTGAAAAAAAGAAGTATTGTGATACTTATTTCTGATTTTATAGATGAAGGATATGAAAAAAAGCTCACGGCAATTGCCAGCAAACATGATCTGGTAGTAATTCACCTGTCTGATCCCATTGAATTCAATTTTCCAAGGCTCGGCATTATTCCTGTTGTCGACAAGGAAACCCGGAAAACCAAATGGGTAAATACATCTTCCAAAAAATTCCGGGCTACATTTTCCAAAAGTTTTAACGATCGGAAAACAGCTTTGAAAAATCTTTGTATCTCCAATAATGCAGCTTATCTGTGGCTGAACACACATGAAGATTATGCTCCTCAGCTTGCCAATCTGTTTAAAAGGAGGAAAAAAAGCTGATGAACCGCTTCATAATACAGTCTGTTATTCTTGTTTTTTTCTGCCTTTCCGTCCATTGCCTGTCTGCACAGTCAGATATACGAACCGGTTCGCTGAAAAAGGAAATAACACTTGGTGAACCGCTGGATGTTTATCTGGTATATGACCATGATCCGGAGCTAAGCGTACTTTTTCCTGACACGAATTTCAATTTTCATCCTTTTGAATTAATCAGAAAACGCTATTTCCCGACTGTAACCGAAAACGGCATAAGTAAGGATTGTACAATATATCAGCTCCGCCTGTTTACGATTGTATCTGATCCTCAGCTTTCAATTCCGGTTTATATACTGGCCGACAATGACTCCCTTAGTATCTACCCCGAACCGGTGTCATTAAAGCTTGTAGAGCTCCTTCAGGACATACCCAAATACCCCGTTCTGAAAGAATCTCCACACTGGGAACATATTGAGCAAAGAACCAATTTCCCTCTTATCATAGTAATCGTATTACTGATTACGTTGATTCTAAGCCTTTCCTTTCGCTTCCTGGGCAAACCTGTACTGCAGCGTATCCGAATTTACTATGTCATTCAGAACCACCGGAGATTCATAATGCAATTTGAAAAGCTTGAGCGATTGTATAGCAGCAAAAGGAACACCGATTACCTGAAAAGCCTGCTCAGCTTATGGAAAGACTATCTCAGTGCCCTCGAGGGAAAACCAATTGCAACCTATACATCTACTGAAATCACCGAGCTCTTCCGTAAAGAAGATCTCAAAGATTCTCTCATTGTAATAGACAGGGTTATATTTGGTGGCATTACTTCCGGAGCAGTGATAACTGCTACCGGCTCCTTAAAGAAATTTGCTAACTCACGATATATAAACCGTAAGAATGAACTCCGCAAAGGACAGTTTTGAATGGCTCTCTCCCACTTGGTTATCCTATGAAACCCTGCAAGCATTTCAATGGGCAAACAGCTATTTTCTGTATCTGATTCTATTCATTCCCACGTTATTTGTCCTCAAGTGGCTTCTGCATTTCCGTTTCAAAAATAAACTTGTACTCGCTTTTTCATCTGAAGAGCATCCACTGTTCAAGAACTCCGTAGTCCGGCATATCCCGGCAATTTTATTAAGTATTTCGATTGCTTTTATACTCACTGCCCTGGCCCGACCTCAGTTGCTGATCAAGACATCACCGGATTATTCTGAAGGAATAGACATATTGATTGCCCTTGATATAAGTGAATCAATGGACATTTCTGATCTTAAACCCAACCGGCTGAAGGCATCGCTCGAAGTCGCCTCCGATTTTATAGACCAGCGTCCCAATGACCTCATAGGCCTGCTGGTATTTGGAGAAGGTGCAGCTTCGCTTTCTCCTCTTACTTACGACCATGCCGCGCTCAAACAATGGCTTAGTGAGATTCACACCGGTATGATGCCCGGCAGCGGGACAGCCATAGGAGTTGCAATAGCCACCGGAGTAAACCGTCTGACCGAATTCAGGGGAAGATCACAATTGCTGATCCTGATCAGTGATGGTGAAAATACCGCAGGCAATATCTCTCCGGTTACCGCTGCAAAACTGGCCCGACATTACGGGATTACTATTTACAGCATTGCCATAGGCAAATCCGGACAAGTTCCATATACCGATCCGGCTACAAAAAAAACAATCTATGTGGAATCGCATCTCGATGAAAAAACCCTCAGAGAAATCGCAACCTTGACCTCAGGTGAATTTTTCAGGGTACGAAACAAGACACAGCTGGGAAATGTATTTAAGAAAATCGATACACTGCATAAATCAAAGCATGTCATAGCAGCCAATACACAATACAAAGATTTTTATTATCCCTATCTGACATGGGGGATTATCTTTTATTTGCTCTGGCTCTTTACCAAAAACACTTTTTTAACCAATAGTCTGGAAGATTGAGATCATACGAGCAGCGTATCGGTCAGGGCTTTATAAATCAACCGTATGCCGACTCCGGCCAGGATAATCCCAAGAGCCCGGTTAAGAATAATCATAAAGCGCTGAGTAAAAAATTTCTTTATAAGATTAGAGATGAAAGATTTAAAAACATCCACACAAAAGACCATAATAACGGATGTAATAAAGAAAGTAAAGATCAGGTGCTGATCACTCCCAAACTCAATACTGATTACGCTTACCATTCCTACCCAGAAAAAAAACACAAAAGGGTTCAGAATATTAAGCACAAACCCTTTAATGACCAGGCTAATTCCCTTTTGTTGCCGGCTGATTTGTTCATAGGCAATGGTTGTACGCGCCCCTCTGAAAAAATAAAAAGCACCGAAAATCATCATCACCAGTCCCCCTGCCAGTCCCAGCAGCTTTCTTATAAAATCATCGTCCAGAAAAGCTGAAACCCCAAAATAGGTGAGCCCTATAAAAGCGACATCACTAAGAGCAACCCCCAATGCAAAAAGTACTCCGTACTTAAAACCTCTGGCAATACCTGTCTGAATCAGGGCAAAAAAGACGGGACCAGGCACAAGCGCAAGCATCAATCCAAAACCTAGTCCGCTTAATATTGCCTGCCAGATCATATTTCAGGGTTTTATTGAATAAGAAAACCTTGTTCCGTTAAAAAAGCCTCCCACTCATTCAGTTGATTCTTCTTAAGCACTCTCGGAAACTTGTTCTGCCCGCCGACTTTCCCTTTCTTTTTCAGATATTCATAAAAAACATCCAGCGGCAACACATTGACCAGCACCTCTTTTAAAGCGCTTATACGTTCGGTTTTATAATCATCGTTAAGTATCTTCAGATTGTCATCCAGCAGTTTTTTTATTTTTTCAGAATCAGCCTCTCCTTCTACCCCCAGAAACCAGCGATGAGCAAACATACTATCATAGGGAATCCCGGCTACTGTATATTCCTTGATGGATATTCCCAGCTCTTCTGCAGTCATTCTGACAGCCTTGTTCATATTATCAACAGACATATGCTCTCCGCATAAGCTCAGATAATGTTTGGTTCGACCCGTTATCAGAATTTCAGAACGGGATTTGTCTGTAAACCGGATCACATCCCCTATCAGATAGCGCCACGTTCCGGCGCAGGTACTTAAAAGCAGAGCATACTCCTTATTTTCCTCAACCTCATCAATCATCAGGGTCTCAGGATAGGCTATCAGGTCCCCGTTTTCGTCAAAGTTCTTTTCAGTGAATGGCACAAACTCAAAAAAGATTCCATTATCCAGCACCATCGCCATAGCAGATGTATCAGGCCGGTTCTGGAATGCAACAAAACCTTCCGAAGCAAGATAGGTCTCTATATAAGTCAGGGGCTTGCCCAGCAGATTCTCGAAGCTTTTTTTGTACGGTTCAAATGAAACACCGCCATGGACGAATATTTCGAGATTGGGCCAGATTTCATGGATGTTTTTCAAGTTGTAATGGCGAATAATTTCCTCCATCATAAGCTGAATCCAGGCAGGCACCCCAACTACAAATCCAATGTCCCACGAAGGCGCATTGAGCGTAATTTCCCGGAGTTTCATATTCCAGTCCCTGTTCCTGGCAATCTCCTTTCCCGGTTTATAAAAACGCTGAAACCAGAACGGAATCTTGCTAGCCTGAATACCACTCAGGTCACCCTCAAAATAATGTCCGGATTTATTAAGATCCGTACTGCCACCCAGCATAAGAATACCTTTGGTAAATAAGCGATCGGGAAGGTCATACTTTGAAAGCGTTTTGATCTGACGTATGCCTGTTTTCTTTATGGCATTGATCATCTCAGATGAAATCGGTATATGTTTGGATGCTGATTCGGAGGTACCCGAACTCAGGGCAAAATACCGGATCTGTCCCGGCCAGGTCACATCTTTCTGGCCTTCCCTGCATTTATGCCACCATTCTTCAAATAATATATTGTATGAATAGACCGGTACCTTATTCCGATATGCCGAATACAGCTCTCTCAAATCTTTCTGGCCGCTTTTCAATATGGCTTCGAAACCATACTTCTGGCCAAAATCAGTATTTCTGGCTGCAGTAAGTAATTTACGAAGTTCCTTAAGCTGCTGATTTTCCGGGGAGGATTTTTCCTTTTCCGCAACCGCACTCAATTTAATCCCCTTTTTCAAAATTGACCCTAAAATTGTCATATTATTTATCAGAAATCTTTGTAATTTTCTTACTCAAAAGTTAAATACCTCGTGGTGTTTTTTGTTTTGAAATTAGGAAAAAATATAATTTTACTGAAATTTTTACCAACCCCTCCATCTGTTATTAATGGCAATAGCTGACAATATCAACAAAATCTTAGCCGGACATGACACCAGCCGGTTTTCCCTGATTGCTGTATCTAAAAACCACCCTGTTACCTCTGTTCAAGAAGCGTACCAAAGCGGGCAAAGGCATTTTGGAGAAAACAAAGTGCAGGAAATGACAGAAAAGCAGTCACAGCTGCCTTCTGATATCTTCTGGCATATGATCGGACATTTGCAAAGCAATAAGGTAAAATACATAGCTCCATTCGTATATATGATTCATTCAGTTGATTCATTGAGACTTCTTCAGCTTATCAACAAAGAAGCTTTTAAAAACAACCGGGTAATCAATTGCTTGTTACAATTGCATATTGCCAGAGAAGAAACAAAACATGGCATGTCATGGCAGGAAATTGAAGATTTACTATCTTCCACTCAACTTGCTGACCTCAAAAACATCTCTGTCAAAGGCCTCATGGCAATGGCCACCAATACCGACGATCTGGCTGTTGTCAGACAGGAATTCAGAGAAGTAAAACAGTATTTCGAATTAATGAAAGAAAAATATAATCACCTGGATAATGCTGATTTTAAGGAAATTTCCATGGGAATGTCAGGAGACTATGAAATAGCGCTGGATGAAGGCAGCACGCTGATACGTGTTGGCTCTTCCATATTTGGATCAAGAAATTATTAAGAAATTATTATGCAACAACTTTTCTTACTTATCGGAACTGCATTGGGAGGTTCAGGCATCGCAATCGGGGCTTTCGGAGCTCATGCCCTAAAGGCTGTACTGGTGAACTCCGGGCGGCTTGATGTATATGAAACTGCTGTAAAATATCAGTTTTATCACGCTTTCGCTTTACTTATTCTGGGCCTGCTCATGTATCGTGTGCAATCGCCGTTGCTGAATTATGCAGGAATTGCGTTTACTATTGGCACAATTATTTTCTCAGGATCACTATATATCCTGTGTCTTAGCGGAGTAGGAAAATGGGGTGCTGTAACTCCTCTTGGCGGTATAATACTCATAATCGGCTGGTGTCTCCTTTTTGCCGGAATTGCACAGTCTGTTAAATAAAAATACTCCTGAAATCAGCTTTTGCCATGATTTCAGGAGTATTTCAGGCTCCTAGAACCTTAGTTATTGCTCTTCGGAAGGATATTACAAGTAATTGTAACTCTGGCCGGACTATTTACAGCATTGGAAAGTATAGTAATTCCTTTATTCTGCCTGCCCATTTTATTGTCCGAATTAAAGGTAATCTGGATCTCACCGGATTGTCCGGGCAAAATCGGCTCCCTGCTCCATGAAGGTGCTGTACATCCGCAGGTCGTAACAACATCTGACAAGATCAGAGGCTGATTTCCGGAGTTTGTGAATGTAAAGATATGGCTTACCTTTTCTCCCTGGATAATATCACCAAACTCATAGCTTGTTTCAGCAAGACGAATAACTGCTCCGTTCTTGGGTTGTTCGCCCTGTGCAAAAACTCCGCAGCAAATCATTGAAAAAAAAAGAAATACAAATACGTTCTTCATAAGAATATGATCCGTTAAAATTAGGTTCTTTATGGGCACAAGATAATCAAAAACTTTGCCATCGTCATTACCTGAAAAACTGAGAATCAAAATTTACCATAAAAACTTCTTTAGCCCCCCTTGTTACTGCTGTATACAGCCAGCGAAAGTATTCCCTGTCGATCTGGTCCTGGGTCAGATATCCCTGATCAATAAATACTGCATCCCACTGCCCGCCCTGCGCTTTATGACAAGTCAGCGCATAGGCATACTTGACCTGCAGGGCAGATAAGAAGGCATCTTTTTTTATGGCAGCCTTTCGTTCCCTTTTACTTTTTATCTCCAGGTAATCCTTGCTTACAGACATATAAAGACGCTGATTTTCTTCCTGAGAAAGAGAGGGAGAATAAGAATTAAGCAAATCGAGCAAAATCCTGGCTTCAAACTCAGGCTCTCCTGCTTCATCCGGCAGCTTCAGCAATACATCGGCAAAACGAAATCCATGCATCTCCGTTGTTCTGCGTACTTTAACAATTTCAACAAAGTCCCCGTTGGCAAGGAAGCCGCCGCTAATTTCTTCAGGCAGCGTCTCATAGTTGTTTCTGACTACTATGAGCATGTCCCCTACCTGCAACTCCTCTTCCGCATAGTTTATTCTCGAACGTATATACTGATTATACAGAACAGCCGACTTATTGCTTCGGGTAATTACCATAGTATTGTTAATACCATATTTTCCGTATGCATAGTTGAGTCCGTCTTCCAGCCTGTCCGCTTTCATCTTGTAAAAGTCTCTGAACCCCTGAACCTCGAGCTTTACAGACTTCCCGTCCTGCCTGATTACCTCTCTGATGTGCGTGGCATTTTCCAGAATCCCGCTTTTTTGCTCCTGTCGCACAACTTCGGTCAGCTCAAATTCAGTGAGATCCACATCAAATTTCTCTCTCAGATAGGTTCCGTTAAGAGCAGGACTTTCCGACTGCCGGACCGGCGGAAGCTGTGCCTTGTCCCCTACCAGTATCAGCCGGTTCGATTTGCTGACAAACACAAATTCCATAAGATCTGCCAGCAAGCCGTTCTCCCCAAGCCCGGATTCATTGCTGATCATAGAGGCCTCATCTACAATATAAATCGTCTTGGCAGCAAGGTTTGTTTTCAGGACGAACCTTAGCTCATCAAGCCCGTCTTCGCCTTCCTCTCTGGTGTAAATATGCTTATGAATTGTATAGGCTTTTTTGTCGCTATATGCAGAAATCATTTTGGCTGCCCTGCCTGTCGATGCCAGCAAAACAAATTTGAGGTTCAGATCCGATAAAATATCAGTCAACGCTCCGATAATCGAAGTTTTACCTGTCCCCGCATATCCTTTCAGTAAAAAAACTTTTCGGGTACGCTGTCGATCTGAAAGGAAAGAATCCAGCAGATCAAAGACCTGTAACTGTCCTCCCGTTGGTGGAAACGAGAACGCGGATCTTAATAATTGAGAAGGCTTATGCAACGTCTTTTACAATCCAACTTTTATTGATGAATATTGTATTCGTATTATTACAAATTAAAGCGAATGGAGGCATCCCAAAAAGAAATACACCGGATTTTCGGAAATAAATTACGGATACGGGTATGCGGTATTTGTTTTAAAGAAAACAAAATACTGCTGATCAGACATCATAACATAGGAAAGCAGGGATATTTATGGGCTCCTCCCGGAGGTGGTATGGAGTTTGGGGAGAATGCAGAAGAATGCCTGAAGAGGGAAATGCTGGAAGAAACCGGGCTGGATGTATCAATCAAAAGAATGATGTTTGTAAATGAATATATTTCACACCCGCTGCATGCCATTGAACTTTTCTTTGAAACAGAAATCACCGGGGGACAACTCATAACCGGTAAAGACCCGGAAATGCCCGAAGAAAGACAATTAATCAGCGATGCATCGTTTATAGACCTGGACACAATCCGGTCAATGGACAAACAAACGCTTCATAATTTATTTAATTATGCTGAATCCAAAGTCGAAATACTCAGGCTGAATGGCTATTTTTTCCAGAATAGCCAGAGCGGGAAAACAAATCCAACGTTAAACAATTAAGAATTGGATTTTTCAAATAAATTTAGTATAATTTGCATTTTGATTTAAACGGAAATCATTAGGATAAACTATGTCGAACCAGTATAAGCTCAATAAAAGGGTCAAAGATGATAAATTTACCCCGGAGGAGATTGGAAAATATATCCTGAATATTCAGATAAGCCAGACTCTTTTCAGGCTCTGTGTCACAGATACTGAAAACAATCGCTGTCTGCTTATTGAAGATTATTCACTGGACAGCATATTATATCCCGAACAGCTTATTGAACAGCTCAATGCCATATACGATGGCCACGAAGTGCTTCAGGCCGGCTACTGGAGATCTATAAGACTCGCTATTAAGGACATCGATTTCTCCTTAATTCCTAAGAGTCTCTTTGATCAGCAGTATGCTCGTGATTATCTCAAAATCAACACCGACCAGGATGCTCTCCGGAATCAGGATGTGTTCTATTATACTCAGAAAAGCACCGATGCCGTAAGTATTTTCAGCGCAGATACGAAAATTGTTGACTGGTTCAGAAAACAATACCCCGGCAAGGCCATCACACTGGTTCACCATACTACAGCTTTTATTGAAGGTATATTATTCAATAACAGGGATACAACAGACAAAAGTGTATTTATCCACGTGGAAAAAAACTTCCTGACAATTGTGGTTAAAAGTGCTCAAAAGCTCGAATTCTGCAATAGCTTTTATTTCTCCACCTCAGAAGACTTTGTTTATTTTGTAATGTTTGTGTATCATCAGCTACAGCTTAATCCGGAGCAGACTCCACTCACCTTATTTGGAGAAATTGCGCCGGACTCCTCAGCTTATAAAAAGCTGTACAAATACATTCAACACATAAAATTTGGTGATAAGCCTTCAACCATACGTTTCTGCTACAAATTTGATGAAGTTTTTGATCATCGCTTCTTTGATTTGTACAGCATGCACTTTTGTGAATAAAAACATTTTATGAAAAAAGCCATTTTTCCGGGTTCTTTCGACCCTTTTACAAAAGGTCACGCAGATATTGTAAAAAGAAGCATCCCCTTATTTGATGAAGTCATCATTGGCATCGGCCATAATGAGCAGAAAAAAAGATATTTTCCTATTGAGGAAACAAAAGAAAAAATTGAATCTGTTTTTATTGCCGAACCCAAAGTAAAAGTCGTTATCTACAATGGATTGACAGCCGATTTTGCCAGAATACAGGAAGCCCGGTATCTGATCCGGGGCTTAAGAAATACGACTGATTTTGAATATGAGAACAGCATCTGCCAGGCCAACAAATATCTCTGGGGTGAACTGGAAACCATTTTTCTGATTACCAGTCCGGCTTACGCATCCATAAGCTCATCCATTATACGGGAAATTCACCGCCATGGAAGCGATGTCACGGATTTGCTACCTTACCGGCTTTGAGGATTCTATACTCTGAATATAGCTGTCAAATACGGCAGAAATAGACTTATATGATTTGCCGGCCAGCTTACCCGCTTCTTTCCTGTCTACCCAGCGAACTTCCTGAATATCCTCCTCAACCTGAGGCTGCATGTTTCGGTCATTAAGGCAGGCCATAGTATACCAGTTGATCTTTTTCAGGTATTTCTTTCCCTTTCTGTTATAAGAATGCCAGGTGACACAAAGCTTTTCCCTCACTTCTACTTTTATATTACACTCCTCTTCTACTTCGCGCTTCGCGCCCTCCTTGGGATTTTCACGCTTTTTCAGTTTTCCTTTAGGCAAATCCCATTTTTTCAGGCGAAGAATCATCAATACCTTATCCTCTTTTTCGACAATCCCCCCACCGGCTTTAATAATTTTAAAATTATCCTTGATCACCTGCTCTACTGTTTTCACATCGCTGACAAGAAACGTAATTTCCATAAGCTTCTTAAGCTTCTTTATCTCCAGCAGCCTGAGCAGACGCTCTACATTAGCGACTTCCGAATTCTTCACCAAGACCCTTCCTTTCAGACTCTTGGAGATCAACACCTCACGACCATCCAAAACTACATCATAGTCTTCCTCCTGGCCTTCAAACCGGTTTCTGATCAATATTGGCTTATCGCTAATAAACAAATTCATATGGGGTAATTAATAAGAACATAAAAATAATTAAATTATTCAAAAACTTGTTCTGTCAAACCGACAAAATTCGCGACCAATAATATTTGTTTTCTATAAAATAGGACACTTTTTTCTCATATATTTGCTGTTGATGAGCACAAAAATTTCGTCTGCCAGAGCGATTGCAGAAAATTTACTGAAAATCGGAGCTATCAGATTAAGCCCCACTGCTCCGTTTAAGTGGGCTTCCGGCTGGAATTCGCCAATTTATTGCGATAACCGGCTTTCGTTGTCATTTCCCGAGACAAGAACACTCGTGAAAACACTACTGGCAGAATGTATAAAGGATCATTTTTCTGATGTTGAGGCAATCGCCGGGGTGGCCACTGCCGGCATTCCTCAGGGAGCGCTCGTTGCTGACCTGCTTGAGCTTCCGTTTTTATATGTACGCCCCAAACCCAAGGACCACGGGCTGGAAAATCTGATCGAAGGAAAAGTTGTACCCGGACAAAAGGTAGTTATTGTTGAAGATCTTATATCAACCGGCGGAAGCTCATTAAAAGCAGCTGCCGAATTAAAGAAAGCAGGATTTAATACCCTGGGCATGGCTGCAATTTTCACCTATGGCTTTGATATATCCCTTGAATCATTCAAAGCAGCCGGTCTTCCACTGGTCTCTTTGAGCAATTACGATACACTTGTCGAAGTTGCTATTGAAAAAGGATTAATTGAGCCAAAAGATCTGACATCACTTAAAGTATGGAGAGAGAATCCCTCAAAATGGGGAATCGTATAATCAGGAGTTTACTCCTCGATTATACGCACTTCTGTTCTTCGGTTTTTCTTCCGGCCGGCTTCCATTGAGTTATCTGCGATCGGTTTACTATCTCCATATCCTTTAGCAATCAGACGGCTTTTCTCCACTCCTTTTCCGACCAGCCAGTTCAGAATAGCATCAGCCCTGTGCTGGGACAAATTAAGGTTCGCCTGAGGATTGCCGACATTATCCGTATGACCTGCAATCTCTACCTTCATTTTCGGATTAAACTGCAGGGCGCTTAGCAACTTATTGAGCGCTACCATGGAGTTTTCAGCCAACGTATAAGAGCCTGTTTCAAAATACACTTCATCCAGCGTAAAGTTTCGCACATAATTTTCAATAATGCGTATCTTAAGCTGACTGGTTAATTTCAGGGATCCCTTGGTTACAGGCACTTCCATTAAACCAAAATCAAACGTTTCACCGAACTTAAGCACTTTCAGCGAGAATTTGCCGCCTTCCGGCAAAAGGATATTGGCCACCCCGTTAATATCCGCTTCCAGTTTCTCATTAACATTCAACTGCTCGGACTCCACTCTGATTATAGCACCAGGCTCCGGAATAAGGTCATAGTCACTCACAATAAAAGTTACCAGCGCCATCTCATCAGTAGGGACCAGTTCCTGTGCATGTAATGGTAGCAGCAGGATAGAAAGAAAAAAAGAGCAACAGATTCTTAGCATAGTTTTCACAGTTAACCACTCTAAAATAGGATTATTTTTTAGCTTTACATAACAATGAAACGAATAGGTATACTTTCTGACACCCATGGTTTTCTTGACGACTCCATATTTTCACACTTTAACGATTGTGATGAGATCTGGCATGCCGGTGATATCGGAAATACTGATATCAGCCATCGGCTTTCAGAGTTTAAACCCTACAAAGCTGTTTTTGGCAATATAGATGACAAATCAGTGCGTCTTAAGCATCCGGAATGGCATTTATTTGAACAGGAAAATATCCGGATAGTTATTATTCATATTGCCGGCTCTATACCCAGATATACCAAAGAAGTCCAAAAGCTGATTGAAGAACATAAGCTCCAGATTCTTATCTGCGGACACTCGCACATTCTCAAAGTTGCCCCGGACAAAAAAAACAATCTACTGTATATCAATCCAGGTGCAGCCGGACACCATGGATTTCATAAGTTCCGGACAATACTGAAAATGGATCTTGATGCCGGACAAATAAAAAATATGCAGGCAATTGAGCTGGGGAAACGCGGTATAAACTAAACAAAAAAGAGGCTTCTGCCTCTTTTTATACTTTTACTTATTCTGCTTTTGCTGCTCTAAGCTCCTCAATATCCACCTTCTTAATAACCGGCTTCCAGTTCAAAAGCTTCATTTTCTGCGCTTTTTTTCCAGCTTTTGCTGAATTTCTTCTCGCTTTCCTTTTAAGAGTAGTTACTGCCATTACTTATTTGTAGTTTTAATGTGTATCAGTTTTAAAGTGCAAAAGTAAATTATTTCCATTAATAATCCGAAAATAACCTACAGAAAATTTAAAAAACGGGCTTATCCTCAGCATTCAGATACAGAATATCCAATATTTCACGTGCAATTGTTCGCAACTTCCTGCTGCTGGTATTATTTAAAATAATAATAGTGTATTGCTTATCAAGCACCCGGATAAACGCCGCTCTGGAACCTTTCCAATAACCAAAGTGGTAGACAATATTATCCGCTTTACGCGGAATACGCCAGCCATATCCATAATCAATCTGCTTCCCGTTTTTAAGAGTACTTCTGGAAAAAGCATTGTCCAGGCTCTGCTGGCTCAAAAGTTTATTACTATACAGAGCCTGATCCCACCTGAGCAGATCCATTGCTGATGAATAAATTCCCTTCTCCCCCACCAGTCCGTTACGAATGTCATCTTCAAAAGGCACGTAAGAATATTTATATGTCGCATATGCTCTGGCTGTCACGGGACAGCTGTTCAGATCTGAATAGTTGTAGACAAATGTATGGGTCATATTCAGAGGCTCAAAAACACGTTGCTTGAGAAACTCTCCATAACTCAGTCCGCTTACTTTTTCAATGATCAGGGCAAGAAGAATATACCCCGTATTACTATATGAAAATCTCTTACCAGGCAAAAATTTAACCGAAGGCTTCAGATTACTAAGTATCCACGGTACATCTTCATTAACTGCTATTTTGCATGTATCCCAGAATCCAAGAAACTGAGGGATATACTCGGATATGTCCGGAAGCCCAGAAGTATGATTGAGCAGCTGATGAATGGTTACATCTTTGTACGGGAAGTTTTCAATATAACTGCCAATAGTATCTGTATAGCTCAGCTTCCCCTCCTCTGCCAGCATCATAACAGCAACCGCAGTAAATTGCTTACTGACAGAGGCAAGATGAAAAGAAGTAGTCAGCGTCAGGGGCTCGGAAGTCAGATGATTTCCAAATCCTTTTACTCCCTGATATACAACGGAGCCCTTATCTCCGACCAGTACCACACCATTAAACTGTCTTCGTGAAACATACCGGTCTATCACCGAATCAATCATCGCAACCCGCTCTGCATTGGCATCCTTAAGATCGTCGACGGATCCGGGCGGATATACCAAAGTACCGGCCTGGACCGAATCTGCCAGCAAATCTTTGTCAGATTTTTTTTTGCTGGATAAATCGCATGAACTCAAAAAAAAGAAAGTTCCTGCAATGAGAATTATAATAGAGAAAATCTTCATATAGCGAAGCAAAATAACACACATGAAACTTACTTTTTCAAAGATAAGTTTGCATTTTTTATCAAAACACAGGGAAACAAGGTTATTTTTTATCACTATCATGAAGACATAAAAAACATTTTGAATTATATTGTGCTGGCAAAACAGAGTTGCGAGTCTTCATAAACTTACTTAAATTTGAAGCTAACTTTTAGATATCAATGAATTCAGGAAAAATCAGGCCTTTAATTCTGGCATTAAGCATACTTCTTTGTTTCCAGGCTGCTGCGCAAAGAAGCAGGGGACTAGTAAACCGCTCTCTCCTTAACAATGAACGTCTGAGTCTGACAGCTGGCTTGGGCCTAAGTTCTTACTATGGCGATCTGTGTGACAAGTACGAGTGTCTTCAGTTCAGACCTAATCTTGGGATTGGCGCCATGCTGAGAATGACAAACAACATTGGTATTAAAGCAGACCTAAACTATTTCAGGCTTTATTCAGATGATGTCTGGGAAAGAAGAAATCTTGATTTCAGATCCAACAATGTTGAGCTTATTGTGGCAGGATATATCCAGCTTAATCCCTACGAGCGCTATGCCCACAAAAGAAAACCCTGGAATATATATGCATACGCCGGAATCGGCTTGCTATATTTCAGACCGGAAGGCTCCCTGAACGGAAAATGGCATGCGTTAAGACAACTCGAAACAGAGGGAGTCCGCTATAGTCCCATTACCGCAGTTATTCCTTACGGAGCAGCTTTCTCTTATACGCTAAATAAAAACTATGATATCATGCTTGAATTCGGATATCGTAAAACCTTTACCGATCGTCTGGATGATGTGAGTTCAAGAGAATGGCGTATGTTTGAGGATTTTGAAAACAGAACCGCTGCCGAGATATCCAACAAAACAGGACGAGGTGATGATTATTGGCTGAAAAGCGGTCAGTACAGAGGAAATCCGGATAGAAAGGATGGCTACTTTATGTCTCAGGTAAAAATCAGATATACATTCATCTCTAAGAAATCGTACTACAAGTTGAGAAGAGCTCCGATGAGAAAACGATTCTAATCAAATCCTGAAAAATTATATTCTCTAAAAGAAATGAAAAAAGGGGCTTAAGCCCCTTTTTTTGTATTATTCTCAATATCATTTTCTCCTTCATAAATCCATCCGGCTTGCCCCCATTATCCATATCCTCAATTAGAAAGCAAGGCGGACTCATACCACACGTATAAGGAACAGCTACAATTAAGGCTGTATATTTTCTAAAATCAATATATCAATATAATACCTTCAATTCCATCTGACTCCCCCAATCCCTGAATACTATTTTTCTGATTACGTTACCTCTCTTAAATAAAAAACGAACTGCCTGAGCACTATTTCACATGCTCAGGCAGTTCGTTTATCCGCATTCAGTACACAATATTATTCTTTGTCTCCCAACAGCTCTCGCAACTTATTGTGCAGAGAAGCCCCGCGTAAATTTACAGCGACAACTTTTCCTGTAGAATCCAGAAGAAAAGTGCTCGGAATTCCGCTTACTCCATACAGACGGGCTGGCGCTGACTGCCAGCCCTTCAGATCAGACACATGGCTTTCCCACGAAAGCTTATCTGTTTCAATGGCCTTCAGCCATTTATTTCTATCCGTATCAAGCGATACACTATACACTGTAAATCCTTTATCTTTATATGCATCATATGCCCGCACAACATTGGGATTTTCCGCACGGCAAGGTCCGCACCATGAAGCCCAGAAATCAAGCAATACAACTTTTCCCCTTAAAGAACTGAGAGACAATTTTTTCCCTTCAGGTGTTTCCAGCGTTATATCAGGTGCTTCTTCACCGGCCACCGGTGGTTCTTTAGGCAGAGCATCCCAAAAGTACTTTGCAGTAGCGCTCTGGGGAAACTCAGCGATATACTGTTTGGCAAGCTTTTTTGCATACTTAAGATCTGAGTTGACCATATTCCGGATAATGGTTCCATATAAAACTTCCTTATTGCGATTGGCGACAGTAGCTCTGGCCAATATAACCTCTGAAGCCTCTTTCCAGCTATCCAAATCCTGCGCAACAAAGCGCTGCATGTACAAAGCAATTTTTGAAGGCAGCATATCCCCTCTTGATAGCTCAGTATCAGCAAAATCCGTCGGCGAGAAAAACGTTTCCTTATTGTCTGCATCGAATGAAAACATCTTCATAAACTTTTCCATAAAAGTTCCGGCATATTTAGCCTGCAACGCATTTACCTGTTTCTTTCTTTCTGTGTTGGAAGAGTCAAGTCGTTTCTGAAGATCATTGATTACTTTCTGGTATGCATCAGCATCTGAGGAATATTGGGACTGCGCAAGCTGAGCTTCTTTATTCAGATTGTTAAAAAAATCGCTCTGACGCTGGTTGATAGTGTTGAACTCCTTATAAGCCAGGTTTTCCTTAGAATCAGAAAAGGAGTACGAAGACTCAATATCTTTCAGATCAACGGAGAGAACCGGTTTCTCAGCCGGAGATAAAATCATCGCGACGGACGCTTCTTCTGAAACCCCTATTTTATAAAATCCTCTCGGAAAATCTTTACGTAAGGGATAGGAAAAACGTCCTTCCTTATGCTTGACAGAATCCACCTTTAACAGATCAGATCCAAGAAATTCATAAATATATACATAGGGAGAACTTCCAAGATTCTGAATTGTACCGGTTAAAACACCCTGACCTTTTGATGCCAGACCAGCAAGAGAAAAAACGATAAACCCGACAGACAGAGTCCATCGGGATATAACAAAATGTACTTTCATTTTTTAAAATTATTAATAATTTATTCAGGTAAAAAATTTTACCTCTTGAAACAGGAAGGATTCTTCAATCCTGAGAAACTTTCAAGATCTATTTCAACCGCCCCGACAAACATCTTGGCTTTCACCTTAAGAGGCATTTTATTAGCATCATCAGACAGCCAGCAGGTGATTGAATTACTACCATCAAACAATGAATTTTCCGGCATAAGCGGAGTCAGCTTTATCGCCCTGATCTTGCCAAATTTGGTTTTAACATTTTCTATTCCATCGTACCGGACAGCAAAATCATAAATCTCATTTTCAAAAAAGGCATCCACTCTCACGATATCTCCTTTTTTGAGACTATGATAATCTACGGTACGCAAAAAGTAAAACCCGCTGATAATATCCTGAACATTATTAGGAACAACATAGTCTTCATGAAATTCCCCTTTACGGTGTCTTTCTACGTGTGCTCTCCCTTCCAGGGGAAAAAAATTCACATACTCCTTTAGCTTGAAATTATTCTCCTCAATATCTCTGTATGACCGTTGCGAAATCAACGCAGAAGTATCCATATAGGATCCCCACGTATCCCTGATACGTATCATCATATCAAAAGCCCCGGTTGATTTTCCAAAAACGGTTATTTTATAGCAGGTACGATTATTGACTTTATAGAAATCCGGATGGACTTCAAAATGGGCTTCTCCGGCATTAAAAAAACCGTAATGAAGCCGGAACTTCATTTTCTCGCCTTTAAAAAAGCTGTCATTCTTCATTAGCCGGTAGTCTTTCTCAGGTCCGGAGACGAATGAAAATAGAACCGGTACGATAAGTATAATAACCCAGCGTTTTAAATTGAATTGCTTCATAGGAGTGATAACGCAAACCCTATACCAAATCTCTTTTTCAGGTTCGCTTTTGTTAGTGCTTATAAAGAAGGATATGTTCTTTTCAGATAATTAAGATATTCCTTAAAATTACCATTAAATGACTCATTAAGTTCCATTTCAAACATATCCTGATCCTGTCTGTATGTTCTGTAGCCTAAAAAATAAGTATTATTAATAGAATCCAGCCTGTTATAAAACGCGGGCTCCCTGTCCTTATAATATGCCAGATAGTCTTTGAAGCCAACAATAAGCTCCTTTAGCTTCTCTTCCTTAGCCGCCTGACTTTCTTCATAAGGCATATCTGTCCCGAATGAGGCGTACAGGCTGTCAAGCTGATCGGCGCCATTCAATACAAGCTCAATATAACCGGCGGACAGTTCTTTTCGCTTTACATAATCTCTGTATTCGTCAGAATCCTTCCCATACTTATACTCCAGAAACAGCAATGCTCCCCTGTCACCTACAAAACTTGCCAGATTTTCATTGTACTGCACATTGTCTTTGATATATAAGGTTCCATGTGTCAGTTCATGAATAATCAGGTTAGCCAGACCACCTGCAGGTCTTTTAAGCATATTACTCAATATGGGATCCCTAAACCATCCGAGGGTTGACCAGCCTTCGACTTCGTCAATAGCAGCATCCAGCCCATGATTTAGTAAAGCATCTTTTTCTTTCACTGCCATTTCATAATCAAAAAAACCTTTGTATGTAAAACTTCCAAGAAAAGGAAACTTCCATTCCCGGGCCACCAGCTTAAACGGCTCCGCTCCGGTTACCACCCACAGCAACGGCTTATCTTCCTGATTATAAAAAGTAGTATAGTTGTCGGAATAATTTATTCCCAACGAATCAAATGCAAATTGCCGTATTTCCTGAATCAGACTGATTCTTGCTTTCAGTGAATCAGGATAAAGAGGATCCGATAGTATCTCATCAACAGGACGGGCTTTCAGCACAATATTCAGCTGACCCGCCCCCTGCTTCAGGCCATAATACACCAATTGATAATTCCACACAAGCCCACCCAGTACAATCATCAGTAATACGAATATGGTACGCTTCACTATTTTTTTCATAAATAATATCAGAACGCAGATTCAGTTCGGTCTGCCTTCTTTGATTTACATTCAAATGACATACAAAATAAGAATAAACAGACACTTAATCAGTATCCATTCAAAAAATAAGAATTGATTATATTGTTTGGAAAATGTCGGTCTAAAAACTAATTTCACTATAACTATCCTGCAAAAACCATGAACAAGAATTCTGAAAAATTAAAAGCACTACAGCTTACCATTGATAAACTTGAGAAAACCTATGGTAAGGGCACCATCATGAAGCTAAGTGATGAAAAGGTGCTTGACCTGCCCTCTATATCAACTGGTTCTCTCGGACTTGATATTGCATTAGGGATAGGTGGTATTCCAAGAGGCAGAATAATTGAAATATACGGGCCCGAATCTTCCGGTAAAACGACCTTATCCATGCACTGCATAGCGGAAGCTCAGAAAGCGGGTGGCATGGCCGCATTTATCGATGCAGAGCATGCCTTTGACAAATCCTATGCAGAGAAACTAGGCATTGATACTGAAAATCTGCTTATATCCCAGCCAGATAATGGTGAGCAGGCACTTGAGATTGCTGAACACCTTATTCGTTCCGGAGCAATAGATATTATCGTCATTGACTCTGTAGCTGCCCTTGTCCCCAAGGGAGAACTTGAAGGCGAAATGGGAGACAGTAAAATGGGACTACAGGCCCGCTTAATGTCACAGGCCCTGAGAAAGCTAACCGGAGCAATCAATAAAACCGGCTGTGCCTGTATCTTTATCAACCAGCTCAGGGAGAAAATCGGAGTGATGTTCGGCAACCCGGAAACCACCACCGGTGGGAATGCCCTTAAGTTTTATGCTTCTGTAAGACTTGATATCAGGCGGGTAGGGCAAATCAAAGAGGGAGCTGATAATATTCTTGGAAACAGAACCAAAGTTAAAGTTGTCAAAAACAAGGTTGCCCCTCCTTTTAAAGTAGTTGAATTTGATATTATGTACGGTGAGGGTATATCTAAAATCGGAGAAATTCTGGATCTGGGAGTTGAGCTTAATATCGTTCAGAAATCAGGCTCCTGGTTCTCTTATGAGAACAACAAGCTGGGACAGGGACGCGATGCAGTAAAAGATATACTGGCAGATAATCCTGAGCTGGCAGAAGATATTGAAGCAAAAATCCGCGCAAAGATAAACGGAGAGGAAGGGTTAGAAACCTCACAGGATAAGCCCCAAAAAGCAAAAAAGGCTGCGGCAGCAGAAGAGGTTGAAAGTGAATAAGACCGCACGACAGTTTTAGTTTTTAGACATAAAAAAATCCCGTTTGCAGCGGGATTTTCTATTTCTACTATGTTGTGTTTTCTTATTTTGCGAAGCTCACAGCTCTCATTTCTCTGATTACTGTTACTTTTATCTGTCCGGGATATTGCATATCTTCTTCGATTTTCTTGGAAATTTCGAATGATAACAATCCGGCTCTTTCGTCATTCACATTATCTGCATCTACCAGTACCCTGAGTTCCCTGCCAGCCTGTATTGCATAACATTTATTAACACCATCGAAGGAAAGAGCCAGTTCCTCCAGTTCTTTTAATCTCTTAATATACGACTCCATTACCTCTCTCCGTGCTCCCGGTCTGGAACCGGAAATCGCATCACATATCTGTATAATCGGAGAAATAAGCGAGGTCATCTCTATTTCATCATGGTGCGCACCTATAGCATTACAAACTTCTGCATTTTCCTTATATTTTTTGGCAAGCTCCATACCCAATATGGCATGTGGCAATTCCGGTTCTTCCGTAGATACTTTTCCTATATCATGCAGCAAAGCAGCTCTCTTCGCCAGTTTGGCATTAAGTCCCAATTCTGCTGCCATGGTAGCAGCAAGCTTGGCGACTTCTCTGGAATGTTGCAACAGGTTCTGTCCATAAGATGAACGGAAGCGCATTCTTCCAACCATTCTGATTAACTCAGGATGCAAACCATGAATACCAAGATCAATAGCAGTCTTTTCTCCTATTTCAATAATTTCTTCTTCAATATTCTTAAATGTCTTTGCCACTACCTCCTCGATTCGGGCCGGATGAATACGTCCATCCTGTACCAGGCGGTGCAGAGACAAACGTGCTACTTCTCTGCGCACCGGATCAAAACCGGAAATAATAATAGCCTCAGGAGTATCATCCACGATAATTTCTACACCTGTAGCAGCTTCAAGGGCTCTGATATTTCGTCCTTCCCGGCCGATTATTTTACCCTTGATATCGTCACTTTCAATATTGAAGATAGAAACACAGTTTTCAATAGCATGCTCCGTTGCAGTACGCTGCAATGTTTCCAGCACTACCTTTTTAGATTCTTTATTAGCCGTCAGCTTTGCCTGCTCTACAATATCCTTAATCATTGAAGACGCTTTGGATTTTGCTTCTTCCTGAAGCGCTTCCACAATCTGCTGCTTAGCTTCTTCGGCCGACAGGTTAGCAATTTTTTCCAGTTTGGAAACCTGACTCAGACGCAGCTTTTCAAGCTCATCTTTTTTCTTGTTGACAATCTCCAGCTGAGCATTCAGATTTTCCTTCATACTCTCAAGCTCTGCCTCTTTTCTGGAATTCTGCTCCATAAGCTTTGCTGTAGTAGTCTCCCTCTGCTTTACCTTTTGCTCATTCTGAATAATGAGATTTTTTTTCTTATTGGCATCCTCCTCAAACTCGGCCTTCATTTTCAGAAACTTCTCTTTTGCCTCGAGTATTCTGTCTTTTTTAATAGACTCGGCTTTAAGTTCAGCCTCAGTTATAATCAACTTGGCTTTATCGCGGGCTTCTGCTTCAATTTTTGTTATTACTTTCTGAAACAAAAGTCTGCCTATAGCTATCCCTATCCCCAGGGATATAATTGCAGTAAGTATAATGTACATCGGATCACCCATCTTTTTTTTTAAACAATGTTTTATGTTACTCAGACGGGAAACAGAACAAGTATATAGCCAAAAAAATAAGTTACTCTTTCATAAAAGCAGAAGATAACAGATTCTCGAGATTGTCCATCCTGTTCGCTACAGAATTATTCCGAATCATTTCTTCCTTCTCCAGCTTCAGTTTTTCGACAAGACAATCAAAAGCAACCATTGCCAAAAGGTCCTGTTTATCATCTATACCAAACTGATCACGATAAAATTTATACCGCTCATTGACCAGACGACCAGCAAGTCTTAGTCTCTCTTCTTCTGCAGGCGATACCCTCATCGGATATTCCCTGTCAGCAATTTTAATCTTTATTGAAAGTTCTTCCATACCGGAAGATTATCTTATTCACTTAAATGTGCTATACATTTGTCAATTTCCCTTATATACTCATTAATCATAAGTTTCAAATCCGTACGACTAAAAGCATCTTCTGATATTGACGTTACAATTTTAGTAATTTTCTGTTGATTTTGAAAGTTTTTAATTTCTTCCTCTTTATCCGCAAGCAATTGTAGCAACTGATCACGCTCCTCAATCACCGCTCCGAGCATTTCCTTCAGACGAAAATGCTCATCGACGAGATTAGCAGCCAATGCCTCTATTCTTGTCAAACGCTGATCAAATGATTCTGCTGCCATATTTACGAGTTGCTTACTTCCGGATCATTGCTCCCAGTTCTGTTTCGAAAGCTGCGATCAGCTTTTCCATAGTTTTGTCAATCACCGGATCTGTTAGAGTCTTTTCTTTATCCAGTAAAACAAAACTGATAGAATACGACTTTTTTCCTTCTCCGATATTGGCTCCTTCATACACATCAAACGCATTGACTGCCTGCAAAAGTTTCCGTTCCTTTTGTTCTGCCAGCGCTTTAATCTGTGCAAAAGTTATACTCCGGTCTATTACAAGGGAAAGATCTCTGCGTACTTCCGGAAACTTGGATACTTCCGAATACACAACACCAGCATTATATAGCTTGTACAAAAACTCAGCATCAAATTCAGCATACCAGACAGCCTGCCGTATATCTGCGGTCTTGGTTACCTTGTCATTAACCAGACCAAAGCTAACCAGCTCTTTTCCATTAAGCTTATACGACAATCCGTATTTCATTACATGATTCTGTACAACTTCTGATGAATATCCCATGATATTCATTTTATCCAGAATCTTATGCACTTCTGATTTCAGATTGTAAAAGCCAACCGGTGTCTGTTTCTCCACCCAGGACTCACTATGTGCCGAACCGGTTATGAAAAGAGCAAGTTTCTCGTATTCCCGATATCCCTGTTCGGTTCTAAAATATGTCTTCCCGAACTCAAACAGCTTCATATCTTTTTGCTTCCTGTTGAGATTATACTGTACAACCTCTAATCCGGACAATAAAAGACTTTGTCTTAAAACTCCGAGATCCTCACTCAGTTTATTCAGTACTTCTATCTGTCCTTCTTTGATATCAAGCAGCGGTGCATATTCTGGCTTCGTGAGCGAGTTGGTGATTATCTCATTAAATCCGCAAGAAGCCAGCGTCTCACCTAATATTGCTTTAATCTTATCTGTATCCTGAGCAGGGAAATCAGCCAAAAATCCAGCGCTGATTTTTCCGGATATCTCTATATTATCATAACCATAAATACGAATTATTTCTTCTATGACATCAGCTTCTCTTTTCACATCAGTCCGGTAAGCAGGCACTGCCAGCTCAAGCCTGTCTCCCTGTTCACTGCATATGCGGATATCCAGGTTCATCAGAATCGTTCTGATTTCTTCACGTGGAATTTCCTTACCTACCAGCATGGATATCCTGTCATAACTTGTCAAAACAACAGCTTCTGAAACTTTTGAAGGATAGATATCATATACCGATGAAGTCACATTGCCGCCGGCAATCTGCAAAATCATCATTACCGCTTTTTCCAGAGCATATACCGGCATCTCCGGATCCGTCCCCCGCTCAAACCGGAAAGATGAATCCGTTTTCAAACCATGATCCATACTGGTCTTTCGGACGCTGTCCTGGAAAAAACAAGCGCTTTCCAGAAATATTGCAGTAGTAGTATCAGAGACACCCGAATCCTGTCCGCCAAAAACTCCGGCAATACACATCGGTTCCTTCTCATTGGCTATTACCAGATCCCTGGTATTCAACGTTCTGCTTACACCATCCAGAGTTACAAGTTTTTCTCCCTGTTTTGCATTCCGTACCACAATTTTCTCACCGGTAATTTTTTTGAGATCAAATGCATGAAGTGGCTGTCCAAGATCATGTAATATATAATTGGTGATATCTACGATGTTGTTAATTGGCGCAAGACCGATAGCCCGTATTCTTTTTTGCAGCCATTCGGGAGATGGTGCAACGTTTATTCCGGAAATAACAACTCCGCTATAGCGAATACAAGATTCATTATTGCTAACTTCTACAGAAAAAGGAGTTGTTGTTTCCGGAGCAGCAACCGTGTAATCCGGTTTCCGGAGATTTCTCTTAAGCAATGCTTTCAGATCTCTGGCTACTCCATAATGCGAAGCAGCATCGCCTCTGTTTGGCGTCAGGCCTATTTCGAATATATAATCAGGTTCCAGTTCAAAATAGCGGGCAGCAGGTGTACCTGCAGGCAAATCCGTAGAAAGCACCATTATACCATCATGACCTTCTCCCAATCCGATCTCATCCTCCGCACAGATCATTCCCTCGGATGCCTCTCCTCTGATCTTCGCCTTTTTAATTTTAAACGGTTCATGTCCTTTGGGATACAACGTCGCACCGACTGTTGCCACTATAACCTTCTGTCCTGCAGCTACATTGGGCGCACCGCACACAATCGGCACAATTATACCTCCACCCAAATCTACAGTAGTCTTACTGAGCTTATCTGCATCAGGATGTTTTTCACAGGTCAGGACCTGCCCGATCACGAGCCCTTCCAATCCCCCTTCGATCAATTCGTGTTTTTCTATACCTTCAACCTCAAGTCCGGATCCGGTGAGCAAAGCCCCGATTTCAGAAGGACTTTCCTCCAAATCAATAAAATCTTTTAACCAACTATATGAAATCTTCATTGCTTCAATACTTAAAATCCAAAAATAACGGATTTCAGCGCCTAATCACAACTTTATTTAAAAAGGTAAAATATTATTCTTTATACATCCTTTCACCTGCACGAACCTCTGTATCTATAAAATTTTCCCGGGGTGGCAACGGACAGCTATAGCGGTAATTGTATACACAATACGGATTGTAAGCCATATTAAAATCAAGTGTTACAAAATTGTCAGACGGCACTTTCACATCCAGATAGCGCCCGCCCGCATACGTCTCTCGCCCTGCCGTAAGATCTGAAAATGGCAAAAAGAGATGCCCCTTGACATCAGGTGCAAGATTTCTCAAAAGAATTACCTTATGCTCTCTTTTATTTAATTCAAATATTGCTCTCCCGTATCTGTAATATATATCCGAGCCCCCGTCGCTTCGCATGATTACAATCTGAGCAGAATCACTGACAGGTTCAAAACGTGCTTTCACCACATATTTTTTGTCAGGGAAGAAATAGCTTAACCCATCGAATACATTTTTATTTTCAATCGGAGAACTTTCTCCGATTTTAAAAGCAATATCCTTCTCACTGCGATAAAGTTGAATCTGTTTTACATAATCCTCCGGCGGGCCATCATCATCGCCCATAAAAAAGACGGAACCCATAATGATTAATACAAAGAACATTGCCAGCCAGGCGACCAGCGTCATAGGCGAAATTTTCTTTTCTTCAGATTTTTCCTTCATCTGCAAAACTATAAAAACCCTGATCGGTAAAGATAATATGGTCTAAAACAGAAATATCCAGCATTTTACCTGCATCCTTCAGCTTTTTTGTCAGCATGTGATCGGCCGGACTCGGATTCTGATTTCCGGAAGGATGATTATGCACTAATATAACAGCACAAGCCAGACTTTCAAGCGCTGGTTTAAAAATAAGTTTAGGATCAACATAGGTACCACTGACACCACCCTGACTTACAAGAACTTTCCGTATAACTTCGTTTGCCCGGTTGAGCAAAATAGCCCAAAACTGTTCATGATCAAGATCCCCTAAATGTTCTTTCATGATTTCATGCACGTCCGCCGCAGCTCCTATCCGATGCCGTCTTTTACGGGGAGTCTCTTTTCTCCTTCTCCCTAACTCAAGGGCACTGACAATGGTAATGGCCTTAGCTCTGCCAATACCTTTAAAACGCTCCAGATCCTTTACCGAAAGAGTAGCCAGCTGATTCAGATCATTATTTGCTTCGCTTAATATTTTCCGACCGAGTTCGACAGCCGAGACGGCAACTGTACCTGACCCAATCAGAATCGCGATAAGCTCTGCATCTGAAAGCGCATACTTGCCTTTAAGAACGAGCTTTTCTCTGGGACGGTCTTCTTCTGGCCACAAATGAATACCTGATAGTAATTGCTTTGTATATTCCATAGCTAAAAAGTTAAATATCAGATACAAAAATAAAAAAGGTCTTATGTTTTACATAAGACCCTGAATTATATTTTGGCTGTAAATTAATTACAGACCATTCACGTACAAAGCAAGCTGAGACTTCTTGTGAGCCGCCTTGTTTTTATGAATAATATTTTTCTTTGCCAGCTTATCAATCATTCCTGAAACTGTTTTCAACAGTTCTTCTGCTTCTTTCTTATCAGTAGTTTCTTTCAGTCTTCTTACAAAAGTCCTGGTAGTTTTAGACTGATATCTGTTTCTTAAATATTTAGCCTTGTTAGCTCTGATTCTCTTAATTGCTGATTTATGGTTCGCCATAGATTTAAATTCTTTCTTCTATTTCACAACGGAATGCAAAACTAAACTATTTCTAAAACAATACAAAATATACCATACTTTTTTCTTGATTTCTGTTTCCATTCAAATACGTATATTCGTTTTTTCAACTTTCAATCTGCTATGCATTTTTATTTACTGATATTCTTTCTATCAATCAGCTATTTAAGTTATGGCTGGGGTTTTGTTGCCCACCGGGCCATCAACAGGCACGCAGTCTATAGCCTCCCCGCTCCCCTGATTGCCTTTTATAAAAAGCACATCTCATTTATTGAGCATGAGTCTGTAACTCCTGACAGAAGACGTTACTCCTCTCCTAATGAAGGCAGCAGACATTATATCGATCTGGATCTTTTTGACAGCCTTCCGATTATGTCCTGGCACCACGCAACAGCAAAGTATGGCGAAGAAAATCTAAGAAAAAATGGAATACTTCCCTGGAATATTCTACTCTTAAAAAAACAATTGACTGATGCATTCAAAGAAAAGAATGCAGCCAGAATACTTCGCTTATCCGCCGACGTCGGGCATTATCTTGCAGATGCCAATGTTCCCCTCCATACTACATCGAATTATAACGGACAAAAAACCAACCAGCATGGAATTCATGGTCTGTGGGAATCCCGGCTACCGGAGCTCTTTTTGTCTGATTATAATCTGCTTGTCGGCAAATGCAGCTATATTGATGATTTGCCTTCCACTATCTGGACAACTATTCTGACTGCCAATGCCTGTACTGACAGTGTCCTTACAATTGAACGAAGCCTGTCCGAGCTGTTCCCCTTAGTCAGTAAATACAGCTATGAAGAACGGGGAACCGGCATTAGCAAAGTATTTTCTTATGAATATTGCCAGCTTTATCATCAGCGTCTTGCCGGCATGGTCGAAAAACAACTACGGAATTCTATTATACTCACTGCCAGTTTCTGGTATACCTGCTGGGTTGATGCGGGCATGCCCGATCTCTCGGATAGCACATACAGGCAACGAAAAAAAGCTTCTGATTCTCCATTACAAGAGCATCCTGCTGACTGTAATCATTAAATACAGGTATAGTTTTTGCAAAACCCGGAAAAAACACCATTATGAAAAAATATCTGACGACAACATTTCTCGGACTTACAGCAGGGCTGGCAGGTTCAGGCTTATTCCAGCTGTTGTCTCCGGTCCAGGAGAAGATAATTATCCAAAATGATTATATTCCTTCTTACGCAACTACCGGTACACAGGAAGCTTTTCATACGAAAAATCAAAATAACTTCCCTGCCATTAATGAAGATTTTTCGAATGCATCTGAGCTTAGCACACGCTCGGTAGTATATATTAAAACAACTTCTCCCACCCAGTACAATCAGTACAACTGGTTTGACTTTTATTTTCACGGACGCAGTGGCCAGAATATCAGTAATGGTTCCGGTGTTATTTTCAGCGAAGATGGTTATATCATCACCAATAACCATGTTATTGAGAATGCCAGCAAAATAGAAGTTGTACACGAAAAGCAAAGTTTTGAGGCAACAGTCGTCGGCACAGATCCTTCAACTGATCTTGCTGTTTTAAAAGTTACATCCGGCAATCTTCCGGCAATAAAAATAGGGAGCTCAAGAACTTTGCGAATAGGAGAATGGGTTCTGGCGGTTGGAAATCCTTTTAATCTGAACTCTACTGTAACCGCCGGAATCGTAAGTGCCAAGGCAAGAAGTCTCAACGTTGTAAACAGTCAGTTTCCCATTGAGTCTTTCATACAAACAGATGCCGCTATCAATCCGGGTAATAGCGGAGGTGCACTTGTAAATCTTAAAGGCGAGCTTGTAGGTATTAACACTGCCATACTTTCCAAAACAGGCTCCTATACAGGATATGGATTTGCGGTCCCGGCCGATATTGTTGTAAAAGTTGTTAATGATATCATTCATTTCGGTGAAGTTCAGAAAGCTTTCATCGGTGCTTCTGTCACAGAAATCAATACCGACGTAGCAGCCCGTTTTAAGCTCAAAGACTTTAATGGTGTTGTTCTTAATCAGATTGCCAAAGAAGGAGCTGCCGAAAAAGCGGGATTAAAAACCGGTGATGTAATTCTAAAAATAAATAATCTTCCGGTAGACAACAAAAGCCACTTTGATGAAGCAATCAGCTATCAGAATCCGGGAGATAAAGTAAAAATTCTCTATACACGGGAGGGCAAAGTCAGCGAGACATATGTGACATTAACAAACAGGGAAGGAACCACCGAGTTTCTCAAGCGCGAGATATTTACCTCTCAGACCTTAGGTGCAAATCTTGAGAAGTTATCCAAAGTTGAAAAAACCAAGCTGGGTGTTGACTATGGTGTCAGAATTCTTCAGGTCAAGGGCGGCTTATTCCGTCGTCTTGGCATTGACGAAGGCTTTATCATTACTGCAATTAATGGGAAAAAGATACAGAATCCGGAGGAGATAGCCAATATCATTGAGAATACCAGAGGGCGTGTTGTCATTGAAGGTATTAACGCAAATGGAACTAAAGGCTATTACTCCTACTATTACTAATCAAAGCTCCGGATAAATAAAAAAGAGACCTCAAATGGTCTCTTTTTTATTTATCCGTGTTATCAAAAAACAAAATCAGATATTCTTTATTTTAAGCTTTTTTATCAGCTCCTGCATTTGGGCATTAAACTTCCTGTCTGTATCCATTAAATCATTCACAGAGGTCAGTGCATGAATCACTGTGCTGTGGTCTCTGTTTCCAAAATGATATCCAATGGATTTCAGCGATAGATTCGTATAGTTCTTAGCAAAGTACATTGCGACCTGTCTTGCTACAACGATCTCTCTTTTTCTGGTTTTATCCTTCATCGCATCAACCGATACATTAAAGTTTTCAGCGACAAATTTCTGGATATAGTCAATACCAACTTCGCATTGGATATCCTGTACTATTGATTTTAGCGTCTGCCTCGCAAGTTCAAGATCAATTGCTTTCTGGTTGAGAGATGACTGAGCTATCAGAGAAATAACTACCCCTTCCAGCTCTCTGACATTGGTATCAATACTGTAAGCCAGATACTCTATGACGTCAGCGCTAATTGTAATTCCTTCGGTTTCCAGTTTTTTCTGGATTATAGCCATTCTTGTCTCAAAATCCGGCAATTGGATGTCTGCAGTCAGCCCCCATTTGAATCTGGATAAAAGACGCTCCTGCATACCTTTAAGATCTTTAGGCGCGCAATCGCTGGTCATTATTATCTGCTTGCCGGATTGGTGCAAATGATTGAAAATCTGAAAAAAGATCTCCTGTGTTTTTTCTTTCCCGGCAAAAAACTGTACATCATCCAGTATCAGTACATCTACCATCGCATAGAAACTATTGAATTCCTGTATATTATTATTCTTCAGGGCTTCAATATACTGATTCGAAAACTTTTCGGAAGTAACAAAGAGTACAATCTTATCCTCGTGATTTCTTTTTATCTGATTTCCTATTGCCTGAACAAGGTGAGACTTTCCAAAACCGAATCCTCCGTATATCATCAGAGGGTTGAAGGAAGTTACTCCCGGCTTATTGGCAACTGCAAGACCGGCAGAGCGTGCAAGGCGATTGCAGTCTCCTTCAATGAAATTATCAAAAGAATATAACGGATTAAGTTGCGAATTAAATGTTCCTATATCCAGAGGCTTGTTCTCAAATGGATTTTTAATTTCCGCTTTCACTATGTTATTTCCTCCTTTTGGGGCCTGGTTTCGGGAAATGTTACCGACATTCATTGCATAAGGCTTTGTAACAACCTGCACTTCCTGCTCAACATGAATAGCATATTCAAGACGTCCTTTAGCTCCCAGCTCCGCATCAATTGCTTTTCTCAATACGTGTACATAATGCTCCTCGAGCCACTCATAAAAAAACTGACTGGGCACCTGGATAGTTAAAACATCATTATTCAACAGAACAGGAACAATCGGTTCAAACCATGTCTTAAATGCCTGTTCTCCCACATTATCCCGAATAATGTGCAGACAGTTCTTCCATACCGTTTTACAGTCTCTTACAACGAACATAATTTGGTGATTAATGAAAAAGTTTGTCCTCCTGAATCGCGAGGGGAACAAATTTGTCAAAAAAAAAATTTTAAAAAAAATCAGGAAAAGACTTGAGTTTTATGATCCCCACAAAGCATCATTGAATAGCCAAAATACCCCTTTTAAAAAACATAAAAAAAGCCAATATTTTATTTATAAAATACAAACATGAAAATTATTTACCGGCGATAGATTTTCACACCGATGTAATGTTCAGAATATTTTTTTGTGAACAACAATGTTGACAACTTATACTTACCAACAGTTAGCCCACAGCAAACTCTATAAAATCATCAGCATTATCGGGCATTTTATATTTAAAATAAAATTCCAATCATCCTAAAAAAATAGACTAAGCGGCCTTTTCCTTGGACGAAAAACAAGCCTTGACAAGCAGATTTACCAAACAACTCAATAATCTTATTATCTGATACTTAAATCAAACAAGCGCAATCAGACGGCAATAATTATACAAATAAATTACACATGTAAGTTTAAAGTAGAAAATATTAATTTATATCAATAAACAACTTATTATTAAGCAATAATAAAACATAAAAATATTTCATTATAAAAAGTAAACCAAGATATCCACAAAGTGGATATCCTTTATCGTCATTTACAACAAAAATACGTCTTCTGGTTTTCTCCTTTCTAAGATCTTTTTTGCGTAACGCTATTTGAAGACGGAACGCTTATAAAACAAAAGAGGCTGCTGTTTTACAGCAACCTCTTTTGTGTCCATCTTTAATGAATATATAATCCGTTTCTATTTTATCAGTTCAACTTCCCCGAATATTCCCGCATCAATCCAACCCTGATTTTTATCTTCCCCTTCAACATAAACAGAACCGATAAAGTTTTCCCTGACATGATTTCCATCGTTGTCATTGTACGAAACAGCGAACCCCATCTTCTTACCTGCTTTTAATACAACCGGCTTGTTATCCGTTCTGGTATCCGAATACGTATCAGGGAAAATACGCATAGCGACTTCCCAGACATACCTGTTACCTGTTCCGGTACGCTTCACCTGCATATGATCCTTATAATTGTGAGGTTTTTTATCGGGTCCAATATCAATTACATCGTAGTCGAGAGTAATATGATAAGCAAAAGCATTATGCGAAAACTGATGATTACCTTTGGAGCGATCTTCATCAATAAAAAGTTCCAGACAATCATCTTCCCACCAGTTAACAAACGGGTCCGGTTCCTGGTCAGACAGACTATCATCTATAACTTCTACAAGAAAGTATAAGAACTCCTTATCCCAGACCATTTTATAACGTCCCTGAAAATCGTCAGGATCAGGTGCATCACCCAACCAGACCTGATGAATCGTTTTCCAGGGGGCGCGCTGCCAGCTTTTCTCATCCCCTATCCCATCTACAACGATCTTATCAGTCGTTGCAGGAGCTTTATAATTTCCGTCAGATATCCCTTCCCCTTCTAGCATAACCACCTGAGCTCCGGCTATCAGAGGCAGGCAAAAAAAACAGATCAGTTTCAAAAAGACTTTATAATACATATGCTGCTTAACGGGATAAACTTTCAATTAACTCCTGAGTAATACCGGTTGAAGAGAACCCGCCATCATGGTATAGGTTCTGCATAGTAACTTTTTTCGTAAAATCCGAGAACAGACTAATCACATATGATGCACACTCTTCAGCTGAAGCATTTCCAAGCGGTGACATTTTCTCAGCAAAGTCCATAAACGCGTTAAATCCGGTAATACCTTTTCCTGCGGTTGTCACTGTCGGGCTTTGCGAAATAGTATTCACACGTACTTTTTTCGTTCTGGCAAAACGATAACCATAACTTCTTGCAATAGATTCAAGAGTAGCTTTGGCCTCTGCCATATCAGAATAATCAGGGAAGCTTCTCTGAGCTGCGATATAGGTAAGCGCTACAATTGAACCCCACTCATTCATAGCATCTTTCTTCTCTGCCACCTGCATGACTTTATGGAAAGACAAAGCAGAAATATCAAGCGTTTTCAAAAACCATTCGTAGTTAAGATCTCCGTATTCACGACCTTTTCGGACATTCGGACTCATTCCTATGGAATGCAGCACAAAGTCGATTTTTCCGCCGAGCGCTTCCAGAGATTTATCAAATAAGCTTTCAAGATCTTCTATCGAAGTTGCATCAGCAGGAATTACCACAGAGCCGCACTGTTCTGCAAGCTTGTTGATTTCCCCCATTCTCATAGCGATCGGTGCATTGGTAAGGGTAAACTCTGCACCTTCTTCTTTCGCCTGAAGAGCGACCTTCCATGCAATTGAATTCTCATCCAATGCCCCGAAAATGATACCTTTCTTTCCTTTAAGAAGATTATATGCCATATTTCTACTTTTAAGTGTTCTGTCAAAAGAAGCCAAAAATAGCTCTTTTTAAGATATTCTGAAATTTTTAGTTTTTTGATACCTTCAGGGCCTGCTCGATATCACTGATAATATCATCAATATGCTCAAGCCCAGCAGACACTCTGATAAGCCCGGGAAGAATCCCGACAGATGTTCTGTCTTCCTCTGTAAGTTTGGAGTGTGTGGTAGAAGCGGGGTGAGTAATAATCGTTCTGGAATCACCAAGGTTGGCGCTGTGCGAAATCATTCTGACAGAGTTCAATAGCTTTCTTCCTCTTTCCAGGCCGCCTTTTACATAAAAGGTTACAATAGCCCCGCCTGCTTTCATTTGTTTTTTTGCAAGCTCATATTGAGGGAAAGAAGGCAGAAAAGGATATTTTACCAATTCTATTTCTTCATGATTTTCAAGATATTGCGCAAGCTTCAATGCATTATCACAATGTCGGTCCATTCTTACGGCCAGTGTCTCCAGACTTTTGGAAAAAATCCAGGCATTAAACGGAGACATCGCCGGACCGGTATGGCGGCTAAAGAAACGAACTTCTTTTATTAATTCCTTTGAGCCAAGTATAATACCGCCTATAGCACGTCCTTGTCCATCAATAAACTTCGTGGCTGAATGACTTACCAGATCTGCTCCGAATTTGAGCGGCTGCTGTAAATAAGGTGTGGCAAAACAATTATCCACATTTAAAAGAATATTTCTTTTTTTGCACAGCTTAGCCAGCCACTCCAGATCAATCAGATCCAGTGTGGGATTGGAAGGCGTCTCTACCAGAAACATTTTTGTATTGTCCTGAATCAATCCTTCCCAGCTTTCAGGCCGGGCGATATCTGCAAAGGAATACGTTATCCCCCACTTTGGTAAAATCTGCGTAACAATCTGAATTGTCGATCCAAAAACGGATTTACACACAATCAGATGATCACCTGCTTTCAGAAAAGCGGCCATGCTGCAAAATACAGCAGACATTCCCGAGGCTGACGCAAAGCCATCCTCAGCTCCCTCGAGCGCGCACATTTTTTCGATAAACTCCGTTGTATTCGGATTGGAGAACCGTGTATAAATGTTGCCTTGTATTTCATCTGCAAATAACGCTCTTGCCTGTTCCGCGTCCTCAAACACAAAACTGGAAGTCATATATAAAGGCACCGTATGCTCTCTGTTGCCGGTCTTATCGGTCTGCAGCCTGATGGCGTTGGTTTCAAAGTTTGAATACTTTCCCATGTTACTAATTTATGCTTCTATCCGTATACTGCTCGTAATCACAGCAGTCTTCTCCAGGGTCTTGGCAACCGAACAGTATTTGTCCATAGAAAGAGCAACGGCTCTTTCAGCTTTAGCTGTATCTATTGCCCCCTTAAAAATGAAAACGACATGAATCTTCCGGAATAAAGAAGGTATGGCATCCGGCTCCCTCTCTGCATCAATTTCAATCTGCATTCCTTCAACTTCTATCTTTTGTTTTTTCAGGATACTGATTACATCAATGGCGCTGCATCCGCCCAGTCCCATGATCAGTAATTCCATAGGCCGGGCACCCATATTTTTACCGCCGATTGCCGGGGAGGCATCTATATGCACCTCATTACTCTGCTCATTTTGAGCCACAAAATGAAAGCTGTTACCGTCTTGCTGAAGTTTAATTTGCATGCTTAAAATAGTTTACCTGAGCAAATCTATTCAACTTTACTTAAAGAAAAGTTAAAATATAATACGCTCAGTAATCAAATTTACGGCAAAAAATTTTTCCTGAGAAACAAATACAGAATTTAATTTTGAACAAGGGAGCAATATTAAAAATATCCGAAATTTAATTTCGACAATTGTTTTAAATAAAAAATTTTCATATATTTGTTCTAGTTGACATATTTACAGAAATGACTTATATGCCTTTTTATTCCGTTTCCGACAGCCCTTGTTGCAGTATGAGTTACCTGTGAGGAAGGCTATATAATAAATTCAAAATATTAGAATGTAACAAGGCCTTTCAGGATAAAGAAAGGCTTTTTTGTTAAACGAACTGAGAAATCATTATCTACTTATGAGTAATAAGATAACAAATCAGCTAGAATTATCAGACAGCATCTCATCAGCAGCCCGGCATGATATTGTCGAACTACAATCCAAAATCAATTCATTCCGCCTCGGTCTGATTGACAGTGAAAAGTTCCGGGCTTTCCGTCTTGCCAGAGGAATCTATGGGCAGCGCCAGGAAGGAGTACAGATGGTACGGATCAAGCTGCCATTCGGCAAAGTAACTCCTGAACAGCTGGTTCGCATTGCTGATATTTCGGATGAATATGCTTCCGGCAATCTTCATCTTACGACCAGACAGGATATACAGATTCACTATGTCAAACTGGAAAATGCACCTAAAGTATGGGCTAAGCTGGAAGAGCTCGGAGTTACAACCAGAGAGGCCTGCGGCAATACCGTCCGAAATATGACCGGATCTCCTATGGCCGGCATTGATCCGCTGGAGCCATTTGATGTGAGCCCGTACGTGTATGAACACTTCCGCTATTTCCTTAGAAATCCGGTTTGTCAGGAGATGGGGCGTAAGTTCAAAGTATCTTTTTCTTCCAGTGATCAGGATTCCGCCTTCTCATTTATCAATGACCTTGGTTTTATCCCCAAAGTCCGGATAGAAAACGGCAAAGAAGTTCGCGGATTCAAAGTGCTGCTTGGCGGCGGACTCGGAGCACAGGAGTTCCATGCTTATCTTGCCCATGAATTTCTGCCTGAAGATCAAACCATACCATATAATGAGGCGGTTCTGAGAGTTTTTGACCGCTACGGAGAACGCACGCGGCGGAATAAAGCCCGTATGAAGTATCTCATTAACAGCCTTGGACTGGAAGAGTTTATACGCCTTGTTGAACAGGAGCGTGTAGCTCTGAAATCAAAAAGCTACCAGATTGACAGAGATATTCTGGGCGAATATCAGATTCCTCAGAACACCTTTGAATACGTTGCTCCAATTGATCAGGAAGCTTATGAAAGATTCAGAAAAACTAACGTATTCGAGCAAAAGCAAAAAGGCTTTTATGCTGTTCAGCTGAGAATCCTGCTGGGGGATATACCAACTGACAAAATCCGCCTCTTTGCGCAGATTGCCAAAAAATATGCATCAAGTGACATCCGTATTACCATCAATCAGGGCTTATTGCTCCGGTTTGTGCACCCGGAAGCATTACCAGCCTTGTATAACGAACTGTATGAAATCGGCTTAGCCGAACCAGGTTTTGACAGCACGGCTGATATCACAGCCTGTCCGGGAACCGATACCTGTAACCTGGGCATAGCCAGCAGCACCGGGCTTGCCATAGAACTGGAGCGGATCATCAAGGAAGAATTTCCAGATCTTATATACAACAATGATATAAAAATCAAAATCAGCGGCTGTATGAACGGCTGCGGACAGCATTCCATTGCCAGCATCGGCTTTCATGGCATGTCTATCAAAAAAGGCAACCATGTACTGCCAGCCATGCAGCTAATGCTGGGCGGTGGTATCGGCCATGACGGAAACGGACTTATAGCCGATAAGATAATCAAGCTCCCTTCCAAAAGAGTTCCTGACGCTTTTCGCGAATTAATCCGGGATTATGAAAACCATGCGGAAGACAACGAGTACTACCACAACTACTACCGCAGACAGATTGAGAGCGATAAGCTATACTTCTTTAAGCTGCTAAAGCCTTTTACAGATCTGGAAACCATTTCGGAGGAAGATTTTGTTGACTGGGGACATAACGAGCAATATATTAAAGCAATCGGTGTCGGTGAATGCGCCGGAGCCATGGTTGACCTTGTCGCTACACTGATTCAGGATACCGATGAAAAATTTGGCTGGGCACAAAAAGCGTTGGAAAACGGGGCATTCGCAGATGCAATTTACCATGCCTACAATACATTTATAACCGGAGCAAAAGCGTTGCTCATAAGCGAAAACATCAATTGTAATACACAAATAAAGATTCTTCAGGATTTTGACAGCCACCTTGCTAACAAGGACAGCTTCACTGGCGGTGAATCTTTTGAAGAACTGGTATTACAAATCAATAAAAATGAACCAAACAGGGATTTTGCCCTGTTATACACTGCACAGGCTGCCCGCTTTCTTGAAACAGTACACAAATACCGTCAAGGTCAGCTTGTTCAAAGTTCTATTGCATGAAAAAACCCAGACTCACACTTCTTGGCGCAGGCCCCGGAGATCCGGATTTAATCAGTGTAAAAGGTTTGAAAGCCCTTGCTGAAGCAGATGTCGTACTGTACGATGCCCTGGTTCATCCGGACTTACTCAAATATGCACCATCCCGGTCCGAAAAGGTGTATGTTGGAAAAAGAGCCGGGAAGTGTGCGTTTTGTCAGGACGACATAAACAAACTCATTATCGATTATGCAAAACATTTCGGTCATGTCGTCAGACTAAAGGGTGGAGATCCATTCATCTTTGGCAGAGGACATGAGGAGATGACAGCTGCCAGAGAAGCCGGCCTGGAGACTGTGGTCATACCAGGCATTTCGAGTGCAATAGCCGTGCCCGAAATGCAGGGAATCCCTCTTACCAGAAGACATGTCAATGAGAGTTTCTGGGTAATTACGGGTACAACTCAATCCGGGCAATTCTCAGCTGATATAGAGCTTGCAGCCCGTTCCTCAGCCACCATAGTGATTCTTATGGGCATGAATAATCTGGAACGGATTACCGGAATTTTTAAATCATGCAATAAAAAAGATACGCCCGTTGCAATTATTCAGAATGGCACCAGAGATAATGAAAGAATTGGATTCGGTACTATCTCTACCATTACTGATGTTGTAAAGGAAGAAGGGCTTGGCTCCCCGGCAGTGATTGTAATCGGGGAAGTTGTCAGACTGCATACTTCTTTCAACGTCAAAACTATTCTCGAGCAAATCAATATCATTGATACAAACAGTCATCTGTAAACCCTGATCAATGCAAGGCAATATGCTCTTTCCCGTTTTTTTACGTTTGGACCGGCTGCATATTCTCATTGTGGGTGGTGGTAAGGTCAGCCTGGAAAAAATATCCAGTCTATGGACCAATAGCCCTAATGCCTCTATCAGGCTTGTTGCCCCGGAAATAGATCCGGAAATAGAGCAACTTGCCCTTCAAAATCCGGATTTTTTGAAATTGTCTTATAAAAAATACCAGCGGGATGATCTGGCCAATGCGGATATTGTGATTGCAGCTACCTGTATCCGATCCCTCAACCATCAGATATGGTCGGATGCCAAATCTCAACGGATTATTGTGAATGTGGCGGATACTCCTGAACTTTGTGATTTCTATATGTGCTCTGTAGTAAAAAAAGGAGATCTCAAAATCGGTATATCTTCCAACGGATTGTCTCCCACTATTACCAAGCGCGTAAGAGAGTTGCTTGAAGAGGTCATCCCTGACTCGATAGACGATTTATTACATAATCTCAGATCGATACGGGATCGTCTGAAAGGAGACTTCGAATATAAAGTTCAAAAAATGAACGAACTAACATCGATATTTACCAACAAAAAAAACTAAAAATACCATGCAGGAAATCAGTGTTCAGGAACTTAAGGAACTAATAGACAACAAAGAAGACTTTCAACTGGTTGACGTTAGAGAGCCTGCCGAGTATGACCAGGCTAATCTTGGCGGAGAGTTAATTCCTTTGCAGACCATACCCAATAATATTGATAAGATAAGCAAGGATAAAAAAGTAGTCGTGCACTGCAGAAGCGGAAAAAGAAGCGCAAACGCCATTACATTTCTTGAACAAAACTATGGCTATACGAATTTGCTGAATCTGAGTGGGGGAATTCTGGCCTGGCAGGAAGAAATTGATGACTCTCTGGACGTATAGTTTCCATCAAAAAATAATCAACTAATTGTCACCTGATTAATTCCGTATATGCGAATTAATCAGGTTTTTTGTTTTCTTTATCAATCTTTATTCGTACTATTTACAGTCCAATCTCCACTTGGTTTTATCCAAAAACAATGATAAATTTGTTCTCTGTGGTTACATTAAATTAAACATTAATATGTCTTTTCACATCAAAGCTTTTACATGTGCGCTTTTGCTTTCTGTATGCCAACTGAATGTGGTGTTTTCGCAAACCAAGTATCAGGCACCAAGAGCGAAAACGGCTCCGGTTATCGATGGTGTTGCCAATGACGCCTGCTGGGCCAATAGTCCGTGGTATGAGGTTGATCAGATCTGGCTGGGAAACGCCATGGCTCCGGGAGACTTTTCAGGCAGATTTAAGCTGGCCTGGGATGCAGACAAACTTTATGTTCTGGCAGAAATCGTTGATGATGTACTCAATGATTATCATTCTGATCCCTTGAGCAACTACTGGGAAGACGACACGTGGGAAATATTTCTTGATGAAGACGCATCAGGCGGCCAACATGAATTTTCTCACAATGCCTTTGCTTACCACATATCGCTGACGTATGATAAGGTCGATATGGATACAGACAGAAGACCAAAGCTTTTTAATGATCACGTAGAAGTGCAAAGAACCTCTGTCGGCAACAATACCTACATCTGGGAAGCAGCTTTTGATGTGTACACTGATGCATTTGTACATGGAAGCACCAATAATCCCAAGGTTACGCTGACAGAAGGTAAAATAATGGGTTTTGCCATGGCATACTGCGACAATGATGGCGGAGCTACCAGACAGAATTTTATCGGGTCTGAAGTTATAAACCGGGATAATAAGAATGTTGCCTATCAGGATGCTGATGTTTTTGGGAAAGTTACTCTGGTAGAAGATATTGCACCACAGTTTACCCATGTGCGGATTGCTACCGGTCTTGCTCACCCGACTGCCTTTACTATAGCTAAAGACGGAAGAATCTTTATAGCTGAACAAGCCGGCCGGGTACGTGTCATAGAAAACGGTCAGCTGCTGAGTGAACCAGTACTAAGCATTTCTGTAAATCAGGCAGGCCCGCAAGGTTATTCGGAAAGAGGCTTAATTGGTATTACCCTTGACCCGGATTTTGCCACGAATAACTATATGTATATATTTTATACTACTCCAAATGATCCGGTAAGGAGCCGTGTTGTACGCTATACACTCAATGGTAATACAGCGATTACGGCAAGCGCCCAGACCATCATTGATCTTGACCCGCTATCAGAAGCGCATAATCATAATGGCGGTGGACTGCATTTTGGCCAGGACGGAAAATTGTATATTGCTACCGGAGATAATGCTACTCCGGCAAATTCACAAAATCTGGATAATACCCACGGGAAAATACTCAGACTAAACCCGGATGGAAGCATCCCTGACGGTAATCCGTTTACTTCCGGAAGCGATCAGAAAAAAATGATCTGGGTATACGGCTTACGTAATCCATTTACATTTGACATACAGGAAAGTACCGGAAAAATTTATATCAATGATGTCGGGCAGGAAAGATGGGAAGAAATCAATGACGCAACAACAGCAGGACAGAACTTTGGCTGGCCCACTGAAGAAGGCATGGGCAGTGTATATGTCAATCCGGTTTTCACCTATCCTATTATGGGACAATCTGAATGCGCTATAACCGGAGGATGTTTCTTTGAGCCGGAAGCGACAAACTATCCGTCAAAATATCAAGGCAAGTATTTCTTTATGGATTACTGCGCCAACTGGATTGCTGTACTTGACCCGGCGACCGGAGCAAAAACGGAGGTATTTTCAAGCAATGTAGCCAGTTCTCCTATCGGAATCGATGTTCACCCGGATGGTAATCTTTACTATCTGAATCGGGGTTCTTATGATGGGACAGGTATTGGTTCTGTGTATAGAATTGTGTATTCCGGAAACCTGGAGCCTGAAATACATCGCCACCCGGAAAGTCAGCAGATTGCCGAAAGCCAGCCTGTTTCTTTCAGTGTACAGGCTACCGGTGCTGTTCCTCTGAACTATCAGTGGTACAAAGACGGGCAGGCCATAAACGGCGCAACCAGCGCGACCTATTCGATTGCTTACGTGCTACCTGAGCATGCCGGTGAATATTCTGTCATGGTTAGCAATACCTACAACGAAGTAAGCAGTGAAACTGCCACACTCACTGTAACAGAATTCAACTCCCGACCAACAGCGAGCATTACTTCACATGAAAACGGGGTCTTGTTTCACGGCGGACAGCAATTTACATTTAAAGGTACCGGTACTGATCCGGAAGATGGCGCTATTCCGGTAAGCCACTTTAAATGGAAAGTCGATCTGCATCATGATGAGCATGTGCATGACGGACAGTTTTTTGAGGGATCTGACACATATCTTTATACCATGTCCCCATACGGTCATACAGAAACCAGTATATGGTACAGAGTATACCTGATCGTAACAGATGCGGGTGGCCTTACAGATACCACGTACATAGAATTGCATCCTCAAAAATCCACGATGACCTTTGAAACCGTTCCTCCCGGATTGACAATTACCATCGATGGTCAGCCATTTACAACTCCGCTTTCTGTCGAAGGTGTCGTTGGTGTACTACGTACATTCGGAGTGCCTTCCCCACAGAATCATTTAGGCAAGGGCTGGGCGTTTGAGTCCTGGTCCACAGGCAAAGTCCGTAATCACCCTGTCAGCACTCCGGAAGAAGATACTCAATATATTATTACCTTTAAGGAAGTGCCTCTCACTGAAGAAGCTCTGATCCCTGAGAATGATGCTTATGTACAAAAAGCATCATGGCGTGCAAGCGATATGGATTCTCTATTTGGAATACATAATTCTACAGAATTAAGAATCAAAAACTACACTGAGGATCCTGACAGAGAGACATATATTCAGTATGACCTAAGTAAACTAAACGGAGACAAGGATGAATTGATATCCTCGTATCTGAATCTCTCCGGTTTCGTTGATGACTTTGATGGTGGTGTGGGAGATATGAAAGTCAATATATACGAATCAAGCAGTGAAGCCTGGGATGAAAACACTATTACATGGAGAAATAAACCTGCTGCCGGAGATTTAATCACTTCATTTACTATAAGTGACTACAGCTACCAGCATTTCATTATTGATGTTAGTGATTTTGTAAAAAGAAAAATCGCAAATGAAAGTAATCTCGTCACTTTTATTCTAACTATTGAAGGTGATCTGAATATTAACTGGATTGTGCTCAACTCAAAAGAAGCAGGAGAAAATGTCCCAACGCTAACTTTTACCTATCCTGAACTCGTTACTTCCATAGTTGATTTTAATGCTAAATCAGGCCAGTTCAGACTATTCCCTAATCCGGCTCATAAAGAGCTTACCGTTCAGCTTAACGGACAACCGGAAGCTACAAGCTCTATTCAGATTCTGGATCAATACTCACGAACGATCGCTGACTGGCCGTTAACATCAGCTACCCAACGGCTTGATATAAGCCACCTCGATAAAGGGTTGTATATTGTATATTACAAAAATGGCTCAACGATTGAAACCCAAAAACTGATCGTAAAATAAAAAAGAAAGCCCGGAATTAACCGGGCTTTTTATTTTTTATACTAAAGTCAATATTTCGGGAGATAGTCTCTTCCAGCGAAATGAGTGTTTCTGTCCGCTCAATCCCCGCAACTTTCTGAATTTTGTCATGCAGCACTTCCCTCAGATGCTGCGTATCCTTACAGAGTATTTTGACAAACATGCTGTAATTGCCGGTGGTATAATGCAGACTTACTACTTCCGGTATTGATAAAAGTCCCGCTGCCGCCTGATTATATAAAGAGCTCTGTTGAAGATATACTCCCAGAAAGGCCGTAATATCATAGCCAAGTCTTGCATAATCAATCTTCAGCTGGGCTCCCTTCACGATTCCCAGCTCTTCCATCTTCTTCATGCGAACATGAACCGTACCCGTCGAAACAAAGACTTTTTTTGCTACTTCTGTATACGGCATATTGGCATTCTCCATCAAAATGGAAAGTATTTGCAAATCCACGTTATCAACTTGATAATTTTTATCGTTTTTTTCAGCCATGAATTATATTTATTTTAATTAAATCGACATAAAATTGCAAACTTTATATATTTTAAGCAATTTTATTAAAATATTTTCAAGTTAATTAAACTATTATTAACTTTGTTTCATCAAAATCACACTGTAGGGTGATGAAACTGGCAGACATACCCTCCTGTCTCGGGGGTGGAGAGTCCGGAATAAACGTAGCTTATCGGGTTGACCACAAATTAATCATTCTGAGCTATGGCTAACCGCTCCGTGGGTGGTTCGAATCCCCCTCCTACAGCACTAACCTGTTTACCAGCAAGCATCAGACGGATGCTTCATTAACCAAAATGTAGGATGTTGAAACTGGCAGACATGCCCTCCTGTCTCGGGGGTGGAGAGTCCGGAATAAACGTAGCTTATCGGGTTGACCACAAATTAATCATTCTGAGCTATGGCTAACCGCTCCGTGGGTGGTTCGAATCCCCCTCCTACAGCAATCTTTTTCCGCAGCTCTTTTAAAGACCTTATTACCATTTCCAAGCACAACCCTCCCGAATCTAATAGCCCTTTTATTTCATTAATTAGCTTTATTATTGTATTTTTATATGTATTTGTGAAAAAAGAATGCTAAGGAACCATATGGTAATCCTTTTGTTTTAAATTTGTATACTTAAAACTGGAACTAGTCTTAATAGTTGGTTATATGAGTGAGAACATGAAAATACTTGAGGAGTTAACCACATCGGAATACAAATATGGATTTGAGTCCAAATTTGAGACGGATGAAGCTCCCAAAGGCCTTAGTGAGGATATTGTTCGTTTTATTTCCCGGAAAAAAAATGAACCTGAATGGATGCTTGAGTGGCGTCTTAAAGCATACAGACATTGGCTTACGCTAAAAGAACCTCACTGGCCTAATGTAAGCTACCCTGTAATCGACTATCAGGATATTATATACTATTCTGCCCCCAAACAGAAGAAAGTATTAAACAGCCTGGATGAAGTAGATCCCGAGCTTAGAGAAACTTTCAAAAAACTGGGTATCTCTCTGGAAGAGCAGAAGCGTCTTACGGGGGTTGCCGTAGATGCTGTCATCGACAGCATCTCTGTTAAAACGACCTTTAAAGACAAGCTTGCCGAGCTGGGCATTATCTTCTGTTCCATGAGCGAAGCGGTACAGGAACATCCCGAGCTGGTAAAAAAATATATCGGTTCTGTTGTGCCGCAAACAGACAATTTCTTTTCTGCCTTAAACTCTGCCGTTTTCAGCGATGGTTCCTTCTGCTATATTCCCCAAGGAGTCAGATGCCCTATGGAGCTGTCAACGTACTTTAGAATCAATGCTGCCGGAACCGGACAGTTTGAGCGTACGTTAATCATTGCGGAAGCCGGCAGCTATGTCAGCTACCTTGAAGGCTGTACTGCTCCGATGCGGGATGAGAATCAGCTTCATGCAGCCGTGGTAGAGCTGGTTGCCATGGAAAACGCAGAAATCAAATACTCTACTGTCCAAAACTGGTATCCCGGGGATAAAAACGGTAAAGGCGGAATCTATAATTTCGTAACCAAACGGGGAATCTGTATGGGTGATAATTCCAAAATCAGCTGGACGCAGGTTGAAACCGGCTCCTCTATTACGTGGAAATACCCCAGTGTCATATTAAAAGGTAATAATTCAATCGGAGAATTCTATTCCGTAGCAGTTACCAACAATATGCAGCAGGCTGACACCGGTACAAAAATGATTCATATCGGCAAAAACACGAAAAGCCGTATTGTATCCAAAGGAATATCAGCCGGAAAATCCCACAACAGCTACCGTGGTCTGGTACACGTAATGAAGAGAGCCGACAATGCACGTAACTATTCCCAGTGTGATTCATTATTGATGGGAGATCGTTGCGGCGCCCACACGTTCCCTTATATCACAGTTGAGAATAACAGCGCTACGGTCGAACACGAAGCTACTACTTCGAAGATAGGTGAAGACCAGATTTTCTATTGCAACCAGAGAGGTATTGATACGGAAGAGGCAGTAGCCCTCATTGTAAACGGTTACTGCAAGGAAGTTCTTAATCAGCTTCCAATGGAGTTTGCTGTTGAGGCTCAAAAGCTTCTTGCTATATCACTGGAAGGAAGCGTTGGATAAACAACACTCCCCGGATTTACTATAAGAATAATACAAACTGAAAATCGCCTTTTTGAGGCAAGAACGAGAACTGGATATGCTATCGATCAAAGATTTAAAAGCAAAAGTAGAAGGAAAAGATATATTAAAAGGCATTAATCTGGAGATAAAACCAGGCGAAGTGCATGCTATTATGGGACCAAATGGTTCCGGTAAATCCACTTTAGCCTCAGTACTGGCAGGACGTGAGCAATATGAAGTAACTGGTGGATCTGTGCTGTTTGACGGTAAAGAGCTTCTTGAATTGTCTCCGGAAGACCGTGCACGCGAAGGAGTATTTCTGGCATTTCAATATCCTGTTGAAATTCCGGGAGTCACTACAACCAATTTTCTAAAAGCAGCGGTCAATCAGGTCAGGCAATACAAAGGACTAGAGCCTCTTGACGCGGTGTCTTTCCTCAATATAATGAAAGAAAAGATGAAACTGGTCGAAATTGATCAGTCGCTGCTAAAACGCTCCCTCAATGAAGGATTCTCCGGTGGAGAGAAAAAACGTAATGAGATATTTCAAATGGCCATGCTTGAGCCAAAGCTTGCTATTCTCGATGAAACCGACTCCGGTCTTGACATAGATGCCCTCAGAATTGTCGCAAACGGCGTAAACAAGCTAAAGACCAAAGACAATGCAGTTATTGTTGTTACTCACTATCAACGCTTACTTGATTACATCATTCCGGATTTTGTACATGTTCTTTACAAAGGCAGAATTGTAAAATCCGGCAGTAAAGAACTCGCTCTTGAACTGGAAGAAAAAGGGTATGACTGGATTAAAAGCGAAGTAAACGAAAGTACAGAGGCGTAATTATGGATTTGGCTAAAACAGTTGATTTAAAAGAGACCATACTGACCAGGCTACAGGATGCGTCAGTAACAAGACAGTCCTTTTCAAACAAAGTAGAAAACAGAAAAGCCCAGGCGCTTGAAAGCTTTAAGCGTTCCGGATTTCCTACCATTAAACATGAGGAGTATAAGTACTTTAATTTAAATAAAGTACTTAAAAGCGAATATACATTTCCACTCTCTTCTGCAGACGCTACCGGAGATTTTAAGTCATTTCTGTTTGATGATCTTAAGGCAAACCGTCTGGTCTTTATCAACGGGATATATTCACCTGAACATTCAACAATTGTTTCGTCAGGGAATGAACTGATCGTTTCATCATTGCAGGATGCTGATCAGAATATAATTGAAAAGTATTTTGGACGGGAAGTCTATTCGGCCAATGATCCGTTTGCCGAATTAAATACTGCATCTGTACAGAATGGTATATTTATTCAGGTACCAAAAAATAAAGTTGTAGAACATCCCGTACTGATTCACTTCATTGCTGATGCGAATCAGACCGATGTCTTTGTTCAGCCGAGAGTAATGCTTCTTGCCGAGACAAATGCGCAGGTGAGCCTTCTGGAGACATTCCATACTGCCGGAACGAATACAAGCTTCACCAATGCTGTAACTGAAATCGTTCTGCATACAGATGCAATTGTCGATTATTATAAATTACAAAATGATAGCGCTTCATCTGTTCATGTCGGCAATACGATTGTGACACTTGAGGGAAAAAGCACTTTTAATTCGGCTACCATTACCCTAAGTGGAGCTATGGTCAGAAACAATCTGAATGTGATCCTGAAAGCAGAATACAGCGAAGCGCATTTCTATGGATTGTATTTTACCGGTGACCGCCAGGTTGTGGATAATCATACCATGGTAGACCATGCCGTGCCAAACTGTGAAAGTAATGAGCTATACAAAGGCATCCTGGATGGTTTCTCTACAGGAGTATTTAACGGGAAAATCTTTGTAAAGCAGGATGCACAAAAAACAAATGCCTTCCAGTCAAACAAAAACATACTTTTGACCAAAGATGCAACAATGAATACAAAACCTCAGCTCGAAATATTTGCTGATGATGTAAAGTGTTCGCACGGAGCTACTATAGGTCAGCTGGAAGAAGAACCATTGTTCTATCTCCGTTCAAGAGGTATCGGAGAAGACAGCGCCCGGGCTCTGCTGTTAATAGCATTTGCCCAGGACATCATTGATCATATTAAAATTGACGCTCTGAAAGAGTATTTAAGCAAAGCTATCGAACAGCGGCTTTCCTGATAAAGTCTTCGTTACAATGAGTCTACAAAAAACTTCCGGACATATCGACATCCAAAAACTACGTGAAGAATTTCCAATTCTTCATCAGGAAGTCAATGGTAAACCACTGGTTTATCTGGATAATGCCGCAAGCACCCAGAAACCCAAAGCGGTCATCGATGCTCTGGTTGAATATTATACAAGCATCAACGCTAATATACACAGGGGTATACATACATTAAGCGAAGCTGCTACCACTGCCTTTGAAGAGAGCAGAAAATCCGTAGCTTCGTTTATTAATGCTGCCCATAATGAGGAAATAATCTTTACCAAAGGTACTACCGAGGGTATAAACCTGGTAGCATCAACCTGGGGCAGACAAAATATACAGGCAGGCGATGTCATCCTTCTTTCCGGAATGGAACACCATTCCAATATGGTACCATGGCAAATGCTGGCACAGGAAAAAGGCGCCGTGGTTCGTTACATCCCGCTCAATGATGCAGGAGAACTGGACATGGAATGTCTGCCGAAACTACTACAGGATAATGTAAAGCTGGTTGCTGTCAATCACGTCAGCAATACATTGGGAACCATCAACCCTCTTAAGCAGATCATATTGCTTGCAAAAAAAGCAGGTGCCATTATTCTGGCTGATGGTGCCCAGGCTATCTCCCATCTTGATGTGGATGTGCAGGAACTGGACGTGGATTTCTATGCTTTTTCCGGACACAAAATGTATGGCCCAACAGGAATAGGAGTTCTCTACGGGAAAAAAAGTCTGCTTGAATCCATGCCTCCTTATCAGGGCGGTGGGGAAATGATTAGTGAAGTGACCTATGAAGGATGTACCTTCAACGAGTTACCTTATAAGTTTGAAGCGGGAACTCCCAATATTGCAGATACTATTGCTTTAAAGACTGCGATCGACTTTATCAATAGACTCGGAAAAGCAACAATCAGAGAACACGAACAATCTCTTTATCAGTACGCAGCAGACCTCGTAAAAGATATAGAAGGGCTAAAGCTCATTGGCACTGCCAAGGAAAAAGTGAGTGTGCTTTCCTTTGTTATTGAGGGGATTCATCACCAGGACTTGGGTATCCTGCTGGATCAGGAAGGCATTGCAGTACGGACAGGACACCACTGTACCCAGCCTTTAATGAACCGGTTCTGTATAGCCGGCACATCGCGTGCTTCATTTGCAGTATACAATACACATGAAGAGGTCGAACGACTCGCTGCAGGAATTAAACGTGCCGTAAAAATGTTAAAATAGAAATGGATAAAGAAGCCTCGATAGCATCTGTTCAGGAAGATATAATAAATGAATTTGAGTTCTTTGATGAATGGGATGAGAAATACAGCTATATAATTGAGCTTGGCAAAAAACTCTCCCCTGTTGCAGACGAAGATAAAACACCGGAGAATATCATAAAAGGGTGCCAGTCGCAGGTGTGGATGGTCTCCGAATATAAAGACGGGAAAGTCTTTTACTATGCTGACAGCGATGCGATCATTGTAAAAGGCCTGGTAAGTCTCCTTATACGGGTTTTTTCAGGACATACTCCTGATGAAATTCTTAGCGCTGATTTATTCTTTCTGGAAAAAATAGGCATGATGAAGCATCTTTCTCCTACCAGATCAAATGGTCTGGCTTCAATGGCTAAGCAAATCAAGTTGCATGCACTTGCCTACAAGGCTAAAAGTAACTAAAGACTGATCCCATGGATAATAATACAGCTCAGGAAAATACAGAATTAAGTGCTGAAGAACTCAGAGAGCAGGTTCTGGAAGCTATAAAAACCGTATACGACCCTGAAATACCGGTAAACATATTTGATCTTGGCCTTATTTACGAAGTCAATATATACCCGGTAAACAATGTATACATCCAGATGACGCTTACCTCGCCCTCCTGTCCGAGCGCTCAGGAAATTCCAAGCGAAGTGGAGAGCAAAGTAAAAGCGTTAGCTCGTGTGAATGAAGTAGCGGTCGAATTAACATTTGACCCTCCGTACCATCAGGATATGATGTCAGAAGCAGCCAAACTGGAACTCGGCTTTTTATAAGCACACGCATAATACTTTAAAGTAATTAATTTAATTAACCAGATCTAAACACTATAAAATACGATACTATGTATCCTGAACAATTAGTTGCCCCAATGCGCGCAGATCTTACTGACGCGGGATTCCGTGAGCTAAAAACGGCTCAGGAAGTTTCAGATTATCTTGATAATGCAAAGGGTACTACCCTTCTCGTGATAAACTCGGTATGTGGCTGTGCAGCCGGAGCTGCCAGACCCGGAGTAAAATACGCAATAGAGAAGAGTGTCCGTAAACCTGACAATCTGGCCACAGTATTTGCCGGAGTCGACAAAGAGGCTGTCGCTAAAGCACGGGAGTATACACTTCCGTATCCACCGTCCTCTCCCTCAATCGCCTTTTTTAAAGACGGTGAACTTGTACATTTTATCGAAAGACATCATATTGAAGGTAGAAATGCAACAATGATTGGTGAACATCTGATCAATGTATTTGAAGAATACAACTAATATTCTCTCCGCATATTATTATAAAAAAAGCCCGAAAACGGGCTTTTTTTATAATATATTAGCAATACTATTTTCTTCTCTTAATTCAGGCTTTCGTCTCCACCGGCTCTATTTCTTTATTTTCATTCTCTACAATCTCCTCTTTTTCATACCTGGAAAGCTTTAACCCATACAACGCAATATAAAAATAGCAGATAATCGGAATAATGAAAGCCACGTGATAATCTACGTAAGAGAAATTCTTTACCATAAAAGGTAAAACCGCTCCCCCAACAATAAACATGATCAGAATAGCGGAACCCTCTTCTGAAAATTTTCCAAGTCCGTGAACTCCAAGTGCAAAGATGGTAGGGAATAAAATAGAGTTAAATAGCCCGATAATTGTAATTGTCCAGATAGAAATATTACCTTCGGTGAAGACAGACAGTATAACCAGACACATTGCTGAAATAGCAGAAAAGCCAACTGCTTTATGCGGACTAAACTTTATTAACGCCAATGCGCCGATAAAGCGTCCGATCATAGCAAGTCCCCAATATATTTTCACATTGAGCTCATTCGCAAAATCACCCAGATAAGTAGCAAGCGCAACTTCCGCTCCTACATAAGCAAAGATCGCAAAAGCTCCCAGGCGCAATTGCGGGAAGTGCATTACATGTCGTCTTCTCAGGGAAGTGATTTTGTTGAGCGGCTTTATACTTTCTGTGTCAATATGACTTATATTGGTTTTATAAAGGAATATTGCAAGAAAAGCCATCAAAGTACCCAAAAGTAGGTAAGGAAGATGCACATAGGCTGCCATTGTTTCCATTCTCGTCTGCGTATCCATACCTGTCAGAATCTCTTTAGGCAATCTGATAATGGAAGTAAGCAGATACGAAGCAAGAAAAGGCGCAACCAGTGTGCCAAGCGAGTTAAAAGCCTGAACGAAGTTTAAGCGGCTGGCACTATTATCATCCCGTCCATAGAGTATGACATATAGATTGGCGCTTACCTGTAAAATGGTAATCCCGCTGGCCAGAATAAATAACGCAAAAAGGAAAACATAATAAGACCGGCTTAATACAGCTGCATTAAAGATAAAGCATCCCACTGTAGCTGCGATCCAGCCAATCAGAATTCCTTTTTTATAACCAACCTTATTAAGCAGTGTTCCAGCCGGTATTGATACAATCAGATACGCCCCGAAGAAAGTAAGATTCATCAGTGTTGACAATGAATAATCAACATTAAAGATGAATACCAGATGATCTGACAATATGGAATTCAGGACAGTAATCAGTCCCCACATGAAAAACATCACACTAAAAGTGAATATTCTCAAGCTCTTTGCTTCCGAAAGATCGGAATGACTCTGACTATTGTCTTTATTTCTCATCGGATCCAGAATAGGATGATAAAGTTAACTGCTTATTTTATAATTACCAACTCACCGGGTGCTAATACGGCCTTAATCAGATCAAACTTGTTTGATCCTGATACAGAATTGACCATTTCGGTATGGGGATTTCCTAACGAGTAAATGTAATTGATTTGTGTCAATGGTCTTGGTATTTCTACGTATGCAGTCTTCTGAATGTTTTGCTGGTTATACACGAAAATCACTTGTTCATCTTCGGATTTCCTTGTAAATACAATTATCTTTTCCCTACCCGGTATTTTTATATCACAATCAGCAGATAGAAACTGCCGGTTAAAGATCAGCTTTGGCAGATCGAAAATCCTGACCTCATTCCGGATAGCGCATAAACGGGCAAATTGCTGATAAATCCAGTATCTGGTGTCCATAAAAGAAAATCTGCCATCGGATGAAAACATGGGCTCCCGGATACAGCTATCAGCTCTTCCCCTTCCTTTCAAATGCTGCTCCGTACCATAATAAATACACGGAATACCAGGTAAAAACAACAAAATAGCCAATGAAGCCACAACTTCCTGTTCCGAACTGTCTGCTCCGATGCGTTTCTTTACCAACGTACCGATCTGATCATGATTATCAAGAAAAGTTACCAACTCGTTCCCGCCCATTCCCAGTCCGTACTTTTCTCTTGATTTAAAGCGCTTTTTAAGCAATTTGACTGGTACATGCCCTTTTAAGACTTCAGGAAGGACAAAATGCAAGGGAAAATCAAGCAGTGAATCCGGGCCTTTAAAAAACTGCCCGCCAGTATCCTTTGTCCCTTCAAGAGAAGATTTCAGTAATGCATCACCGCCCGTCAATTCTCCAAACAGTATAAAATTCTTTTTGCCAATGGATGCACAATAGGCTCTTATTCCTTCACAAAAACGGCTAACAGGGAGCATACCGGCATGTTTTACCGTATCAATCCGAAAGCCATCGCAATCCGTTTCCTTAATCCAGTACGAATATATTTTAAGCAATACATCCTGTACGCTGAGTCCTTCTGCTGATTCATCGAGCAAAAGCTTTTTTAATGAAAAAAAATCGCCTTCACATGTCTCCGGAAATTTATCCCAGTTACTTATCTGTCCCTGTTTTCTGTAACACTTTTCATCTCTCAACTCAAGGGGAACAGGCTTGTCAGGAAAACGCCATCCACCAAAATCATACCGGCGCCCCCGATAATAAACAGGGTGCTTATGCTCTGAATAATGCCAGTTATTACCGGTATGATTAATCACAATATCCAGTATGACTTTCAGATCCAGCTCATGCGCCTCTCTTATCAGTTGCTTCAGTTCATCAAGCGTACCAAAACGCGGATCAACGTTCAGAAAATCCTGAATTGCATATCCATGATAACTTTCCGGATTATTCCCGAATATCGGCGATAGCCATAAAGCTGTTATCCCCAGCTGTTTCAGATACATCAGATTCTTTCGGATTCCTTCAAGATTTCCGCCACAAACCTGCTCAAGCTGTTCCGGCTGGAATCCATGCATCTTCCCGCCATGGGCAATTGTCCGTTCTTTTCCGTCAGAAAACCGGTCTACCAGAAGAAAGTAAATAACTTCTCTGTTCCATGGTCTGTCAATATTTTGGAATATCTGATCTGAAGGAGGTGTGAGGCTGATATATTCGATAGATTCCAAATGAAGATATTCTTTTATTTCATATCAACTATATAATCCGAAAACAGTTTTAAACAACAACGCTGGCGGCACAAATAAACCTGTAGTAAATAAAAAATCAGCATCAGATTACCTGCACCAGTAAGAAATTCTTATGAGACAATAACCTGATACTGATTTAACTATATCAATTAAAACAGAGGTATTTAACTATTCAATCAGCGAGTTAAACGCAAAACAGTCTTTAAATTCCATCAACTCTTGCTTGAAATCACTTTCAGGTAACTGATAATATTGAGCAAGCCTTTCGTCCGCTTTAACCTTCAGCTCTCTGAGCACAAGATGCTGATTGATAAAAATAAACTCAAGATCCGGAAATATTTCCTTCATTACATCGACAATATCAAGAATTTCAATTGTTTTATCCACCAGGTTGTAAATAGCAGGCGGAATATCTTTGATCAGGAACGCAACCAGCGCATCCACGACCTTATTGATATGGATAAATGATCTTGCCTGTTTTCCGCTACCATGAATCGAAATCCGGTTGTTAAAGTTTGCATCAAAAAGAAATTTGTTAATTACCGAATCGAACCGGATAGTCGGAGTATATCCGTATACATTACCGCACCGTACAATGGAAGCCTGAATATTGCCTCTTTCCAGAAGACGCTTCACATGCTCTTCTCCTCTCATTTTGGAAATACTGTAGAAGGTCCTCGGATTCGGAAGAGTCGTTTCATCCACTATCTTTTTGCCGGCCCCATATACCGAAGTACTGCTTACATATACCAGCTTCTTTACCGATTTTGTTTCTTCGACTGCATAAAGAAGCTCGGCGGTTCCCCAGTTATTTATCTGCTCAAAAGAATGTGAATCTATATTGGAAAACGGAGTATCAACTCTGGCTGCCAGATGATAGACAACGTCTACATCTTTCAATACTTTCCGTATTTTCCTGGAATCCAGAATATCTCCCAGTTCGAACTTTACCTTATTATTGGGAATCCGGTTTCTGTTACTGATAAAGAGATTAAAATTATCTCTTGTCAGATTATCATAAACAATAACCTTTTTAACATCTTCCAGAAGAGAAAGCTTGTAAACCAATTCGGCGCCAATGTATCCTGCTCCACCCGTAACTAAAACATTCATCTTTTATTTCTTAACTAAGTCCGTATTTAAACCACATTCCGTTTTTTTAAGACCAAACCAGCGGCCTTCTCTTTCACTCCACTCGAGATCAAACTTTCTGGTACAAGGTTCGCAGCCTATGCTGAAATAGTCTTTTTCCTCGAGCGGATGTTTAGGGAGATTATATTCTTTCTGATAAATATGAATCATTTTGGAGTTCCAGTCAAGCATAGGATGAAAGCGAATAACATCATGCGGAGCGCTTTCCTCCACCTTAAAATTTTTACGGACAGAGCTCTGGTCGGCTCTGACCCCGTTAATCCAGACATCATTTTCGGCCAGAATGGGTTCCAAAGGCTGTACTTTGTTCAGATAGCAGCAAAAATCAGGATCGGAAGTAAACAGCAGTTTTCCCTCTGCATCCTTTTGCATATTGCGCGGAGTAAAAGAGAAAGTCTCTTTCAGATTGATACCAAACAAATCGACCACCTTATCCCTAAAGGCCAGTGTCTCCGGAAAATGATAGCCTGTATTTATAAAATAGACCGGAATGGATTTGTCAATCCGGCTCAGCATATGCAGCAATACCAGAGAATGCGTCTGAAACGAACAAGTTGTAAAAAGCTTCAACCCTCTGTTGTTATACTCCCCTATCTTCTTATTTAATTCGTCAAAAGTCATATTCCAGAATTTTATTTTGTAAATATATAAATTTAGACAGCCACAACGAATTTTATTTAAGTTTTTTTAATCTTTGCAGAAAAAAATTCTACAAACCCTTCAGGAGGCGAAGCCTAAATCTCAACACTCTGACAAACACGCAGGAAACCGATTTCTCTCAAAATATATTCCTGCCTACTGTTTGTACGTTGCATAAATTGAATATGGATTTCCTGTAAAAAAGCGCTATCTTTAGCTTTCTAAAATAGCGAAAAAACTTATTTTCCTGGCTAATTGTTGAAAGTTTTAATGAATGAAAGCATCGGTATTCCGAAAAGAACACTTTAATGCGGCACACCGTCTGAACAACCCCTTATGGGAGCCGGAACAAAACCGGGAATATTTCGGGAAATGCAATAATCCCAATTTTCATGGCCATAATTATGAGCTGGTTGTAAAACTCACCGGAGAAATAAATCCTGCTACAGGCTATGTGTATGACATGAAAAGATTGAGCAGCCTCGTTAAAGATAAAATTCTGAAACGCTTTGATCATAAAAACCTGAATCTGGATGTAGATGAATTTAAAAACCTCAATCCTACTGCAGAAAACATTGCCATGATCATATACAATATCCTCAGAGAGGAAATAGATTCAGAATACGAGCTTAAGATTCTTCTTTATGAAACAGAAAGAAACTTTGTTGAATACCCGGTTAACTAATCTTGATTTTGTCAATGCAGATGAAATGGGTGATGAGCATGCCGGCTCTTCAGCAGAAACACCATTGAGACCTGATGCATTCGAGATGGATGATCAGCTGAAAATGGAACTGATTGCCAAGCACTTTAAGGAAATCATGCATATTCTGGGGCTCGACCTGAACGATGACAGTCTTAAAGGAACTCCATACCGGGTTGCGAAAATGTATGTGCAGGAGATTTTCGGCGGTTTAAACCCCAAAAACAAGCCGGCTGTAAAGCTGTTTGAAAACAAATTCAACTATAATGAGATGCTGGTGGAAAAAGATATTACCTTTTATTCCAATTGCGAGCATCATTTTGTACCCATATTTGGCAAAGCACACATTGCCTATATATCGGCAGGAAAGGTAATAGGTCTTTCCAAAATAAACAGAATAGTACAATACTATGCAAGACGTCCTCAGGTACAGGAAAGACTTACCGTGCAGATTGCCAACGAACTGAAGGATATTCTGCAAACTGAAGATGTTGCTGTTATTCTTGATGCCAGACATATGTGCGTATCATCACGAGGTATCAAAGATTATGACAGCAAAACCACTACTTCTCATTATGGAGGTCAGTTTAATACAGAATCTGTAAAACAGGAATTTCTGAAATATCTGAGCATATAAATAAAAAAAACCGGGTCGGAATCCGGCCCGGTGCTTACAATCCATACGTAGTTTTCCTAGCTTGCCACCATATATGTTTTTCCCTGAGATTTATTATTATCAATTACTCTCAGGTAGGTCTCAACATAATCTTCTGCCATTCTTCTTGCACTAAAACGCTCGACAAAGAACTTCCGGCATTTTTCCCTGCTTATTTTATGCAGATTGTTGACAGCCGTAACTGCCTCTTCAATATCGGAAACAATATATCCGGTAAACTCCTCATCAATAACTTCCGGAACTGATCCGTTTTTAAAAGCAATTACCGGAGTGCCACACGCCATTGCTTCGATCATAACCATACCAAAAGGCTCCGGCCAGTCAATCGGAAAAAGAAGACATTGCGCATTACCAAGGAATTCATTTTTTTGTGAATCACCAATTTCACCTACAAATTCAATAAGCGGATGATCCAACAAATGCCTGATTTCTTTTTCAAAATAGACCTGGTCCACTTTATCAATTTTTGCGGCAATTTTCAGGGGAATCCCTGCTTTCAGGGCTATTTCAATCGCCCTGTCTACTCTCTTTTCCGGAGATATACGGCCTATAAAAGCTGCATAACCACCTTTGCCACTTCCCAGAGTATACAAATCTTCCGGTAGACCATGATATACAGTACGCACCCAGTTTGCCATAGGCAGCGGGAAGCGCTGGGAATTGGATATCGAAACTACCGGTATATGGGAAAACTTATCATAGACAAACTTAAGATCCGGCAAATCGAGTCTCCCGTGCAATGTTGTAATATGTGGCCTTGAATTGCTCTGACTAAAGGCAAAATGCAGATAATCGGTATGATAGTGCAGGATATCAAAATCGTTAATCATTTCCCGCACATATTCCATTTGAATAACATGATGCGTAATCGGATCCACACATTCTTTATTTAAACGGAGCGCCGAGGAGCAAACCGGAATGAGCTTTGCTTTGGTAACTGAATCTCCGGATGCAAACAGCGATACATTATGTCCTTGTCTGACAAGCTCATCTGTAAGATAACTTACTACCCTTTCTGTTCCCCCGTACATCTGTGGCGGAACGCTTTCATATAAAGGAGAAATTTGTGCAATCTTCATGTCCTACCCTTCCTTAATTAATAATATTTTACCAATTCCTATAATTTTCTAGTTTTCAATTCCCGCTTCTTATAATCTTATTCAGAATATTACGATACAAAACCAATATTCTGCGGACAGAATACCACCTTCTTCCATACCTTCTCATTGACACAAACAAAACATTGTCAACAACTTTATACTTTATCCCTTTTTGTCTGCAATCAGTCGGAAGTATCACACTACGAAAAAGATAATGATTTTGTCCCTTGAGATTCATACTATAAAACTCAACAAAAAACCGCTGCTTTCTCTTTTTAATCTGCATCTGCAGACTCTGTCCGCTAACCGATCTGCACAGATCCAGAACAAGCAAATAATGAGTATCAAACACCCGCATCGAATTTCCAAAAGGAGCAAGCTGCTGCAGGTTCTGTAGCAACACATACCCTTCGAGGCTTTGTACCATTCTCTCTTCTTCCTGCGAAATAGTGAAATTATACATACTCATTTAGTTAAACATCACTTAACTTTTCATTGTCCAACCAGTTTTCAAAATCACTCCGGCAAAGAAATGGCATAGAAAGCTTTCTCTCCACCCGGATAAAACCCCTCGACCATTATTCCGTTTCCGGTGACTTCCTCCAGCATAGCAATCAGTTCATCCACTGTTTTTATCATCCTTTTATCAACATGGGTAATTATAAACCCTTTACGCATTCCTGCTTCGGCAAATTTTCCGGTACGCAGATCCAGAACCTTAACTCCGGCATTCAGCTTTAGTTTCTTCAGTTCATCTTTCTCAAGATTACCAATAGAAGCTCCTATACTGTTTTCCAGAATATCCAGACCATACGGTACCATCATGGTCGTTCCGTTAGCGCTTCTCAGCACTGCATTTGTCTGCTGCGCTCCGTTTGCTCTGCGTATCTCAATCTGAATAGAATCCCCCGGTCTGAACAATGCGACTATTTCCTGAAGTTGAGCCGGCGTATTTACTCTGACACCATTTACTGAAGTAATGATATCTCCTGATCGGATACCCGCAACCTGAGCAGCGCTATTATCATTGACATCCTGAACATATACCCCATTCAGATTACTCAATCCCTTTTCTTTGGCGAGCTCTGCATTCAGGTCACGAATAAGCACCCCGAGCAACCCACGCTGCACTTTACGGTATGTTTGCAGATCGGAAACCACTTTTTTGACAAGATTAACCGGCACGGCAAACGAATATCCTGCATACGCCCCGGTCGGACTGGCAATAGCTGTATTAATCCCCACAAGACAGCCATTGAGATCTACCAGAGCACCGCCGCTATTGCCAGGATTAACAGCAGCATCGGTCTGAATAAATGACTCAATAGCCATTTGATTGTTTCCTCCGAGTATATTCAGGTTCCGGCCTTTGGCACTGACAATTCCAGCAGTAACGGTCGATGTAAGATTGAAAGGATTACCTACCGCCATAACCCAGTCACCTACAGATATACTGTCCGAGTTTCCGTAACTAATAGGAATAAGATCATCTGCTGAGACTTTTATCAGCGCTATATCCGTAGCTGGATCTGCTCCAATGAGTATTGCATGATAACTTCGCTTGTCATTCAGAACAACCTCTATAATTTTTGAATTCTCCACAATATGATTGTTGGTGATAATGAGTCCTTCTCTTGAGATAATGACCCCGGAACCAGAAGCCAGAAGCCTGGAATCCTTATCTTCAAAGCCACGATATCCCCTTCCATTATCTCCATAATAGTCTCTGAAGAAGTCTTCGAGGGATCCGGCTGGCTGCTTGACGGCCTGATCCGAATATGTTTTTATATGTACGACTGCCGGCGTTGACCTGGAAGCTGCCTGTCTGAAATTGACAAATATCTCGCGTTGTATTTCCAGGGAATCCGGTGGCAGCGCAATAACATTAAAATTGAGAATGAAAATTAACCACCCGCATAAGCTTACATAACAACTTTTCATATCCAAAAATTAAGGCGTACAATTTCAAAACCTGCCGAAATGAAAAGTGTTTAAAAACCAACACAATCAATTACAAATAAGGAACTTACCTGAAAATCATTCAGAAATAATATGAATCAGATCGTATTTCCCGGAAACTTATTGCAGAAAAAGGAAGCATCAGAAAAGCAAAGCTTTACATTACATAGTTTAAACAATTCTTCCAATAAAAAGTACCATACAGAAAAAAATACCTGCTATCGTTCCGAGCAAGTACATCAAATCAGGTCCAAGGCCAATCAGATCCATAGCTAAAAACAAAATTAAAAGATTAAAAAATAAGTGGGACATGCTGGATTCGAACCAGCGACCCCTACCTTGTCGAGGTAGTGCTCTAAACCAGCTGAGCTAATATCCCATACTTGTGGAAGGCGAAATTACATGTTTTTTCTTATTGAGAAAGTATTTTACTAAATAATTCTTTCAAACATGTCCAACTCTTTTCTCAGGCATTATGACTCTGCTCAGAAAAATCAGGCCAATGATAAAATATACTCCGAGAAAAATAATGGACAATCGCATATCCCCGGTCAAGATCCGTATCAGACCAAACACAAAACTTCCGAGCGAAATAGCTACTTTATCAACTACATCATAAAAGCTGAAATAAGAGGCATGCTCAATGCTGGTTTCAGGAATAATCTTGGCATAAGTCGAACGACTAAGCGCCTGTATGCCTCCCATCACGAACCCTACAACCACTGCTATCATATAAAAATCACCTGCTCCACGAATCAGATAAGCACCTATACAAACACCAATCCATACAAATACTGCAATCATCAGCCCTTTTATATTACCATACTTACCCGAAAGCCATGCAAAAAACAAAGAACCTGGTATGGCTACCAACTGGATAAGCAGAATAATTGTGATCAGGTTTTCGGTTTCCAGCTTCACTACTTCTTTTGCAAAAACCGGCGATATGTACATAATAGTCTGCACTCCCATATTATAAAAGAAAAAAGCCAGCAGAAAACGCTTAAGCGTCTTTTGCCACTTTAATTCCTGCCAGACATTGCCAAGCTCCCGCCACCCGTTAAATATCCAGTTGCCCCGTCCGCTACGCTTATACACATTGCCGGGAAGATAATAAAAGCTGTATTGGGCAAACACAAACCACCATATTCCGACAGAAAGGAACGAGATCTGAATAGCCCTTACCTTGGAAATCCCTCCGAACCATTCCGGCTTCATAATCATAACCAGGTTAAAGATAAGCAGGATTACACTTCCCACATAACCGTAAGAAAATCCCCGGGCACTAACCTTGTCTGTCATATCTTCCGTGGTAATTTCCGGCAAAAAGGAGTTATAAAAAACGATGCTGCTGCTAAACCCTATACCTGCCAGTATAAAAGCAAATGTCGAAAACACAACAGTGTCTCTGGTAAAGAAATAAAGAGAAGCGCATGAAATGGCACCGAGATAACAGAATACTTTCATAAAGGTCTTTTTTCTGCCGCTATAGTCCGCAACCGAGGACAAAAACGGACTCATGAAAGCTGCTATCAGAAAAGAAAACGAAACGGCATAACTAAACAGCGCCGAGTTAACAATATTGAATCCCAGAAAATTGACCTCATTGTTCGTCGCCGGGTTTTCGGTCATCGCCAGGAAATAATCAGGGAAAATTGCTGTTGTAATGGTAAGTGAAAACACAGAATTGGCCCAGTCGTACATACACCAGGCTCTGATTACTTTTGGATTGTTTTTTTCCATCAGAAGATACTTGAAAAATTAATCAATAAAAGGCTTATAAGGCCTGGCGAATTTTTACCAGCTTTTGCAGCAGATCTTCCAGCTTATCCAATTGCAGCATATTTGCTCCGTCCGATTTGGCAACAGCCGGTTCCGGATGTGTTTCAATGAACAGTCCGTCAGCTCCTACTGCAATCGCCGCTTTAGCAATCGTTTCAATCATTGCAGGCTTCCCACCGGTAACACCCGATGCCTGATTAGGCTGCTGCAGCGAATGGGTAACGTCCATCACTACAGGCACTCCGATTGCCTGCATATCCGGGAAGTTTCTAAAGTCAACCACAAGATCTCCATATCCGAAACTGTTTCCTCTTTCGGTCAGAATTACAGAGTTGTTGCCCGCTGCAATCACTTTCTCTACTGCAAACCGCATGGAGTGACCGGATAAAAATTGTCCTTTTTTGATATTCACTACCTTGCCTGTCTGAGCGGCGGCTATCAGCAGTTCTGTCTGCCGGCAAAGAAAAGCAGGAATCTGAAGGACATCAACATAAGCGGCTGTCATCTCTGCCTCATGGGTCTCATGGATATCTGTAACAACCGGTATGTCAAACGTCTTTCCTACCTCTTCCAGAACCTTCAAGGCTTTTTCATCTCCAATTCCTGTAAAAGAGTTCAGACTGGACCGGTTCGCTTTACGATAAGATGCTTTAAAGATATAGGGGATTTGCAGCTTATCCGTTATTGAAACAATTTTCTCGGCAATCTGCAAGGCCATATCTCTGCCTTCTACTACACAGGGTCCGGCCATCAGAAAAAAGTTACCAGAACTGCTATGCTTGATTTTTGGTATATTATTCATTATCTATTACGTGCTTTCTTATTTCTTTACCAGATATATAAACAGTTCGTTTCCGGCGCGGGGCGGAATTGAATTGTATGCTTTTTCAAATTTCCTGAATGCAAAATACGGACGAAAATACGGAATATAATCTTCTTTATTGCCGCCGTAAGGAGGTTTATCATTATTGAGCGGTATATCAAACAGCAAACCTGCCAGTACCCCGTCTTTTTTCAGCAACCGATACATCTGCCGGGCATAGTTTTCACGCAAAGCCGGAGCAAGCGCACAAAAGAAAGTCTGCTCCACAATAAGATCAAAAGTATCTTCCAGCTCAAAAAAATCGCCATGCAATAAATGCTCGCGGGGGAAATCAGGCACCCGTTTCTGAAAATTATGCAGCGGAAACTCAGAAATATCAATTATATATACATTTTTAAATCCCTGCCGGTGCAAATATTCCGCTTCGTAGGCATTACCCGCCCCCGGAATGAGGATCTTGCAATTTGTATCCTTCAGTGTGTCGAAAAACTCTTTTAACGGAGTAGTTACAGACCCGGCATCCCAGCCGGTCTCACCGGTCAGGTACTTATTATCCCAGAATAATTTATCAGGCATAGGAACTATAAAATTTATTTCTTGTTCTTTTTCTAGTCGTTAATTGAAATAACGCCTTAATAACACTAATTTCGCAAAATCTATTATAAAAGCTCACTTTTTCGCCAATGACCGATAGCAACGACAGCAAAAACAGCCAGAGCAAAAAAGGGATTGTTATTGTTTTTATCGCCATTTTACTGGCTATAAATGCAGTACAGTTCTTTATGAACCTCGATAAAAACCAGACCATCGAGGTCCAGCATCAGACAATTAAAACTCAGGAACTGGATATTTCCGACATGATGGCTCAATTGGATTCAGTTGAAACCGAACTTGGCCATAAAAGAGCTGAGATAATGAAGCTGGGTGGCAAAGTGGATGAAATGGACCTCTTGCTCAAGCAGGTCCAAAAAGATAAAGAACAATTAAAAAAGGAAAAAAACTTTGCTCTCGCCGACCTGGAAAAATATAAAGCAAAAGTTGAAGTTCTGATGCTTCAGCTCAGCCTCTCTGATTCTAAGATCTCGCAGCTAACTTCGCAAAGAGACTCATTATTTAAATTTAACCAGAGACTGGAAAAGAAAATCGAGCAAAACAACGATTCTCTCCGCCTTATGGTCTACAACCAGAAAGAGCTTGAGCAAAAAATCAACGTTGCCTCAGCTCTCCGGGCCGGACCGATTCAGATAAATGCTCTTACAGATCGCGGCAAGCTAAAGGAAGGACCGGTACTGAAATCAAGACATATTCACAAGCTTCGCATCCTGTTTCAACTTCTGCCAAATGAAGTGGCCCAAGTAGGAGGAAAAGACATCTATCTCCGGATTATAGAGCCGGATGGTTCCGCCCTGTTCAATACATCTATGGGTGGTGGTCTGTTTGTAATCGAAGGCAAGGAAATCCCGTATACCCTTCAGCAAAATATTCTTTTTGAAAATAATAATCAGCAGGTGGGCTACACCTATCTGAAAGGAAATCCATTTAGGACCGGCAGACATACGGTAGAGTTATACGCCGAAGGATTTAAAATCGGCGAAGGTAATTTTATTGTAGAGTAGAAAAGACTTGATTCGAATCAATAATTTATCTACATTTGCGGGCTAAAATCAAATTGGTCATTTAAGTATGCAACTGAAAAACTACGAGACGGTATTCATTTTAACTCCCGTTTTGTCTGAGCAACAGATGAAGGATACCGTAGAAAAATTCAGAGCCGTTTTAAAAGACAATGGCGCTGAAATTGTCAATGAAGAAAACTGGGGCCTGAGAAAACTGGCTTATCCCATTCAGAAAAAAAGCACCGGCTTTTACACCCTGTTTGAGTTCAAAGCTCCGACAACCATTGTAAATACTCTTGAAATCGAATTCAAAAGAGATGAAAGGGTAATGCGTTTCTTGACTACCGTACTTGACAAACATGCGGTAGAGTATAACCTAAAGAGAAAAAAGGGCGAATTTAAAAAAGCTGAAAAACAGGAGGAAAAAGCATGACACTTGTAAATGAACCGGTAAACAGACCCGAAAACAAAAAGAAATACTGCCGTTTCAAAAAGAATGGCATTAAATATATCGATTACAAAGATGCAAACTTCCTTCTGAAGTTTGTTAACGAGCAGGGAAAGATCCTTCCAAGAAGGCTAACCGGTACCTCACTTAAATTCCAAAGAAAAGTTGCTCAGGCTGTGAAAAGAGCCAGACATTTGTCTTTGTTACCATATGTTACAGACTCATTAAAATAACCGTACCAATGGAAGTAATTCTAAAAGAAGACATCAAAGGACTTGGATATAAGAACGATATAGTTAATGTCAAACCCGGATACGGAAGAAATTATCTAATCCCAAGAGGCTATGCAATCATAGCTAACGAATCCAATAAAAAGGCTACGAACGAAAACATACGCCAGGCTGCGCATAAAGCTGAAAAGCTTAAAAAAGATGCCGAAGCGCTTGCTGTGAAAATCAATAACATTTCTCTGACGATTCCTGCAAAAGTAGGAGAAAGCGGGAAAATATTCGGTGCAGTAACAGTACTACAGCTTGCTGATTCCCTGAAAGAAAAAGGTATTGAAGTAGACAGAAAGAAAATAAGCTTCAATAGCGAAGTGAAGGAAGTTGGCGAATACACAGCTCAGGTTGATCTTCATAAAGAAGTAAAAGCTGAACTAAAATTCACAGTTGTAGCTGCATAAAGGCAAAATATACTACCATACAAAAGTCCCTCAGGGGACTTTTTTTGTTTATAGCCAAAAGAGAATCTCACACTACTTGTTGCACAACAAATGGAGCTTAAAACAACCCTTCACATTAAAGAATCCAGACATAAACTTTCTCATTCCTCATCGGTCATTACCCTGGGTTCCTGCTTCTCCGAGGTTATCGGAGAGCAATTGCGCAATAATAAATTTACCGTTTCTGCCAATCCCTTCGGCACTCTTTTTAATCCGTTATCAATTGCTTACCTGCTCAATTGCTGCGTCAATAAGACCCCACTGCCCGAGCATTCCTATATCCAGACCAGAGGTGCCTGGTTTAACTATTATCTTCATTCCTCTCTCTATGGCAACTCCAGACAGGAGCTGGAAGAAAAATTCATACATATAACCCATGATATACATACCCGCTTATTATCCTGTGATTTTCTGATCCTGACTCTTGGCACTGCCTATGTATATGAGCTAAATGGCCATCATCACACTGTAAGCAATTGTCATAAGCAGCCTTCAGCTCTGTTTACCAAGAGACTTTTGAGTCCGGAAGAAATTATTGAACCGGTCAAACAATCGCTCCAATCCCTGCAGGACATCAATCCGGGACTGAAAGTAATCATCACCGTAAGCCCGGTACGCCATACAAAAGACAGCATACCTCTTAATAGTGTAAGCAAAGCAACACTTCGCATAGTCTGCCATCAACTGGTCAGCCTGTTACCCTTCGTTGAATATTTTCCGTCTTTCGAAATCCTGATGGACGATCTCCGCGACTATCGTTTTTATAAAGAGGATATGATCCACCCCAATTCATTAGCCGAAAAATATATCTGGGATAAATTTATCCATTGTTATTGCCCTGCAGAGACCCTTGAATTGCTTAACCAGTGGCAGCATATCAAAAAGTCCCTGAGTCATAAACCATTTAACACTCTTTCAGAGGAGCACCAAAAGTTCCTGCGCAAGCTTCTTGAACAGCTAAGCTATCTCAATCAGCACATTTCCTGTCAGGAAGAAATCACACTTGTCAAAAGCCAGCTTCAAATATAAGTTTCTTCGTACCCGCTTTTTTCAACCTTTCCCTTCCTGGTCATTAATTTCCATTACAATCTACCCCAAAAAGACAAAACATGGAATAATTCAATATTTTCATATAAAATGAAAAAATAAAACAATTGCATTTTATAAAGAAAATATAAATTTTTAAAATATAATTTTACCGATATAAAAAATAAGAAAACAAATAAAAATTAAATATAAATTACTTTAAATAAGATGTTTAAATACTAAAAGTGAAAATATAACTTTAACAAATCAAATCATTCTCTTAGTAAAAAATATAACTTTTTTGTTTGATTTTCCCTTAAACAGACATACATTTGAGTCATAATCTCAGAGTAAAAAAACAAAAAGATACAACTATGTTTTTACTTACTATTTTTGAACCGAAAAAAACCAGGGAAGAAAAATCACATTTAAGAAATCTGATTTTGTTAGCGATGGCCGATGGGAATCTTTCTCAGGCAGAATGTGAAGTCATCTATAAAATAGGTCTCCTCAGAGGATTGAAGGAAGATGAAATTGACGAACTATTCGAACATAAAACAAAGGAAAAAGCGATACAAACAGCTCCTTCTACCGACACCGAGCGTTTTGATCAGCTTTTTGATCTGGTAACGGTTATGCTTGCAGATGGCAAAGTTACTGACAGTGAAATGGACTTTTGCATCAATGTGGCTCAGGGACTTGGTTTCAGCAAAGCTTTTTCCGGGGTTATTGTAAATAAAATTGCTATGGGGTTAAGCAATAACCTCAGCAAAGAGGCTATAAAAGCAGATATGAGCTCATTCTTATCCTTCTGAGGAGCCTACTTTCCAATAATTTGCACCTTTATTTAGTTTATTAATAATAGTTTCCGAAAAGACCCTCAAAGTTGAGGGTCTTTTTATTGCCATTTGTAAAGACAAAAAAATTTCTCAGCCGTTATATAAATAATGAAGAAGGAAAGTCCGTCAATTCAGTTTCTGCAGCAAAAAATGGCCATAGAGCGAACTGTCATGGCTAATGAGCGAACATTTCTATCTTATACACGCACCTCTATGGCGCTTATCGTTGCCGGGTTATCATTTTTACATCTTACAAAATCTCTTTATCTGGGTATCATCGGCGCTATTTTTATTCCGATAGGAGCCTTCCTTTTCGCATTTGCACTGAATAGATTCAAGAAAGTTCAGCTACGTATCAGAGAAGAGCGGGAACTTCTCACAGCTCATTATCATAGCAATCATTTCGAATAATCTCCCGGTTTCTTTATACTTTTTGCCGGTTTAGCATATATTTTTATGTAGCTTTGCATGAAAATATACCTGCATGAAGATTATCATCAAATATACCCTCGCTTTAACTGCAGTTTTACTTGGCAAGGATTTTTTGGTTTATAACTATTTGTGGAAAACAGGAAGCGCGCTGATAAATATTCTTCCCTACTTTCTCATCATCGGCTTATTTATTTACACAGGTATATATGAACTCAAAAAGAAAAAATACGATGGGGAAATCAGCTATAAGGATGCCAGCCTGAACGGCCTTGCCATCATGTTATGTACTGCGATAGTATATTCCCTTATGTTCTATTTTGTATTCCCTTTTGGAAATCCTGCGTTTAAAGAGGAATTCTTAGCTCGGGCTCTGGAAGTTTTACAAAATAATCCTAGTTTTCCCAAAGAAGACATTCCTTCTACTATGCAGAAATATAAACATAACCTGCAACCCTTTGTAATGGCCCAATCTGAGTTTATAACAATACTGATTTTCGGAACAATTACCAGTCTCTTGTCTGCTTCTATTCAGAGAAAAAAAATCGATATTCCACCTTCCAGCTAATATTCCTGCTATTTGAAGAAGAAGATTGGGAAGGCAGAGCTGATTTATCGGGGACGACAGGAAAATGACCGTTCCTGAGCAATCGTACCATCCTCATTGTAAATAATCAGTCGGCTTTCTTTTTCTTTCCGCACCAGCTCCAGTGCCTTGGCAACAGCTTCTTTTTTCAGCGGAAAGCGAAAAAGAGAGAACATCTTACCCTCCTCTTCTATTTTCCAACCCTGCAGGGATTTTACAATATAAAAAACTTTTATTGCGGGCGTCTTCTTCTTAGGCATACCCAAAAACAACACCCGAACTTACCTGTTGAGTTCGCAAATCGCTTACTTTTTATTTTTTTCTTTTTCCTTCGTCATTTCAGAGTGCCGGTTGATAAAATCAGCAATCTGCTCAACACCCAGCTGCTTGGCCACAATCTCTTTGTTTTTATCAATTAAGAAAATAGAAGGTGTACTCGATATATCATATAGTTTCCTGAAGTTTGTTTGATTATAAGGATCCCATACATTGATAAAATTCAGATTATTGTCTTTGATGAATTTTTTCCAGTCTGCTTCATTATTTTCCAGACATACAGCAAAAACCTCTACCCTATCTTTCGTAAATTCGGAAAGCTGCTCATTCAGCTTTGGAATTGCTTTTTTACAGTGTCCACAGTTAGGATCCCAGAATACAATGACAGTATAATCCGATCTAAGATTGTGCAGCACCTGATTTTTGCCATTATCATCCGGCATGATAAGATTTGGAGCCGTCTTACCACAAAGAATATTTCTTAGCTTGTCGGCTTTTTCATTAATTCTTTTCGTCTGTTTTTCATTCAGCCAGAAGGCTTCTCCGGTTTTGTAATACTTATCAGCCATATGGACAAAAGCCTGATCCATACACATAATATTGGAAGTCTCAATGGTATATGTGCAATAGAAAGTAGTATACTTGAACAGTTCCTTACTGGCCCTTGCCTTGGCTATCATAAAATCAGCAGCTTTAATTACCGAATCCGGAATTTGCAATGTCAAAGTTTCAAAATACTGTTTTAGCTTCGTATGAAATATAGGAGTACGTACAATGCGATCATCCGAAAAATCTATATTGTCAAAATAGTGATTCTTATACCAGGTATACTTTTGTGTTGAGTCTACAGACTCCGGAACAACCGGATCTTTCATTGCATTAAACACTTTTGCAAGTAAGGTGGCCGGGTATTTCTCCGCATACTGATTGCGATATTCATTCACTTCCTTATCAAGCTTTACGACCTCTTCCCTGATCTTTGCAGAATCCTGCTTTGTTGATGCCTGTTCAAGTTTTTTCTTCCAGTCTTCTATCTGCTTACCTTTATTTGCAACATAGTTCAGATATTCATAAAAAAGAATATTATCCTCAGAGCCCTTTACTTTCATTTTTCCGACCAGATCGAGCGAATCTGTTTCCATTGAAAAAGTCTGCTGATTAACAATAAATTCAAAGTAGTTTTTGGAAGGAAGTACAATCATATAAATTCCTCCGGGTAGCTCCTCATCACCTTTAAATACCATTACCCCTTTTGAATTTACCTGTGCCGTATCCTTCAGATACTGCTTATCTCCATAATGATAAGCCATATAGCATACCGTATCTTTTAATCCTTCAATTTTTACGGTAATAGCATAACCTTTGGTCTTGGTCTGGGCAAAAGCACTAAAAGCATGAACAAAAGACGTGATAATCAGAAAAAGTAGTATCTTATTTTTCATAAGGATCAATATATCTACAGAATTGAAATTACAAATTTAAGAATCATTTAATATCAACAATTATTTTCAGCAATTATTATACCTTAATACATTAGCCAGACTTATTTCCTTCGTGGCTGTTTCAGAAGAGAAAGTCTATACTGCAGACATTCTTAATTAATTGTAGTCTGAAAATTATTTTACAGGATAAGTAATACAGATGTAAAAATATACTAAGTGCCCGCCAAATCAACAGGCACTTATGTATATACCTTATTGCAAAAATCTACTTTCTTTTTACCGGATACCTGTCAAAAATATCTTCGACAACTTTTCGCATCACTTTTCTGAAATCATCCGGATCCGTAATATCAGTCTGTGCCCATCCCCGCCAGATTAGCTCATTGGCTTCTGTTTCGATCACGTCAATTACTACAGTACCCTGAGTAAACTCAACTGATTGTATATTATAGCCGGCGATGTTTGGGATCGTATTGTAATACGTATAATTGTAAGGAGATCCCGTACCAGCATAAAACCCCGGGTAATAATACCCATAGCTTCCGTAAACAGGTGTCTGTACAAGCTCCTGTACCTCCCTGAAATTGGCATGTACCAATATCAGAAGATCCGGAAATCGCGTATCTATTTCATAGCCTCTGGCAAACAATTCCTTGTTAATATTATTCCTAAGGTTTTGAAAAACAATAGGATTTTTAAACAAAGACCCGTCTGTGCTATCATCAGCAGGTAACCAGGCAAAAGTTCTGAACTTACCGTAATCAACACCTTCTACATAATCCGAAAAAACTCTTGCAGACCGGCAACCGGATACCAAAGAATAGATTATCAGCACCCAGACTATTATCCATAAATGTACTCGTTGCTTTTTCATTTCTAACCCCCATCCAACACCACGTTTACTGTAAAACCTGAGGTTTTCTGTTATTGTTATTGATTTTATGGTTTTTCAAAAGCTTTATAGGAAAGACGACTCAGAGGGTACGAGAAAAGATTATTAAATAATAATGTATCATTCGTTATTTCAGTGGCGGAGTATCCCTTATTGGGCTCACGATATTGCCATATGACAGAACTTGTTTTAGAATCTGCTATACGAATATCAATTACTGCCAGCATGTCTGTAACCGCCCCATACGGCGAGTATGCTGCGGCATATGCATTACTGGCTGCATCGAAATCTCTCCGGATATCTATACTGCCGAAAATAAACGCATCAACTCCCAAAAATTTTGCAAGTTCTCTTTGCCCGAGAAGCCGGGCCTGCTTTACCGATATTCCAAGCTCTTTCAGTTTGCGATTAGTTTCTGCCACATCCTGTACTGCCACATATATCTGTTTAGACCTGGCCCTCCTCTGGTCAAAATAACAGTATGCCTGCTTCTGAAAAAAATACCCAAGTGCTGTTTCTCTTTCTTTTAACTGCTGCGGAGTAAGATATCGTAATTCATCTATCTGGTAAAGACCAACATCAAAAGGCAAAATAGCAAGAGAACGATGTCTTTTTATTTCATTATAATACTCAGGAGTCATCGAGATGCTACAGGATAATAATATAATCAGCAGCATCGGAATCAGAGCAGGTAGTCTCATAGTAAAATCTGGTCGATATAAAAACTAACCCTGCCAAATTCTCATTTGTTATCAATAAAATACAACAGACTGTATTACTGAAAAATAAGCAACATAACCACTTAAATAACAGCAGCTGCGTATCCGGACGATTTCAATATTTTTCCATTGATTTTGCCCTATTAGATGGAAAATACGTATAAATTTGTATTTCATCGCTTCGAAGCCAATACTATGAAACAATTCCTGAGATTCTTTTTCAACGGGCTGCTTTTCGTAATTCCTTTTGGAATTACAGCATATACAATTTACATAATTGTGAAAGCGATTGATAATCTAATACCCGATCTGTTTAATCTTGATCTTTATCCCGGTATCGGTTTGCTCATTTTTATCGGGATAACTGTTTTAGTAGGCTATCTTGGCTCAACTTTAATTGCCAAACCGGCATTCTCTCTAATAGAAAACTCTCTTTACAAGATTCCCCTGATCAATCTCATATATTCATCTTCAAAAGATGTAATCAATGCTTTTATCGGGGAAAAGAAAAAATTTAATCAGCCCGTCCTTGTGAAAATCAATAAGGACTTTAATATCCAGCGCTTAGGATTTATTACCCAGAATGATCTTGATATTTTGCATCTGCAGGACAAAGCTGCAGTTTATTTTCCACACTCTTACAATATTTCCGGTAACCTGGTAATTGTTCCAAAAGAGCATATAACCATCATAAAAGCCCCGAGCTCAGAAATTATGAAATTTATCGTTTCAGGGGGTGTTACCGGGTTAAACTTTGACGAAGTGGCTACTTCACGACAGGTGCAATCAGAATAATCTGGCTTTTTCTACTATCTCCCGGGAGATTTTAAAGAACTCTTTATGAATATTGAATAATTTCTGCCCGTTTTCCGGTGATATTTTTACATATTCTCCATCCTCATTCATAACATAACTGTTTACATTATCCCTCAGATTGTATACAAGAATATTGATGACTTGCTTTTTAAGCAAAGGATCCAGTATCAGAAACAATGATTCAATTCTCCGGTCAAAGCTACGCATCATCAGATCCGCACTTCCACCGTATACTTTGGGATCTCCGGCATTGTGAAAATAAAAAATCCGGGAGTGCTCCAGAAAATCTCCGACAATAGATTTTACCATGATATTCTCACTCAGGCCTGCTTTTCCGGCTTTCAGACAGCAGATGCCCCGCACAATCATTTTTATGGGAACGCCTGCCTTTGATGCACGATAAAATGCATCAATAATTTCCTTATCCTGGAGTGAATTGAGCTTTATCACGATTCCCGACGGCTTGCCTTCCTGAGCATTTTCAGCTTCCCGGTCGATAAGCTCAATAAGTTGTTTACGCATATCACCGGGAGCAGTAATCAGATTGGTATATACTCTTGGCATTGAGTGCCCGGTAATTACATTGAAAAACTCATTTATATCGGTTGCATAAGCTTCATTGGAACTTAAAAGGCTGATATCTGTATATAGTTTTGCAGTATCTTCATTATAGTTACCACTGGACATATGCACATATCGTGTAACCTTATCTTCCTCCTTACGCACAATCATCAGCAACTTGGTATGAGTTTTCAGATTACTGATGCCATATATTACAAAACACCCGGCTTTCTGCAGTCTCAGCGCCTCATTAATATTATTCTCTTCATCAAAACGTGCCTTTACCTCAAAAAGAACAGACACATGCTTGCCGTTTTCCGCGGCCTTAAATAAGGCAGAAGTAATACGGGAATCCTTTGCAAGCCGGTAAATAGTGATTTTGATGGCAAGCACTGACGGGTCTGCTGCTGCTTTTTCCAGCAGATCAATTACCGGGTCAAGACGATTGTATGGCTGATGAAGAAGAATGTCGTTATGTTTCAGAAAAGCAAACATGTCGACTTCTTCACTCTCTGGAAATACCAGAGGATTGACGGGTTGCGGAAGAACCGGAATGGCCTGACGGAATTCCTTGTTTCTTACAATCTGCCATAACGCGGTATAATCAATGAGACGCGAAATAACAAATATGTTATTATGGTCTATATCCCAGCGATCAACCAGAACTTTCATCATCCAGCTGGAATAATTTGCTTCTATTTCAACCCTGACCACTCTGCCAGACTTTCTGGATTTTAATTTCCGCTGTACCTCCTCCACAAATTTCACATCCATTTCCTCGGTTTCATCGAGGGAAAAATCTCCATTACGGGTAATACGGAATAAATTGACAGACAGAATTTCTATATTTCTGTATAGCTCATTTATCTTCCAGCGAATAATCTGTTCGATCGGAACAAAAAGAATCTGCTCATTTCTGCGAATTTCAAAAAAACGGGGAAGATTTTGGGGAATCTGGACAAAGCTCAACCTTTTCGAGTCTTTTCCGGCTTCCGGCATATGAGTAACTACTCCAAATATGAGCAGCTTATTCATAAGCATCGGAAAAGAATGGTAGCTGTCATAGACCATCGGAGTAAGCATCGGGAATATAGTATCCTCAAAATACTCCTCAACTTTTTTCAACTCCCTATCATCCAGCCCCTCAATATCAGCAATCTGAAACCCGTTATGCTCAAAATCAGGTTCCAGTTCGTTCATAAAGCAATCTTCCTGATCTTTAAAAAACCGCTGAACTTCTTTCAGCAGGTTTTTACGAAAAGGTACTTCCCTCAGGCCGGAAAAATCAAATCGTTCTTTGCCGTAATCAATATAGTTATACAAGCTTCCGACTCTTATCTGGAAAAATTCATCCAGGTTCGAGCTGGTAATGGCCAGAAATTTCAGGCGGTCAAAAATAGTCCTTTTAGGATTCTTTGCCTGATCAAGCACCCGGTAATTAAATTTGACCCAGCTCAGATCTCTGGAAATATAATCACTGTGTTTTATCGCTTTTTTAGGCTTAAACAACATAAGCATACTCTTCCTGGTATTACCACCTTTCATTCCGAAAGGGGAGCCCAATCTTTGAAAAAAATTAACAAATGAGTTCACAAAATTGTCCTCTCCCTATTCCCTTGTTCTAAGACTTTATATATCTATTTTGGCATATTTCGCATTTTTCTCAATAAAATCCCTTCTGGGTGCTACTTCATCTCCCATAAGCATCGAAAACAGATGATCTGCTTCTGCGGCGGATTCTATAGTCACCTGCTTAAGACTCCTTGTAACAGGATCCATGGTTGTTTCCCACAACTGCTCCGGGTTCATTTCCCCAAGTCCCTTGTATCTCTGAACATTAACCGAGTCTTCCTTCCCATCTTTGGCAAGCTCCTTTATTGCTTCTTCTCTCTGCTGCTCTGTCCAGCAATACCGGCTTTCTTTTCCTTTCTTTACCAGATAAAGAGGTGGTAATGCTATATACAGATATCCATTTTCAATCAGAGGACGCATATACCGGAAAAAGAATGTAAGAATAAGCGTACGGATGTGGCTTCCGTCGACATCGGCATCCGTCATGATAATGATTTTATGATAACGAAGCTTTGTTAAATTCAGAGCTTTGTCATCTCCGTCTACCCCAAAGGATACGCCAAGCGCCGTAATCATATTTTTTATCTCATCGCTTTCATAAATTCTATGCTCCTGGGCTTTTTCAACATTCAGAATTTTTCCTCTAAGCGGCAGGATTGCCTGAAACCTTCTGTTTCTTCCCTGTTTTGCAGAACCGCCGGCCGAGTCTCCCTCAACCAGGTACAGCTCACATTCTGCCGGATCCTTTTCTGAGCAATCGGCCAGTTTACCAGGAAGTCCTGTTCCGGAGAGAACATTCTTTCTCTGAACCATTTCCCGGGCTTTTCTTGCCGCATGTCTTGCCTGAGCTGCCAAAATGACTTTCTGAATAATCTGACGTGCTTCTTTCGGGTTTTCTTCAAGAAAATTTCCGAGCACTTCTCCCACACACTGATCCACAGCTCCCATTACTTCACTATTACCAAGCTTTGTTTTGGTCTGCCCCTCAAATTGCGGCTCAGCGACCTTAACGGAAATAATAGCCGTTAATCCTTCTCTGAAATCGTCCCCATTTACTTCAATTTTCACTTTTTCAAGCATTCCGGACTTATCTGCATAGCTCTTCAGAGTCCTCGTCAGTCCGCGACGGAATCCGGCAACATGTGTTCCCCCCTCGATTGTATTAATATTATTTACATAGGAAAACACGTTTTCCGTATAACTGGTATTATACAGAATAGCCAGTTCTACAGGTACTCCGCCTTTTTCACCTTCCATATAGATCGGTTCCGGAATCAGTTTTTCTCTTGTAGAGTCAAGATATGCGACAAATTCTTTCAGACCTCCTTCGGAATAAAAAGAATCGGTCCTGTATTTTCCATTCTCGTCGGCCTCACGCTCATCAGCCAGATAAATTCTGATCCCTTTGTTGAGATATGCCAGTTCCCGCAGACGGGTGGCTATTGTTTCGAATTTATATTCGGTGACTGTAAAGATCGAACCATCCGGAACAAAATGCACGGTTGTACCTGTTCGCTCACTATCTCCCACAGTTTTGACAGGATATTGCGGTACTCCGATTTTATATTCCTGCTGCCATATTTTTCCTTCCCGGTACACTGTTACTTTCATGTCGGAAGAAAGTGCATTCACACAACTCACCCCCACACCGTGCAACCCACCGGAAACCTTATAGGTATCTTTATCAAATTTCCCGCCCGCATGCAAAACTGTCATAACAACCTCAAGAGCAGAGCGTTTCTCTTTAGAATGAACCCCTGTAGGAATTCCCCTTCCGTTATCTGATACGGTTATCGAATTATCCGGATGGACAGTCACATGAATTTCCGTACAATACCCTGCCAGAGCCTCATCAATGGAGTTATCGACAACTTCCCAAACCAAGTGATGCAGGCCTTTTATTCCTATATCGCCAATATACATTGCAGGCCTTTTCCTAACCGCTTCTAATCCTTCTAAAATCTGAATATTATCCGCTGAATAATCAGCATTTAGCTTCTCTTTTATGTCTGTCATTGTTTTATGGTTGGAAATGGTAAAGCTACAAAAAAAAAAGCTCTTTCGATAGCTTTTTAATGTATTCATCCGGCTCCATGACTAGTATCAAAAGCTAACCACAGAGCCCCTGCTATAATCTTACCAAAGATGCGCTAGTACTCCCCGGCGGCAAGCATAACAAGCGTACAGCCAAGCACGGGTTCGATACCATTTTCCATAGCAAGCTCGATCAGATCCTGATTTTCTGTACCCGGATTAAAAATGATGCGTTTAGGCTTTACCTTCATAATATAATCAAACAACGGCGGCAAGTTTTGTGCTCCGACATACAAAGTGACTGTATCAATATTATCCTCCAGCGGAAAATCATTCCGGATCGGTTTTCCGGCAACTTCCCCTTTCTTCAACCCTACCGGAACAATATCATGGCCATGCCTTACAAGCATATGGGCCGCTTTGTATGCATATCTGGAGGAGTCTGGTGTTGCTCCTAGTATTATTGTCTTCTTCATTAAACAAACAACAATGAATAAATGTTATTAATTCCCCTTATAAAGCCGGGCAAAAGCTTCGGCGCATTTTTCTCCGTCAATTGCTGCTGATACAATTCCTCCGGCGTACCCCGCTCCTTCTCCGCAGGGAAACAGACGTTTTATTTCCACATGCTCCAGTGTTTCTTTGTTTCTGGGTATAGTAACCGGACTGGAGGTCCTGCTTTCCACCCCAACGATCTGTGCATCATTTGTAAGATACCCTTTCATTTTAGCTCCAAAAAGTCTGAATCCCTCTCTCAGGCGACTGGCTATAGAAGGCACAAGGACCTCATCCATACTGACAGAAGTGAGTCCTGGCTGATAAGAAGTTTCAGGTAGTGTTCCGGAAGTTTTCCTGTTTACAAAATCCAGCATACGCTGGGCAGGGGCCTTCTGCGTTTTTCCTCCTGCAATCCATGCATTTCGTTCGATTGTTTTCTGCAATTCCAACCCGGCAAAAACTCCGTATTTATGATAATCTCCCAAATCTTCCAGATTAATTGCCACTACGATTCCTGAATTGGAGAATTTACTATCCCTTCGGCTCGGAGACATCCCGTTTACAACCACTTCCTCCTGAGCAGTTGCAGCTGGAACTATAAAACCGCCAGGACACATACAGAATGAAAAAACCCCTCTTTCTACCCCTTTATAATCCACCTGACTAACAAGTGAATAAGACGAGGCCGGTAAAAATTCTCCTCTGTCCTCACATTTGTACTGTATTTTATCGATTAATGTCTGCTGGTGCTCTATCCTGACTCCCATAGCAAATGGTTTAGCTTCAATTCTGACATTCTTATTGTGTAATAAATAAAAAATATCTCTGGCAGAATGACCAGTTGCCAGAATCACCCCCATTCCTCTGATCTGGTCTCCATTCTGAATATGCACTCCGAGGAGTTCCCCTCTGTCAATAATCAGATCTGTTACTTTGGTATTAAAATGGACTTCGCCTCCGCAATCTGTAATCCGGCTCCTCAAAGCAGCTACAATTTTGGGCAACTTGTTTGTTCCAATGTGCGGATGTGCATCGACAAGAATTTCACGACCTGCACCATGAGTTACCAGTATCTCCAGAATCCGGTTAACATCTCCTCTTTTCTTAGATCGTGTATAGAGCTTCCCATCCGAATATGTTCCTGCTCCTCCTTCTCCAAAACAATAATTTGATTCAGGGTTAACAATGTGATCTTTATTAATTGCTGCCAGATCTCTGCGCCGGGTCTGAACATCTTTGCCCCTTTCCAAAACAATGGGCTTATATCCTAGTTCGATAAGCCTCAAAGCTGCAAATAAGCCGGCAGGGCCTGCCCCTACCACCACCACAGAAGGTCTGTTACCAACAAACTGATAGTTCAGTTTCAACTGCTGATCAGGTAGCAGTTCGTCTACGGCTATCCTCGCCTTTATCACAATTTTTACCTGACGTCCTCTGGCATCCACGGATCTTCTGAGCATCTCTACAACAATAGAAGGCTGATCAGGCAGAGACAGCTCGTTCAATACATATGTTCTGAATTTTTCTTCGTCAAACCCTATAGACGGTTCAACCTCAATATCAACCTCTTTTATCATTGCTATATCTGCCTCAGTTTACAATCAGGAAAGACCCAGGCCATATTTCCCGATTTTTAAAATGCATATACAAATATAGGAAGTTCAGTATGAAAAGTCCGGAAATATGTCAGAACACCCGGGCAAACATTTTGCCAATATATTGATTATTAATTTATATAAAATCTACTATTTAACTAAATCAGGTATGGGAAAAGGAGATATAAAAACCACCAGAGGTAAAATAGCCAAAGGCACATATGGCAACTCAAGACCACACAGACACGGTGTCAAACCTCCGGCAACTAATAATACTGTAAAAGCCGATCCGAAACAATCAGGTGGCCTAAAACGCACGCTCAAAGTCAATTAACCTTACACCATCAACTTTCGCAACTTGTCCATTTCACTTTTATCCATGGGAGGTTACTAATCATGCAGCAACCAGGGACTATTTATAATGAAGCATTAGCGCAACCATCCAAGACAAAATATATAGATATTTCAGCCCCGATTCATGATAGTATGACCGGATGGCCCGGCTTGCCTCATGTATCTGTACATAAGTTTCAGGATTTACACAAAGGGGATGACGTCAACGTCACTACCTTTTCCATGCCGGTACATTCAGGTACACATATCGATGCTCCCAGACATATATTTAAAAATGGCAACGATATCAGCGCTCTGGACTTTGACTGTGTTATAGGTCCTTGCAGGGTTATTGAACTAAGCGGTCAGAAAAGTATCCGAAAAGAACAGCTTGAGACTTACAAGATTGGCGAAGGCGAAAGAATTATCTTTAAAACCTCAAACTCTGCTGTAGACTGGACGAGTAAAAATTTCAAGCGGGATTTTATCTATTTAAGCACCCAGGCTGCTCAATATCTGGCAGCTCTGGGAGTAAAAACAGTCGGTATTGACTATATAAGCACCGGAAATCGCGGTAATTATAAACTGGTACATTCAATTTTGTACGAAGCAGGCATATGTATAATTGAGGGATTAAATCTCTCAGAAGCTATTGCCGGGAATTATGAACTTTACTGTCTTCCGCTAAACATACTCGGAGCCGACGGCGCTCCGGCCAGAGCTGTACTAAGAGCCTGCTGATAACGTGAAAAACTCATACCAACCCCTTGAAAACTATGGAGTCATAGGAGATCTGGTTACAGTGGCGCTGGTCTCCATATGCGGCTCAATCGACTTCCTTTGCTTTCCTGAGTTTGACTCACCCTCTATATTCGCTGCCCTTCTGGACAGAGAAAAAGGAGGATATTTCAAAATATCTCCGACTACTGAAAACAATAACCACAGGCAAATGTATTTCCCTGATACCAATGTTCTTTTAACCAGGTTTCTGGGGAAGCATAGTGTTGGAGAAGTTATAGACTATATGCCTGTTGAAGACTTGGATAAAGGCAAAAACCTAGTTCGAAGAGTAAGTGCTATCAGGGGAAAAATTGAGTTTAAAATGGAATGTAAGCCAAGATTCCATTATGGCCAGACTTCCCACGAAATCAAAAAGGCAGATAAAGGTATACGCTTTATCTGCCGGGACGAAAAACATGCTCTTAAAATTGATCTTTTAAGTGAGATCTCTATTGAAACTGAAGATAAAGACGCTGTTGCCACATTCACTCTGAACGCCGGGGAAAGCATTCATTTTATTCTTCAGTTATATCCAGGTGATAAAGAGATCTCCGATATTGAAACATTTGTTAACGACACGCTGGTCGATGATATAAATTACTGGCGGCACTGGCTCGATTCATGCAATTATTTCGGGCGCTGGCGGGAAAGCGTAAACCGTTCAGCATTAATACTTAAGCTATTAACCTCAGTAAATCATGGTTCAATGGTTGCCTCTCCTACTTTTGGCCTTCCTGAACTTCACGGAGGAGAACGAAACTGGGACTACAGATATACCTGGATAAGAGATTCGGCCTTTTCAATGTATGTTTTGCTAAAACTGGGCTATAGAAAAGAGGCAACGAAGTTTATTGAATGGATTGAATATAAATGTCTTCAACATCCCAATTCAGATAAGCTGCACCTGATGTATTCAATATCCGGGAAAGACGATCTTGAAGAAGCCACCCTCAGCCATTTCGAAGGTTACCGGGGCAGCAAACCTGTTCGCATAGGTAATAAAGCTCATAAACAATGTCAGCTGGATATATATGGAGAGCTGATGAACTGTGTATACCTATATGATAAATATGCAGAAGCTATTTCCTACAATTTCTGGCTAAAACTTACCGAACACCTGAACTGGCTGTGTGATAACTGGGAACAGAAAGATGAGAGTATCTGGGAGGTCAGAGCAGGCAAACAGGAGTTCCTGTTCTCACGGTTAATGTGCTGGGTCGCATTCGACCGGGGAATAAAGTTATCACAGAACAGATCTTTTCCGCTCAATTCCCGCTGGTGGCATGAGCGTAACAAAATTTTCCATGACATACATGACAATTTCTGGAGTGAGGATAAAAAATCTTTTGTACAATATAAAGGCGGAGTCGCGGTAGACGCCTCTGTATTGTTAATGCCTCTCGTTCACTTTATAGGACCTAAAGATCCTAAATGGCTCTCTACGCTGGAAAGGGTAGAAAAAGAACTGGTCAGCGATTCCCTTGTATACAGATATAGCCAGGAAGACGCAGCCCCTGATGGAATGAAGGGCAATGAAGGCACATTCTCAATGTGCACATTCTGGTACGTAGAAAATCTGGCACTGGCCGGTGAGCTTCAAAAGGCCAGATTTATTTTTGAAAAAATGCTTGGATATGCTAACCATGTCGGACTTTATTCTGAGCAGATTGGAGCCCAAGGAGAACACCTTGGAAATTACCCACAGGCGTTCAGTCATTTAGGCTTAATAAGCGCCGCATTCCGCCTGAATGATCTCATCAATGATGAAACCAATAATCAACAAACTTTTAATAATCTGAAATCATTCTTAAGCTGATAATGTCCTAGCCCCCTAATATACTGGACTAAATTTGTGCAATAATTTAGTAGAGTTAACTTAGTAAATGAAATGGGAAAAACAAGAAGACATTTTAGTGTAGAACAGAAGATGCAGATCCTTCGGGAAGCGGAATCGGAAGGCATGTTAAACACCTGTCGTCGTCATGATCTGTCGCAGGCTCTTTTTTACCGCTGGAAGCATCAGTTCGAAAGTAAAGGCAAAGATGGTCTGATTCCTCAATACA
>Ga0207415_1000034_pt1 | contig 172921 bp, 155 predicted proteins | sample Passage237A_FD_187369 | JGI IMG/M metagenome (GOLD analysis project Ga0207415, IMG submission 187369) | Cellulose adapted compost microbial communities from Newby Island Compost Facility, Milpitas, CA, USA - Passage2 37A (SPAdes) (version 3) ... | reverse complement strand
GTAACGCTGCAAACAATATTAAGAACTTCGGGCTTAGGATAAAGCCTGCAACCGTTAACGTGAGCCATTAGGCTGTGCGTATGGGTTGCGAAGCCCACTCATCGCTTTGCGTGAGTGGGTAGTTCACTAGCTAGCTAAGATCATCTCTCGTATTGGGTAAGATAATAATAAAACTCGAGCCAATTTGGGGTTCACTTTCTGCATAGATTACCCCGCCATGTTGGTCCACAATTTTTTTACAGATAGCTAGGCCAATTCCGGAACCTGGATATTCTGACTTGCCATGTAGTCTTTGAAAAATCTGAAATATTATTTGCAAATACTCCGTTTCAATACCAATACCTTCATCTTTTATGATGATTTTATGGTAATGGGTATGGAGAGGAAGTTGGAAAGAAATAGCTTCAAACTGGGAAATGATAGATGATGATATATGAATACGCTGAGGTTGATTTTGTTTTCTAAATTTTATAGCATTACTGATAATGTTATAAAAAAGTTGCTTCATCTGAGCGGGTATTACTGGTAAAACAGGCAACTCAGAGGCTGATATGCGCGTACCAGTTTCTTCAATGATCAATTCCAGGTCGTTGCAGGCTTCATTCAAGATTTTATTGAGACTTACATTTACAAAGGGTTTCTCGCTTCTAGAAACCCTTGAAAAATCCAATAGGTTATCAATCAAAATACGCATGCTGTCTGCAGAAGCACAGATTCTGTCCATATACATTAGGGTTTCATCTGAAGGACTTAAAGACAGCTTTTTTTGAAGTCGTTCTGTAAAGATGGAAATTTTACGTAGGGGTTCTTGCAAGTCGTGAGAAGCTATATAGGCAAACTCTTCCAGTTCTTTGTTAGAACGTTCTAGTTCTTTGATTAGACTTTTAAGATGCTGTTGCTGGAGGTATTTGGTAGTGATATCTCGAATAATACCAGTATAAATTACTGGCAAACCCGATTCATCTGGAATTTTACATCCTATAATCTGTATATGTTTTAATTTGTTTTTTACGGTAACAATATCGAGTTCGAGACAGAAATTTGTGGTTTCTCTGACATCATCTTCTATACTTTTCACGGATTCATCTTTATTCTCAGAAACTAGATGATCCAGAAACCACATATAATTTACCTCTGGTAGTTGTGCCTCTGGTTCATAATCAAACAGTCTGTAAAATCCATCAGATACCACGGTAGTATCCGTTAGGGAGTTATATTCAAAAGTACCAAAGAGAAGGAAGTATTCAGATTCCTTTTTTTCCCATCGAAGTCGTTCGACTTCTGTCATGGCGCTAATTGGGTAGGGTCTGCTTAGTGGGACTCCGGAAGGTGGTTCCCCCCAGGTAAGAGTACTTTGTTTCATACGATATTCATATGGCTGGTAAAAGAATAAATAGTGATAGGGCTATTTCCGATGTGCAGGCTACATATTGAATTCCTTGAACTGTTTCATTTTGTTGTACAAAGTTTTTCTGTCGATTTGTAGCATTTTAGCAGCCTGACTTTTATTAAAATTACATTGTTTTAAGGCATCAAGGATTACTTCGTAGGTAGCATCCAGGTTAGCAGATTTGAGTTTATTATCTGGTGGTGCGCTTTTTTCTCCATTTTCTGTTTTATTAGTTTCTGGAGTGTTGTGATCAAATTGAAGTTTATGAAAATGAGCGATTTCAAATGGGAGCGAGACAGCTTCTACATAATCTCCATCAGTAAGTAAAGTGGCACGTTTAATTACATTTTTTAGTTCTCTCAGATTGCCATACCATACATAGTTTAAGAAAATTTCTTCAACTTCTTTGGAGAATCCCTTTACATTTTTTTGTAGTTCTTTATTGGTGAGCTGCAGGAAATGTCGGGCAAAATGCATGATATCCTTTTTGCGAGACCGGAGCGGAGGCACTTCAATACTAAATTCATTAAACCTGTGGTAAAGGTCTTCTCTAAATTTCCCATTTCGGGTAGCATCCCATAGTTTCTCATTGCTGGCAACAATAATTCTGACATCTAAGTCAATATCTTTGGTTCCCCCAATTCGTCTCATTTTTCTTTCCTGCACCACCCTAAGCAATGATACCTGAATACCATATGAGAGGTTGGCTATTTCATCCAGAAAGATGGTACCACCGTTAGCGAGTTCAAAACTACCCAGTTTTTGAGTAAGTGCACCTGTAAAGGCTCCTTTTTCATGTCCAAATAATTCGCTTCCTGCCAGCTCTTTGGATAAGGCACCACAGTCTATGGCAATAAAAGGTTTATGGGCACGATTACTTTGCAAATGTATTTGTTGCGCAATCACTTCCTTGCCACTACCGCTTTCTCCATATATGATGACACTATAATTAGTAGGTGCAACGAGTGTGGTTTGGCGCATTATATTCTCAAATTCAGGGCTTTCACCCATGATATAGGTTTCGTGAGAAAATCCGGAAGGAGTAGAAGCAGAATCAATTGAAATATGATTGCCAGAAGTATTGCTATTGGATTTACCCTTATGCAATGCTTCCTGAATGGTAATTAAAATTTCATCTGGGAATAGGGGCTTGGTTACATAATCATATGCTCCCAGTTTCATGACTTCCACTGCGTCTTTTACATCGCTATACCCTGTGATGATAATAAAAGGGGCATCGGGTTTGAGAGATTTAAGATTTTTAAGAATGTCAGCACCTGTAGTATCATCTAATCTGAAATCACACAAAATGAGATCTGGGTTGTGTTGCTTAATAGATTCCAAACCTTCTTTTCCGGTATGTGTGGTGATTACTTCGTATTGATGTCTAGTTAAAAACCGAGTAAGCAGCAGACACATATCGCGATCGTCGTCAATAACCAGGATTTTTTTCTTCATATTTTAAGGTTCGTTTCTGTTAAATTTACGTAATACAATTCGCTTATGCGCGGATGGCACGTATTCTGGCAATAGGGATTTGAAGTTGTTCCCGGTATTTAGCTACGGTTCTTCTTGCTATATTATAGCCTTTTTGGGCAAGTAATTCTACTAATTGCTGATCTGTGCAGGGATTAGATTTGTCTTCATTTTCCACAGCTTCTCGGATTACTGATTGAATGACTTTACTACTTATGATTTCTCCTTTTTTGTCTTTAATTCCTTCACTAAACAAATCTTTAAGCCAAACAATGCCAAAATGGGTTTCTGCATATTTATTGGCTGTAATTCTGGAAACGGTAGAAATATCATATCCCGACATATCTGCCACATTTCTCAAAACCATGGGTTTTAATTTGTGAATATCCCCATCGTGAAAAAAGGGTTCCTGAAGCAACATGATAGTTTTCATGATTTCAAGCATGGTTTGTTCCCGCTGCCTTATAGCATGTACAAACCATTCAGCTGCCTGCAGTTTTTGGCGCATATATACGGTGGCATTTTTATCCTTTTCAGCCTGCTCAGAAAGCTGGTCATATAAGCTTCTGTTGACACGAATTTTATCTACTCTGCTAGAATAGAGCGAAACCTGCAGTACATCATTTTGTTTAGAAATTATAAAATCAGGAATGATGTTGTTTTTGGTTTCATAAATTGAAGCATCATCTGAAACCGGGTAAAAATTCAGACTACCCAAAAAACTAAAGATTTCTTTAAGTTCAGTTTCGTGGATAGAAAGTGCATTTAAAATTTTTTCAAATTGCCTGTGAATCAGCTCATCATAATAGCTTTCTATTAAAATGGTTGCTTTAGCAGCTTTGGGATGTTTTTTGCGGTCTATTCGCCTAAGTTGTATTAGTAGGCATTCTCTAACATTTCTAGCGCCTATTCCTGGAGGATCTAGGGTTTGAATTTTTTGTAAGACTCTTACAACATCTTCCTGCTGCACCATAATGCGTCTGATAAAAGAATAATCATCTGCAATTTCACTGATGTCTTTATCGATCATACCTCTGTCATTGAGCAGGTCGATAAGGAAAAGACCCAGATCGATATCTTCTTCAACATGAGAGAGTAATCTGAATTGTTGTTTTAGATCGTCTTTAAAGTGTACAAAACTTTTGAGTGGAAGGTGCGGAATATCAGAGTCGGGGAAATAATTTTTATATTCAGTTTGATAATCAGGGCTATCATCGTCTCTAATTTCTTGCCAGTTTTTATAGTCGTCAGCTGTATTACTTGAGGGCATTGGTTCCTCATTGTCATGGTTACTGGCAATTTCATCAGAAGCTTCAAGCATAGGGTTTTCACCCAGCTCAGCCTGAATCCTTTGATCAAGTTCCATAGTATTCAGGAAAAAAAGATTCAACAGCTGAATCTGCTGTGGCAAGATTTTATGGATTTGTTTTAAACTTTGCTGTTGAGATATCATAGGGGGATCATTACGCTCCCCTACTCTATAGCAAGCATAAAGCCATATTGCAGATAAAAAAAGCCTATATGTAGATTATAAGAAAAAACTGAGTAGTAAAGCAGTTTCGCGCAAATAGATATTGTTATATTGAATTTGTTTGTAATCTTTTTTTGCAAAAATTTTATATCAAAACGTGGAAATGATTCCCCATTTTGGGTGCAAGTATGAACGGTAAATCAGAATAGACCATTCACATGCGCATCAATCATGCGTACTACTTCTGCAAAATCCTCTTTTTTCTCTGCAAAATTATTGTTGTCGATTTCTATAATGAGTAAGGGTCCGTCTTTATAACCTTCGATCCATTTTTCATAAAGGTTATTCAGACGTTTTAAATAATCGAGTCTGATATTTTCTTCATATTCCCGGCCTCTTTTTTGGATTTGATCTACTAGTACCGGTATGGAGGCTTTAAGATAGATGAGTAAATCTGGCGGGCTGGTAAGAGAGCGTAAAGTTTCAAAGAGGGAAATGTAATTATCAAAATCTCTTTGGGTCATCAGCCCCATTTCATGCAAGTTGGGAGCAAAGATAAATGCATCTTCATACAGGGTACGATCCTGAATAACCGTAGATTTTCCTTTTCTTATGGCTATTTGTTGCTGGATTCTGTTATTTAGAAAATAGATTTGGAGATTAAACGACCACCGGTGCATGTCTTTATAAAAATCCACCAGATAGGGATTATGATCCGCATCTTCATAATGAGGCTTCCATTTAAAATGTTGAGCAAGCATTTTCGTCAGTGTTGTTTTTCCAGCACCGATATTGCCTGCAACAGCAATGTGTTTTAAAGGAGCTTTAGACATAAATCAAAATAGGTTTTTGGTAAACCACGAGTACACAATATACAATATTTCCTCTGGTAGTGCACTACCCTAGGTAGTAGTTAATACCGATTAGTTTTCTAGCTTCTGCAATCGTTTTGGAAGCGCTTTCTCTAGCTTTTTCGGCACCTTCTTTCAGTATTTTTTCCAGTGTAGTAGCATCTGCCTGTAAAGCTGAAGCCTTTTCCCGAATGGGTTGTATAAAGCTGATCATATCTTCAGCTAATTGTTTTTTCATATCGCCATATCGGATGGTTCCGGCCGTATAATCTTTCAGAAAGCTTTCAATGACAGAGGAAGAGGAAACAAGTTTCATGAGCTGAAACAAGTTTTTAACAGACTCAGACATTTCATTCGTATCTCCTCCCTGAGTGGAATCTGTTTTAGCTTTTGAGATTTTTTTACGGATTACCTCATCTTCATCTGCCAGATAAAGAGTTGCGTTTAAGTTTTCACTTTTACTCATCTTCCCGTTTCCATCCAGAGAAGGAACCTTGATAAGTTCATCTCCAAAATTAAAGGATTGAGGTTCCGGGAAAAATTCACCATAACGTCCATTAAAACGTTTAGCAAAATTGCGGGTCATTTCTACATGCTGATCCTGATCCTTTCCAACAGGTACTTTTACGGCTCTATGTATGAGGATATCAGCCGACATAAGTACGGGATAGGTAAGCAATCCAGCATTAACATTTTGAGGTTGTAATCTTACTTTATCTTTAAAAGTGGGTACCTTTTCCAGCTCACCTTTATAAGCAAGCATATTCAGCATTAAGTACAGTTCAGGTATTTCCGGAATATCACTTTGTACATATAATGCCACTTTTTCTGGATCCAGACCACTGGCAATATTTTCAGCCACCACTCTGAATACATTGCTGCGCAAATCTTTGGGGTCAGGATGTGTAGTTAATGAATGATAATCGGCTACGAAAAAATAGCATTGATAATCATCCTGCATTTTTACATAGTTTCTGATAGCGCCAAAATAATTACCCAGATGTAGAAACCCAGTAGGTCTGATACCGCTAACAACTATCTCTTTACTCATGGGTGCAAGATAAAAAGGAATTCTGTTATCCTAGAAAAGAGAAATAGAATAATCAGCGTTTATGCTAGTCAGTGCCTTGTCATTTTTTATTTTTTTAGAATCAGGATAGTGCTTCAAGACTTATTCTGTCTGTTATATTAAAGTTTTTTGTAGTAGAATTTATACTACAGGGTGGGCCATATGGTGCTGTTAAGTTTGCAATACCAACATACCATACAGGGAGCCAGGGTCAACGATCTTTAAAAATGAATTTGAATATGAAAAAGATGAGGTTACTATTCACTGTATTTTTTGGTATTGCTTCTTTTGTTGTAAGTGCACAACAGCAGTTATATGATTCTTTCGATGACGGAGATTTTCTTGATTCACCTGCTTGGGTGGGAGATACGGCTTCCTGGGTGGTTATTACAGACAGCGACGTGGCAGCAGGAGCTGTATCCTCCCATACCTTGCGTTTGCAAGTAAATACTGCCGGAACAGGAAGTACTTATCTTTCCTCACAGCCGGTAAATTGGGGTGTTAGCCAAGAGTGGGCATTTTTTGTAGGGAGAAGAGATCAGGCTTATACACAGGCGGCACGTTTGTATCTGTGGTTGTATGCCTCCGAATCTGATTTAACAAGTAGTACTGTAGATGGGTATCGCATTATGATTGGCGACAATGTAGGGAGTGGCGACAAAATTTTCTTACAATATGTGGAGAATGGTACAGTGCAGAGTACCATTGTGACATCTGCTGGAGCCATTCCTAATGGATTAACAGACATTGGTTTTTTATTGCGTATTACCCGCAGTGCAACCGGAACCTGGGAAATATATACCTCAGTATTACCGACTAGTAATGGAGAAGGAGCCGTGGCTACCGATGTACCTGATATGAACCAAACTACAGTTTTTCAGGGGAATGGCGTACACAATCTTCTACCATTAGTTTTCGGAGGATATTTGGGTGTAGTTGCTCACTATTCCACCTCCTTAGCATCAAGAACTTGTGTAGAAATAGATCAGGTACATTTTACGCCGCAAATACCAACGCCTTCCAGTGTATATATAGAAGGCCTTTATCATAATGACTCCCTGGATGTAGCATCAGGAAATGAAGTGGTATTGCAGACCATACGTATGTCTGTTACCGGAGGAGATGTAGTGTTGAATGGATTTACGATGCATACATCCGGGAGTTATACTGCAAGTGATATAGACAGTTTTGCTGTATTTTATTCTACAGATAGCTTACTTAGCAGTGGAGATGTAGTATTGGGGGTTATCACAAGTGGATTAGGTTCCGGTAGTCATTCCTTTCTATTTTTTGCGCCTCAAGTTGTCCAAAATACGACTACCGGATACCTAATTCTTATGGCTTATATAGCAAATAGCGCCAGTCATGGACATTATATAAAGCTTGATCCCATTTCCTTTAGTGATATTTACTTTGCGGGTAGTGTACAAATGTTAGGTAATGATCCTATTGTTTCAGGTGGAATTCGACGGATTGTGGATAGAGTACCTCAGCCGGGAGAGATATTGATTAATCAATTTCATACCGGTTATGGTTCTGCCTCAGAAGAATACATTGAACTGGTAAATCGCACGAATCGAGTTTTAGATTTATCAAAGCTTAAACTTAGTTATCAGTCTGCCGGCGGCAGTAATAGCAATGCTGGAGGTAACTTATCAGGTATGCTTCAGCCCTATGCATTTTGGTTATTAAGTACAGGAAATAACGATACCATTTCTTATGGACAGACCGAAAATATTCTCCGGGATGGCAGTTTTAATTCAGGTTTTGCAGCACAAAATGGACAAATTGCTTTGATAAGGATTGTCGATAATGTGAGAATTGATGGGGTTGCTTATGGTAATGTGACTACGAATAATTTTGGCTGGGGTGCACCCTCGGTAAGTCCTGGAAGTTCGTCACAACAAGGACTTAAGAGAGTTGTGGATGGATTTCATAGTTATGATAATGCTACTGATTTTACAACCATTAATAATGCAGATGTGTGGTTAAGGAATAGTCATTCCAGGCTTGCCAGTACTGGTGATACTTTGCCTGGGGGTAATATTTATTCCTTATACATAACAGGAGATGCTGTGATTGGAGATTCTCTTACTGTTAACAAGTTATTGTCGGTAACACAAAATTCGATTTTGTATACGAAAGACAAGTTAAGGTTATCAGCACATTCAGCCTTGGATAGAGCCTATATAGCTCCTGTTTCTGGTACAATAAATGGGCAAGTACAAACTGAGTTATATATACCGAAAGGAAGATGTGCCTATCGGGAGCTTGCTCCCGGAGTGCATTCCCTTACTCCCATCTTTCATCATTGGCAAGAAAACGGGCTTCCATTGGAGGGGTATGGGACACTTATAACCGGAAGCATAGGAACAGTTGGTTCATATGATCCTATGACCGGGTTAGATTATTCAAGTTCTGGTACGCATAGCATGTATTATTATGAAGATACAGCCTGGCACGCAATAGTTTCTACCAATCAGTTTACAGACACGTTATCAGCTTTTCGTGGTTATAGACTGTTTATTTGGGGGGATAGAACGGTGAGTCCTGATGGTCCTATTGTGGACACAATGAATGTTGCGACCCTATTAAGGGCTGCTGGCAGAGTTGTGACCGGAGATGTAGTTTTTACTACAACTGGCGTTACTAACGGAAGCACGCTGAGTACGAATGTAAAACTAAATTCATGTCCGGAATGTTATCATCATGTACCGAATCCTTATTTGGCACCCATTGATTTTAATGCGTTGATGGCACAATCTACGGGTGTACAAGATCGATATTGGTATTTTGATCCTAGCATTGCAAGAAAAGGAGCATATATTATATGGGATGGTTCCATGAATACAGGCTCAGTAATCGGGTCGAAGGTGGGCAACTATATTCAAGCTGGCCAGGCTATTTTTTTAAAGAGTTTATCCAATACTTCAGTTTCTCCTGTCGTTCATTTTCAGGAATCACAAAAAAGGCTGCGGGATGCTAGCGTTCCAGTATTTAAAACAAGTAGTAATAATTTCTGGCAGGTTTCAGTTTGGGAAGAAAATCTCAATGATAGTAAGGGTTTAGATGCAGCAGTGATAATTTTTGACAATCAGTATAGTGCATCTATAAATGATGAGGATGCTATAAAGCTGTTCAATCCAGATGAGAATATAGGGATTATATGGGATGGTCAGTTTTTAGGAGTTTCACGTCAGCCAGAGCCTACTTCGGGGGATAGTGTACAGATAGGTCTTTGGAATATGCTAGAAAATCAGGCTTACAAAATAGTAATTCATGTAGGAGCAAGTATTCCGTCCGGTGTTCAGGCTTATTTCTATGATCATTTTCTGGGCCAATATTCTCAAATCAATTCTTTAGATACCTTTTCATATAGCTTTATGGTAACTCAGGATATTAACTCCTGGAAAGATCGGTTTTGGATAATTTTTAGTCATCAACCACCCTTGTCTTTATCAGCAATTAACTTAGAAGCTGTATATAAAAACCACGAAGTAAGGCTAATATGGACAGTTGAGAATTCAGAAAGTGATCGGGTATATATACTGGAAAAAGAAACTGGAAAACAACCCTTTCATCCTATAGCAGAAATTAGTGCTAGTACTAAACATCGTTATGAATATATAGACTACGACATTACCGAAAATGGGGTCTGTTATCGTGTTGTAGTTAAAAGGCAATGGGGAAATATAAACTATTCCAATACAGCATGTGTATCCAACACGATTTCAGCCCGTTCTCAGTTAAAGATCTATCCCAATCCTTTGACAGGTAATAAACTATGTTTTGAGATACCCCATAGGAAATCTGAATCTTTACAGCTTACCATATATGATATTTTAGGAAAGGAGATAGAGCAACGCAGTCTATTTGTTCCAGCTAATCAAAAAGAAGTGTGTATAGATTTGATACTTCCCTTAACAGGTACATATGTTGTTAAACTTGTAACCTCCGAAGAAGTAATTTTTGAGAAGTTTCAATTTCATCCATAATGATTCAAAATATAAAATAGGAGGGCAGGTGCCATCTGGGTTCGTTGGGTTACCAAAATATTGGGCAGTGTGTGGAGGTAAGCGAACATCTGATATTGAGACACAGGATATCAGACGGATGGCATTCTGACTTCCGATACAGTGATTAGTGAACCTATAAATATTGAGAAAAATGGCTATCAAAAGAAACAGTTTAGGGTATAAAGTAAGCATATGGACAGGAGTCTCCATTTTATTGATTTGGCTTTTCTCAGGGTGTCCTGATAGTGTTCGGGTTTTTCAGAATGCGATTGTGATACCCTGGATAGATTGTTTTTTATGTTTGTTTTTGTGGATAGGGTCTGTTTGGGGTATTAAGAAAATAAAAGCCTTAGAGAAGGCCTATGCAGAAAAAAATATAAATCAACATATTTCAAAGACTGGATAAATAAAGAAGTAGAGCTACCTAAGAAAATATTTCAGGGTGTGTGAAGTTAGGTTTTAGGTTTTCCAGGAGACATAGGCAGCACATTATAATATGGAAATCAGGCCTTACAGTTTCACCACCCTGTTTTATAAATGGTAATGCAGATTAATAAGAAGTTTCTCATTTTTCCTATAACACAAGATGTATTTCCTTTTGCTACCCATGTAATTCAAAAATATCCCTGTTGCAAAAATATTTTGGTAGCGATTGGGAATACATCTGTTTTTTATGTCAAGTGTGACTTGTTAAACCGTTTTTTTTATTATAAAATGTATTTCTAATAAAACATAAAAAGTAGCGAAAAGATGGTTTAAACTATGGCGGCTAGTTGTATCTTTAGCTTTTAAATCAGAAAAGATAAATATAGTCGATGGCCGTTTCCATTCAAATAGCAAAAACCAAAGCAGACCTGAAAGCATTTGTAGATCTTCCATTTGAAATATATAAAGGCAATGCATATTGGGTTCCTCCCTTAAAAAAAGATGAGCTAAAGGCATTGGTTCCTGAGACTAATCCAGCATTTGAATTTTGCGATGCCTGTTTTTGGTTAGCTAGAAAAAATGGCCGAGTGGTTGGTCGTATTGGGGCTATTATCAATAAGTTATATAATGAAAAAATGGGTGTTCAACTGGCTCGAATTACCCGGTTTGAATTTTTTGATGACCAGGAAGTATCCGTTGCATTGTTAGAGACAGCAGAGCAATGGGCAAAAGAGAAGGGAATGAAAGGCATTCATGGTCCTTTAGGATTTACCAATCTAGATCACCAGGCTATGCTGGTAGAAGGTTTTGATTATTTACCATCGGTTGCTTCAGAATATCACCTACCCTACTACCAGAAACATATTGAGAATGCAGGCTACACAAAAGAGCTCGACTGGGTAGAATTTCGTTTGAAAGTGCTTGAAGAAATACCAGAAAAAGCCGTAAAGCTCAATGAACTCATTAAGAAAAGATACAATCTAAAGGTTGTTAACTTTGAAACCAGACAGGAAATGAAACCCTACGCCATGAAAGTGTTTCACCTGTTAAATGAGGCGTTTGATGAGTTATTTAGTTTTGTGCGTATGCCCGATAAGATGCTGCAGTTTTACATTGATAAATACTTCAGCATGCTGAATCCTAAGTTTGTAAAAGTAATTGAAGACAGTAATAATAATCTTATTGGGTTTATTGTGGGTTTACCCTCGCTCAGTCGTGCCATGCAAAAGGCTAATGGTAGTTTATTTCCATTTGGTTGGTATCATATTATGAAGGCGCTGAAGCATCCCACAGAAGCCGATTTATTACTAACGGGTATTCATCCTGACTGGCAACAGCAGGGTGTAAGTGCTTTATTAATTACCGAGCTTCAGCAGATTATGATTGACCATGGTGTAAAATGGGTTGAAACTACTGGGATGATTGAAACTAATGAAAAAGCTATTAACCACTGGAAAAATTACGAGCATATACAGCATAAAAGGAAGCGCTGCTATCGCAAAGATTTTTAGAGGATAGCCTCCTCCACAGGAAAACGGTATGTCTTCTCTTTTTACTTAAAAATGGAGAGCGATGCCATCTTATATTATTTTCTATAAGCAATAGCTTTTGCCTTATTTTTGCAGCAATATGGATAGGTTTTTTACCGTTTTACAGATTTTTATCTTCCCTTTTTTATGTGCATATACTGCTTCCGGGCAAAATGCAATATCACAGTGGACACTGCAAGAATCTATCCGGTATGCTATTGAACATAATATCTCGATTCAGCAGACTGTATTAAATGAACGCCTTGCAAAGCTGCAAATGAAGCAATTGCAGTTATCACAGCTCCCTTCTGTGCAGGCAAGTATGGGATACGGAAAAAGTTTTGGCCGCTCAATTGACCCCACTTCAAACCAGTTTGTCAATAGTAATTATGACTTTATGAGCATAGCTGGTAGTGCAGATGTGTTGCTATTTGGTTGGTTTCAGAGAAGAAATTCGATCAGTGCCAGCAAGCTAAATCTGGAGTCCACACGAGAAGACCTCAATCAGCTTATCAATGATGTTTCTTTAAATGTCGCCACTGGCTTTCTACGTGCGTTATTGGCTAAGGAACAGATTCACATTAGCGAGCAGCAAATTTCGCTTTCACGGGCGCAGTTAGATCAAACCAGAAAGTTTGTTGCTTCTGGAAGACTTCCAGAACTAAATGCTGCTCAGATGGAAGCTCAGTTGGCGAGCGACAGTGCTAATTATGTCAATGCAGTTGCATCTTATAACAGTGCCATTATTGACATTAAAGCTTTACTGAATCTGGACTTTGAAACAGACTATACGCCTATTGCCCCTAATTTATCTCAGGATAGTTACTTTAGTTTTGATATTCCTTTACCCAGTGAAATTTTTGAAATTGCCAGAAAAAACTGGGGAGCTATTCGCAGTAGTGAGCTAAAACATCAGGCAGCCATGAAGCGGCTGGCTTCTGCACGCGGGGCATTATGGCCACAATTAGGTCTGAGTCTCCAGATGGGAAGCAATTATTCCGGAACCTATTCCGAAATTGCTAATTATCAAATGGGTGTACCCCAGCCCAATGGGTCTTTTATTAAAGTAAACGATTCGCTTTTTTTCCCTGTATATGAACCGGTGATGCAATATACCACTCGTCGTGTACCATTTTCACGACAGTTGGATAACAACTTTCGGCAGACAGTTTCTTTAGGCTTGAATATTCCTCTGTTTAACTCATGGCAGGCACAACATAATGTTCAACAGTCCAAAATTGCTGTATTTTCTACTCAGCTTGACCAATATCAGTCGGAGCTAAAACTTAAACAGGATATATATCGTGCTTATAACGATGCCCTAAATGCTATCAAAAAGTATCGTGCTGCCGAGGCTGCTGCAGTATCTGCTGAACGCGCCTTTTATCTGGCAGAGAAAAGATATGAACTTGGCTTAACCAATACAGTTGAATATTTAACGATTCAGAACAATCATTTTGTGGCTTCATCCAATTTGTTAAGTGCCCGCTACGATTTAATCTTTAAGCTTAAAGTCATAGATTATTATCTTGGCAAAGAAATAAAACTATAGTCATGTCTGCATACAGGGAAATATTATTAAAAGCTGCTCACGCTGCCGGAGAAATTATTCAAAAATATTTTCATGGCAATTTCCAGGTTCAGAATAAGGATACTATTAATAATTTGGTTACTGAAGTTGACACCTTAGCAGAAACAAAGATTATAGAAGTAATCAAAACCCATTTTCCTGATCATAGTATTATTAGTGAGGAAGCAGGAGAAATGAACATGGCTTCTCCTTACAGATGGGTTATTGATCCTATAGATGGCACCGTTAATTTTGCTCATGGAATTCCCATCTGTTGTGTAAGCATTGGGTTGTGTTATTACGAACAACCCATTCTAGGAGCTGTATATAACCCCCTTATGAATGAGTTGTTTTTTGCGGAAAAAGATAAGGGAGCTTGCTTAAATGACCGGCGTATTTCGGTTTCTCAAAAATCTGATTTCCGAACCGCCTGTTTGGTTACTGGTTTCCCCTATAAATGGCCAGACAGAGGTATTCACCCTATCAAAGTATTTGAGAGAATGATTATGCAGGGATTACCAGTAAGACGACTGGGTTCAGCGGCTATAGATTTATGTTGGGTAGCTTGCGGACGTTTTGATGGATTTTGGGAATATAATCTCAATCCGTGGGATATTGCTGCTGGATATCTTATTGTGCAGGAGGCTGGTGGTAAAATCACTAATTTTGATGGCAACCCCTATACAATTTACGATAAAGAAACACTGGCCACCAATGGCTATATACATGATGATATGCTTTTTCATATCAATCAGGGTTAAACATGAAATTGGATCCATATGAAACCTGAAAGGACAGAAATACAAGAATTAGGAGAATTCGGACTTATTGACAGACTTACCCGAAACAATGAAATTACGCAAATGAGTACCCTACTTAGTACAGGGGACGATACGGCCGTAGTGGATCATTTGGGTAAACCTGTATTGATTACCACCGATATGTTATTGGAAGGTATCCATTTTGATCTTGCTTATGTGCCTCTTAAACACTTAGGTTATAAATCTGTAGTGGTAAATCTGTCGGATATCTGTGCCATGGGGGGAATTCCTACACAGATTACGGTAAGTATAGGGATATCGAACAGGTTTTCAGTAGAAGCTTTAGATGAGTTTTATGAAGGAATTTATGCAGCTTGTAGCCGTTATCAAGTAGATTTGGTGGGTGGGGATACTTGTAGTTCTATGAGAGGATTTGTTATTTCCGTTACAGCTATTGGAACTCCGGCTGTAGATAAATATATCACCAGATCTGGAGCAAAGGTTAATGATTTGATCTGTGTTACAGGTTATCTGGGAAGTGCTTACTTGGGCTTACAGTTGTTAGAAAGAGAAAAGAAAATATTCTTAGAAAACCCTAATATTCAACCAGACTTACAACAGAAGGCGCATATTGTAGGTAAATTTCTTAAACCTGAAGCTCGTACTGATATTATTGACTGGCTTACTTCTGAATCTTTGTTTCCCTCTGCCATGATAGATGTAAGTGATGGCCTGAGTTCAGAATTGAAACATCTGTGTAAACAAAGCCATACCGGTTGTCATATTTATGAAGATAAACTCCCCATTCATGAAGAGGCAAGAGGAATGGCTATGGAGTTTGGGGTTGACCCAACAACTTGTGCACTCAATGGAGGTGAAGATTATGAATTACTATTTACCATACCACCTCAACATTATGAACAAATAAAGAATCATCCAGACATAAGTGTTATTGGTTATATGACAGAGCTAGAAAAAGGCATGTATCTTGAAACACGCCAGGGAAATAAGCATGAACTGGTTGCTCAGGGATGGAAAGCTTTTTAATAAGCTGGAAGATTTTTTTCCAAAATATCCTTCGAAAATATTCTGTCTATTCTTTCTTTACTTAATTATTTTTGTATTTTAGGCTAAAATTTTACACTTACTACAATGATGTTTTGGAAACGCAGCCTCATTACAGCAATGGCTTTTTTTGGTATAGCAGCAACAACTTTAGTTGTATCCTGTGAGCAAGATAGTTGTGTCGATCTTAAATGTGTGAATGGCGGATCATGTGCCGATGGCTTTTGTCGCTGCCCTACCGGCTACGAAGGAGCCGAATGTGAAATCAAATCTTCTGATCGTTTTGTGGGAAAATTTTTTGGTTACAAAACATGTACCGGTTATCCCTCTTTCCCTGATACAGTGGAAATCTTTATGCACGAAGAACCTGTAACAGTTAAATATGTATTATACAGTAGGAAACAGGATACTCTGACTGCTATTGTAAAAGGTACTCATCTGGAGTTTGAAACTTTGGAGGGTGGAAATTACCGTAGGCATGTTACTGGTGATTTCCTAAATAATAAACTCAGAATCTACGATGATGAAATTTTTGATACCAATACCGGTAACAGACAAGTATGTGAATTTACTGGACTGAAATAGGTATAAAAATTCCACAAATACTTGGTTTTAAAGGCTTTTGTAGCATACTACAAAAGCTTTTTTCTTGCTATTTTCTCATTCTTTTCAGCAATGATTATTTTAAGAAATCAAAGGGTCAACCTATCTTTGCTCTATGCAAATATTAGACGGTAGCGCTGCATCCCAGCATATAAAAAACCTGCTCAAAGCTGAGACAGAATCTTTAGTCAAATCTGGTCGCAGAGCGCCTCACTTAGCGGCTATTCTCGTAGGAAATAACCCGGCCAGTGAAGCCTATGTGGGTTCTAAAGTAAAGACCTGTCATGAGATTGGTTATGGTTCAACTTTAATACGTCATGGTGAGGACATTTCGGAAGATGCATTAATCCGTGAAATCCAAGAATTGAATGCCAATGATGAAATTGATGGTATTCTGGTGCAGTTACCTTTACCTAAGCATATCCATGAACAGGCTATTATAAATGCCATCAGTCCGGATAAAGATGTGGATGGCTTTCATCCCATTAGTCAGGGCAAGATGATTTTAGGGCAACCTGGTTTTCTGCCTGCTACTCCCTATGGCATTCTTTTATTACTCGAATATTATAACATTGACATTACGGGTAAACATTGTGTGGTTATTGGACGTAGCCATATTGTAGGCTCACCCATGTCTGTTTTGCTAAGTCGGAATGCTCATCCGGGTAATGCTACCGTTACGCTATGTCATTCTAAAACCCAAAACCTATCTGATTATACGCTAAAGGCAGATCTTATTGTGGCTGCCATTGGTAAAGCTGAATTTTTAACTGCTGATATGGTTCCAGAAGGGTGTATTGTCATTGACGTGGGAATTAATCGTGTACCTGATAGCTCAAAAGTGAAAGGATATCGACTAGTAGGTGATGTGGACTATACGCATGTAGCCCCAAAATGTAGTTTCATTACGCCTGTACCCAAAGGTGTTGGCCCCATGACTATCTGTGGGTTAATGAAAAATACTATGAATGCCTATAAAAGCAGAATGTCGTTGTAGTTTTTTACTTAGAGTTGAATTTTCGAGATAGCGTCTAATGCATTCTGTCGCCGCGTGGAGTAAGTGCTTCCAATATGGCAGCTTCTTTTTTAAGCCATTCTTCCCAAGCCGTTTTCACGCTGTCTGGCTCAAAGTAGGTATTTGCTAAGTCGATAAATAAGCGATAGTGACCTGCCTCTGAGACCATGAATTTGTAGTAAAATTTCCGCAATTTTTCGTCTTCAAGATTTTCAGAGAGGAGGCGAAAGCGTTCGCAACTTCTGGCTTCTATAAGAGCTCCAATCATTAAACGGTGTAATAGCTTTTCTTCTTTTGAAAGGCCCTTGGGTTCTGCTTCAAACAGTCTGTTTACATAATCATCTTTTCTCTGATATCCCAGTGTAAAGCCTCTTTTTTTCATTTCTGCTAAAACCATCCGAAAATGCCCCCACTCTTCTGTTACTATCGGCGCTAAGGCGTCTACTAATGCTGTTTTGTCGGGATATCGCTGGATCAGGGAAATACATTGTGTAGCTGCTTTTTGTTCGCAGAAAGCATGGTCGGTGAGTATTTCTTCTAAGGATATAGCGGCCAGATCAGCCCAGCGAGGGTCGGTAGGTAATTTTAAGCCTAGGATGCTATTATCTGTAGTACTCATATCAAATCTTCAAAACGTACATATAACATGTAGGAATAAAATCCGGCTTTATCTGTAGAAAATATATCGTATAGACAAAGCCGGATAAAATATTATGATGCTGTAATAGCAGCTATACCAGGAAGGGTTTTCCCTTCGAAAAACTCAAGCATAGCACCTCCACCTGTAGAAACGTAACTTACTTTATCTGCATATCCAAACAGGTTCACTGCAGCTACGCTGTCACCACCGCCTACTAAGGAGTATGCACCATTAGCTGTAGCTTGGGCTACTGCATCAGCAATAGTTTTGGTGCCTTCTCTAAACTTTTCCATTTCAAATACACCCATAGGGCCATTCCAGAGAATTGTTTTTGAAGCCATAATTACCTTTGAAAAGGCAGCTCTTGCTTTTTCTCCGATATCAAGTCCCATCCAACCCGATGGTATATTCATGTTATCAGCAACATCTGTTTGGGCTGCATTATCGAATTTATCAGCAAGTACGCTATCTTCTGGTAAATGGATTTTTACACCTTTTGCTTCTGCTTTTTTTAGTAGGTCTAGGGCCATATCCAGGCGGTCATCCTCACACAGGGAGTTGCCAATTGTACCGCCTTTGGCTTTAAAGAAAGTATAAGCCATACCCCCACCTATGATGATGTCTGTAGCCCTATTGAGCAGGTTTTCAATGATCAGAATTTTATCAGAAACCTTTGCACCACCAATGATTGCAGTAAAGGGTTTTTCTGCCTTATGTAGCACTTGTTCACCTGCATTAATTTCTGCTTCCATCAATAAGCCAAACATTTTTTTATCGGCTGGGAAGTAACTAGCAATAATGGCTGTGGAGGCATGAGCACGGTGTGCTGTTCCAAAAGCGTCATTGATATATACATCACCTAATGATGCGAGTGCTTTGGCGAAATCAGCATCGCCTTTTTCTTCTTCTTTATGATATCTTAGGTTTTCCAATAAAAGGATTTTACCTGCCTGCAAGCCTGCAGCCTGTGCTTTTACTTCTTCTCCAATACAGTCTTTAGCAAAAATCACCTCAGCCTGTACTAAGGTAGCAAGATGTGTGGCGACAGGTTGGAGGGTAAAATCCTGCAACGTAAGATGTGGTTTTTTAGCGATGTCTTTGTGTGGTCTTCCCAAGTGACTCATCAAAATCACACTACCTCCATCTTGCAAAACTTTTTGAATGGTTGGCAATGCAGCGCGGATACGTGTATCATCTGTAACCCCTCCATTTTTAATAGGTACGTTAAAATCTACACGTATCAAAGCTTTTTGTCCACTGAAATTATAGGTTGAGAACCTGCTCATAATTCTTATTTTTTAAAAGAATTGAAATTTTATAAACGAAATAGATATGAAAAAGAAAAGACCCTGCAGGGTTACAGGGTCTTTAGCGGTTGAATAGTTTTATTTGCGGATAAGTCCGGCAAAGTATTTTACGGTACGAACGAGCTGAGAAACGTAGCTCATTTCATTATCGTACCAGCTTACAGTTTTTACCAGTTGTACATCTCCAGATGTCATGATTTTAGTTTGAGTAGCATCAAACAGAGAACCGTAAGAAGTACCGATGATATCGCTGGAAACGATTTCATCTTCATTATAGCCAAAGCTTTCGTTAGCCGCAGCTTTCATCGCCTGATTTACTTCGTCAACACTTACTTTTTTGCTGAGGATAGTAACTAATTCAGTAAGAGAACCAGTGATAGTAGGTACTCTTTGTGCAGCACCGTCTAATTTTCCTTGTAATTCAGGTAATACAAGTCCGATAGCTTTTGCAGCACCTGTAGAGTTAGGAACGATATTAGCCGCAGCAGCACGTGCACGACGAAGGTCTCCTTTTGCGTGAGGAGCGTCTAAAGTATTTTGGTCGTTTGTATAAGCGTGAATGGTAGTCATGACACCCGTTACGATACCAAAGTTATCATGTAATACTTTAGCCATGGGAGCCAGACAGTTGGTAGTACAGGAAGCGCAGCTAATTACGGTTTCGCTGCCATCCAGAATAGTATGGTTTACATTGTAAACTACAGTTTTCAGATCACCAGTAGCAGGTGCAGAGATTACTACTCTTTTGGCACCAGCAGTAATATGAGCTTTAGCTTTTTCTGCATCTGTAAAGAAGCCGGTACATTCCAGAACCACATCTACATCATGATTTCCCCAAGGAATTTGTGCCGGATCTTTTTGAGCGTAGATTTTTACTGATTTTCCGTTCACAACGATTGAGTCATCGGTATGTTGAACCGGTACATCAAAACGTCCCTGAGCGGTATCATATTTTAACAAATGTGCCAGCACAGCAGGTTTGGTAAGGTCATTGATTGCTACAACTTCAATACCTTCCATGTTGTAGATTTGGCGGTAAGCAAGGCGGCCGATACGGCCAAAACCATTGATGGCAACTTTTACAGTACTCATTTCTATTGGTTTATTAAATTAGTTTCTTGTGAAATTTGCCGCAAAGGTACAGGCAATGTTCCATAAAAACAAAGTGTTTTATAACTCTGATATAAATAGTTCCGAATAGATTGTTTTTTGCAGTACAATAGTTTAATGTATGCGCTCGTATTCAAATATAGTGTTCCCCTTGTCGTAGCTTAAAAAGTGAAATTTCCATTGGTAAGCTTCTTGTGTGTTGATTAAGAACACTCTATGCGTATGTACTTTATAGATTCCTGCATCGAAATCATAGCTTTTCCAGTCGAAACCGATATAATCTCTTTCGGTAGAAAAATCTGCTTCGGAATGATGCTCGTTATAGGTTAAGTTTTCAAAACTAGCACTGGTATCCATGAGTACTGAAGTTTTATAAGGATTAATCAGTACTCCGTTCACAATATAAGGTTCATTATCCAGGTGATAATAGATATAACGATAACGTGTAAATACTATATCCCAGTCTGATTTGGGAGGGTCAGGCTGTAAGATAGTGCCTCCATTACTGAAACTGAAATAGATATAATTGTATTGCTCGTCTTTGGGAATAGTTATTTGTTGTAATTCGGTACTTTCAATTTTCCCGTATGCTAGTTCATAGAAAGTTTCATTTACTCCAAGTAGGACTATTTTATAATAGGTAGCAGGGAAAGTTTCAATTTTTACGATGTAGACTTCCTTCTTAGACTGACCGTTTTCATCAAGCCACTCTCCTATCCCAGATGCATATCTGTCGCCATTGGGTGCATCAAACCCCCATTCTCCTGGAGGAACAGCAGTGGCGTTAGTAATTTTCACTTCAGCAGGATCGGTAAGTTGGGTATTGTATACATATACTTTTTTCCCTCCGTTCATGAAAACATATTTCCCTGATTCCTTGTCTGCTTCAAAAGCTAAATCCCATGAATCTACCTTACTGGTTTTGACAATCTGATAGGTTTCAAAATCAAAAAATATCTGTTCCTCGTAGGTGATTCCCATGTCTGCCATTGCTGTGGAAGAGCTACCTTTTGGAGGAAGGCTATATGCATCCTCTTTTTTCTCACAGGAAGTCAGTACCACACCTAAAGACAGAATTCCTACTAAAAAGCTTAATTTTTGCATACAAATGTCAATTGACAAAACGAAAGGGAAATCGATTTGCAAAGTTCCACACTATTATGCGTATCATTGCCATGTTTTCGTAAAAAACTAAGCATCATGCATCAGTAAATGGAAAATGTGTTTCTTTCTGCAAATTTTCTGGTAAAGAATGTTTATTTAACTTTTTCCCTGACCAGAATAAAGCAATAATTAATTAGGTTTGCAGTTCCAAAAAATTTGTGCATGAATCACCCAAAGTTATTCTTCCTTTTGAGTTTGTTTGTATGGATTACCGCTTGTAATTCAAAAGAAGGAAAATTCACAATTTCCGGAAAGATTGAAAACTTACCCCCTGAACGAATTGTTGTTTATTTAGAAGAGTTAAACATTGGTGATATTAAACTTGTGGATTCTGCAGTGTTAGATGATAAAGGCAATTTTGAAATAAAGGGATATGAAGATGGACAAGGTTTATATCGTTTACGTTTCCCCAAAGATCAATTTGTGCTCTTATCCATAGATAAAGGAACGCTGAGAGTAACTGCAGACTGGAATAATATGCCTGAATATCAGGTTACTGGTTCTGCAGCTTCTTCCAGCTTACAAGATTTTTTGCGTACGGTTCGCTCACATCTTACCGACTATAATACTATTTCAATCGTTATTGATACACTTCAGATTAGGAACAATGACAGCATGCTTCAGGTAGCACACAGAGATCGGGAAAAAATGAGCTTTAATTTTACCCGATATGTCGAAAATTATGCTGATACTACTAAGTTTTTTCCAAATGCATGGTTTGCTGTACAGATGTTAAATCCTGCTACTGAGAAAGATTATATTATACTATTTACGGAAACATTACCTTCCAGATTCCCTGGAAATAAAGATGTAGCTCTTTTTACAGAACGCATTAGTCAAATGTTTGCCTTTACACAACCTCCTCCCGTTTCTGGCATTCAGCCAGGTACCAATGCTCCGGAAATTTCGCTTCCGGATCCTAACGGTAAAATAGTTACTTTAAGTTCATTTAAGGGGAAATATGTATTGGTCGACTTCTGGGCATCTTGGTGTGGTCCTTGTCGTGGCGAAAACCCTAATGTGGTGGCAGCCTATAACGAGTTTAAAAACAAAAACTTTACTATTCTAGGTGTTTCTTTGGACAAACAAAAAGACAGATGGTTACAGGCAATTGAAAAAGACAAATTGACCTGGACTCATGTGAGTGATTTACAGGGGTGGGAAAATGTAGCTGCTCGTGCTTATCAGGTAGAGTCTATCCCTTCTAATTTTCTGGTAGACCCCTTCGGTAAAATCATTGCTCGTGATTTAAGAGGTTCTAATCTGAGAGATTATCTTTCCAAAGTATTGGGAGACCCTGCTCAGTAAAATCATTACGCAATCTATTAATAAAATAGTGCTTGCTATGTTTTGATGCACTTTCCAAAGAGAAAGAGGCATACAATATTTCCAGTCGAAGCCATAGTATACATCGATTATTTTGCTGCGAAGAATGCTTTTACTCTAAGAATTAATGCAGCATATGCTCCAATTGGGGGAATATTTCTGTAGGAGATTTTTCTTCCCATAATATCTGGTAAATCATATGGGCGATAGGAATCGGTATTTGATAAGATCCGGCAATATGTTGCATGCATTTGGCTGCATAATAACCTTCCGCTATCATATTCATTTCCAAGATGGCTGCTTGCATGGAATAGCCTTTCCCAATCATATTACCTAATCTCCTGTTTCTACTATGTAAGGAATAACAGGTAACTAGCAGATCTCCCAAATAAGCACTGGTATGAAAATCCGGCATTTGTGGAGAGGGATGTACTTGTTCAAAATGGCGAGAAAGGAACTGGTGCATTTCCCGATAGCAGTTGGTAGTATACACACTCATAAAATTATCGCCATAATCTAAAGCATGCGCCATCCCTGCACCAATGGCATATATATTTTTAAGTACAGCTGCATATTGCGCCCCCCACAGATCATGATTCCAGGTAGTATGGATATAATCATTCCTAAAAAGCGAAGCAACTGTTTCGGTAAAATGCTGATCTAATCCTGAAAAGGTGAGATAAGACAATCTTGCTTCCGCAACTTCTTCTGCATGACAGGGACCTGTAATGGCGGCATAGGTTACCTCTTTACCTAGATAATCTGTCAGATAATCGTTGAGAAGCTGATTGGTATTAGGAATAATGCCTTTTACGGCTGAAATAATTTTTTTATTTTCCCAAAGAGATTTGGGGACTTGCTCTATGGCTTCCTGTACATAAGCAGAAGGAACAGCAACTACTAATGTATCACATTGCTTAAGTACATATTCCAGGTTATCACTAGGGTCTATGAGTTCTTTAGGGAAATACACAGAGGTGAGATACACAGCATTGTGATGACGTTCCTGTAAAGAACGAACGGATCTAGGGTTTCTAACCCACCAGGTGATAGGATGATGATTGTCAGTTAAAATTTTGGCAAGGGCTGTGCCCCAGCTTCCGTTTCCAATTATGCCTATCTTTCCAATATTACGCTGATCCATCTATGACATTACTGTTTAGGGTATAAAAAATGCTCCAGCAGGGCTATCCTATTTTTCCGTATCAAAAAGTCGGTTTTTATCTGTTACAGAGACTTTTGATTTATCTTTTAAGATACGGGCAATGGTACCATATGGGGCTACAACAACTTCCTCTCCCTCTCTAATTCCACTTGTGATTTGTATATAACTATTATCCTGAATACCCGTCGTTACATCTCTGATGTAAACTTGTTTTTGTGCTGGATCATAAACGAATACTACTTGTCGAACGTCAGGTAGCGTTTCTTTTTTATCTTTTAGGCTATCAGGATAGTCTCGCGTAGTGACTGCATTGACAGGCACTGACAAAGTTTGATATTCCTTTCGTGTTTGAATTTCTACAGAGGCAGACATACCTGGTTTGAAAGGGAAATTTTTAGTTTTATTAGCAGTGAGGTCTGCATAGCTTTCAGGAAGGATAAGAATATGTACTGTGTAGTTGGTTACTTGATCCGTAGTAATTTGTTGCGTTGAAGATTTACTGGAAACACTGATTCGGGAAACCACGCCTTTAAATTTTTTATTTCTATAGGCATCCGCTTCAATCACAGCCGAATCTCCCATTTTTACTTTAGAGATATCTGTTTCACTTACATCTACTCTTACTTCTATTCTACCCAGATCAGCGATGGTCAGCATTTCAGTACCTGCCATCTGAGCCGTCCCTACTACCCTTTCTCCTTTTTTTACATTTAGTGCCGATACTACTCCGGAAGTGGGAGCCACGATAGTAGTGCGTCTCAAATTTTCTTGAGCCTGACTCAGACCGGCATAGGCGCCTTGCACCGAGTAATTACCACCCGCAACACTGGCTTGAGCAGCTTCGTAGGCAGCCAAAGCACTTCTATAAGTAGCTTCTGCTTGTTCAAATTCCATCGCAGAAATCACTTTATCTTTATACAGAGCTACATTACGTTTATAAGTGGCTTCAGCCTGTTCGTACTGAGCTTTTTGCTGTGCTACAATTTCTTTAGCGTTATTTACTCGTGCACGTGCTTCTGCTACAGTAGCTTCTGCTTGGCTCACCATGGAGGTATAAATAGCAGGATTAATTTTTACCAGTAATTGCCCTTTATGTACACTATCACCTTCTTCTACAGTAAGCTCAATAATTTCTCCACTTACCTCTGGACTAATTTTTACTTCATTTTCTGGATAGATCTTTCCGCTAGCAGTGACTGTTTCTATGATCGTGTGTAGGGAAGCCTTTTCCACGGCAACCTGAATTCCTTCTTTGCGAAAGGTCTTACCAATCCATAAAAGCAGAAGCAACACCCCAACGGATGCTACGATGATCCATTTAAATTTTACTTGCCTTGCCATATGGATAATAGTTATTTACAGGTAATAAAATGATATGTAAAGTTAACGTACTTCAGCTCCGGATGTAACCTTAGTTTCAGGAGATACAAAAACCAGTTTACCTGTGGCATCTTCTGCCATAAGAATCATTCCCTGGCTTTCGATACCTCTCATTTTTCTTGGAGCCAGATTAGCTACCAATACTACTTGTTTTCCAATTACTTCCTCTGGCTGATAGTGAAGGGCGATTCCGGAAACTATGGTTCTAGGATTTTCCTCACCGGCATCTACAGTGAGTTTCAAAAGTTTATCTGCTTTTTCAACTTTTTCTGCCTGTAATATTGTTCCAGTGCGTAGTTCTAGTTTGGCAAAATCATCTATAGAAATCACAGGCTTACCAGATTGTGTATTTTCCTGTGTACCTTCCGATGGAGTTGTGTTTTGACTTACTTGCTGAGCTTGAATTAGGTTAGCATTTAATTTCTGTATCTGCGTTTCCACTTCTTTATCTTCTATTTTTCTGAATAATATTTCGGGTGCACGCAAGGGGTAATTGGGACGTAGTAGGTTAATGGAGCCTGCATTTTCCCAATCCAGCATTTTCTCAACCACTTTCATCATGTGGCACATTTTACGTGCTGTAAATGGCATAAAGGGCTGAATTAATATAGCCAAGTTGGCTGTAAGTTGTAAACAAAGATGCAAGCAATTATCGATGAGCAACTGATTTTCTGGTTTTTCAGCTAGAGATTTTGCTACAATCCAGGGTTCTTTTTCCTGCATGTACTTATTTCCCTTTCTGGCCAGATCCATTACCGCAGTCAATGCTTCGCGGAAGCGATATTGTTCTATAGAACCACCTACCTCATCTTTTGCTTTTTTAATACTATCTATCAAAGCATGGTCGGTATCGTCCAATATGTCATTATGTAGAGAAGGAACTCTACCATTGCAAAGTTTATGCATCAGCACAAAACTTCTGTTTACAAAATTGCCAAAGATGGCAGCTAATTCATTATTGTTTCTATCCTGAAAATCTTTCCAGGTAAAATCATTGTCCTTAGTTTCCGGAGCATTGGCACATAAAACATAGCGCAACGCATCCTGCATGTCTGGAAAGTCTTTTAGATATTCGTGTACCCACACTGCCCAATTTCTGGAAGTAGACACTTTTTGTCCTTCGATGTTTAGGAATTCGTTGGCAGGTACATTTTCTGGTAATACAAATCCTCCATGAGCTTTGAGCATGGCAGGGAAGATAATACAGTGAAATACAATGTTATCCTTACCTATAAAATGTACTAATTTGGTATCCTCTTTTTGCCAGTAATCGCTCCACATAGGTGTCAGCTCTTTAGTGGCGCTGATATAGCCAATAGGTGCATCAAACCACACATATAAAACCTTACCTTCAGCATCTGGCAGTGGTACGGGTACTCCCCAACGACTATCTCTGGTCATGGCGCGGGGTTGGAGTCCATTTTCTAACCAGCTTTTACATTGTCCATATACATTGGCTTTCCAACTATCTTTTTTGCCTTCTAGAATCCAAGTTTTCAACCACGATTCATATTTATCCAAGGGGAAATACCAATGTTTGGTAAGTTTTTTAATAGGGGCAGCCTGACTTAATGCACTTTTAGGATTAATGAGCATATCAGGCGAAAGTGTGGAGCCACATTTTTCGCATTGATCTCCATAAGCTCCAGGATTTTGACATACGGGGCATGTTCCAGTTATATATCTATCTGCTAAAAAGACCTGTTTTTCTTCGTCGTAATATTGTTCAGATTCTTTTACTTCAAAAACACCCAGCTCGTGTAATCGTGTGAAAAAGTCCTGAGCGGTTTGGTGATGTAAGGGTGAAGAAGTTCGCGAATAGACATCAAAGGAGATCCCCATCTGAGCAAAGCTATCCTTGATAAGGGTATGATATTTATCGACCACATCCTGAGGAGAAATACCTTCTTTCATGGCTCTAATGGTAATAGGTACGCCATGTTCATCGCTACCACACACAAAAAGAACGTCTCTTTTTTGTGCTTTAAGATAGCGGACATATATATCTGAGGGCAAATAACAACCAGCTATATGTCCAATGTGTACCGGGCCATTGGCGTAAGGTAATGCAGCTGTAACAAGATATCTTTTATACTCCATGTAATTAAATCCAATCGGGCTGCAAGATACAGTAAATCGAACGGATTCACATACACAAAGCTGTTGATTTAGTGGTTACAGCATCCGAAAGAAGGGTTAAAAGAATATTACCAAGACCATTTACATTCTTTGCAGTAATATCTTCTTTTTTTACTGAGAAATAATTTTAAAATTTTACCTCTAAGTGTTTCATCCAAATCTATGACTTTACTGCTATTACATCTCCGGCAGGTTTCTTTCCCTCCAAATTTATATTTGGCAGCTTTAATTATATCCTTTCCTTCTTTCGTTTGGGAGATCTGTTTAATCAGTTCGTATTGTTGTGAAAGTTCTTCGTCTGATATTCTTTTTGTTTTACCCGAAATCACGTAATAGCGATGCCAACATAATGTGCCCTCAGGTTCTGTATTACAAGTACACGAAGATTCTAGCCCATGTGCTGTAATTTGTAATTTAACATCCTGAATACCTTTCTCCCCTTTTACATGAAAATGATAAGATCCTTGATGCGAGTTATTCGAACTAACCATAGCATTTTTTAGAATAGAGTTTATTTTTTATTAGTGCATAGAATTAATTCTACACAAATAAAATACCAAATTTGGGTAAAAATACCGTGTGACAATTTTTTTTAGATGTCAGTAATCAAAACTAGTTGGGTCAGAAATAAAATAAAATTACTAATAAGGCAAAATTTCAGAATAATCCATAGATTATTAATAAATTATAGGTTATTGTTTGCGGTAATCATTAGTGTTTTGCACAGTAATAGGTGCATTTTTTACTCGGAAAGTAAAATTTCTTTGAGAAATATAACTAAAAATAGCAACTAAAGCGGTTGTGATTGCTTTAGAAGGTGTGGGGAAAAAGCCACACCATTCCACAAAGAACTTAAGAAAAACATAATTGAGACCTATACAGGTAAGTACCAGCAATGCATATCTAAACAACTGTACTCTGCCTCTTAAATTTGATTCCGGGAAAACGATATACTTGGATAAAATAAAGCCAAGAGGAAAACTGATGGAAAAGGACATCAAAAATGCCGCAATGTGTGGGCTTATAGTGATGCCGGCAACATAAACGGCTTGTTTCTCAATAATAAAGTTGTAGCTAAGAAAATAGATTAAAATATCCAGCATCGTGTTGGATCCACCACATGCTAAATATCTAAATGTTTGGATATCTACAAATTTTGAAAAAGGTTTGTAGAAAAAATCCACCACATTGAGTATGATATTTCGTGCCGTAAAAAGCAAATTAAATAAATTTAAATTCTGTTCTTAAGCAACTCAATAAAGCAAATTGAAGGTATCATTTTTTTGGAAATGCCTAAGAAATATTTTTTCACATATAATTAATTAAATGTGAAAAAATATGAGAACTTTATTTCTGAATGCTTGTTTGATCGTTGAGTTCATTATCAACGAGAATACGGCCACAATGTTCGCAAACAATGATTTTTTTGCGTTGACGAATTTCGGATTGACGTTGTGGAGGAATAATATTAAAGCAGCCACCGCAGGAGTCACGTAAAATGGGTACTACTGCCAGACCATTTTTATAGCTGGAACGAATACGAGTATATGCAGAAAGTAAACGTTCGTCTACCTTTTTTTGAGCTTCTTCTGATTGAGCAAATAATTGCTTTTCTTCTTTTTCTGTATCTACTATAATTTTTTCTAGTTCTGCTTTCTTTACTTTCAGAGATTCCTGTAATGCAGCAATTTTTTCTTCTGTCTTAGTTCTCTGAGCCATCCTTTCTTTTTGCTCGTAAGTAGCATCTTTTATGTGCTTCTCGTTGAGCTTAACTTCCAACTCCTGTAATTCAATTTCTTTGTTGATGGCTTCAAACTCACGATTATTCTTCACATTGTCCTGTTGCTTCTCATATTTTTTGATAAGCGCCTGAGCCTCTTTTTTAGCATCTGATTTAGTAGCAATAAACTTGTTAATACTCTCTATTTCAGCATCAATGTTCTGAATGCGTGTTTGCAACCCTTCAATTTCATCTTCAAGATCTTTCACCTCCATAGGCAACTCGCCTTTCAGGGTTTTAATTTCATCGATCTTAGAGTCTATTTTTTGTAAAGTAAGAACAGCTATTAATTTTTCTTCTACAGAGAAATCTTTTACAGTATTAGCCATATCAGGAAAAGTATTTTACAGGATTTGTGGATAATTTTGATAAAATGACTGCAAAGTTAGGCTTTTTTTCTTTAATAATACTAGCTAGCAGTGAGATTGTAAATTGCTCACTTTCATAATGACCTATATCTAATATAAGAATCTTTCCGTCTGCATCAAAATACTGATGATATTTAAAATCAGCAGTAATAAAAACATCTGCGCCTGCACGAATTGCATCCTCCAGTAAGAAGCTGCCAGAACCACCACAAAATGCTACCCTGCTAATTGTTTTGGTGGGCAAACTAGTGTATTTAATACATGCTGTCTGCATGTTTTTTTGCACCCATTTTAGGAAATCGCTTGGAGATAAAGGTGTATTTAAGTCCCCTATCATACCTGAACCTATTTCCTGATGTGGGTTGTCTATAGCGATCCATTCATAAGCTACATCTTCATAAGGGTGTGCTTGCATGAGCGCGGATAATACAGCGGCTTTTTTGTCCTTGGCTACTAGAACTTCAATTTTTACTTCGGATACAGCTTCTCTGGGGCCTCCAGCCTGACCTATAGCAGGGGTACTCCCCTCCTGTGGACGGAAAGTGCCAGTTCCTGGTATGTTGAAACTACATTCTGCATACTTTCCAATATGTCCCGCACCCGCAGCAAACAAAGCGTCTCTCACTTGATCTGCAACTGCTACAGGAGCATAGGTAAACAGTTTGTATAGCACCTGGTTAGCAGGGCGAAGTATGCGGGTATTTTGTACGCCCAATTTTTGTGCAATAACAGCATTTACTCCCTGTTGTATGTTATCCAGATTAGTATGTGCTGCATAAATAGCTATGTCATTCCGAATAGCCTTCCAAACAATTCGGGAAGTGTAATACCCGGTGGGGGTAATACGCTTCAAACCTTGAAATAACAAGGGATGATGCGCTACAATAAGATTACAACCCTGAGACAAAGCTTCATCGATTATCGCTTCTGTCACATCTAAGGTTACTAAAACTCCTATGACTTCCTGATTGGGATCACCCACCTGTAAGCCGGAATTATCATAGCCTTCCTGATAACATAAAGGCGCGTAAGCTTCTATAATTCCTGCGATGTCTTTAACAAGCATAGGGTTATTATTAAGTATTGGGAGCACTAAGGCTCCCAATGTTATTTTTTTGTATAAAAATAGTGGTCTGAGTACTATTTAGGTTGAGCTTCTACTTCAGCGGCGGCAACTACTTCTTCTACAGCCGGTTTTACAGATGCAGATTTATCTTCATCGCCATACATAGAAGCTAAAGTAGGAGCAATTACCAGAGCCACGATAGACATAAGTTTAATTAAGATATTCATAGAAGGACCAGAAGTATCTTTAAATGGATCTCCTACAGTATCACCAGTTACAGATGCCTTATGTGGTTCTGATTTTTTATAGTACATCTCTCCATTGATAGAAACTCCTTTTTCAAAAGATTTCTTAGCGTTATCCCAGGCGCCACCTGCATTATTTTGGAACATACCCATCAATACACCACTAACAGTAGCACCTGCCAGCATACCACCTAATGGTTCAGGTCCAAATAAAAATCCAACAATAATAGGAGAAAGCAGGGCAAAAGCACCAGGAAGAATCATTTTGCGAATAGAGGCTTCTGTAGAAATAGCCACACAACGATCATATTGTGGGGTGCCTTTCCCTTCCATGATGCCAGGGATTTCACGGAACTGGCGACGCACTTCTTCTACCATAGACATGGCAGCTTCACCCACAGCTCTGATAGCCAGTGAAGAGAATATGAAAGGAATCATACCGCCTACAAACAGGGCTGCTAATACTTCTGCTTTGTAGATATCGATACCGTCAATACCAGCTACGCCTACATATGCAGCGAAAAGTGCCAGAGCAGTTAATGCAGCAGATGCAATCGCAAATCCTTTACCAGTTGCGGCTGTAGTGTTACCTACAGCATCCAAAGTATCTGTTTTCTCACGCACTTCTTTGGGTAATTCACTCATTTCAGCAATACCACCAGCATTATCGGCAATAGGCCCGAAAGCATCAATAGCAAGCTGCATAGCGGTTGTAGCCATCATACCTGCGGCAGCAATAGCCACACCATATAATCCAGCTACAGCATAAGAACCATAGATACCCCCTGCAAGTACCAATATGGGTAAGAAGGTACTTTCCATACCTACAGCCAGACCTCCAATAACATTGGTAGCATGACCAGTAGCAGATTGACGTACGATAGAATCCACAGGACGTTTACCCATGGCTGTGTAATATTCTGTGATAATACTCATCAGGGTACCCACAAGTAAACCAATAAGGATAGCATAGAAAACATCCATCTGGCTAAATTCAAATCCGCGTAATTCCATACTTTCAGGAAGCAACCAAGTACAAAGGAAGAAAGAGGCAATAGCAGTTAATACAATAGAGCCCCAGTTTCCCATATTTAATGCTTTTTGTACCGCAGCAGTACTTACTCCCACACTATCTGAAATACGTACAAACCATGTACCTATAATAGAGAATACAATACCAATACCTGCGATCAGCATGGGTAATAAAATAGGTGACATGCCTCCGAAATTATCAGCGGCTACAGTTTCTCTTCCGAGCACCATGGTAGCTAATACTGTGGCTACATAAGAACCAAATAAATCGGCTCCCATACCCGCTACATCACCCACATTATCTCCTACGTTATCAGCAATGGTAGCTGGGTTTCTAGGATCGTCTTCAGGGATACCAGCTTCTACTTTACCTACTAAGTCAGCTCCAACGTCAGCAGCTTTAGTATAAATACCACCACCTACACGGGCAAATAAGGCAATACTTTCAGCACCTAGCGAAAATCCGGTAAGCACTTCGATGGTACGAATCATTTCATGAGAATTAACGGCTGCTTCAGGTGCGAATACAGCTTTTAATACTAGAAACAAACCGCCCAATCCTAATACAGCTAAACCAGCCACACCGAGTCCCATCACTGCACCACCACGGAAAGATACTGCCAGCGCTTTGCTTAAACTGTTTCTAGCTGCATTAGCAGTGCGTACGTTTGCCAAAGTAGCTACACGCATACCAATATATCCAGCCAATGCACTAAATACAGCACCTATTATAAAGGCAATAGCAATAGACCAGTGAGATTCAGGATTGCTGCTGCCCATATAGCCTAATAATAATGCGGCTATAATCACATAATACGTAAGGATTTTATACTCGGCACGTAAAAACGCCATAGCTCCCTCAGCAATATACCGGGCAATTTCTTTCATTCGGTCATTACCAGGATCCTGACGACTAATCCAGGAACTTTGTGTTATTGTGTACAAAAGGGCTAATACCCCAAAGCAAGGAACGAGATACAATAAATATTGGCTCATATGTTATAAATGTCTTAAAAGATGGCCGCAAAGATATATTTACAAATGGAAAAATTGCAGCTTTTATAGAAGAAAGATAGTTTTCCACAAAGTATTTTTTTCAAAAACCATGGCCTGGTTTTTGAAATTCTTCCATATGCGCCATTTTTTGAAATGTTTTCCTTATGAAGCAGTCTGCGTTTAAAAAGTCATATAAGAAATTGTCGGATAAGATCCTGTGGGAACGCTATTGTTTTAGACAAGATAAAAATGCCCTGTTTCAACTTACGGAAAGGTATATCTACTTAACACTTGCTGCCAGTTTTTCGCTTACTCAAAATAAAGAACAAGCGGAAGGCCTAGCTCGTAAAGCTTTTCAATTTTTAGCTAGACAATTACCTCACGAAACTACCTTTCCTTCTATACCTCAATTATTACCCCACTTGTTAGGATCACTGCATCACCAACAGACTACTATTGAATTATCGGATTTCTCTACTCAAACCTATACGAGAATATCTACCTATCATATTCCTTTTTTTAGCTTTGCATGCCTCAGTAAACGACAATTGCTTGATGCAATTAGACACAGGTTGGTGAGCAGTGAACAAAAAAACATTTCCAAACATGCGGAAAAATGTCCCCTTTGTCGCATGGCATTACAAGGTGCGGCAACAGGTAAACCTGTATTATTTGACATGCTTAATACCTGTAATTTAGATTTTTTAGAGACCTACTATCGGCATCACAGTCCGCAGATAGTTTTAAATGGAATTAGCCCAGTATTATCTGCACCACCTCGACACCGTATAAAATCTGTCTCTTGGGTAGGTATTTCCGGAGGATTATTATTGATTGCTTTGCTAATTGGGTTTTTAAAGTTTCAAAAGAATTACAAACCAGTTTCCACAGAGACTGCTGTACAAGAATCCTTCATCCCCATTGTTTCTGAGGTTCATCCAATTGCTGAGAAAGAAAATGAGATTATTTCGGCCACATACGAAGCCAACAAAGAGGAATCACAGGTCCAAGTACAAAAAGAAGAAAAAATTATTGTCTATGAGGAAAGACAAACAGTTCTGTCAGATGCACCCCCTGCCCAGGAAATAGTAGAAGTACAGGAAAAATCTAATTCGACCATACCAGAACCTACTACAACTAAAATGGCTATTACAGATGCAATATCTGCTACGGCTGCCTTGGAATCCGGAAAATATGAAGAAGCCTTGTCCTTTTATTTACCCAGAATGCAGTCGAAGAATGAAGATATACGCTTTGATGCCATGCTCATGGTAGCCAAATGTTATATTGGTTTAAAGCAACCCGAAGAGGCTGGCAAACTGTTACAAAACCTTATTGATGAAGCCAAAGGTGCTCCTAAACGTAAGGCTAAAAGGCTTTTAAGAAGTCTGGATTAATAATTTACGTTCATTAACCTGCGCAATTGAATAGGATTCAACGAGTTGTATTAAGAAACAAACCGAATTTGAGGTGTTGAAAGAGTATTATAAGGGAGTAAAACAAAAAGTTATTTGACGATTTACCCTTTTAAATTTTTGATGAGAATGAGGTATAAATTTTCTGGATGATAAATAGGTCAAAAACGCGTTTTATTCTTCGAAATACACATTAGTACCAATGCAATTAATCCATGCTAAATTCTTACCTTTGCACCCTTGAATTTTGCACATGCAGCACATTAGAAACTTTTGTATCATAGCCCATATTGACCACGGGAAAAGTACGCTTGCCGATCGTTTATTGGAATTTACCAAAACTATTTCTGACAGAGACATGCAAGCCCAGGTATTGGATGACATGGATTTAGAACGTGAGAAGGGTATCACGATCAAAAGTCATGCTATTCAAATGGAATATGTATTTGAGGGGCAGACATATACACTAAATTTAATTGACACTCCTGGCCACGTTGATTTCTCCTATGAAGTGAGTCGCGCTCTGGCAGCTTGTGAAGGAGCACTTTTATTAGTAGATGCTTCTCAGGGAATTCAGGCACAAACTATTTCAAACCTATATTTGGCTTTAGACAATGATCTGGAAATCATTCCTGTAATCAATAAAATTGATATGGAAGGAGCGATGATTCCTGAAGTTACTGACCAGATTGTAGATCTTATTGGGTGTAAACCTGAAGAAATCATACTGGCTTCGGGTAAGTCGGGAATCGGGATTGAAGATATTATGCGTGCCATTATTACCAGAATACCTTCTCCCAAAGGCAATCCAGAGGCCCCACTTCAAGCACTAATTTTTGATTCTGTTTTTAACTCATTCCGAGGCATTATTGCTTATTATAGAGTCTTCAACGGGGTTATCCGAAAAAATGATAAAATTCGTTTTTTCCATACCAACAATGTATATGAAGCTGATGAAGTAGGTATCCTTAAAATGGGCCTTTCGCCAAAGAATGAAGTAAGAACAGGCGATGTGGGTTATATCATTACAGGTATCAAAGATGCTAAAGAGATTAAGGTGGGAGATACCATTACCCTCGTGAATAATCCCAGTGAAGAACCTATTCATGGGTTTGAGGAAGTAAAGCCCATGGTATTTGCTGGTATTTTCCCGGTAGTCACTGAAGATTTTGAAGAGCTGAGAGATTGCATGGAAAAATTACGCCTAAATGATGCTTCTCTCACATTTGAGCCAGAAACCTCACAGGCTCTGGGTTTTGGTTTCAGATGTGGCTTTCTGGGCATGCTTCATATGGAGATTATCCAAGAGCGACTGGAAAGAGAATTCAATCAAACGGTTATCACTACCGTACCTAACGTAAGCTTTAAAGCCTATCTTACCCGAGATAAAGACAAGGCCATTATCGTTAACAACCCCAGCGAAATGCCCGAGCCGAGTCGCCTCGATAGAATTGAAGAACCTTTTATCAGAGCACAGATCATTACCAAGCCAGATTACATCGGCAATATTATGAGTCTGTGTCTAGGTAAAAGAGGCATTTTGATCAATCAGCATTATCTTACCCCCACTCGTGTGGAACTTATTTTTGAAATGCCCCTAGCTGAAATTGTGTTTGATTTTTATGACAAACTCAAAAGCTGCACTCGTGGATATGCTTCCTTTGACTACCATCCTATTGATTATCGTGAAAGTGATATTGTGAAAATGGATGTCCTGTTAAACGGGGAGCAGGTAGATGCTTTGAGTGCTCTGATTCACAGAAGCAGAGCTCAGGATTTCGGCAGAAAGCTTTGCGCTAAACTCAAGGATTTATTACCTCGTCAACAATTCCTTATTGCGATACAGGCAGCTATTGGTGCTAAAATTATTGCCCGTGAAAACATCTCCGCCATGCGAAAAGATGTTACAGCTAAGTGTTATGGAGGGGATATTTCAAGAAAACGCAAGTTATTAGAAAAACAGAAAGAAGGGAAAAAAAGAATGCGACAGATCGGTAGTGTAGAGATTCCTCAGGAAGCATTTCTAGCTGTACTCAAATTGGATGAATAATTACTATCTTTTTATAACTTAGAAGCCACAAATACAAACTGTATGAAAAAAATATTCCCCGTATTATTTATTCTTAGCTTATGCATAGGGCTTTCAGCCTGTTCTAAAAAAAGCAATTCTTTAGAAGGTGGCGGAATAGCAGACTGGAGTGAAGAAAGACCTTTACATTCTTTTCATTCTATAATTCTTAATGGTAGTTCAGATGTATATATACATGCCTCCACTGATTATAGAGCTGTGGTAAATGGTAGCGAAGAACTAGTTTCACATTTTGAAACCCGTGTGGAAAATGGAGTGTTAATATTACAGTTTCCTGATGGTTACCGAGTATATCATAACAATGTTACCATCGATGTATATACCCCAGCCATACACGATATCAAAATCAATGGTTCTGCCTCTGCAGTACTAAATTCAGGATTTACAGGAAAGAACTTACGCATAAAAATCAATGGCTCTGGTAGCTTTGAAACTCAAAACAATAATTACGAAAACCTATTCCCTATTATAAATGGTTCTGGCAATATGGATACCCGATTGATTCATGCCAAAACGGTTATTGCAGAAATTTCTGGCTCAGGTGGGATATATTGCAGTGTTGCTGATTTGCTGAAAGCAAGGATTCAAGGATCTGGAACTATTGATTATTGGGGGTCACCTGCAACAGATATTGAAATCTCTGGTTCAGGAAAAGTGAAAAAGCACTAATTAGTCTTTGATCTATTCTGGGGATATCCCTATTTACTAACAGATTTATTTTCAAAATAAACCCGATAAGTATTACTTGTAATAAGTAAACCTATCGGGTTTGTCACCATGTATTGGGTATCACTACACGCGCTTCTCTGCCTTTCTTGCCGTTTGGGTAATTCCTTTCGCAGCATCAGTGATCTCTTCTTTTACATTAGAAGAAATTTTACTGATTTTTTTACCCCAACTTTCAGCATTACGGGCTATATCGTTTCTAAGTGCTTTACCTTTTTCAGTTCTTGTTAACCATAATCCGGCTGCTACACCTGCGCCTGCCAGCAGTATTGCTCTTGATAGTTTCATAGATTTAGTTTTTAGTAGTTTTACAATGGTACTCGATATAAACATTAAAATAACCATGCCATCAGATTACAAGCCAGTATCGATTTAAATGTATTTTTAGCCTTTCTTTGTACCATGTCTGAGCATTATTCAGTAATCAGTCCGCTTATGCTATTTCCACCTATATCGTGGTGGTCTATAGTTATTACAGGTACCCCCTTATATTTTGATCTGGATATTGGATTACGTCAAAACGTGTATCAACATAGATATAAAATTGCGGGCAGTAATGGGGCTTTGTCTTTAAGTGTTCCGATACAAGGAGGAAGTCATCAAACTATTTCCATTGGAAGGGCATTGATAAGTAATAGCGATAATTGGCAAAGGCGGCATTGGCGCACCTTAGTATCCTGTTATAATAGATCAGCTTATTTTCAGCATTATGCACCAGCCTTAGAAGCGTTATTTTTTACACCTTGGACTTCCTTATCTGACTTCGCCCATCAATCCATTCAATTTATAGCCAAATCTCTTCAGTGTAAGCTTAATGAAGTTAACCATCCTGCTGAAGGCACACTTACACTTGACCTTAGAAAAATATATCCTGAAAGAGAACAGCCTTCTGCTGATTACCCAAATTATAGTCAGGTTTTTGAAGATCGCTTAGGCTTTATACCAGAGTTAAGTATTTTAGATTTGTTATGTTGTGAAGGTCCTTATGCTGCCATATGGTTAAAAGAGCAGCACACAATTTTTTTATCTCAGGTGTATTCCCAGCATAAGCAGTCTTAATCTTTAAAGAAAAGGATATCAGAGCTACCATCAGATTTTTTATATGCCCTGTACATTCCGGGAGTGTTACATTGCATCGCAAAATTACCTTTGTTGTCTAGGGCTATGACCCCACCTACTCCATTTTTCTTTTCCAGTTTATCCAAAACAATATTTACTGCTTCAGTAATACTACAACCTGTATAATCTATTAAGGCAGCAATATCATAAGCTACCACCTGTCTTATAAAGTATTCACCATGACCAGTAGCAGAAACAGCACAGGTTGCATTCGATGCGTAAGTACCGGAACCTATCAGCGGAGAATCTCCTACCCTGCCTGGGAGTTTTTTACTCATACCGCCCGTAGAAGTTCCTGCCGCCAGATTCCCATATTGATCCAGGGCTACACAACCTACCGTGCCAAATTTATCAGGGTCTTTGAGCAAATTAGATGTAGAGCCATTATGCATGTGGGGACCGAGATTGTTGTACACAATTTCATATTCATTGACGTAAAAATATTCTGGCGAAACAATAGTTAATCCGGTTTTCATTGCAAAAGAATCAGCCCCTTTACCTACAATCAATACATGAGGTGTTTGTTCCATTACAGCTCTGGCAGCAGTAATTGGATTTTTAACTATAGTAACCCCAGCAACACCGCCAGCCATTCCCGTAGCTCCATCCATGATAGACGCATCCATTTCAATCGTTTTCTGATTGGTGAGTACCGATCCTTTACCCGCATTAAACAATGGATTATCTTCCATGATACGAATTGCAGCTTCCACAGCATCCACACTACTTCCTCCTTTTTCCAGGATAGCATAACCCGTATCCAGTGCCTGTTTCAATGCCAGCGTATAATGTTGTTCTTTTTCAGTTGTAAAACTTTCTTTGGTAATATATCCAGCTCCACCATGGATGACTATTACAGGTTGTGTAGGAACCTTTTCCTGTGTGCAACTTCCCAATGCTACTGGTGTGATACACAGCAGATAAAAAAGATAGCGTTTTAGAAAAGACATGATATGATTGTTTGTTATGCAAAATACGTTGAATTTCTGTTTCTTTTTAAAAAACTGCCCATTAGTATGTAAATGTTTTTCTGGATTAAACAAATAAGAAATAAAAGATATATAAAATTAAAAAACATTTGTTTTATTAAGAGTTTTCATAGATTTTTGGAATCCATTGTTGAAAATGGGTTAATTTATTATATAAAACCACAAGTAAAATCTATGAGGTTACATTCTACACTATTAGCTTGCTTGTTGTTGACTTCTGGCTTTGCCTATGCAGATGGCGGTTACGAATCAGGAAAGTACCGTTATTCTGTTTTTTCGGGAAGTCATAAAATACAACCAGCACAAAGAATTGATTACACACCCACACTCACTGCATTACAGCAGCAATTTCCAGGTTGGAATGCGCAAATGGACAGGCTCGACGGAAGCATTCGCGATGCATTTGGTCCGGGAATGCATTTAGCAGGAAGTAGTCTTATTGAAAAGACACAAAATTGTTTGAATCAGCAGTTGACTGCTCTGGGCTTACAGGCTTCAGATTGGACGATGGTTCGTAATATAGATATTGCACATGCGTCTTATGTAGATTTTGAACAATATTTACATGGACATAGAGTAGCGTTTTCCAGACTTAGTTTTCGTTATACTCCAGAAGGGAAACTGGTTAGAATCAGAATTAAAGATTACGGACAAGCATCGCCAGATATGACCCCAACAATCTCTGCTCAAGATGTTCAGCCACTTGCCATAGGGGATATTACTTATACAGAGCTTACACAGTTTGAAGTAAAACCAAACTGGGAATGGTTTCCTATACCCCATGCACAAGGTTATACTTTAAGACCTGCGTGGCGTTTTGAAGCCATAGGTGCAGAAAAGAATCTTCCATTTGAATTAGATGGTTATGTGGATGCCATAACTGGTAATTTATTATATCGTGGCAATCGTGTACATGAGGGGGTAGATCAGGTTATCACAGGAGTGGTATATACTCAGAATCCACTTCAACCCACGAGCATACAACCATTGCCTAATTTATTAATGTCTGTAGGCGGCACTCCTATTTATACGGATGAAAATGGTTTATTTGAAGATCCATCTGCTACTCTTCCTCTTACCACACAAGTATTACTAAGAGGAAAATGGTCGGAGGTAAGAGCTTCGGGTGCAGGAAATATTGTGCCTAATTTTACTAATATTATCACCACCAATGGTTCAAGCTATATTTTCCCTGATACAGGTATCTCCAGTATTAGGCACGTAAATGCCTATTATCATGTGAATGTTGTACATGATCATATGAAAGAGTATATGCCGGGGTTTACCCAGCTTGATAATCCATTACGAACCAATGTAGATGTATCTGGTTCCTGTAATGCATTTTTTACCACATCTGGAGGTGGTTCCATTAATTTCTACCAAGCTAGCGGCTCTTGTAATTCTTTTGCATTATGCGGAGATATCGTCTATCATGAATATGGACATGCGATTGCACATTATTTCTACAATTCTCAAGGTGCCGGATATATGGAAAATGGTGCGCTCAACGAAGGTCAGGCTGATGTGTGGGGCTTTAGTATCACTGGGAATCCTATTATAGGTGTGGGAGCCTTTTCAAATCCCAATAGTTATATTCGTAGATACGATCTCGATCCTAAGGTATATCCTTTTGACATAGAAGGTGAGGTACACGCAGATGGAGAAATTATAGCGGGCGCATGGTGGGATGTGTTTCAGAACATAGGAGATATGAATACCATGATGGAGCTCTTTACAAAAACATTTTATGATCTTCCTGATGGACCTAACGGTACAGAGGGAGAAGTGTATTATGATGTATTAATTTCTGCATTACACAATGACGATGATGATGGGGATATTACCAATGGTACTCCCAACTTTGAGGCTATCACTTCTGCATTTGCTCGTCATGGCATATACCTTTTAAGTAATGCTAACTTTATGCATACTGAAATTGATCATCCTCAGGCTACTACCCCTATTCCTGTAGCTACCGGCATCAATATTTCCATGCCTGCATTTTTGGGAGATGTAAAGGTATTCTATAAAGAAAGAGGAAATGGAACCTCGTGGAACTCTGTGTTGCTAACACAAAGTGGCGGGCAGTACGTAGGTGAAATTCCTGGATTTCCAGAAGGAACAATTATCGACTATTACTTTGCCGCATACGATAATACTCCTAATGCATCCCCCAATGTATTTGGTCCTTCCGGCTTTATGCCCACAACCAGTTCTGCTCTGGCCATGACGGTAAATATTCCTTATCAGTTTGGAGTAGGAATTGCAACTCGATTTACAGAAGATTTTGAAGGTACACTAAGTAATGACTGGAGTATTGGCCTTGCTACCGATAATGCTACTGGAGGACAATGGGTGCATGCCAGCCCTGTGGGTTCTTCAGTAAACGGAGTTGCGGTACAACCAGGTTACGATCATACTACAGGAACCAGTTCAGGTAAATGTTTAGTGACAGGAAATGCTCCCAGTACTTCATCTCCTGCTGGTACTGCGGATGTAGACAATGGAGTTACCACTGTAGTATCTCCTCTATTTGATCTGTCAGAGTATGAAAACCCAATTGTAGAATATTATCGCTGGTATTCTAATGATATGGGTGCTAATCCGCGTAACGATCAATGGGAAGTACAGGTTAGAAATTCTGCAACTTCTGCTTGGCGTTATGTAGATCGTACCAACTATCCGGATGCAAGCTGGCGCAGACGTATTTTTGCGTTGAAAGAATACTATACCAGTATTAATCAGTTTATGATTCGCTTCATTGCTTCTGATAAGATCCAAACCAATCAAAGCGGTAATGGACAGAGCATGGTAGAAGCTGCAGTAGATGATTTATTCTTGTATGATAATTCTAGTTTAGTTTCTGTAGCACCATCTCCAGAAGTTTCTAAAGCTAAAATTTATCCTAATCCGGCTAGCACAGATGTTACGCTGGAAATTCCCAACCCATCTGTAGGCCATATTGTTTTGTATGATATTTCAGGGAAGGAACTTCAGAGAATAGAAACACAAGCTGGTAAACAAGTGTACACTCTATCTTTGAAAGCTTACCCTTCAGGCATTTATCAGGTTATGGTGCAAATGGGTAAAACCATTCAAGTGAGCAAAATCACGGTAACTCACTAATAGATAGCATTCTTTTTGAATATATAAAAGGGGTGAAGCTGGTAAAATAGCTAACCCCTTTTAACTTTATACATGTGTTTTTCTTTCAAAAAGAAATGCAACTCAGATTAGTTAATAGCAATACATCCATAGTTTTCTTTTATGCCTATTCCCAATATCTTGTATTTTAGGTAATTTCGCAGAGATTTATTCATAACCTTCAAATAATAACCTCGCAATGGCATTTGATTTCAACCTGATACAGAAAGTTTACCAGGAATTACCAAACAAAATAGATAAGGCTCGTAAGCTGTTAAATCGTCCTTTGACACAAGCAGAAAAGATTTTGTATGCCCACTCATTTGATGTACCCACACAAGTTTATGAACGCGGACGCGATTATGTAAATTTTGCTCCAGACCGTGTAGCCATGCAAGATGCAACTGCTCAAATGGCACTTTTGCAATTTATGACTTGTGGTAAATCTAAAGTGGCTGTTCCAAGCTCTGTACACTGCGATCACTTGATTCAGGCTAAAGTAGGTGCAACACAGGATTTACTTACTGCCAATGAAGTCAATAAAGAGGTGTATGATTTCCTTTCTTCTATATCCAACAAATACGGAATTGGCTTCTGGAAGCCTGGTGCTGGTATTATACACCAGGTAGTACTCGAAAACTATGCATTCCCAGGAGGTATGATGATTGGTACCGATAGCCATACTCCTAACGCAGGGGGATTAGGTATGATCGCCATTGGTGTAGGTGGTGCTGACGCTGTGGATGTTATGGCAGGCCTTCCCTGGGAGTTAAAAATGCCTAAACTGATTGGTGTAAAGTTGACCGGAAAAATGAATGGCTGGACTTCAGCTAAAGATGTTATTTTGAAAGTTGCCGGTATTCTTACTGTAAAAGGTGGTACAGGTGCTATTGTAGAATATTTTGGAGAAGGTGCTGAAAGTTTAAGCTGTACAGGTAAAGCAACGATCTGTAACATGGGTGCTGAAATTGGCGCTACTTGCTCTCTATTTGCCTACGATGATAAAATGAGAGATTATCTCAAAGCCACAGATCGTGAAGATGTAGCAGCTTTAGCAGATTCAGTGAGAGATCATCTGCGTTCTGATAAAGAAGTGTACGAACAACCAGAAAAATATTATGACCAGTTAATAGAAATTGATCTCAATACTTTAGAACCTCATATTAACGGTCCATATACTCCAGACCTTGCTACCCCAATCAGTGCAATGGCACAAGCTGTTAAAGAAAATGGTTGGCCTGATGATATCGAAGTAGCGCTTATTGGTTCTTGTACTAACTCTTCTTACGAAGATATTTCCCGTTCAGTTTCTATCGCAAAAGATGCGCTGGAAAAAGGCCTTAAAACCAAAAGTGAATATACTATTACTCCAGGTTCTGAAATGGTACGTTATACCATTGAAAAAGACGGATTCTTGGAAGTATTTGATAAAATGGGCGGTATAGTATTAGCCAATGCCTGCGGCCCTTGTATTGGTCAATGGGCACGTCATATCGACGATCCCAATAGAAAAAATACTATCATCACTTCTTTCAACAGAAACTTTGCAAAAAGAAATGATGGGCTGGCTTCCACACACGCCTTTGTAGCTTCTCCTGAAATTGTAACTGCCCTAGCTATTGCTGGTAAATTATCTTTCAATCCTTTGAAAGATAAGTTGATCAATGAAAAAGGTGAAGAGGTGATGTTAAAAGAACCTGTAGGATATGAATTACCTCCTAAAGGTTTCTCAGTAGAGGATGCGGGTTATCAAGCTCCGGCAGAAGATGGTAGCAATGTACAGGTGATTGTAAGCCCTGAAAGTGATCGTTTACAGCTATTACATCCTTTCCCAGCATGGGAAGGTACAGACCTTACTGGATTGAAATTATTGATTAAAGCCTTTGGAAAATGTACTACCGACCATATTTCCATGGCAGGTCCTTGGTTGAAATATCGTGGCCATCTGGATAACATTTCCAACAACATGTTGATAGGGGCAATTAATGCATTCAACAAAGAAACCAATAAGGTAAAAAATGCACTTACCGGTACTTATGGTGAGGTTCCTCAGGTACAGCGTGCATATAAAGAAGCCGGTATTGGTTCCATTGTTGTGGGAGATGAAAACTATGGAGAAGGTAGTTCTCGTGAGCATGCTGCGATGGAGCCTCGTCATTTAGGAGTAAGAGCTATTGTAGTAAAAAGCTTTGCTAGAATTCACGAAACCAACCTAAAAAAGCAAGGTATGCTAGCCTTAACCTTTAAAAACAAAGAAGATTATGAGCTGATTCAGGAAGATGATACCTTCGATATCATAGGTTTAACTAGCTTCGCTCCGGGTGTTCCTTTAAAAATGGTAATACATCATTTGGATGGCACCACGCATGAAATCGAGCTGAACCATACCTACAACCATCAACAAATTGAATGGTTCCGTGCTGGTGGCGCTTTAAATGTGATACGCAAAGAAGCCCAAGCTACTTCTAAGTAGTCATAAAATAAATTTTAGTATAAAAACCGTCTGAATAGCTTTTTCAGGCGGTTTTTTTATGATTGGAAAGCTAGGATATTAAGAATATGACATGCATTGCTAATAGGATATCAAGGATGGTAATAGATATTTCTGTGATTATATTCATATACTATTGCTATATTCCCAGGTTTTATTAAGCACCGCCTACAATGCTGTCTGAATGTTATAGTATTGACTTATGGTTGTCTGATAGCGTTTCAAATTCGTTTTCTTATCTCTTTATCATATAGGAGAAACACTCGGTTTCTGGCGATTAGAATTACTTAGCCCTTATGGGGGAATTAGATTTCCTGCAGCTAGATAAAAATGTATGTTTCGAAAGGTTGGTGTATACAACAAAGCCGACCTTTTGGGGGTCGGCTATTATCTGTGCCCAGAACAGGAATCGAACCTGCACATTCTTGCGAATACCAGATTTTGAGTCTGGCGCGTCTACCAGTTCCGCCATCTGGGCTTTTCTGATTTTGGAGCAACAAACTTAGGAATTTTTTGCTCAGAAATTAAAAGATCTCAGTGTTTTATATTTTTCTGCGGAGACGGGGGGATTCGAACCCCCGATACAGTTTCCCGTATACACACTTTCCAGGCGTGCTCCTTCAACCACTCGGACACGTCTCCTGTTTCAGGGCTGCAAAGCTAATCAATTCAAGTGCTTTGTAAAAACTTTTTTTGCGTTTTCTGTAGTTTGTTTAGCAACCTTTTCTAATGGCATTTCTAATACGTCTGCCACCATCTGTGCTATAATAGGAATATAACTACTTTCATTGCGCTTCCCCCTGTAGGGAACTGGCGCTAAATAAGGTGCATCTGTCTCCAGCACTACATGCGAAAGCCCCACTTCTTTGATAATTTCGGGTAGATTAGAACGTTTAAAGGTCACTACCCCACCAATCCCTAAATAAAAGCCTAAATCAACAACCTGCTTTGCTTCTTCCACAGTACCAGAAAAACAATGAAAAATACCACGTAGCTGCCCCTTCTGGCAGGATTTTACCAGATCAATACAATCCTGAGTGGCTTCTCTGCTGTGAATGACCAGGGGTAATTTATATTGAGCAGATAAGTCTATTTGATAAAGAAATGCTGCTCGCTGAGCTTCTAAAAAACTTAAATCCCAATATTTATCCAGCCCTACCTCCCCTACTCCAAAATATTTTCCCAGACTTAACTCTTTAGCAACAATTTGCAACTCTTGTTCATAATCTTCTTTTACATAGCAGGGATGCAGTCCCATCATAGGGTAACAATGGCCAGGCCAGCGTACAGCCAGTTCTAGCATAGCCTCAATTGTTTCACTATTACAATTTGGCAGATAAATTTCCTCTACGCCAGCCTGTATTGCTGACTCAATTACAGCAGCTCTGTCTGCATGAAACTGCTCATCGTAGAGATGCGCATGTGTATCTATAAAGCTCATCATAGTTCCAAAAACTTCACAAAACTATGCAAAGGAATAGAAGTAGCAGCATGGGCTAATTCATAAATAATTACTGAGATTCTTCCTCAAACCCCGGATTGGGCACCTCATTCACATAAGGTGCAGAAGGATTTGCTAAAGAAGGGATTTCATTAAAATGACGCTGTTCGATAGATTCTATCGCTGCTTTTCGTTTGAGATGTTGTCCTACCAGCGTTTTAATATGCTTTCCTGCTACATTCAGCACAGAGTTTTTTAATCGTATTTTACGAACCAATCGGGCCATAATAAAAAACTGGATAGCAATGAGTGTAGCCAGAAAATAAATACCTATTCCTGCTAGTTGAGATTCAGAAAGCTGCTGTAAATCAGAAATGGATATCGAAAAATTGAGTGCCTGTAAAGCAATAGAAAATGGGAAAACATGTGGCAAAAGCCAGATAAATGCCAATGTAGTCAAAAACAATAGATAACAAAGCACTTCAAAGAAAATCAAAATACTTTTATTCACTAACCTGTATGCAGCGGGTTTTCTCAGTGAACTCGCTAGGGGATCAAAAATCTGTATCTGTTCTTTGATAATACTCTTTTGTTCCTTAAAGTCCTGAAGCAGATCATCATGCAGCCTGTTCGATATCATGTGGTTAGCTTTACAGCAAAGCTAATATGGAAAATATATTTAAGGAACAGTTTGTGCATAAATATCAGATGATTCGTTCAGAATCCGCGGTTTTTTTGCAACTTTGCGCCTCTGTTTTGGATTTTAGCAAAACTCCATAACGACGCAAACTGTTTACAATTATACATATAAATATAGGTTCAGTCCTGAAAGGGCTGTTATAGAGATATATGAAATATCAACACGAAATTGAGAAAAGGAGAACCTTTGCGATCATTTCTCATCCGGATGCAGGTAAAACCACGCTTACAGAAAAGTTATTACTTTTTGGTGGCGCTATTCAGGTGGCAGGTGCCGTAAAAAGTAATAAGATCAAGAAGCATGCCACCAGTGATTTTATGGAAATAGAACGTCAGCGTGGTATCTCTGTAGCTACTTCTGTAATGAGTTTTGCTTATAATGATGTACTGATCAACCTACTTGACACCCCTGGTCACAAAGACTTTGCAGAAGATACCTACCGTACGCTGACTGCCGTAGATAGTGTTATCCTTGTAGTTGATAGTGTAAATGGTGTGGAAGAACAGACTCGGAAACTGATGGAAGTGTGTCGTATGCGAGATACCCCCGTGATTGTATTCATTAACAAATTAGATCGTGACGGGAAATATCCTTTCGATTTATTAGATGAAATTGAAAAAGAATTAAAAATCTCACTCCATCCCCTTACTTGGCCTATTAATATGGGTAAAGAATTTAAGGGAGTATATAATCTTTACGATAAAAATTTACAGTTATTTACTGCCCATCAGAAAGCAACAGCAGAAAACATCATACCCATTCCAGATATTCAGGATCCTTTATTAGAGAGTAAAATTGGGGAAAGAGATGCCAAACAACTCCGGGAAGATGTAGATTTACTGGAAGGTGTATATGGTAGTCTGCAGACAGAGGATTATCTGTCAGGAAAAACAGCTCCAGTGTTTTTTGGTAGTGCCGTAAACAACTTTGGAGTTAAAGAATTGCTAGATACTTTTATTCGTATCGCTCCGCATCCTCAGGGAAGGCAGACAGACAAACGTTATGTGTCGCCAGAGGAAGAAAAGTTTACAGGATTTATTTTTAAAATACATGCCAATTTAGATCCAAGGCACCGAGATCGCATTGCCTTTTTGCGGGTGTGTTCAGGAGTATTTAAGCGAAATACTTATTATAAGCATACTCGGTTAGGGAAAGACTTGCGGTTTAGCAATCCCTACTCATTTTTAGCACGAGAAAAAGATGTGATCGAAAACGCATATCCCGGCGATGTAATTGGTTTATTTGATACTGGAAATTTCAAGATTGGAGATACCTTAACAGAGGGAGAGATATTACAATTTACGGGTATTCCGACGTTCTCACCCGAGTTGTTCAGGGAATTGGTCAACAAAGATCCGATGAAGACCAAGCAACTTGAAAAAGGCATACAGCAGCTAACAGATGAAGGAGTGGCACAGTTATTTACCCAACATGGAGGTAACCGAAAGATTATTGGTTGTGTAGGCGATTTACAATTTGAGGTTATTCAGTATAGATTATTACATGAATACGGAGCATCTTGTTCCTTTGTACCATTAAATTTTTATAAAGCCTGCTGGATTACCGGAGATAAAAAGAAAATAGAAGAATTTATCCGGTTTAAGCAGTCTAATATTATGGAAGATAAAGATGGTAATCTTGTATATCTGGCCCAGAGTGAATGGTTTTTAAATACAGAAAGACAGAATAATCCAGATATTAGGTTTCACTTTACCAGTGAATTCAAAACTGCAGCATCTTGATCGCAGTGATTTTTTACCTATTGTGGCGCTATGGATAAGCATGTATTGTAGAAAATCATGAAAAAAAATTAGCTAAAAATTGAGTAGGTTTGAATAACAATTATATACTTATGAAATACAGAAAGGCTAGGATTTTAAGTGTAATAGCTTGCTGTTTATTTTTCATGAATTTTTCTGCGCCTCGATCTTTAGCTTCCCATGCTGGTATCACAGAATTTCGACAAGCAGAGGATACCTTGGTGGCTTTATCCGACTCCATGTTTAATGCTTTTATACCCGACATGAGGAGAGATTTTTGTGAGCAGTTTGTGAAAGTGTTGGTGCGCACCTTAAAAATGCCCAATTCCTATCAATATGATTTCCCAAAGTTGAGGGAGTCCATTAATATTATTAGTCCTGACGATAAAAGTTTTAGAATATTCAATTGGGTGATTGAGACTAGTGAAGTGACCGTGCGTTATTATGGGGCTATACAATTAAACAAAGAGACCTTACAGTTATATCCCTTAGTAGATTATTCCACAGAGTTTGGCAAAGCAGAAGAAGATACCGTTTTGACTGGTGGGAAGTGGTATGGAGCCCTATATTATCGCATTTTGACACGTGAGACTTCAGCGGGTAAGGTTTATACCTTATTAGGTAAAAATTCTTCTAGCCTGATCAGTGATAAAAAAGTAGCAGAACCATTAGTTTTAAGTGATCAGGGACCGGTATTTGGTTTACCCATTTTCAATGTAAGTTCGCATACCAATCCCAACAAACGTATCAATCGGTTTATTTTAGAGTATAGAAAAGATGCAGTCGCCACTTTAAATTGGGATAGTGAATTGAATGCTATATGTTTTGATCGGTTAGTATCTCAGGTAAATGATCCCAATCGGAAATATACTTTTATTCCCAGTGGTGAGTATGATGGATTTCGCTGGGAACGTGGTCAGTGGAATTTTGTGAGGGATTTAATACCCATTCAGGTATTCAAGGATGGCGATGCCCCTAATCCTATTCCGATAATAAAAGCAAAAGAATAGGTTGAGAAATTCAAAGAAATTTACGTAAATTTGCAACCTCAAAAATGGTCTCGTAGCTCAGCTGGATAGAGCAACAGCCTTCTAAGCTGTAGGTCTTTGGTTCGAATCCAAACGGGATCACAAAAGAAAAGCCTTCTCGTACAACGAGAGGGCTTTTTTTTTGGAACGACTGAAGCTTACTTCTGAAAGCGAGAAAAAATAACACTAGATAATAATGAGTAAGTAGTGCGAGAAAACAGCATGTAATTTCTTCTCTCCTATTCAATGTTTAGGGGTTCCTAAATTCTGTTTACTGTCTATCGTGACATAAACTTTTATTGTAGTGAAATGGCATACTAATCTATCTGTTGATAAAAAAAACAACTATCTATAGATAAGGAAATAGTATAAATACAACCACAAGAACTGAGAGATACTCCATAAAATAATCAGTAAATTTATAATACAGATAGGATAATTGACCGTTTATCTTTTTGCATTAAGTAGATTGTATTTCAAATCTTTACACACCTATCCATCCTGCATCTAAGGATAACCATTATCAAAATTAAAAACACAGCAAGGAAAGAATTTAAAAATTCACTCGACCTGACTAGTGACGAACTGGAACGTTTCCTTCCAGATTTGTTGAATGGGCTTTGGGAACTAGGTAGTATGCCAGAATACATTATTGAACTCATGGATAGGAATAACCTTGGAAATAAGAAAAATATTATTGACCTCGGTTGTGGCAAAGGTGCCCTTTTAATCAAACTCGCTCAAAAGTTTGACATTCAAGCTATGGGTATAGACATAGTTCCAAATTTCATCGAAGAAGCGCTTAACTATGCCCATGCATATGATGTTGCTGACAAAGTTAAATTCAAAACTGAGAATATATTAATGACACTAAAAAATCCCTCCCAATGGGATATCGTTATTTATGGATACGATTCTGAAGTGCTAGGAGATTTAAACCATACGCTAGCACAACTGGAATCCTGTATAAAAAAAGATGGTTACATTATCCTGGAATATACGTTTGCAGACCCCTTATCTGATGGAATGATACAGGAAAATGAAATGCTGCATACAATTAATCAGTAAGGTTATTGTATTTTAGACAGGATAGACTGGAATAGAGATCGTTTAAAGCAGATCAACAGACAAAATACAGAAATCATAAGCGCCAATGTAAAACGTTTACTTACTCATTATCCCGAAAAACAAGAATTTTTTAATGAATACTTGCAAAATCAGTTGGAGGAATGTGAAAAATTAGAAACAGAGTATACCTGCACTACACTTTTGCTGCGACAAAAGAACTATAGTGCATAACATACTTTTGCTATAGAAAGGTATGAGGCTGAAATATGCTTAGGTTATATGTCTCAATTTTTAAAATCAGCACAGCGGAAAAGCATACACTAAAATGTTTCCTAAAGCAATTTATACAGCAGCATATGTCGCAAAAAATTTCAAACAGACTTTTAGAAATTGTGAATGCACTTCCTATTAAAAACGGAATGCGCGTTCTGGAGATAGGTTGTGGTACGGGTGTGGCGGCAAGAGCCATCGCCAATCGTTTTTCCGAAATATTTGTGCTTGCTCTAGATCGTTCTGAAAAGGCTATTCAGCAAGCAAAAAAAAATTCTCTGACGGAAATAAAAAACAAGAAACTTGACTTTATACAATCCAAAATAGAAGAATTCGAATTAGACAAAAACGAAGAGCTTTTTGATATTGTTTTTGCTGTAAGAGTCGGAGCTTTAGACGGTCGGCATCCCGAGGTCGAAAGAGAAGCCTTACGCAGGATTAAAAATGTTTTAAAACCCAATGGTAAATTATATATTGATACAGGAAACCCATTAAAAGAAATAAAACTTAAAAACTAACAATGGATATTCTGAGTAATACAATCATCGCAATGCTTATATTTATTGGATTATGTATCGAAGCCTGCAGTCTCATCATTAATTTCTTATTTAGTATATACAAACCTTAGCTCTTCTTCCAGCTTTTTCAATAATCTGACTTGTCTTATGGGTATCAGGAAAGTGAATCAGTATTCTTTCAAAAAGCTATAAGCCTGTGTTTGTTTTTAACTGTACATAGTCATAGTGCATATTCATTATTCTAAAACCTTCATAAAAAAGGTTTTGAAACTTTTTCTTGAAGCAATTCCTGCTAATACACCCCACTCTTCGATTTATTCGCTTTATTGTTTTAATTTTAATGCATATAGTTTCTTTTATATCTCGTGGAGCGAATTTTTTCTGACATTCTACCTACTATTAACCTTCAACCCCATTTATAACTTTAAAACTTACATGCTCATGAGCAAACTCATTATGTGGAACCTGATGTCGTTAGATGGATATTTTGAGGGAAATGATAAATGGGATTTATCTTTTCATACGCATGTATGGGGAGATGAACTTCACCAGTTAAGCCTAGAACAACTACAATCAGCAGAGTGTCTCATCTTTGGTCGTGTAACCTATGAAGGCATGGCGGCTTATTGGACATCTCCCGAATCTCAGAAATCTGAGGCGGAAATAGCGCGACTTATGAACAGTATTCCCAAAATCGTGTTTTCTAAAACACTGAAATCTGCCACATGGAACAACACCCGTGTGGTTAGTGAAAATGCTTCAGAAGAAATTCGCAAACTAAAAGCACAGGGGACAAAAGATCTGTATCTATTCGGAAGTGCCAACCTCTCTGAAACCTTTATGACCGATGACCTGTTTGACGAATATAAAATCTGTGTATCACCAGTTATTTTAGGTAGCGGCCGACCTCTTTTCAGGCAAGGAATCTCCGCCCAAAATTTATCTCTGATAGCGGCTCATCCATTGAAAACTGGCGGAGTTATCCTGAGATATACAACATCATAACCCTCAACGAATGAGGAGATACACTTTTGGAGTCAGACGGAATCCTTATATGAAAGGCTAATAGCCGAGCAGTAATTTATTTAATCAAATGATTTTTATATTACATATCCCTTTTGGCTTGGTATAGAAATGAATCCCTCACCACTTGGAAAACCTTATCTGCATTTATTCAAATGAAACAACTACTTATTACGCTCTTTATAGGATTAATTACCATCCCGATGCATGCTCAAGAGACAGATGATACTCTGAAGTTATTAACGGAGCATAAACAGTATAAGAAGATAATTGAAGACTATTCCAAAAACTATGAAAACTTATCAGCAAAAGCATTGTATTACATCGGTCAAGCGTACTATATGTTGGAAGAAGATCAGGCCTGTTTAAAATTCATGGATCTTTCTATTCAGAAAAACAATCAAGATCCCGGCCCCTTTTTTATAAAAGCCTCTACCCTAAATTATATGGGTAAATATGATGATGCTATTAAGCACTTCAAGGAAGCAATAAAATTAAATCCTAAGGATGAGCAATCTTATACCGGACTCGGTGATGCCTACTATCAGAAAGAAGAGCTGGCCCATGCTGCGGAATATTATGAAGATGCTATCAAGTTCCCTCATTGTCCTGAACGCACCTTTTATATGCTTGGACAAACATACTCAGGGTTGAAGGATAATAAAAAAGCTTTGGAAGCATATTATCTGGTAAAAGATAAGGCTAACCCTACATCTCAATATTATATGAATTCCCTGTTTAACATTGGATTATTGGAATTAATGAAAAAAAATTATCCCAAAGCAGAAGAAGTTTTCAAAGAAATAATTCGGGTATCACCACAAGATTGCTATGCATATAGTAAGCTCATTCAGATTTATTATCATTATCAGGACTACAAGAAAGCAGAACCTTTAAAAGAAGTTTTATACACCGCATACCACCAAGGAAAATTAAAAGGGACAAATCTAGAAGACATGTTTTGTATCGATCAGTTTGACTGGAAAAATTATAAGGTTATGGCTTTTGAGCGATACGAAAATGAAAATAAAGGTAAAATTTACTACAAGCATTTGTTTTATGTAAGGGATGAAAATGATAAAACAGTCCTGAGAGTGCAAACAGAATATTCTCCCATTTCAGTAGAATTAAATGGTCCTGCATATTTATTGTGCGTTAACCAAGATGCTACGCATTTCAATCCGGGAATAGGTTTTAGTGAAGACTATTCCTATAAAGATATTAAGTCAGCTTCCCTAAAACTTTTTGAAGAATTTATAAAATAAAACAGTTGGTAAAATTGCGTTTTACCGACATACAAACAAAAAGTTTGTGCTACGATTCCTATACTTGCTTATCATTATTGGAAGCAATACTTAAATGAATCGATAACAAAATAACAATGACTATGAGCTCAAACAAAAAGACACCAGGAGAAACCAACAAATCAGCAACACCCTTCGCACGTACTTATTTTCACGGTACAAAAGCCGATTTGCAAATTGGTGACTACATAGAAGTCGGTTATAATTCAAACTATGGAGCGCAGAAAAATGCAAAATACATCTTTCTGACAGGCACTTTAGATGCTGCTATCTGGGGCGCAGAGCTTGCAGTGGGAGAAGGACGAGAAAGAATATATCTAGTAGAGCCCACTGGCGAAATAGAAGACGATCCAGATCTCACCGACAAGAAATTTCCCGGAAACCCCACCCAATCCTACCGTTCCAAACATCCCTTCAGAGTAGTAGGAGAAGTAACTATCTGGCAAAGCCATCCCGAAGCACAGGTACAAGCTATGAAACAACATCTTCAAAAGCTCCGCGAACAAGGCATTAATTCACTGAACGATGAAATATCCTCATAAAAAAAACATACACACTCAACCGCAAAACCATGAAAACAAAATGTAAGTTATTAGAAATGCACTTTCCATATTTTGTCTTGAACTATGATGGGTGTGATGGAATAAAGACTATGATATTTTGAAGGGGAAGAAAGAAAATTGCTTTCCTCCCCTTTGTGCCCATTACCATATTATTCTTGTAATCAGATCAATCTTCATTCAGACGATTTCATTATCACTCTGCCCTACTCCATGAATTTACCTCATCAGCCAGTCAAATAGGTTTAATAACAAAGACAAATTATCATTGGGCATGTCTGAGTTTAAACCAAATTTTACCACACCGGGTATCTGCTGGGCGGTAAACATGGCTGCCTCTCCTGCTACCACAACTTTGCCATTTCCATAGGTGCTATAGGCTAGCTGACTTAATCCATTTGCCGGCATCATATCCATATCTTTGGAAAATTTCCAAGCTTCCTGGGGTAATAATACTTTGTACTGCTCATCAAAACTAAGCACAGATGTAGCCATCTCGGGAATTTTAAACGCCTGCCCCGTATAGGTAATAACTGACTTAACCGAATGGGGCTTATCAGTTACTTCGGAAGGTTTTAGCAGCTTATTTTCCACACTAAATATATCATATTTTTTACCGGATCCTGACATGGCAAAACCGTTATAGAAGGTATATCCAAAAGCGGCAGCTAAGGGCTCTGTGGCTCCTGCAAAAGGCATATGATCTGCTATCAAAAATAATCTTCCCCCTTCGCTTACCCATTGTTGTATCAGTCTTACTTCCTCAGTGGTAAATGCTGAATGTACCGGTAATTTCCAGTTGTCCTGATTGGCAATGTGCAGAGCATTGGCAATCACCAATAACTTTACTCCCTGCAATGCTTTCTGAGTTATAGCTCCCGACCATGTCTTTACCTGAAACCCATCTGCACGAGCTACTTTTGCAAAGCCTGTAAATTTTCCATCGGCCGTATGAAAATTATTATGCCCGCCATCAATTAGCATAACCGGCCCCTTTCCCTCTTCAAATAAAGGCTTTTCTATAACAGGTTCATAATTCATATCAGCTTCCTGCTGAGGCTGACCACAACTTATAAAGGGAAGTAAACTAATCATGAACATGAGTTTTTTCATAAATACTGGATTTTTTGTGTGATTGATTTTTTACCACAAATATACATAAGAAACCAATGCATTTAAATTAGATGCAAATATTTCTTTTGCAAATAAAAACAAGGGAACTACCCTACATGAAACAAAAAAGCGGCCGATCTCGGCCGCAACTTATTTATAATAACTCCATCTGGTAATTATCCTAGTGTAAAATCATTTCGCCGATGTCCTCGCCGCACGAGCAAAAACCACTTCTTCGTATTTCGACATCTCTGCAGGATTAGGATTGTACCCGCCTTTTAATTTCAACATAAAATGAACAGCCCAAAGCATATCCTGTGGGGCCACATGATGTTGTGCTGATACTTTCAATTGCTCATATATCTGTTTAAAGCGTTTTACTTCTGTGGGGGCTGGCTCATGTCCATACATTACCACCTGGTCAGCAAAGTATTCAGCCCATTGAATATCTTCTTCTGAAATCTTTGAGGTGGATACGGCTTTACTTTTCACAGTTTGTACAGTGGAGGCACCTTCTTCAGATTCGGGAACTTCACTGGCTACAGGCTTGGGTTGCAATTTGACTGTGGGTTGCTGCACAAGGCTATGTTCTTTTTTATCTGCCGGTAGTGTGGTAATTGTCCTAGGAGCAGAATCTTCTGTTTGGGCTACTGTTACCAGTGGCTCTTTTGCTGATTTTTCTTTTACCTCTTCCTGTGGTGCCTCGGGATCTATCAACGCAGAAGGTTGATGCGATATATCTACAATATCAGCTGATTTTTTTTGCGTACTATCTGCTGTAGTTAGTTTTGCATATGCCGTGCGAGCACTCTTATATTGAAATAGAGAAAAGGCCATCACTAGAGTCCCTGAAATTATTAATAAAACACCAGGCGCTACTGCTTTCCAAAAGATTTTGGTTTCAGCCACTGCATGCTCTTTATATACTCTTTCTGCCTGTGTAAATAAAATTAGGGCACCGAATAATATCATCCAGAAACAGAAAAAGATCAGGAAAAATGTTTTGGAAAATGAATCACTCAACCACATAATTTCCTGATGATCAGCAAATGAAATTCCGGGTCCCTCTCCTTGAAAATATTGAACACGTAAATTGTATGCAAACTGCAATTGCTTTACAATCAATACGCTTAATACCAACATCGCAAGAACTATGCTGCTATAAATAAACCATTTTTCCTTTCCTTTAAACATAGGCCGCTGAATTGATGCCGAATATTACTATTTATCAGCGTATATTTTGGGTTATTTTATCCACGTAAAGTGGATAAACCTGTATCCCTGAAAAACACTCATGTGTAAAAAGTAGATTTATATAGAATATACAATAAGCCTAACTTCGTAGCCATATTTTATCCCTGTTTCATGTAGGGAACTACATATGGGGTACGCAGAAAAAACTATGCATATGATTCGGGAAAATTCATTTCATAAAATAACCCTTCTGGCATGTGTGATGATGCTTTTACTTACGCAAGTATATGCATGCACACCTGAATCTTCTTCTCACACTGAAAATAAATTAGCTATGTCACAAATACCTAAAATGAAAATTGAAGTTTGGAGTGATATCATGTGTCCGTTTTGCTATATAGGCAAACGTCACTATGAAGCTGCATTGAAAAAATTTCCACATGCAGATCGTATTGAACTGGTTTGGAAGAGCTATCAACTTGATCCCACTATCCCAGAACAGGTAGATCCTAATCTAAATGCGGTACAATATTTAGCTTCCCGAAAAGGCATAAGTACGGATCAGGTAAAAACATTACACAAACGTGTAGAACAAATGGCTGCCCAAGCTGGTTTGAATTATAACCTAGATGACGCTGCTGTGTATAATTCCATGAGTGCCCACAGAATCATTCAGTTTGCAAAAACAAAAGGACTGGCTGACATGGCAGAGGAAACCTTTTTTAAAGCGCACTTTACGGAAAATAAAAATCTGGGAAATAAAAGTGTACTCCTAGAAATAGGAAAGTCTATCGGACTCTCCGAAGTAGAAGTTCAGGAAGCTCTGAGCAACGATGAGTATGCTTATAAGGTAAAACAGGATATCCAAGAAGCTGAACAAATTGGTGTAACGGGTGTTCCCTTTTTTGTGTTTAATCGTAAATACGGTGTCTCTGGGGCACAGCCAGTAGAGGTGTTTTTAGAAACCCTAGAAAAATCTTTTGCTGAATGGGAAAAGGAAAATCCGATTTCAAAACTTCAGGTAGTAGAAGGCCCTTCCTGCACTCCGGAAGGCGAATGTAAATAATCTGCTTCCTATGGACCAGCAGCTATCTGTTCGATCAGCTTTACATAATACAATACTGCTATTAACTCCAGCTTACGGACGCGGGGAGGCTGCAGCTATTACACACATACTGCTGGAATGGCTTACAGGTAAATCACGTCTGCAAATTCTTACAGAACCGGAGGTTCTTTTACCGAAATCCATGGAAATCCGGCTCCACGATGCTATTGAAAAACTGCTTGCTGGTACACCTATTCAATATATTACTGGAACACAACAATTTCTGGATCTTGAAATTGCTGTTTCTCCTCATGTATTAATTCCCCGTCCGGAAACTGAAGAACTGGTACTCTGGGCATGTAGAGACTACGCTTCCCAAAAACAACTCAAGATTTTAGATATAGGTACTGGCAGCGGATGTATTGCTCTGGCTATGAAGCACCATTTTCCAGATGCGCTGGTTACGGCTTTGGATAAAAGTCCTAATGCATTGGCACAGGCGAAGGCTAATGCATCGCGACTGGAGCTGGATATTCATATGCAGGAAGGAGATATTCTGGAAATGCACAATCAACCTGTCACAAAAACTTACGATATCATTCTTTCCAATCCTCCTTACATTCCTCTTTTGGAAAAAGCGACGCTGGATAAGCATCTTTCCGCAGAACCTGATATGGCATTATTTGTGCCAGATAAAGACCCTTTGTTGTTTTACAAAGCAATCGCCCTATTTGCTGCGTCGCACTTAGCTCCTAGAGGTGCTGTGTATGTAGAAACACATAGAGATTATGCGGCTGAAGTAGAGCAGCTTTTTCAAAAACATCAGTTTTTATCTACTCAAATTAGATATGATATGCATGGAGCTCCTCGTATGGTGAAAGCAAGTAAGTAGTACTTCTCAAAACCATGTATCTTTGAAGTGATAATGTGGTGATTATGAAATTGTGGTGGAAGTATTATCTCACTTATACTCGATCTGAACGCAGAGGTATTGTGGTGTTGGGTAGTTTGTTGACCCTGGTTATCCTTGTCCGAATTGGATTAAACTACAAAGCAGAATCTTGGGAAATTTCAGAAGAAGAAAAATACTATGCACAAATTTGGGATAGCCTCAGGGTTTTATGGACTTATACACCTACTCAGGCAAGCATTCTAGAACAACCAGTAGAACTTTTTCACTTTAATCCCAATACCCTTGACAGCACATCTGCCATAAAATTAGGGTTGCGGCAAGCAACCATAAAAAGTCTAATACAATGGCGAGCCAAAGGCAAAATTTTTTACCGAAAAGAAGATTTTCAAAAACTTTACGGATTAAGTGATGCAGATTGGAAACGATTAGAATCGTATATCCATATTCCTCCTATTTCCAGTTCTACTGCTACTAAACCCATACTATGGCCTGTTGATATAAATCAGGCAGACTCCTCTACACTTACACAGCTCAAAGGCATTGGTCCTGTATTGGCAAAAAAGATAATAGCTTATCGAAAATCATTGGGAGGATATATAGCTTTGAATCAGCTAAGGGAGGTCTATTCCTTTTCAGATAGCGTGTTTCAGGAATTGTCAGCAAAACTTTATGCTGACAGCAGTCAGATTCAGCGAATCAATATCAATACCGCTCAGTTAGTTGACTTACAATCGCATCCTTATATAGACAAAAAAACAGCCATTTATATCGTAGAAATAAGAGAAAAAGAAGGAAAATTCACTGATATTGCACAAATACGACTTCTTCCGTTGATGAATGCAAAAAAATATCGTAAAATTGCGCCTTATTTAACCCTCGAATAAATCTTAATACCCTTCTTTTATGGACTTTAACTACACAGACACCCAGAGAGAAATAGCTACAATGGTTCAACGCTTTGCTGCTGAGCATATACGTCCTCATATGATGGAATGGGATGAAGCTCAGATTTTCCCAATCGAACTTTTTCGTAAAATGGGCGAGCTTGGACTCATGGGTGTGCTAGTCCCCGAAAGTTATGGTGGTGCGGGTCTTGGATATTTTGAATATGTAACAGTAATTAGCGAAATTGCTAAAGTATGTGGTTCTATAGGATTATCTACCGCTGCCCATAACTCGCTGTGTACTGGTCATATCATGTATTTTGGTAACGAAGATCAAAAAAGAAAATACTTACCCAAACTTGCTTCTGGCGAATGGATTGGTGCCTGGGGGCTTACCGAAGCCAATACTGGTAGTGATGCGGGCAATATGCGTTGTACCGCAGTAAAAGATGGAGATCACTGGGTATTAAACGGAACTAAAAACTGGATTACCCACGGTATTTCAGGGGATGTATGTGTGGTACTTGCACGTACAGGAGAACCTCGCACCAAGAGTAATGTAACTGCTTTTGTAGTGGAACGTGGTACCCCTGGTTTTAGCTCAGGAAAGAAAGAAAATAAATTAGGTATGAGGGCTTCGGAAACAGCCGAACTCGTATTTGACAATTGTCGCATCCCAGATACACAAAGACTGGGTGAAGTAGGTGATGGTTTCCGTCAGGCTATGGCCATTCTGGATGGCGGGCGTATTTCCATTGCGGCATTAGCACTAGGCATTGCCAAAGGTGCTTATGAAGCCTCCGTAAAATATGCTAAGGAACGCCATCAGTTTGATCAACCCATTGCTAATTTCCAAGCTATTGCCTTTAAATTGGCGGATATGGCAACCAAAATTGAAGCTGCCGAATTACTGATTTATCAGGCTGCTGATATGAAAAATAAAGGCATGAAAATGACCAAAGAATCCGCAATGGCTAAATATTATGCCTCCGAAGTTTCTGTACAGGTATCTACAGATGCGGTGCAAATCTTTGGTGGCTACGGTTACACGAAAGACTTCCCGGTAGAAAAATATTACAGAGACAGCAAACTGTGTACTATTGGTGAAGGTACCAGCGAAATTCAGAAATTAGTTATTTCCCGCGCAGTATTGCAGTAATGCTTCATAACGGGAGTTTTTCCCGATATGCAAATAAATTTATAGCAATGAATGCAACTAGTCAACAGGTTCCCTACCCTGCATATGCAGTAATTGTAGCTGGAGGTAAGGGTACCAGAATGGGTAATGCACTCCCTAAACAATTTATACCCATTCATGGTAAACCTGTGCTATATTATACCCTGCATGCTTTTTGTGAGGCTATCCCAGATATTCATATCATCCTGGTATTACCATCCGAGCAAATTAGCTATGCACAAATGGTGCTTCGGGAGTTTGCTACCCCCCCAGAAATTACCCTAGTATCCGGTGGAGAAACTCGTTTTCATAGCGTACAAAACGGATTGTCCTGTGTGCCAGCACATGCTATCGTACTGGTACATGATGGAGTAAGGCCTCTGGTTTCAACACAGCTCATTCAAAATTGCTATGAGCTTGCTATCACTAAGGGTGCTGTTATTCCCGTAATACCTGTTGCAGACAGCATTCGAAGTGTGGTCAATGAAGAATCTCACCCGGTAGATAGAAGTCAGCTACATATTGTACAAACCCCACAGGCTTTTCAGGCATCTATTCTGCATGAAGCCATGAAACAACCCTGGAATCCTTCGTTTACAGATGAAGCTACAGTTGCAGAAGCTGCAGGACATAAAATCTGGCTTACCTTAGGAGAAAAAACCAATATCAAAATCACAACCCCCGAAGACATGCATATTGCTTCGGCTCTCCTTAATAGAGAATCACGATGATGATCCGAAAAATCTTCACATGTTTTCTGGGATCTTTACTCCTACATTTTTCCCTAAAAGGACAAGATACAAGCATCTTTTCGCTTCCAATACAATTGGATGAGTATGTGATGAAAGCCTCCCGAGAAGGATGGGATATTGCTGGTTTTATACAAAGGGTTAAAGAAGATACCAGTTTTTATAAAGCATTTAAAACACTGAGAATTACACCACATACTTCCGATAACGAAATTCTCATTTATCAAAAGAAAGGAAAGTTAAAAGCCTCCTATCATAGCAAAACTCGTCAGGTGGTGGCCAAAGGTTGTCGTCATACAGAATGGATTCATGAAGATGTTACCGGAGATTTTTATAAGAAAAATAAGGACTACCGATATTACACTGCCTCATTATACGATTATTTATTCTTTTCAGAGGAACCTGTATGTGGAGAAACCAATATAGTATCAAGGAATGTAGTAGAAAGACCCAGTGGACGTATTGAAAAACATAAAGAACAGCTTAAACAATTAATTTTTAATCCGGGTAGTAAAGTAGCAGGCGTACCCTTTGCCGGTAATAAAGCTGCCATATTTGAACCAGACATTGCTGCGATGTATGATTTTCGGATTTTACGCACCGAACTTGCGGGAGAAGAATGTTATTTATTTTCAGCAATCCCCAAACCAGCCTATCAGCACAAAGTAATCTATAACCTTCTCAACACTTGGTTTAGAGCGACAGACTATGCCATTCTAGCACGAGACTATGAACTTTCTTATAGCACAGTATTATATGATTTCAATGTAAAAATGCATGTAAGTCTCACAGAGCATAAAGGACAATTAGTACCCTCTCTTATCACCTATTCAGGTAACTGGCATGTAGCTACACAAAAAAGAGAAATCGCAGACTTCACCATGAAGCTCTACTTTGAGTAAATACTACTTATCAAAAAAAGCGTTTTCTTTTTTAGCTAGCTCATTGCTTTTCAGCCATTGTTTTGCTAATACCATCGAATTGTTACTACAAAAAAATGCCTGTGAAGTAGTATGATTCACAGGCATTGGAGCAAACTATGTTGTCAAGAATTATTTTACCCGCTTAATGGTACAACCTACCGAGCGAGTCACACTGGGGTCTGGTTTTTCCCCCTTCAGCATGGCATTGATAGCATTTTCGATATAAATGGTTTTGGATTCTGAAGGGTTAGACGGATTATCTTCCATGGCTCCCATGTACACCAGATGGTTTCCTTTATCAAACAAAAAGACTTCTGGAGTGCGAGTAGCACCTAAAGCATCTGCCAAGGCAGATCCTCCATCAATCAGATAGGGTACATCATAACCTTGTTCCTGAGCATAAAGTTTCATAGCCTGTGGAGCATCTTCGTTATCTCTTTGCGCTTCATTAGAGTTTATAATCACCACTACAATACCTCTTTCTTTTGCCATCTCTATCACCATACGTGTTCTCTCCTGTGCTTTTATCACGTAAGGACAAGTGTTGCAAGAAAATATCAATAATAATCCGTTTTTAGGTTTTAAGGATTGTGCAGGAACTTTTGTGCCATCGAAACTCGTGAGATTAAATTCCTGTTGGGGAAACTTAGCACCAATTGTTATCTTTTCTCTTACAGGTTCTTCTTTCTCCTTAGTAGCTTTTTTTTGGGCAACAACCAGATGTACACCTGCTAATAAAAATAATGCTGTCGTTATAAGCTTTTTCATTTTTTAAAAAATTTTATTGAAGATAATCATTCGCTGGGAATTCCAAGCTTAGATTTTCATCTCCCTCCTCATAAGGCAACCAGGTAACAATAAACTGAAACATCTCATCCGTAGCTTTCATGCTTCCATTTTTATCTGTAATTAATCTGGGAGGAGAAAAGGGGTTATTATGGTTTTGACTGGTATTATCATACACTCCTTCCGCCACAATAGTGCTTCCAGCAGGAATTTTCACCGGTTTGGGGAAAGTATAAAAATACTGCCAGTTAAAGTCCCAACGAGGTATGGAAATGAGTCGGATGGTATCCCCGTTGGGTTTTAGGGCATATGCCTTAAAACTTTTCCCAATTAAGTGCATATGTGGATTCACCGTGAGTATCGAAATATCTCTGGGAATGGTGTATTTACTGTACACATGTTTTATTTCTCCAGGAGGTATAACTAAATCGGGTAATACCGGAGCAATCCCAAATGTCCCTAACTGAAATTCCATGACGGGTCTGCGTGGGGGAATTTTGGAAAAAAACAAGTTGATTTTAGAGCTGTCATATAAAGGCTCATTCACAGGTCCATAATGAAGGTCATTTAACAAGAAAGCTCCTTTTCTAGGAAGAATATAACCTCCAATTCCTTCTGGATAGCGTTGTGCCGTAACACCGGGAAGATAATTTACCACCGATTTCTGAAGTTCTGGATAACTGCCATCATCGTTAGGCAAACCCAACTTTTCATAAGCCAGCAAAATAGTGCTATCTGTTTTCATATCTGTGGAAAGTTCTCCTTCAAATACATTTGTTTTCTTATCCCATTCATAGCGGATCAGATCTCCATTCACATGATGCACAGCTTTATAATTTCCCGGTACAAACTCAATGGTACTTACAAAAACAGATTCTGGTAATTCGAATGGTACTTTCACCAACAAAAAAGCATCACTAGAATTGGCTTCCCGATAATGAGGCACCACAGGCAGCACCAAGTCTGGCTTTCCCAACATAGACCCTTCCGGATAATCTGGCATGGCAGGCATTTTATCTTTAGGTCCTTCCAGCATACCATCTGAAATCCATTCTTCAATTAAAGCAATTTCAGATTCTTTTAAGACCCTTTGTCCTATAAATTCTGTATAATGCGGATCAGCAGGCCAAGGTGGCATCAGCCTTTCTTTCACCGCAAAAGCTATGGCAGTGGCATATTTCTTAGCCTGCGAATAATTTTCAAGAGGAAAATGTGCCGGCCCTCCGGTACGATGACAATACGTACAATGCTTATATAACACGGGAGCTACATGCTCTGTATAAGTTACTTTATGAGGTAAGCCAGAACCCCAGTGACAGGAAAAAAACAAAAAAGAAATAGAGCAAATAACAAGGAGAGCTTTGCATTGTTTCATTGGGTTAATCAATTTTTTTCTTCCCATGCGCAGAACCTAATTTTTTCCCCAACAAAATACTAACATTCAACTCATAACCCAGCAAAATCACAAAAGTATTCAGCCAAATCCATACCATAAAGGCGATGATTGAGCCAATGGGGCCATAAACTTTATTGTAATTAATAAAATTTCCAATCATAAAGAAAAAACCTACCGAAGTAAGCACACACAACAAGGTGGCAAAAACAGAGCCAGGAGATACAAAGGGAAATCGCTGAGCCAGCGAAGGTCCGTAGGTATAAATCAACGAAATACTACAGAAAATAATGGTAATAACAATCAGAAAGCTAAGTAGTTTCACAGCAATCAGGCTCTGGAAAATCTGTTGTATCAATCCATTGATAGCACTTGTTTGAATGATGAGTACAGCTAGCGACAAAATGGCCACTCCTATCAGCATCAAGGTTAGTTTAAAAGCAACCCAGCGTCTTTTTAAATTATTTCGTTCTACGTGGATATCACTGCTGCGATCAAAACTTCTCATCAATCCCATCATGCCATTTGAAGAAAAATAAAGCGTCATTAATACCCCAAACGACAATATACCTGTTCGTTCCTTATTCAAAAATTCATTTACGATAGTTGTCAGCGACTCTCTAAGCGTATTATCGGGTGTTACGAGATAAATTGTATCGTAGATGGTTTGTTCTACATTTTGTAATGGCAAATAGGGAACTAAAGAAAACAGGAATAGCAAGGTTGGTGGCAAAGCCATCAAAAAATTATAGGTTACCGCTGCACTACGATCACCCAAATTGGTATCCCCAATATTTTTGAAAAAAAATCTGGCCACCTCATAGATTGAAAGTCCGTGAAATCCGGGCAATACAATCTTGTTTCCCCAGATGACTAATTTGTTGTACAGAGGGAGTTTAGAAATTATTCGCTTCAGAAAATTCATTGCTGCAAGATATTTAAAGTCATAGGATTGATAAACAAAACATGCCACCAATAACTTTCCAAAATATATTGTTTCAGAATAAAAAAAATTTTCTACCTTTGCCGCCTCAATTTGCGGGTGTGGTGAAATTGGTAGACACGCCAGACTTAGGATCTGGTGCTGCGAGGCATGGGGGTTCGAGTCCCTCCACCCGCACTTAACTTCCCCGGTATTTTCCCCGGGAAATTTTAACTGCAAAATATATCAGCAAAACATGGCTACGGTAACCCGTGAAAACATTGGCACCCTCCACGATAAAATCACTGTAACGGTTAATAAAGAAGATTATTGGAGTTCTTTTGAACAATCACTTAAGAAATACGCTAAATCTGCTAATATTCCCGGTTTCAGAAAAGGTATGGTTCCTTCCAGCATGATTCGTAAAATGTATGGTCCATCCCTTTTCAATGATCAGGTTATTCAAACTGCTTCTAAAGAACTGGAAGAATATCTGAAAAAAGAAAATCTTCCCATTTTCGCTCAGCCTGTTCCCTACAAAGATGCAGAACCGCTGCATATGGATATGAATACGCCGGGTGAATATACTTTACAGTTTGAAATAGGTCTGAAACCAGAATTCGAAATTCTACCGCTTAAAAACGGCACTCAGCTTACTAAATATAAAATTACCTTATCTGAAAAAACGCTTGATGATGAGATCGCTCGTCTTCAAAAAAGATTTGGTACACAAGATGAAAAAGAAACTATCAGCCACGATGATGATATGGTGCAAGGCTTCTATGAAGTCTGTGATGCCTCAGGACACGTTGCTGAAGGTGCTGAAAAGAAGGAAGATACCGAGCTTTATAGCAAATTTCCTGCAAAACTGAAAGATATGCTTTCAGGTAAAAAGAAAGGCGATACTGTGGTATTGAAACCTTCTGACATTGCAGAAGGAGAAGAATTAGAAAGCTTCTTAAAAACATCTCTTAAACAAGCAGATGCTGCGGATCAATATTTCCGTTTCACTATCGAAAAAATAAGCTCTGTTACACCCGCTGAATTGAATGAAGAATTATTCAATAAAGTATTCCCTCAGGATGAAATCAAAGATGCAGATGCCTTCCGCGAGAAATTAAGACAAGAGCTGGATAAGGAATTTATCAGACTGTCATCCAACCGTCTTCAAAATGAAATTTATGAACTGCTGGTACATCAAACACCTATCGAACTTCCTGATGCATTTTTACAGCGATGGATGCAGTTCTACGCTCAAGAAAAAGCCTTGACAGACGAAGAAGCAACAGAAAAATACCCAGGCTTTGCTCATCAGCTTCGCTGGACTTTAATTTCTGATAAAATCAGTAAAGAAAACAACCTAAACGTTTCCTACGAAGAAGTTATCGACGATATTAAAAAACGAGTACTTTCTTACTTTGGCATGTCTGCTGATGAGTCTGATATGCCCTGGGTAGAAGACTACATCAATAAAGTGTCTAAAGATTCTAAAGTAATGGATGAAACCTACCAGCAATTACATTTTCAAAAATTGTTTGCCTGGTTAGAAACTCAATTCCCAACTGTAGAACAAGAAATAGAAGAAGAAGCATTCTTTAAATTAGCAGATCCTCACGCTATGCATCATACACATGCACATTAATCTGTGACGATATCCTAATTCACATATTATTTTACTTATTACCCTCAGCCCTGAACAATACTATAATTGTTCAGGGCTGAATGTTTTTATACAGATATGGCTATTTCCTTAATAGGGATAAATATTTTCTTCTGTTTTCATATATCATCCAAATTATAAATAACCAGATTAGCAGTATCATCCCTAATGATCCTAGATCTACAAAAATATGGGAAAGCAATGCCCCTATCAATACAGGAAAGAGAATGAGTATCCCTAATGCTCTGGTGCGAGGGATGATAAATAAAACACTACCAAATATTTCAGCCACTGCAATTAAAGGCATTAACCAAACTATTTCATTCAATGCATTCATATCTTTTATTACCTCCGGATCTAAATCGTCAGGTATAGGCATGTAATGAAATAATTTATTTAATCCCCCATTCAGGATTAGCAGTCCTAATAAACCAGCTAAGATGTTTACCATTTTCCTTTTCATAAGATGATATGATTTTTTGTGTTATTTGAATATCAAAACGAAACCATTTAGTAGCAAATTTATGTGCAACTATTTGATTTCGCAAATTGCTGTTCAAATATTTTTTTGTGGAAAGATGAACATGGAAAATGCATTTCTATATTTTCCAAACATGCAATAAAAAAACTGGTCATAAATCCAAAAAATCTATGACCAGTAAAACCCTATACAAACAGGATTAACTTCTTAGTATTTTCTCCATTTTTCTGCCTTTGGCAAGCTCATCTACTAATTTATCTAGATATCTTACTTTTTGTGTGAGTTGATTTTCAATGTCTTCAATTCTATACCCGCATATCACACCCTTAATCAGATGCGCATTAGGATTTAGAGTAGCTTTTTCAAAAAATGTAGCAAAATTGACTTTATCATCTATCAGTTTTTGTAGGGTGGTTTGATCAAATCCGGTAAGCCATTCAATTACTTGATGGAGTTCTTCTACAGTTCTGCCCTTACTTTCTACTTTAGTCACATAATGAGGGTAAACCGAAGCAAAGCTCATTTTAGCTATTCGTTCGTTATGTTTATCTGGTGTATGCATATTTCAAATTTTTTTCAAAAAATTATGCTTTAAGCGGATCTTCTAGTCTTGGTTTCTTTTTTAAAATTAAGGCACTAATCAATGCTACTATGATACCAATAGGAAGTACTTCAGCATATGTAATCAGGATAACGAAAAACGGGTTTTTATACATTTCTTTTAAATTGGCCATTTCCTGAGTCTTAGCAGCTAGGTTATCGGCAGTGCAATTTTTTAAAACATAATCTGCGTACACATCTATAAAATCTGGAATAAACAAATAATAGCAAAACAGCCAACACACTACATACATGGTGGAGGCTAGCAATGCAATCAAGGAACCTGTTTTAAAGGCTTTCCCGAATGTAATATAACCTCCCATATAACGGTTTCTATAATTTCTGATTCCAAAGAAAATAAGGGAAAAAACCAGTACCATTACCGCATACCCAAGTACATCATTACCCTTAATTTCAGAGTTGTAGTACATCCAATAAACCATAAATCCTATATTGGCACAAAACACAGTACCAATGATGAGTCCATAAATAAGAATTATTCTTTTCATTTTAAATATTTTTTAAGTGTTGACACAAAACTAGCTACTGCAAAGAAAACTCTATTCATACTTAAGTATGAAAATGCAAATTCAACTCAGAATAACACTAAAGTATAACCTTATTATGGTATGATTTTAAGTCGTTTAGCTTTATCCATGGCTTGTGTCCGACTTTTCACATCCATTTTCAAATAAAGGTTGGAAACATGGGTTTTGATAGTATGTATCGAAAGATATAGTTCCTCCCCTATCTCGGCATTGCTTTTGCCTTTGGCCAAAAGTTGTAATACCTCGTATTCTCTGGCAGATAAATTCAGTTTTTTGAGCTCGCACTCGTTAGGAATATAAGAATTAGGCTCGGGAACTTTAATTTCTTTTTCAACCACTACCGTCTTTATTTTCGGTCGGGAAATCTGATTGGCTACCCAAATTCCTAAAAACGTAAAGAAAACGGCAATAAGCCCTACATAGATATCAATGTCATTATCTACAATTAAAAATTTCCATTGCAACCATTTTAATACAAACACAAAAAATGCTAAAATAAACCCATATAAAATAATATGCTTATATTCTTTGAATATTGTCATCTGTCCGAAAAATTATTACTTACAGCTAAAATCCATTAGCTATATCCAAATGCAAAAATATTATTGTATTGTAAAGATAAATAACCTGAAAGAATACAGTAATCTTTAGTCGGGGTTGCAAGAGCAGTGAGTACAGCACAAAAAAAGCTGCCAAGGCATTCCATTACCTGACAGCATGTTTAAAGTATAAACTTTCAATTGAAAAATAATGTTATCCTTGCTGACGCATATCACAATTGATCATCCAGTTTATGCCAAATTTGTCGGTGAGCATACCAAAATAGGCACCCCAGAAAGCTATTTGCAGCGGCATAGTAACATGTCCGCCTTCTGAAAGTTTAGGGAAAATCTTGTCAGCTTCTTCCTGTGAATCTACAGAAATAGAAATAGAAAAGTTGTTTCCCTGTTTAAAATGAGGAGCCCATTCTCCACCAGTATCACTGCCTAAAAGTACGGTGTCTCCAATAGGCAAGCTTATGTGCATTATTTTATTGCCATATTCAGCTGGAACTCCAATATCTCCATCTGACGGCATATCTGAAAATCTTGCTACTCGCGTAAATTCTCCACCAAAAACAGATTTATAGAAATCGAAAGCTTCTTCGCAATTACCAAGGAAATTCAAATAAATGTTTAGTGTTGTCATGATGATAGTTTTATATATTATTTCTTGATTTGACTTTCATAGATATCGATCCATTGTTTCACCGTAATTTTCTTCATCAATTCACCAATTAGCGCATAAGGGATGTCGTTGAGTTTTTTAAAGCGAATACAGCTTTTCCCCATATCGAGTTTTTGTTTGGAATGTTTGGGATATTCTGCTACAAACCAGGATAATAATTCTGGATCTGCATAAATACCCATGTGATAGAAATTGATAGAATTTTTTTGCGAAGCAATTCCAGCAAAAGGAAGTGGTTCTTTAGGATTGCAATGATATCCTGAAGGATAAATGGAACGTGGCACTACATAGCCAAGTCCGCCATAACTGATGGCTGCCTCAAAACCTTTGGGAAGATTTTTCAGGATAGTTTCATGTAGTGTATGAAATGCTTCTGCTCTTTCTGGAGGTATATTGGCCAAAATTTCTTCTACTGTATTGCCTACTGCTTTCATAGGTATGGAGAAAATTATCGGTGTTGATCAATTAATATTTGGTTTCCATCAGGATCTGTAAGGGTAATATATGCCGGACCACTGGTTTGTGGATCTGCCTCTGTAGTTAATGCTACCCCTTCGTTTTTGAGATGTTGCTGAATAGCTCTTACATCATCAAAGGGTTCCACTGGTTGAGCATTTTCATCCCAGCCCGGATTGAAGGTAATTATGTTTTGAGGAAACATTCCCTGAAATAACCCAATAATGGCGTTTCCATTCTTGAGGATTAACCATTTTTGCTGGATATCACCGCCAAAGGTGGTAAATCCAAGTTTTTCATAGAATTCTTTGGATTGCTGGATGTCTTTTACTGCAAGACTAATGGAAAATGCGCCTAATTTCATGGGAATAATTTGGATGGATGATGGAATAAGGGAAAATTCATAAGGTTTCTTTCCTTTTCACAGTAATAAGGATACAGCTTATTGCTTAAAATGTTTTTTATACAATTCCAGACTATCTTGTAATATTTGTGTAGCCATCTTTCTGTCAAAAAACTCTTCTACCACAACTCTTTTGTTTTCCAGTTTTTTATAATCTTCAAAAAAGCTGCGAAGCTCACTCATGAAATGGGGCGGTAATTCAGTAATATCATTGATATGGTTGATACTCGGATCACCCGCGCTCACAGCAATGATTTTATCATCAGCTTCATTGTTGTCCAGCATGCGCATCACACCAATTACTTTGGCTGGCACAATACACAGGGGCACAACTTCTATCTGGGTAAGGATTAAAATGTCTAATGGATCTTTGTCCTCACAATAGGTTTGTGGTATAAAACCATAATTTGCCGGGTAGTACACAGAAGAATACAAAACCCGGTCGAGCACAAGCAAACCACTTTCTTTGTCTAGTTCATACTTAGCTCTGGTACCTTTCGGAATTTCGATAATGCCATTTACAATATCCGGAATATGCTCACCCGGAGACACGTGATGCCAGGAGTTAAAATTGTTGATCATCTTATTTTCTATTTGGAATGTAATGTGCAGGTTTGAAAATCGAGCGCAAATTAATCAAATGCAGGCAGAGTAACCGAGGAAGAAACTGCTCGGCACATATTTTTAGGCTTCTATTATGAAAGCGAGCTACTAAGACGGCGTAAATTTATGTATAAAGCATGCAGCCTAAACATTTTCAGCTTACATTACCGAATAACTATAAAATTCACCTACATTAAAAAGGCAGCATTGCACCCCAAAGAAATAATAAACTTGCTTATTCTTTATCACTGGCTCATTCAGGCTTAGCTTGAAAAGATAGCTTTTTAAATGCATTATATACAGCCTGATAAAGCACAGTAGCATGTGTTTCTTCAGGCAAATAATCAAATACAAACTGAATGGATGAATGTCTTTTCAAAATTGCTGCAAGCTGCATGGCATCCTCATACATTCTTACTTCTTCTTCCCGATTAGGAATACCTAAATATACTTGAACAGGTTGGTTTAAATTTTGCTTGAGCAAATTATCAGCATTTTTTAATAAAGAACGATTGGCCCACCACAGGCTCGGACTGATGATCACATAATGATCAAACAGATAAGGTCTCTGACACAGAATTTCTGTAAGTAAAAATCCGGCTAAGGATTCACCGATAACAGTGGCAGATTCATTTGTCCGGAAAGTATGGTGAATAAAAGGCTGAAGTTCTTTTTCTATAAAATCTAGATAGGGCAACAGACCTCCATATTGGGGGAAGGCGTCTTTTGAAAAGCCTTCATCTTCCACAAATTGAAGGTTATCCACAGCAGAGGTAAAATCTCTCCTTCGTTGATTTCCCCCTATACCCACTACAATAGATGGAGGAATTCGTTCTACCCAGGGCAGTGAGTTAAAGTGTATAAGACCTACTAAATGTAAAAAATCTTCATCCCAACCTCCATCTGGAATATAAATTACAGGATAGCTAGTGGTATCATTTTCCTGATAATCTCTAGGTAAATAAATATTGAGCTGCCTTTCTTCTTTCAATATTTTTGAAGGAAAAGCTATACTAGTTCCTACTGTTAGAGGTTGTTGTGCCTTGCTGCTCGCAATAATTAACATACTTAGCAGGAGACTGAAAACAGATTTTATATACATAGCCATTATCTTTTCCAGAAAATATAATCGGTAGCCAGAGGTTCTAATCCGTTTTTCCGGAAATCTGTAGCAATTTGTCCTCTATGGTAGGTACCATGATTGATGACATGAAACAAGATATCTCGGATGGTATTTTCATACTCTTGGCCTTGTGTATTCTTATATACTACTGTCTGGTTAATATCCATTTCCTGAATAATCTTCAGCGAAATTTCATAGTTGTGCATATTGGTTGTACTCATGGTAATGAGTGTTTGAGGATCCCAAACTCCAAATTGTGGTGTTTCAGACTGGATCCTGCAATTCCAAATATGATGTGCATTGAGAATATGGCTGAATAGTTGAATAGACTTTTCCGGAATGATATCGAATGCATCCGAAATAAAAGCCAGTATTTTCATATTCATGTGATGGTTGTAATCAAAAAGGTCTTGAAAAAACGATTTCATAGCCTGGAAATTCTTAGTTCAGGAATAAGATTCTTATAAAGAGTGATTTATTTTCTGAAAATGATGTGATTCAATTATAAATCCTTTATTTAGATATAATCTATGAGCTGCATGGCGATGATGTCCTGAATCTAAAGACACTGTATCACATTGATTTTGATTAGCAATGTCAAATACCTTATCTAAAAGCAAACTTGCATACCCTTTTCCACGAAAGGATGGAAGCGTACAGAGATCGTCGATATAGAGTGTTTTACCACTATATAGCATATGTTGTATTCGATAGCCAATAAATGCTACAGCCTTCTCCTCTACAGTCAAGTAAAGAATTTGATAATTTTCCTGTTGTTGGATCTGATATTGTTCCCAGATGTTTTTGCCTAGTTGATGAGGGCGTAATTCACCAATTACTTCAGTACACGCCTGAATATCTTTTTCAGATGTGGCTATATGTATTTGTGGATTTATCATGGCAGGGTATTAAATATCAATATTGCATATTAAGTATTTTTTAGGACTTATCTCCCACTGTTTCCAATTAGCTGATAATATGGAATAGCACAGGCTTCCATCCATTATTGTAATGTATTAAGTATCTGCTTGATAGCATTGTAATGATGAATATCGTGCTCGGCTACGAAATACATTAAATCCAGGATCCTCATAGGTTGCTGAAGTCTTGGGTGATATAGTCGGTTTTGAAAGTCTTCGTCCGAAAAACTTTGTAATAGATCAATGGTACTATTTCGTTCCGTATCAAAATCCTGCAGGATATTATGGATATCGATGAGATGAAAATGGGCTTCATCGGTGGCTTTGTTTTGTAAATCTACCGGCGACATAGCAGGAGCTTGCTGCTGTATTTCTTTAAACCTTTTTTGCCATAGAGGTTCTAGAATCCATAAATGTCCAATATGCTCTTTGACAGACCATTTACCCATCCATTTTTCGTTCAACAGACTATTTTCTACTCCCTTTGTGACATTTTTAAACAAACTTGGGGATTGTATTAAGCGTTCTAATATCTCAGGGTAGGATAATGTAAGTTGGCGAAAGTCAAATTTTCTATCAAACCATTTTATTGTGTGCATAGCTCAGACTTTTTTTGAGTAGTTTATAAATGGCCGTACCAATCTCGGTCATAGGCTTTGTGTAATAGACGGAGTATATAATTCAGAATTTTTCGTCCCATGTTTTTGATAGTATGTATAAGTTTCAAAAAAGACCAATCGGTCTATTTTTGGATAAAAAAATATTAACACTTAAGTCGTAATTCGTTAATCATATTTTCCAAGTGGTTCATTGCAATTTGTAGTACATCATTACACTGGGTAACTTTAGCCTGCATAAAGGCTCCTTCGATGATACAGATCATCAATACTGCGAATTCAGCAGGATTGGTATCTTCTTTAATTTCCTTACGTACTATGCCTCTTTTAATTTGATTTTCCAGAGAGTTGCGCCAAAATTGCAAAGCTTTGGTTACCTCTTCCTGCAGCTTAGGGTGTGTGTCATCAACCTCTGTAGCTGTATTTAATATAGGACAACCAGCTCTCAAATATGGATATCGATAGTAATGTCGATATGTTTTGGGATAAACTAGGAGTCGGTCGATAGCATGCTCAATAGCGAGAATTCTCGTTTTGAAATGTTCATTTACCTTTTGGTGATTATATAAGAAGGCCGCAATTGCTACCTCATCTTTATTAGTAAAATTCCCATAAATACAACCTTTAGATAAGCCAGTTACGCTCATCACATCATTCATAGAAGTACCTGCATAACCTTTTGTATTAAATACAGGAGCAATTTTTTCGATAATAAACTGTTTCGTAAGTGCTGACTTGGAGGCCATTCTCTTTTTTTTTCTATTCAAAGGTAATAAAAAAAATAAACCAATCGGTCTATTTTTTTAAAATTCAAAAATACAATTACACATGACATCCGTATAAATTTGAACTAAAAATAGGTAGGATTACCTATCTATATGAATAACTATCCTTATTGAGTGAGGAGAGCAGGCTGAATAGATTTGCATAAAAAGCAAATACTATGAAACAGCTATTTTACTTTACTGGAATAATGCTGTTGTTATTGACTCCCAAAAGTCACATAGCACAGCAGATAGATACTACTTGGTTAAGGCAGTATGATAGAATTCATACTAATGCCTTAACCAATATTAGTAAGATTCATGCGGAAAAATACATCGTGCAGCATGGGTCTCATTATTATTTTATAAACAGTTATGGAGACTCTCTTTCTTCAGGAAGTATAGATCCTCCTCATATGGTTAATGCAATCTGGGCTCAGGATACCCTAATATTTATGGGTAGCATAGTAAACAATAGTCCTACCCTTTCTCGATTAGACACCAATGCCAATATCATTTGGAGTGTAGAGCTGGTAAATGCCGGTTTTGCTCAGGGGGTATATGGTTTTATGGTGAGCGGGCAATATATTTTTGCTAGTGGAAGTTATGAATCAAGTAAACCCTTTGTTGCCAAGCTCGATTTTGACGGGAATATCATCTGGTTTAAAGAATATCCACAAACTACATTTGCCTGTCTCACCAACCTAATTAGCTTAAGTGATGGAAATTTTCTAGCAACAGGATATTTAGATGATTATCCTTTAGCTATCAAGATGGATGTTGACGGAGATCCCATTTGGAGCTATGATGAGCCCATATTTATCAGCTTTTACAAAGCGCCTGCTGTAGAAAAAAGCAATCAGGAAATTATCATTGCCTGCAGAAATAAGATTATTGTATTAGATGCCAATGGCACAAGGGTAGATAGTGTGCATGTACCTCACGATTTTTTTCAAATACTGAAAGCAAATGACACCTTATACTTTGTGGGATCACATAAAGAAACCACAAATGCAAACGAAAAGTACCCATATGTAGAAGTAAGAAATGAAGGTTTAGATAGTCTGAATGGCTTTATTTATAATAGTGAAAGAGTGCATGCATTGGCCGACAATCGATTTACAGATGCTGTGTTTACAGGGAATGGTGGATTTATAACTGCAGGAGCATTTAGAGATACGGTAGATGTTACCGCTAATACATATAATATTTTATGTGCGAAATTTAATGAGCCAATCATCAATCTTATTTCGGATATTCACTCATCTACATTTTCCATACACGCATACCCCAATCCTGCTGAAAACTGGATGCAAATTACAATACCTCATGTAGGTGGAATTGGGAAAATTGATCGGATAGAGATAATAGATATGCTGGGAAGACAGATGGGTGTAGAAAAAATTTCGTCCGACAAACTACAGATAAATCATCTCCATCCGGGCATATATTCCTTGGTGATATACATACAGGGCGAAAGACAGGTGATTAGGTTCTCTAAATTATAACTTCTACCCCCTATAGATAAGTGTTACTGCATTTGCCATAATGGTGTTTATATGCCGGCAGGTGCAGGCACTTTATCCACAAATTCAAGAAAATACATATTGAGCTTGTATATGTAATACTTTATTAAATCTGACAAAGTGATTCTTACACTAAATCTCATAATATTTCTCCTATCTTATCCACTTTGTTTGTTCTTCTAACTTAGGCTTTGTATCTTGCAATCCGAAAAAACAACTAATATTCTCAGGTATGAAAGGTCTATTGCTTAATGCTTTTTATGATTCTGTACAATATGATATAGGTTGGGTACTCACCTATGTTTTTATATTTTTAATGGTCATTGAATTGGGATATGTAATGGTAAAATATTTGGGTACCAGAACTGACGACTAATTCTACAAGTGCCTATCTCTTCCTCTCATATCGAATCTATCCGAAAAGACTATAGAAAAGCCAAGCTGGACGAAGATACAGCCGGCAATGATCCTATTGCCTTCTTCTTACGCTGGTTTAGTGAAGCCGAAAAAGCTGGCTCTGCGGAAGTAAATGCTATGACATTGGCAACGGTTGATCAAAACGGTTATCCCAGAGCTCGTATTGTACTGCTTAAAGGCATAGATGAAAAAGGTTTTGTTTTTTATACAAACTATGCAAGCTCTAAAGGAAAGGAAATAGAAAACCAACCCCATGTAGCACTGGTATTTTTTTGGGAAGAATTAGAACGACAAGTTCGTATTGAAGGAATAGCCGAAAAAGTAGATCCTGCCCAAAGTGATGCCTACTTTAAATCCAGACCCTTGGGAAGCAGACTGGGTGCATGGTCGTCGCCCCAAAGCCAAATTATCACCGGAAGAAATCTGCTCGAAACTAATTACAACCGCTACGAAAAGGAATTTGCTGGTAAAGAAATTCCTCGTCCGGATTATTGGGGCGGATATTGCGTAGTTCCGCACCGTATTGAGTTTTGGCAAGGACGAAGCGACAGAATCCACGATCGTATTTTTTTTGAATTAGAAGATGGTAATTGGAAAAAATTCCGATTAGCACCCTAACCAGTTTATCCTACTTACTATATCCGTATTTTCACCTATCAAAATAGTGAATAATACCCATTTCTATGGCTAGCTCACCAGAGTAGTTTTGTTTTAAATCATAAAACATACTACCATGGTGAAAAAAATAGCAATGCTCGGCCTCTGTACGTCCCTAGTCTTATCCAGTCAAGGACAACAGATTCTCACCGCCAATGCACCCATGACGAAAGATGCTGCGAAAGGCATGTATACAGGTTCTTATGTATTGGATAACGATCATATCCTAATTTGTTATGAGACCTCCAACGGTACTGCTTATGGCTATGAATTCAGTGACAATGCACAATTTGTAAAGGAATATCAAGGAGAAGAGTTCAATGCTCTAATTGCCCGGATCAAATCCACAGAAAGTGTGCAAGTGCACAATGCGAAAGAAGTAAATAGTTTAGATGTAATGTACACGAGCCGAAATTTTGGAGGAGGGCTTGTGCTAAGAACAGCCACGCTATATCTAAACAGTGATAAAAAGTTTATTCATGGTTTTGAACTTCAAGAAAAAGATAAAAAGAAGCTTAAAGCGCAGGATACTTGGAAAACTATAGAAGTAGGAAGCCATGCCATCATCCCTGATAATCTGCGGCAGGTTAAGTTTCAAGCAAAAAACGGTCGCCACATGCTTTTTAACTTCGATAAATCAGAAAGCCTAGTTATTGCTCCCATGCAGGGCGCAATTCAAACAGCGGGTATCATTGTGGAAAAGGTAAATATCCGACAGCCTTCACCCTATAATATGAACCGACTAGCTATTTATACGATCTCTGGTAACGACCAGAAAGAAAGCAGCGAAATCCATATTATGCCCTATGCCATGCAGTCGGTGGGTGTGGGTCGATCTGCCAAAGGAAACTTTCTAGCTATGACCATGCCTGTACAAGGGTTTTCAACGGTAAAAGCACAAAACAAACTATTCGCACCTTCAGAAGATAGAAATAACCTATACATTTTTGAAATAGATAAAGATAATAAGGTCATTCATGAAACAGTCTTCAAATCACCCATGATGGAAGTAAACTACCAGGCACTTCCAGCTGGAAATAAAACTTTACTTATTGGTACAGGTTCAGAAGGAAGAAACTGGAGAGCAGCTTATGCAGGACAAAAAATGACAGGACTTGCTTTAGCATTCTTAGATGACCAGGGAAAAATAACTTCATCCCATTCCTATTCTGGTAAAGATTTCATGAACAAAACAGAAGAAGCAGGAACAGGAAAAAATAAATTGTCAATGAAATTTACTGGAGGACCAGATTTTTACAGGGCTGAAGTGCTAGAAAATGGAAACTATTTCATCTTAGGTTCTTCACATGGTTATCACCATGGCATATTAATGTCGGCCAAGGGAGAGCTGATTAAGTACTATATTTTCCCGCATGCTGATTTAGAGAAACATATTCCTTTCACCAACCAGCTGGAGATCAGAGGTAATCAGATTTATTTTGTAAAAACAGATCAACCCAATAGCCTTAGCAATCAAGTCCAAAGCAAAACATCCAGCAGTTCATCCACATCGTATATGGCAGGTGGTTATGCCTTAAAAACTACAACCACTACAACTACAACCAAGCAACGCTTTGAAATCTACCATATATCTCAGGTGTTTTCGATAGACGGGACTAATGGTAATTGTTCGCAATTATGGCTGCAAGATCATTACAAAAACTTTCATACCCTGGGTAATTTTCCGGCAATCTTTACAGAGAAAGGTATTTATTTTTCTGGCCGTGTAAAGGCTGATAAAGGAAAAGAAATCGGCCTAGTAAAAATGAACTACTCCACTCCTTAAATAGTTCCTAACGCAGTATGGTAGTAGTTGTATTCACTGATTAGGGACACTTTCTTCATTTTAAGCACCCGGAATGTAGTAATTGTACTACAGATTCCGGGTTTTTTTTATGCTAATATGCTTGCTTATTCTTCATGAAAAAGCATACTGTTTATTTCTGGGAAAAAGCACCTATGAGTAGGCTCATACTACCCTTTTCTCTGGGAATTATGGTATATGATTCCTTCGGACACATACCTATCAGCCACCTCCATTTCTTTTTACCGATCACTATGTTCCTCGGCTTGATAGGGCTTGGGGCATTTTATAAATTCCCTACTACCTCGTTACTGGCAATGCTCATGGGGAATATTAACTTGCACCTATGGCTGTTCTTGGCGGCCTATTATTTGGCCTGTCTAGCTGATCCGAGCAATCATCCTGCCTGGGCAGGAAAACATCTCTCACGCACATCCGATTTTATAGTTCGTATAGATAAAATACCGGAAAAAAGTTTACGAAGCTGGAAAGTATTAGTAGAAATGAAGTATGCAGTATATCCCCAGCAATGCATACCAGTAAAAGGGAAAGCCATTTTATATGTACCACATCAGCAACTACCCCAATTCCCCTATGAGCAAGGAAATGAGTTAATCGTCAAAGGAAACTGGAGGGCTCCGTCAAAGGCCAGCAATCCGTATTGCTTTAACTATGCACGTTATGCCCAATATAATGGTATTGCAGCTACTCTGTACACCCCACTAGATTCAATCTTTCTCCTTGCGAATCAAAATGCAGCTAGGCTATCCATTTGGGCTAAACTTCAGTGGATGGGCATTCAGAGCTTATCTCAAAAAGTTAGCGACCCCGCAACACTGGGTCTGTTACTGGCTATGCTTTTAGGTGATGAACACAGCTTTGATCATGCTCAAAGAGAATTATATGCCCATACGGGTATAATTCATGTGGTTGCTATTTCTGGAGGACATGTAGCCTTCTTATTTACCATTCTCTCTTCACTACTATGGTGGCTCAAAAATCCCAGAACACGCTGGATAATGTATTTCTTAGCTATACCGCTTACTTGGATCTATGTACTCCTTGCCGGGACTCCTCCTTCGGCAGTTAGAGCAGCAGTTATGTTTTCTTTATTGGCTATAGGGTATATTTTTGAGCAACAAACCCAACCCATCAATTTACTTTTTAGTGCAGCCATGTGGATGCTGTGTGTCGATCCATTTTGGCTGTTTTCCATCGGCTTTTTGTTATCATTTACAGCAGTTTTATCTATTCTGATATTTTATCGTCCTATTCTCCACCTCTGGGAACCACGATCATTTATCCTAAGATATCTTTGGTCAGCTACTGCGGTTAGTCTTGCAGCAGAAATCCTTATTGCGCCCTTAGTGATCTATTACTTTCATCATTTCCCGCTGCTTTTCCTTCCGGCTAATATTCTGGCAGGAGTACTTATGAGTGCTATAATGGTTTCTGGAATGCTGCTAATCATTATTTCTGGAAAAATGGCAACCATACTTGTCTTCATAACAAGTAATGTAGTGAAATATTTTAATAATGCACTAGAGGGAATAGACAATCTAAATCCCCAATCCTTCAGTAAGCTTTATTTATCTGGTTCTGAATTGATTTGTATATATATAGTAATCACGGGTCTCATCCTCATATGGTTAAGTCAAAACCGAAAGGGTATCTATATCTTGCTTGCTGGCCTCATCGGAATAATTACTATACAAAGTTATCGGTTATGGCAACAAAAACACCAAGAGCTTTGGGTAGTATATCAGGGAGGAGAAAACATTCACATAGAACACATTCGTGGCCAACAAGCTGTTGTTTGTTATAGCACATCAAAAGAGCCACACATACCTCAATCGTACAATACGCCTCTTCATCTGCATCGTGGAATCAGGGAGATAAAAGCATTTGAGTTTTCCCACAGCGGTTTCTACCAAGTAGGCAAAACCAAAATCTTGCTTATTACAGAAAAATGCATCCCCCATCCAGACAAGGGAACCTTTCCGGTAGATATTCTGGTATTAGCTTACCCGCAGACATATCTCCCTTTATCTCAGTGGTTACAAACCTTTCCATGCACTACCCTAGTATTAGCAGGGAAACAGAACAAGCAACTAGTGTCAAAATGGAAAGAAGAAGCATTCCATATAGGAATTTACTTGCATAACATCCAAGAAAATGGAGCTTATCACTACGAAAAATAAATTCTGAAAGATAAGGTTGTATTTTAGTCTCCCACATGTTGCTAAATATATAAGCCTTTGCCTATTTTTGCTTCCAAACAGATTCGGGACAAACCAGCTATTACCCATAGAAACTTACATCCATGTGGATACTGTATGTGTATTTGTCCGCTGTAACTAAGAAAAATCAGTAAATTGACCCGCATGAAATTGTCCAAAGAAGCGCGCATAGGTTTGTTAACCGCATCTGCTATATTTATTTTCTTTATCGGGTTTTACTTTCTGAAAGGTGCCAATGTATTTTCAGGGGAGTACGACTACTATGTGTATTATGAAAATGTACAAGGACTACAGGCTTCTTCTCCTGTGCAAATCAAGGGGATGTCTGTGGGTCGCGTATCAGATATTCAGCTCAATGGCGGTGATAAAGTACAAGTTACCATTACAGTTAACAAGGACATTAAAATACCGCAAGGCAGTATTGCCCGACTCATATCTACCGATTTATTAGGGACCAAAGCCGTAGCACTTGAGCTGAGTAATCAAACTAATATTTTAGAGGATCAGTCAGAGCTTATTGGAGCTATTGAGGGAGGAGTTCTTGATGCAGTATCTGTAGAAATCACACCGCTGCTAAAAGATATTAGGCATGCCATTGGAACATTAGATACCTTACTCATAGGTATTAGTGGAGTACTAGATGTGGGAACTCGAGAAAATTTAAGAAATAGTATTGCCAGCTTGGAAGCCACTATGTATAATTTTTCCAGCCTTTCCAAAAAACTTAACCAGGAAAGCGATCAAATTGCTTCTGTAATTAGGAATACAAACGAGATTACACAAAATCTTGCGAACAACAACGACAGAGTAAGTAATATTTTGAAAAACTTGGAACACACCACTGGTCAACTGGCAGCTGCTCCCGTAGAACAAACGCTACGGAATATGGATGAAGCTATTGTGGTGCTTACCAATTTAATGGAAAAAATAAATAATAATGAAGGGTCAATGGGCATGCTGATACATGATAAAGCATTATATCAGAATATCACCAGTTCTCTTGAGACTCTGAATAATTTGATGGCTGATATACAGGCACATCCTTCTCGCTATATTAATGTTACTATCTTTGGCAGGAAGAAGAAAGATTAATTCCCTTGAATTCAATATGTAAACGCATTGTTGTCGCCAGTTTGTGGGTGCTGTGTATGATAGTATGCAGTAGCAGTCAGATATTGGCTCAAACTGCAAACGATACTTCGCGGAGTGTACCCATTGAAATACTTCCCGGGAAAGGTACATTACTCGAGTTTATCGCTACAGATTCAGGGGGCATCAATAAGCTCATAGGAAATGTAGCCCTGAAACAAGGAGATACACGTATGTTTTGCGATAGTGCCTACATACTTCGTGAGCATAATACCATGCAAGCTTGGGGAAATGTGCATATTATTCAGGATGATGGAGCCACGGAAGTAAAAAGTGATTATCTGCGTTATACGGGAAACATCAGAAAAGCCTACCTGCGAGGCAATGTCCATCTTAAAGATGGAAACAATCATCTGAGATGTCCGGAACTGGAATATAATCTGGCAAGCAAAATAGGAATTTATATCCAAGGAGGAACACTTCAAAATGATACTACAAGTGTGTCTAGTGATAAAGGAGTCTATTATGGAAAGCTTAAAGAGGCTCGGTTTACCGATAATGTAATGGTAACAGATCCTAGTTATGAAATCATATCTGATGATCTAGGTTATCATACAGAATCAAAAATAGTTAGCTTTTATGGGCCTTCTGTGGTGACAAGTGATAGTTCCCAACTTCGTACCAGTCTGGGCACCTGGGATGCTATCCAAGAACATGCAGTATTTTATTCGCGATCCTCTGTCTGGACTAACGAACAATATGTAGAGGCCGATACTATAGATTTTCTTAAAAAAACCGGATTTGGAGAAGCTTGGGGGAATGTAATTCTTTTAGATACCATCCAACAAATCACCCTTTATTCAGGTTATGCACAATACAACCAACGCACCAAGCAAATGCTTGCTACCCTAAAACCAGTATTAAAAAAGCTTACTGACAACGATAGTCTCTTTATACGTGCCGACACATTTTATGCAGCTCCTGTTACACAAGTTGCTACATCTGTCTTAGAACATGCTGATACAACTACTCTCTATGATTCAGAGGAATCTTCCATCCAACGTTATTTTATCGGATACCACCATGTAATTGTATTTTCAGACTCTCTGCAAGCTGTATGTGATAGTATCAGCTACTCTCAGGCAGATTCCATCATGCGAATGATGGGAGATCCCATTGCCTGGAGCAGAAAAAGCCAGATAACAGGCGATACAATTCTGATCTATATGGATAGCAGTAACCATGTGGAAAGGCTATATATTCCAAACAATGCATTTGTGGTATCTATGTCGGGTCCAGAACAAGCACAACTCTTTGATCAGGTGCAGGGAAAGACTTTAACAGCTTATTTTGACAGCAATGTTATACGAAAGATGGTTGTACGACCCAATGTAACCTGTATTTATTATGCACTCAATGATCAGGAAGAATATATCGGTGTACATCAGGCTAGTTGTGAACAACTCTCTTTGTTTTTTGAGGGTGAAGAGCTCGATCGAATAATTCTTGAGCCAGATGTAGATCATAAAATGATTCCTATGCTTAAAGCTGATCTTCCTTCAATGCGTTTAAGCAGATTTCGCTGGCATCCTGAAAAAAGGCCTAGATCAAGAGACGAACTATTCCAGTAAAACATGCAAAAACTCCCCAAAAATTAAACTTTCCTGTAACCAATAGTACTTACACTTAGGGTTACGATCATACCAACCAGCTTATGAGACATAAAAAATGCCGGTAACAATACCGGCATACAAGTAAATTGGAGGTCGCGAGCGGATTCGAACCGCTGTACAAGCTTTTGCAGAGCTCTGCCTAGCCACTCGGCCACGCGACCGTTTTCCAACAGGATGGCAAATGTAGTAAAAAAACTTTTCAGTACAATCCCTCTGTGCATAATTGTTTTTCTAAAACAAACTTTTTCAAAATTTTATGCAAAATGAAAGGCAAAAAACTCAGCTTTAGAAGCTATTCATCAGCCCTCTTAATCCTAAATTATTAAAGTATATTTTGCCAAGTGTGATGATTTTCTAAACGAATTGTTAACGACAAATTATTTTTTTAGATTTACAATATTATGAGCAAAATTTATCCACGCTCTTAAAAACATGTTTTAATGCTCGCTTTCAGTCAGGTTCATCACAAGGAGAAGATGGAGAACCTTTCTAGCAATAATAAACTTGAGAGCTGTATATAATCAAACTAATTCAATCATTAGTAACAAATGAACTTTGACGTAGCAAAAGAGCTGTATTACCAGAAATACTGTCAGGAAATGTCTTTTGAAGAATTCAAACTTTTATTAACTATGGGCATTTCTCTAGTTGAAAACAAATCATTTTCCAACCACTCTTCTCTGCAAAATCTAAAACCAGTGGAATTAAAATCTGTAAACATTGCGCTGGCATACAATGAAGAACTGATCGTTAAGGCTCTCTTAATGGAAAACCCTTAATATTTTTCCTTTAGTTTCATAAGGGCGATTGGAGTCTATCTTTCCATAATATCAGGATGGAAGAATATGCTTCCACGCTTCCTATACTTTTAGCACCATGTTGTAAAGTGTTTAAATCCTAACTCTATATTTTCATACATCAGTATGGGTATTTCTTTATATTGCAGCTTGCATGCAGACGATATATTGGATATTAGCCTTGATTTTTTCTCTGTCCGCTGGATTGCTGGTGTACAGAACTGATAAAAAGAAACAAGTTGGCCGCCCATGGTTAACTGGATTGCTAAGGGCGCTGCTTTGTTTCTTTACATGCTTATTATTATTGGCACCTACATTCACAACGCAGCAAAATTTTACCCGAAAGCCAGTAGTAGTAGTGCTACAAGATAACACCCAATCATTTCCTAAAGCTTTACTGGCAGACAGTCAGCAATATCAGACAAAAATTAACCAGCTTGTCAACAACCTATCCGAAGACTATCAAGTAGTGACCTGGACCTTTGGAGGTACTGTAGATCGAAAATTTGATATTCATTATCAAGAACAAACCACCGATATTACCGAAGCACTACTTCAAACCACACAATATTATGGCTCACAAAATTTATCTGCCATTATTCTTGCTACCGACGGCAGATACAATCAAGGGGTAAACCCTTTGTATGCAGATATACCCTTGCAAGGCTCCCTGTATGTATTAGCTCCTGGCGATACGGCGATTGCTAAAGACATAAGCATTGTAAAGGTATATGTGAATCCTACTATTACCTTAAACAGTCAGTTTGAAATTAGAGTAGATATTGCTGCCTCGCTTTGTGCAGGATATAGAGATAATCTGGTGTTGCAAGAAATCAATGGAGATAAATCTGCATCAGCTCAGGTATATATACCCAATAACCGTTACCACAAATCGCTTTCCTTTACCCTTAAAGCAGATAAACCCGGCATACATCATTATCGCATATCTATACCTACTGCTGAAGGCGAAAGAAATACAATGAATAATAGCCAGGATATTTTCATCTCAGTAGTAGATCAGAAAAAGAAAATTCTACTTGCTGCTGCACGTCCACATCCTGACATACGCGCTATACATGACGCATTAACTAGTTGGGAAGGTTTTGATGTTACTGTAGCCATCGGTGGAAAAATCCCAGCCAATCTTGCACCTTATGATATTTTAATTTTACATTCTTTACCCTCTACCCAATATCCCCTACCCCAATTAAGTCAAAACAAAAAGCCAACTTGGTATATTATGGGTTGGGGAGCTTCCAACGCAGGGTACAATGCTTTACAGCAAAATTTGAACCTAAACGTCAATACCAATTACTTACAACCCCACCAAACCACAATACGTCAGGAATTCTCCCTATTTAATTTGCCCGAGCATTTTAAAGGAATTGAAAGCAAACTCCCTCCCCTATTTATACCTGCTGGAACTATTCAGCAAAATCCCATGTCGGAAACACTCCTTAACGTAAATCAAAAAACAGCATTTCCTGTATGGGTTTTTGGAAAAGAAAATATTCCTTCCGTATTACTAGTAGGCGAAGGATTGTGGCGCTGGCGCATGGCATCATACAGACATCTTAATCATTTTACACCTGTAGATGAACTCATTAGACAAACCGTATCTTACTTAGCCAATTATGCCAATTCCCAACCTTTTAAAGTATGGCTTCCTAAGAAACAATGGAATGAGCAGGAAATTATCAGCATGCAGGCAGAGCTTAGAAATGCCGCGAATGAACAAGTTAATAATCCTGAAGTACAGCTCACCCTCACGGACGCCACAGGCAAAACACAGGAATATACCTTTGAAAAAGCTGGTGATGCCTACCGACTTATGTTAGGTCAGCTCGCATCAGGAAAGTATCATTATAAAGCCACCGTTACACATCTGGGGCAAAAGCATACAGCAGAAGGAAGTTTTGCGGTACAATCCATACCACTAGAAATGCTCACCACAGGTACAGACTACCCACTACTATACACACTATCTCATAAATATATGGGAGCAGTGTTTACTGTCGATCAAATAGAATCTCTTCAAAAAGCCATTAGAGAGAATGAGCAAATTAAACCCATCATTGAAACAAGAGAAGAAAGCCATGAACTAATAGACCGCAAATGGTATTTCCTTATTCTTCTACTTCTGGCTACCTCAGAATGGTTGTATAGAAAATATCAAGGGATGTAGTAATAGCTAATTTGTAATTCAATTATTAAGAGACAAAAGCATTTTATAAGTCTTATATTTCAGTACAGGTTTCAGGATTAAAGATTCTTTCCGAAATTCGCATTGCATTTTATGCTATTTGCGATTGTAGATATTGAAACGACAGGTGGCCATGCCGCAGCATCAGGCATTACCGAGATAGCTATTGTAATTCACGATGGCAAAAAAACTTTACATACCTACGAATCATTGGTAAATCCAGGGCAGCCCATTCCACCCTTTATTCAATCACTTACAGGGATAACCAATGAAATGGTAGCCCATGCACCTAGTTTTAAAGAGATTGCTTGGCAGGTTGAAGAGCTACTTCGTGATAAAGTCTTTGTAGCACACAATGTAAACTTTGATTACTCTTTTGTAAAACATCAGCTGGCTGAATCAGGATATTTTCTCAACACTAAAAAATTGTGTACAGTAAGACTGGCCAGGAAAATTTTACCAGGTTTACCGAGTTATAGTCTAGGTAGGTTGTGTAGTGAGATTGGCATTGCTGTTCATGGACGACATAGAGCCGGAGGAGATGCCAAAGCCACAGCCGAGCTTTTCAGCATATTGGTGGCTAAAGACAATCAGCAACATATTCCTGCTATGCTCAAAGGCAGGAATAAAGAGCAATATCTGCCACCTCATTTGCCCATAGAAGCAGTTGACCATCTTCCTGATCAACCCGGGGTTTATTATTTCTATAATGCCAGAGGGAAAGTGATCTACATTGGGAAAGCTCAAAATATTTCTCGACGTATCAAAAGCCATTTTTCCAACAACAAAACCAATCGTCAAAAACAAGATTTTTTAAGAGAAATACATAACATCAGTTATAAAGTCTGCGCCACTGAACTCATGGCTGAAATCTTAGAAAGTCATGAAATTAGAAGACACTGGCCTATATTCAACCGAAGTCAGCGGGGATATTTACCTCAATATGGATTGTATGTATATGAAGATCGCAAAGGTTATCAGCATTTAGCGGTAGAAAAAAACAAAGCCAACCTGCAGGCTATTTTTTCATTTAACACCATTACAGAAGGCCATCAAAAGCTTAGAGAACTTATTCGGGAGTTTGAGCTTTGTCCGAGGCTTTGCCACTTAGCAAAGGTTGCAGACTGTAATGCCTGTATAGAAGTTGGTACCTGCAAAGGGCATTGTCAGGAAAAACCATCCGATTATAACGCCCGTGTATCTCAGGCTATCAACCATATACAGGCACAACTACCCAGCTTTGCTTATCTCGATAAAGGCATTTATCCAGATGAAGAAAGTTGCATACTTATGTTGCAGGGAAATGTGTATGGTATGGGTTACATTAAAAGCAGAGATATACTGAAAAATATCATGCTGCTTTCGCAACAATTAGAGCCATTACAACATAATGATTTTGTAAGGAATTTAATCTTAAAACATGCCTCAGTGAATCCGGCAAAATGCATTCCTGTTTCCTGAAGAAAAAGCCGGATAAAATAAAGTTGAAATATTTTTGATTATTACCATTTTTTCCACTTACCTTTACACCTTATTAATCATTTTTTTATTTTTTTACAATGCAAGAAGGTACAGTAAAGTTCTTTAATGAAACAAAGGGCTTTGGTTTTATCAAGCCTGCCGATGGCAGTCAAGACATTTTCGTCCACGTTTCTGGACTAATCGACGAAATCCGTGAAAACGACCGGGTTAGTTACGATGTTCAAAACGGTAAAAAAGGACTTAATGCCGTTAATGTGAAAGTTATCTAAGTTTGAATCATCATACAGAGTAACCACATTTTTGTAAACGCACTCCACGGAGTGCGTTTTTTTATGATATATAGTTTAGGCGAAATAATGTAAGAGGGTTTTAAGTTTCGCTTATTAATCATCATCTTTGCATCTCCAAGCGAAAGTTTACTGCACATGAATCAAAATACTGAATTCTATAAGAACGAAGATGCTATGAAACTTGCCCTCGGGCAAATGAGACAACGCCAGGCTCAGGTTTTTTTGGGAGGTGGTAAGAAGGCTATTGAAAAAGCCAGAGAAAAGGGCAAAATGACACCCAGAGAAAGAATTAATTACTTATTAGATAAAGATACTACTTTTTACGAAATCGGCACTTTTGCAGGCTGGGAAATGTATACAGATCACGGAGGCTGCCCTTCAGGTGGTACTGTGGGTGGTATTGGTACTATACACGGAAGGCAATGCATGATTATCGCCAATGATAATACGGTAAAAGCCGGTGCATGGTTTCCCATTAGTGGAAAGAAAAATCTACGTTTACAGGAAATTGCCATGGAAAACCGTCTTCCGGTAGTTTATATTGTTGATAGTGCTGGGGTATATCTGCCCATGCAAGATGAAATATTTCCTGACAAAGAGCATTTTGGAAGAATATTTCGCAACAATGCAGTAATGAGCGCTATGGGCATTACGCAGATAGCAGCCGTAATGGGTAGTTGTGTTGCAGGCGGAGCTTATCTGCCAATCATGAGTGATGAAACACTCATGGTAGAAGGAAATGGTTCTATATTCCTGGCTGGCCCTTATCTGGTAAAAGCAGCTATTGGTGAAGATATAGATATACAAACACTAGGCGGCGCCAAAACGCATACAGAAATCAGTGGAATTGCTGATTATAAATTTAATACAGAACAAGAGTGCTTAGATCAGGTTAGAAGAATTATTGAAAAATTGGGTAGTCAGGATAAGGCCGGTTTTGATCGTATCCCTTCTCGTGCTCCAATTAAAGACCCCAATGAGCTATACGGACTTGTAAGCATGGATAATAGTCGTCCCTATGATGTAGTTGAAGTGATTGAACGAATTGTTGATAACAGTGAATTTGATCAATTTAAAAAAGACTATGGTAAAACAATTGTATGTGGTTATGCAAGGATAGATGGATGGGCAGTAGGTATAGTGGCAAACCAACGTATGATTGTTAAAAACGGTAAAAAAGAAATGCAAATCGGTGGTGTAATTTATAATGACAGTGCCGACAAAGCAGCTCGATTTATTCAAAACTGCAACCAGAAAAAAATTCCACTTGTATTCTTACAAGATGTCACTGGATTTATGGTTGGAAGTAGAAGCGAACATGCAGGGATCATTAAAGATGGAGCCAAATTAGTAAATGCAGTGGCCAATTCCGTAGTCCCCAAAATCACCATTATCATTGGTAACTCTTATGGAGCGGGCAATTATGCTATGTGTGGGAAGGCATATGATCCCCGATTTATTTATGCCTGGCCTAATGCCAAAATTGCCGTTATGGGTGGCGAACAGGCGGCAAAAACTTTATTACAAATACAGGTGGCCTCTCTCAAAGCTAAAGGAGAGACGATAGATCCAGAACAGGAAAAAGAATTGCTTTCCAAGATTACAGAAAGATATAATGCTCAGACTTCGCCCTATTATGCTGCGGCTCGACTTTGGGTAGATGATATTATTGATCCGATCACTACGCGTGACAGAATTGCCAAGGCTATCGCTGCTGCTAATCATGCACCTATTGAAAAAGAATGGAAAGCAGGTGTTTTTCAGGTATAAAAAACTAAGGTCATGGGAATAACATCAGGGGTATTAAACTTTTCAGAAATCGTAACGGTTTCCCTGACACTCTTTGCTGTCATCGATATTTTGGGATCTATACCAGTCATTCTCCCCCTGAAGAAAAAAATGGGAGAAATTAGCGCCACTCAGGCAACTGTTGTGTCAGGCGCCTTGATGATCTTGTTTTTTCTTACAGGAGAACAAGTGCTCAAAATTATCGGTCTCGATATACACTCCTTTGCTATTGCAGGTTCCATTGTTTTATTTATTCTCGCTTTAGAAATGATTCTGGGTATGGAGTTCTTTAGAGCAGATAAAGATGCAAAAACCGGGAATATTGTCCCCATTGCCTTTCCCTTAATAGCTGGCTCCGGAACACTCACAACCATTATGTCTTTGAAAGCAGAATTTCAGACAATCAATATCCTAATTGCTATATTAATCAATCTGATCGTTGTATTTCTTACACTACGTTCGATCAATTTTATTGAGCGGATTTTACAACCCTCCGGTATTTCAGTAGTGAGAAAGTTTTTTGGGATAATCTTATTGGCTATTGCCGTTAAGATATTTAAAAGCAATGTGGGACTGTAAACGATTATACCCAGCTACAAACTGGTAAAAATGGATTTTTCAGTGGTAGACTTACCAAGCTCATTTCCTCTATTCAAGCAATGAGCTTTTTGTTTTTATTAACTGACTGTACTTCTATAATCCCGTGAAAAAGATAAACCTTTTTTGTACCTAATTCGCGGCAACGACAGCGAGTTCTGAGTTGAGCTATTTTTTCAAAAATTCGTCCGTCTTCTGTCTTAAACCATTGTCCTACCCTAAGATCATCTACCAACATATACCCCGGCTTTTTCTCATCGTATCGATAGAGTGCCTTAAATAAATTGGTATCTGTACAGGTACTAGCCGAAGGATTATGAATGTATGCGATTAGCGCTTTTTCTACATCCGAAGGAAAAAAGTTTTTACCAATAAATGGTATCAGAATATGCCTGAATTGCGTTTTCCACTCCTTACCGTGTGGTGCGGCATTGTTTTTAAAATGCACATACACGAGCAAGTGAGCTAGTTCATGTAGGAGCGTTATTAAAAAGCTGTAAGGGTTTAGATTAATGTTGACCGTAATTCTGTGAATGGGATGTTCTTTAGTGGGTTGCCGATAATCACCCAACACAGATTTTCGTTCTCGGGTAAGGGTAAGATGGATAGTATATTCTTTAAAATAAGGTGCAACCAGAGAAAAACTACCAGCTGGTAAAAAATGCCGTAAAGCATATATTGAGGTTTCCTGCTTCATGACTTAGGCTCCTTTACTTTCTTTGCTTGTGCTGACAACCAGATTGTTTCTACCAATGTATATACCGCATAAATGCCCATGAGAATAAAAACGGTGGGTTTATGCACCTGAGATCTATAAATTAAGATGTAAGTCAGCATACCCGCCATACATACCATCAGCTTAAGCAGTGTAGCTGCGTATACAGCCTGTACAAAAGCATGTGGACGTTCAGCAATTTTACGGCTTACGTTATAAGCCCCCCACATAGCCAAAAGAAACATCAGAGCATTGCCCGACATGAGTATCGAAAACTTATAATTTGCATCGTATTGAGAGAGTATATAAAAACCAGCAGAGAGTACAATTAGCACAATAAGAAGCGGAAAAACATGTTTCATAGCAGGTAAAAGTCTAAATTTTGCTCAGAAGATTCTCAAATAAACTATTTTTTAGAGTTGCTAACGTCTTTAATTAGTTTCCACAAAGCTAAGCAGATTGCTAATAGCGGCAATAAAATTGTGAGCAAAGGAAAGCTATTCACAAAATAGCTATCTAATTTAATACCACCCCAAACGGCCAATCCAAGCATCACCAGCCATTGTGTGGCCAGTCCTGAATATTTCAGTAGAGTGTTATATGATTTAGGTTTCTTCTCCATCATTAAAAACGGTAGCACATCAGGGTTTTCTTTTTTGTGTAGCTTTTTTCTTTCTTTCTTCTTCCAAAGCCTGTTTTCTGATGAGTTTGGGATCCGGCAAAATACTATTAATTTGATCTCTTTTTACCTTGTCTAAGTCCAACATGGTTGTATCTAAAGGTCCGTTATAATCACCCATCAGTACATTGCGAATATTTTCCATATACATATGCTGCGTACTCACCATATCTGATAAGGAATCCACTGTTTTTTTCAAAATAATCACCTGCCTATGCGTTTGTCCGCTACCATAACCCGGGATATAATATTTTAAAGGAGTAAATAATAAAATAGCTACCGTAATAATTACTATGAGTACAAATAAAGTACTAAACACAGCATAGATTCTGCTTTTGGTTAGGCTAAAGGTAGCCACTTCTTCGAGCGATTCATCATCAATAAACACCACCCTATATGGCGCATTGATGCGCTTAAATAAGGTAGGTCGTTTAGATATAGCGATACGTTTTTTCACTAAAAATTATAAAAAAAGACGCTTTGGACGTTTGGTGCAATTTATCATTTTCTTAGGTTTTATACATAGTTTATGGTTGTTAAAACCTATTTTAAAGATATATTTAAAATCATTTAATTTGTTAATCAGTTTTGTTAATCACTCGTTAACAAGTAGTAGAATTTTTTAGAATCTAGATTACTGCTACATATTTGTTATCTCAAATGCAGTTAATTGAGAGCAACTGCAAAGGATAATATTACTAACTGCCAATTGAGGCAATATCATATTTAAAATTTGGGTCAGAAAGGATGATTCTCCCCATCCTTTACGAGGCGGCATCAGCCGCCTTGTTTTATTTAAGTAACCGTGTAAGCTATTCTCAAAGAAAAATATTATTCTTTAATTTTCGGCATTATGGCACGAGTAAAAATAATTTTCCCTGCAGGCGAACCTGCTTTTTCATGCACATTACCGGTACGGATAACGGATATCAACTATGGCAATCATCTCGGCAACGATGCTTTGCTTTCAATATTGCATGAAGCAAGAGTACAATTTTTAAAATCTCATGAATATACTGAGCTCAATGCGGGGGGTGTGAGTTTAATTATGGGAGATGTAATGATTGCTTATCGTGGGGAAGCATTTTATGGAGATGAGCTATTAGTAAAGCTGTATATTTCAGAACTCAGCAGCCGTGCTTTTGATATTTTATATCATGTTTCCACCGTTGATAAAGAGATCGCCCATGCCAAAACAGGTATGGTATGTTATGATTACAATCTACGAAAAGTGGTGCCTATGACAGAAAAACTAAGAAAGAAGTTAGAGGGTATGGTTTTTTGAAAATAATTATCTTAAATTTGCACTCCCAAAGCTGGCGAGGTAGCTCAGTTGGTGAGAGCGCAGGATTCATAACCCTGAGGTCTCGGGTTCAAATCCCGATCTCGCTACCCCTCCGAAAAAGCCTTTCAGATGACTATCCGAAAGGCTTTTCTTTTTCCCATATCTATGGTTTTCGTGGAAGAACCAAACTTATTAAATAAGTACTAAAGTATTTTTCTTCTACCCCTCGTTACACTACAACTACGTCTTATCCGGAGAGTTTGTCATAATGCTTTCAAGAAAAAATAAGTAGTATAAAAAACTACAGCCACCTCATAGGGTGGCTGTTAGATTATGCTTTTTTCTCTTTTGCTGAGGAAGCAGTTTTTTTTGCCGGCCTTGCCAATCTAGATTTACCAAAGCTTCCGTTGGCAATTTTACCGCGTTTGGTGCGTTTGTCGCCTCTTCCCATATGTCTTAGCTTTAATTTGGTTTAAAAAACAAAAATACAAAACACTCGGTTATTTTCCCAGAAATATCTCTCCATCTGTCGGCATCTTGTCTTATCTATTTTTTGACAATTTTAATTACCATATGATTATGACAATCCTGATAACGAAGCAAATAATTCTCAGGACGGTATGACTTCATCTCCACCTGAATTTTGGAATGATCCACTGCTTTTTGCTCCACAATAATTACTTACATTGATTACTGCAGCTTGAGAAACGAATGCCAGACAGAGCGACAAGCATAAAATTGGCAAAATCTTCATAGTAAATAGTTTTTTTAAATAGTCGAAAAGACTGCTGTCGATGAGGTTCGACAAGCAGAGCTATATATCATGTCAAAATTCGATATCAATATAGCCTGGATAAATACCCAGTTCACGATATGTTCTATGGAGAAATAAATTATATAGATTAATAAAAAATATGTAATTCATAGGGTGATTTCCTAATTTAGAACACCTTACCCCCTATAGAAATATGATATTGCATAGTCTTATTGATCTTCCTAATACCCTCATTCTAGAGGGAAATATCCACTTTTATATTTACGGAAATACTCTATTAAAAATCCGATATCCTAGTCCTAATTTTAAAATACGTACAGAATTTACGTCATAATATGTAAGGTAATAACGATTTCTAATTTGCCTTTTAACGAAATAATCGCTCTTCATATACAACACCATTAATAACCTAAAACAAAATCTCTCGATGATTAAACGATTTACACAGCTAGCAGCAACAACTATATTGCTATGTGTGTTTGCCAATCAGACTTTTGCTAAAAAAATCAATGTACTTTTTCTAGGAAACAGTTATACCTATAGAAATAACCTCCCGGACTTAATTAAGCAATTAGCATTATCCTCTGGAGACACACTCATATATAGCATCAGTGCCCCCGGTGGTCATACCTTTCAGGGACATGTAAGCAACCCAACTTCCTTATCGCTCATTGCAGCAGGCGGCTGGGATTTTGTTATTCTTCAGGAACAAAGCCAAAGGCCATCATTTCCTGACCCTCAGGTAGCCATGGATGTTTATCCCTATGCCAGAAAACTTGATAGCTTGGTGCATATATATAGTCCGTGTGCTAAAACCATGTTTTATGTAACCTGGGGAAGAAAAAATGGCGACCAGGCAAATTGTCAGTTTTTTACTCCATTATGTACTTATGAAGGTATGGACAGCTTACTCCAATTGCGCTATACCGTTATGGCTGATGATAACCATGCATCGATTGCACCAGTTGCTATGGTATGGAGAAAAATTCGTACAGATTATCCCGGCATTGAGTTATATGACGCAGATGAAAGTCATCCTAGTCCTAAAGGATCTTTTGCAGCAGCATGTACTTTTTATGCCACATTATTTGAAAAAGATCCGACCCAATGCACCTATAATTTTTCCTTATCTGCCAATGAAGCACAAACTATTAAAACCATTGCTAAGGAACTGGTATATGATAGTCTTCATTTTTGGCACCGCTTTGTAAAACAAGCTAAGGCGGATTTTAGTTATCATGTATCTGGTCAAACTATTACTTTCCAAAACAATTCTATTCATGCCAATAGTTACCTGTGGGATTTTGGCGATGGACATACAGATACTGCCAAAAACCCTGTACATACGTACGCTCAGCCAGGGAGCTATGACGTGAAGCTTATTGTGTATAATGAGGATTGTGAAAGCAGTGAAAGCAGTGTAAGCATAACAATTGAAGATTTTTCTACCAACCACATTCTGGATCCTGAATCTTCTAACGAGTTATCTGTGTTTCCAAACCCTGTACAAAATAAATTATTGATTCGCATGAATCAGTCAGGAGCATATAACTTGGTTATAACAACTATGGAAGGAAAGGTTATTCAATCTATAACCCTGCAGGGTTATGCTCACGAATTAAATATTGATGAACTACCTGCGGGTATTTATCAGGTATCAATAAGTAGTGTACATCAGCCTCAAAAAACATGGGCTAGAAAATTTGTAAAACAGTAGTATAACTATCTATCCCATAATTCTTCCCAAAACATTTATATTAAAAGGGCTTTCTTCTTTTAGGAAGCCCTTTACTATGTATAGAAATCTATAATAAACATAAAAAAAGCCACATAAATGTGCTTAAAAGTATGTGTCATTTTCTATAAAATGCAGTGTTTATTTATTGACAAATCGATCATCGGTAAGTGCATGTAAAAATGCTTCGAGATCTTCTTTTTCCTGGGGAGTAAGGTGCAGCGGTTCCAACAAAAGGGAATCTATATTATAGGCATCTGGTACTACTGCAAAGGGGTTGTCATAATATTCAATTACTTCTTTCAAAGTCCTCATACTACCATCATGCATATAAGGAGCGGTAACAGCCACATTTCGTAATCCTGGAACTTTAAATTTTCCTATATCATCGGGGTTACGGGTAATCTGGAATCGTCCGGAATCGTTATAATTCTTCCCATTAAACAGTCCAATATTTCGAAACTCATCACCTGTAAAATCTGGTGAGAAATGACATTCAAGACATTTTCCTTTATTTCTGAACACCTCTCTTCCTCTGATTTGCTGATCTGTCATTCCACCTGGTTCATCATTTAACCAACGATCATTAGGAGTATCTTCTGTTTCTAAGGTTCTTTCATAAGCAGCCAAAGCATCCATCAGATTTTCCCTGTCAGGATTGCGCTGGTAGATGCGCTGAAACAGCGTACGATATTTTTCACTTTGATTCAGCCGTTGAAGCGCTTCCGGTATGGGGAGATTCATTTCATTTTTATCCTCAATAGGCATTAGGGTCTGCACTTCTAGTGTAGGAGCTCTACCATCCCAAAAAAGTGCATCTCTTAGCAGCATATTCATTACAGAAGGGGTATTTCTTTTAGTTTTTCTTCCGTGTACACCAATACTCAAGGCACTGGTATCTGCAAATGCAAATTCAGGCTTATGACAAGAAGCGCAGCTAATAGAGAAGTCTTCGGAGAGAATTGGATCAAAAAATAAAAGTTCACCTAATTGCCAAGGTTCTTTTATTTCTTTCGTTTCATGTTGCGGATTTCGAAGCGAAGTTCCCCATATTAAAACCAGTAGTCCGCCAATAAAAAATCGCTTTTTCATGTACTAGGCTTTAGGAAACAATCCTAATTAGGGGTGTAATTTTCTGTAATTTTCTTTTGCCAGATCGAGATGTCTAATAAACTTATCAATATCCGGATCATAACCATATCCTTTCTCTACCAGCTTATTTTCATTGCCATCAATAAAGAAATAAAATGGCTGTGAATTGGCATTGAATTTTGAAGCCTGCAAATGTTCATTCCAGTCTCCAATAGTTTTCACCTGCGCATTTAATGGCTCAGAGAAAAACTGTTTTTCTGCAGGTAATTTAATCTTATCATAATCACAGTACAAAGAGGCAATTATAAAGTCGTTCATCAAACGCTTCATTACCTCTGGATGGCTCCATACTTCTGCTTCCATTTTCCGACAATTCACACAATTAATACCCGTAAAATCGAGCATTAAAGGTTTGTTATGCTTCCGTGCTGCTTCCAGTGCTTCTTCATAATCGAAATAGGTCACCAAGCCCGATTGTACCACTACCGGGGGTTCATAAATTTTCATTTCTTGTACATATTTCACTGGTCCATCAGCAGACGGATGAGTTGTTCCTCCTGATTTGCCTGCTATAAAATCCTGCGTACCCATAGGTGGTAAAAACTGGCTCATTCCATTCAAGGGTGCGCCCCACATTCCTGGTAGTAGATATACGGAAAAGCTAAAGAATACAATAGCCAATAATAATCTAAATACAGAAACATACTCCTGACCATAGAGATTTTTAGGAGAAGCATCGTCATGAGATAATTTTATCTTACCTAATAAGTATATACCTGTCAATACGGATAAAACAATCCATATAGCTATAAACACTTCACGGTCCAATAATCTCCATCCCATAGCAAGGTCTGCATTGGATAAAAATTTGAGTGCAAGCATCAGTTCTAAAAATCCCAACACCACTTTAACCTGATTTAGCCATCCCCCTGAGGTTGCCATTTTATTGAGTAAACCAGGAAAGACTGCAAAAAATGCAAATGGCAATGCTAGTCCCAAGGAAAACCCAAACATACCTATGGCAGGTCCGGCTATGCCTCCTTGTCCTGCAATGACAAGCAAGGGGCCCACAATGGGTCCTGTACAGGAAAACGATACAATCACTAGCGTCAAAGCCATGAAGAAAATTCCACTAAAACTTCCTAGACCAGCTTTGGAGTCTGTTTTACTTGTCCATGAAGACGGGAGGGTTATTTCAAAAGCGCCGAGAAATGACAAGCCAAATACCACAAAAATGATAAAGAATACAAGGTTTGCAATCCAATTAGTAGAAAGATTGTTAAGGGCATTGGCACCAAATACGAGGGAAATAAGTACTCCTAGTATGGTAAAAATCAGGATTATAGAAAGCGAATACCATGTAGCGTTACGAATACCTTCTTTACGGTTTTTACTTCTCTTGGTAAAAAAGCTAACCGTAATTGGTATCATTGCATACACACAGGGAGTAATAACCGCTGCAATACCTCCACCAAAAGCCATTAAAAAAAGCCAAAGCAATGATCTCTTCTCTCCTTCCTGTGTAGAAGACGCTGTGGATGCTGTCAATGGTTGACTAGCAATTTGAGGGTCTGATATTGGTGAAGTTGTGGTTTCCGTGAGGGAAGAATCTCCTTCTGCTGTAGTGTTTGCCGCCACGGCAGGTCTGCTTAGCTGGTTAATTTCAAATTGGAAACTAAGTGTTTTGGGAGGTAAACATTGTTTATCATCACATACCTGATATGTATGTTCTCCTGTAATAACTGTATTTTCTGTTACACGTACAGACTGAGTATATTCTATTTTATCCGCATACCAAGACACTTCGCCATCTACACCATCCATGACCCCTGTAATTTTTTTCCCTTTTTCTTTTATGCCTCCTAGTAGGGTTACTGCAGCGTTATTTTCAAAAATGAATTCAGGTGGTAGTTGCATTCCATCGCCACCGGGTTCCAATGCCCATATATGCCAGTGTTCTTTGAGGCTAACTCGGAAAATCAGATCGAATGTTTGCTCCCCAGTTTGTTTTACCTCATATTGCCAAGTAGTAGGATCTTTAATTATTTGGGAAACCGCAGACGAAAAGCCGGTAATTGCAAATAAAAAAATTAAAAGCAACGTACGCATATGATTCATGATATAAATTTATTAGCCTTTCAGGATGGTAAGGTCCTGGCCGGCTATCATTCTGATATGGTAAAACTAAATTCTTTTGTTTCTGGTGGCAAACACATTTGATCATTGCACACCTGATACTCATATTTACCGGTAATTACAGGTTTACCCTTTACTTGTACCTTTTGTATAAACCTTGCATCTCCTTCATAATAATGCACCGGATTATCCAAGCCTTCAAAACGAGAGGTTATCTTTTGTCCTTCTTCAACAATGCTTCCTACTAATTTAACATTATGCTGTTGTTCAAACGAAAAGGAAGGTGGAATTAGAAATTCATCTCCCGGCTGCAAAGTAAAGATATGCCACCCATCTTGTAAGGTAACATGGAATATCAATTTATAGGTATCCTCACCTATTTTTTCGGTTTGAAAACTCCAGCTAGTAGGGTCTTTGATACGCTGAGCTGATGTCTGTATAACAGAGAACAACAGCAGCATAAACAAGGTTACCATCCAACGCATAAGGCTTTCTAAATTTTAGTTTACAAATCTTTAATTCAGCAAGGTAAGTGCCTCTAAAATCATTCTTCCATCTGTATTAGAGAGAGCATTGCTTGTAGCTCGTTCCGGATGAGGCATCATTCCATACACATTTCGGTTCTTATTGCATATTCCTGCAATGTTTTCTATGGCACCGTTAGGATTAGACTCACTGGTTATTGAACCATCTTCTTGACAATAGCGAAATACTATCTGATTATTTTCTTTTAAACTTTTCAGGGTATTATTATCAGCATAGTAACGTCCCTCTCCATGTGCAACAGGGATAGTTAAAACTTTATCCTGTACATGTTTTCCAATCAGATTATGTGGGTTATCACTACGGATAAATACGTTTTTGCAAACGAATTTCTGATGATCATTTTGCAATAAAACTCCCGGAAGCAAACCTGCTTCACACAGAATTTGAAAGCCATTACAAACGCCCAAGACTTTACCGCCCTGATTAGCAAAATTGATTACTTGCTCCATCAGCGGACTAAAACGTGCCAAGGCACCACAACGCAGATAATCACCATAAGAAAAACCTCCGGGAAGTACAATACAATCATCTGTTGTAAACATGCTCAGGTCTTTATCTTTATGCCAGAGCATAACTACTTCCTGTTGAAGATCATCCTGTAGGGCATGCATCATATCCCTATCACAATTGGAGCCGGGGAAAACAATAATTCCGAATTTCATGAAGTTAAAGATGTTATTTAAAAAATGCTATCTGGCTGAAAATCACCAGTACGCATGAAAATAAAAATATAAAAGTACGAAACCACTTAGTTTTTTCCATATAATAGCTTTGTGCAATCAATAAGCTCAAACCTGGAAATAGCAGTATCCAAGCCTGTTTAGACAGTATTAAAAAAATTGCACTCCATATAATGTAACAAAGTATTAACAACCACTTCCTACGGGTATAAATTACCATACGCTGGGTTTGCTGCTGAAAGCGATAAAAACCAATAGAGAATAACAATCCTGTCCCCCCTAAAGTCATAATCCAGTATGTTTTAGATAAAGCCCTATATTCGGCAACCGGAGGATGGGAAAAATAAATGGTAAATAAAGAAAGATTATCTACCAGAAATAATATTCCGGTTAAAAAATATAAAGGTGTGATAAAGCCCAGCAATCCCGTAAACCACTCAGCTGGCTGAAAAGTTCTTAATAAGAGTAATCCTACCCCTAATAACAGCAATGTACTAGCAGCTTCATATTGAATCAACAGGGGAATACCAAGTACCATTCCCGCATTAAATATCTTTTTTCGAGGCTCTAGTGTCTGTGCAAAATCCATACAAATATCTATCCCCCATAGCACAAGCCAATTAATTAATAAAGCTTCTGAAAAATAATTGAGATTGGGCGCTAAGGATGTTAGCAGGATATATGTTAATGCAGGGAAAATACTGCTATGGCTAAAAAGCTTGTGTTTACTGGCTATGAAGTTGAGGTAGAGTGCTTGAATAAAAATTTGGATCAGAGCAGCCAAGGTAAACGCAAACGGTCCCCAGTGAAGGATGTTTTTTAAAAAATTTACAATGGCTTTAAATAAAAAATGAGCATCCACAACCTCCGGAGATGTCGCATAGCGCAATGATTGCCACTTGAGTAAAAGTGTCGCCAGCAACAATACCAGTGCTGTAAAGGGATTATTATTGCGTAACAATGGCCACACTCAGGAATGGAGTTTGTATCATACAATCAAATTATATCCTATTCTTACAGGTTTTATTGCTCCGCATCACACAGAATATTCCTGCAAAGATTCCGCTATGTATTTTTCCTGGATTATCAGGATCTATACCAGCATGGTAACTGGATTTTCAAGATAAGCTTTTAGCGTTTGAAGAAAACGCGCGCCTACCGCTCCATCTACTACTCTATGATCACAGCTTAGTGTAAGTTTCAACAAGTGACGAACTACAATCTGACCATCTTCCACTACTGGCGAGGGGGTAATTTTACCCACTGCTAAAATACAGCTATCAGGCGGATTGATGATGGCTGTAAATTCGTCGATATCCATCATACCTAAATTAGAGATGGTAAAGGTATTCCCTGTAAACTCTTGGGGTTGTAATTTTTTATTACGAGCCTTATCGGCCAGCATTTTACTTTCTTCTGCAATTTGAGACAATGACTTTTGATCAGCAAAGCGAATTACCGGCACAATCAATCCATCATCCATAGCCACTGCGTTACCGATATGTATATGTTGATATTGTCTCATTGTATCATTTATCCAGGATGCATTTACCTCTGGATGTTTTCTCAGTGTCATTGCTACTGCCTTAAGGATCATATCATTAAATGACACCTTGACAGGAGACACCTGGTTGATAGCCGTTCTTGCTTTCATGGCCTCATCCATGGTTATAGTCATCCGTAGATAAAAATGTGGTGCAGAGAACTTGCTTTCTGAAAGGCGACGTGCAATAGTTTTTCTCATCTGAGAAACCGGAGTATCTGTGTATCCTTCTTCTCCGGTGGTTAATACAGGAGTCGTTGTTTTTGAAGTAGCAGCAGATGCAGGCTTAGCATGCTCAATATCTCTGCGCACTACCCTTCCTCCATCTCCGGTACCAGTAATAGTGCTTAAATCGATACCTTTTTCTTTGGCAATTTTTCTGGCTAAAGGGGAGGCTTTAATTCGGGAATCTCCCGTACTGCTCACAACTTCTGCAGGCTGTTGAGCGGTTGTAGAACCGGGTGCAGATGGCTGAGAAGCAACTTTTTCCTCATCCGCTGGAGCTGAAGATAAATAAGGCTCTATATCTGTTCCCGGCTTACCAATAATCGCAATAATATCATTTACCTGTGCGGCTTCGCCTTCCTTTACTCCTACATACAACAAAGTACCCTCTACATAAGGTAATACTTCCATAGTAGCCTTATCTGTTTCTACATCTGCAATAGCATCATCACTTTTTACAGTATCACCGACCTTTTTATGCCAGGCCACAATTTTGCCTTCCTTCATTGTATCACTCAGCAAGGGCATTCGGATAACCTGTGCATCACCAGGTAAAGGAGCCTTTTTTTGAGAACTTGCAGGTTTTTCTTCCGGTGCAGGAGCTGCTGTGGTACTGGTAGTAGCAGCTGGTTTCTCCGCCAAAAGATCACTAATATCTTCACCTTCTTTACCTACAATGGCAATAATTTCATTGACTTTTGCTGCTTTCCCTTTTTCCACACCAATGTAAAGTAAAGTACCATCTACATAGGGCATTACCTCCATAGTCGCTTTGTCAGTTTCTACTTCTGCAATCACATCATCACTTTTCACTTTATCCCCGACTTGTTTCAGCCAGGAGACAATTACGCCTTCTGTCATGGTATCGCTTAGTAAAGGCATCCGGATAGCTTCAGCCATATTTTTATCTTTAGATGTTTATCAAAAATAGTTATTTCTATGGTGCTCCAGTTTCACTTAGGATTTACTGCTTAAACATACGCACATTTTCAATGGTTTTAGGGCTTGGTTGCCTTTTTAAATTGAAAATGCTTCTGTAATGATAGCTTCCTGTTCTTTTGCATGCAACTTACTAAATCCTGTAGCAGTAGCCGCACTTGCCGGACGGCTCACAGCACGCATAGGGAATTCATCCATCAAATTCATTTTCAGGAACGACAATGCACCCTGATTTCTAGGTTCTTCCTGTACCCAAACCCACTCAGCATTTTTGTATCTCTTTCTAATTGCTTCCAGCTTATCAATGGGTAAGGGATATATTTGTTCTAAACGTACGATGGCTACATCGGTACTATTTTCCTTCATTTGTCTTTCGCTCAAGTCATAATAAATCTTACCACTGCAAAGCAATAGCTTCTTCACTTTGGAAGGAGATTTGATATATGGGTCATCAATTACTTCTTTAAATCCACCGGTAGTTAATTCATCTATATGTGCATATGCCTTATCTAACCTTAGATTGGCTTTGGGTGAGAAATTCACCAGGGGTTTACGGAATGGCCAGTGTAGTTGCCTGCGGAACATATGGAAGAAGTTAGCACCAGTCGTAATATTGGTTACCACTATATTATTTCCTGAAGCCAACTGCAGGAAGCGCTCGATGCGGGCAGAAGAGTGTTCAGGGCCTTGTCCTTCATATCCATGCGGCAACAACAGCACGAGACCACTCATTTTTTGCCATTTAGTTTCTGCCGTAGTTATATACTGATCTATTACCGTTTGAGCGCCATTAGCAAAATCTCCAAATTGAGCTTCCCATATGGTAAGGCTGTCTGGATCAGCAATGGAATATCCATATTCAAATCCAAGCACTGCAAATTCGCTCAGTAAAGAATTATAAATACGGAATGGGACACTAGGGTTAACATTATTTAGCCTGTTATACTCCTTATAATTTTTTTCATCGTGTAAAACTGCGTGCCGGTGAGAGAATGTACCTCGTTGCACGTCTTGTCCACTCATTCTCACGGGTTTGTTTTCTGCCAGAAGACTTGCGTAAGCTAGTAGTTCACAGGTAGCCCAGTCTAGCTTCTGGTCTTTTTCAAACATTTTTATCTTATCATTAAGCAGTTTTTTGATTTTACTCTGTGGTGTGAAAGATTCCGGAAGATACATGATCTTATCGAACAGTGATTTCACCTGCTCTTTAGAGATTGCTGTTTCAGGAGATTGTTTAAAGTCTTCCGTTTTAGCATGTCTCAACTCTTTCCACGCCTGCTCCGGAGCCTGCAACTGATAAGGGATAGTTTTTTGTTTCACCTCATCCAATCGTTGCTGAAGATCATTCCAGAAGCGTTTTTCCATTTCTTCAGCCAGTTCTCTGGCTCCCGACTCTCCATTTTTCAATAAGTGCTCTGTGTATACTTTTCTGGGATCTGGGTGGGATTTGATAAGCTCATACATAAGAGGTTGTGTAAAGCTTGGATCATCCCCTTCATTGTGCCCATGTTTACGATAGCAAACAATATCAATAAAAATGTCTTGTAAAAACTTCTGGCGATATGCAACTGCAAACTGGCAAGCTTTTACTACAGATTCAGGATCATCTCCATTTACATGCAGTACAGGAGCATGCACCATAGCAGCAATACTGGTACAATAATCTGCAGAACGTGCGTCATCAAAATCGGTAGTAAAACCTATCTGGTTATTAATCACAATATGTATCGTTCCTCCTACATCATAACCAGGAAGACAACTCATCTGTAGAAGTTCATATACTACTCCTTGCCCTGCTACTGCCGCATCTCCATGAATTAATATCGGTAGAATTTTATCGTATTCTCCGTTGTACAGCACATCAGCCTTTGCTCTAGAAAAGCCTGCAACCACAGGGTTAACTACTTCCAGATGTGATGGGTTGGGCGTTAGTTGTACATTAATTTCCTTTCCACTAATAGTTTTTATATTGGAGCGGAAACCAAGGTGGTATTTTACGTCGCCACTACCCATAGTGGTATCTTCAGGCATATTGCCTTCAAACTCAGAGAATATTTGCTCGTATGTTTTCCGAAGGATATTAGCCAGCACATTTAGCCTTCCTCTATGAGCCATACCTATCACCACTTCTTTTACTCCCGTATCGGCAGCCTTATTGATGATGGTATCTAGAGCTGGGATAGTGCTTTCACCCCCTTCCAGACTAAAGCGTTTTTGGCCAATGTATTTGGTATGGAGAAACTTTTCGAAGATGACACCTTCATTCAGTTTTTCCAGAATTCTTTTTTTGTCAGGCAGGGGAATTTGTTCCTGCATCATAGCTTCATAAGCCTTTTCCACCCAGTTATATTTTTCTGAGTTGTTGATGTAGGAATACTGAATTCCCACACCAGAGGCATATAAAGAAGTAAGTTTTTCTATGATTTCCTTTAAGCTGGCATGGGGCATTCCAATAGCATGACCAGCAAAAAATTTAGTATTTAAATCAGCATCAGAAAGCCCGTGATCTTCTAGGGATAATCTAGCTTTTCTGTCTTTACGTTTCCGAATGGGGTTAGTGCTAGCCACCAGATGACCACGCTTACGATAAGCAGTAATCAGATTGTACACTTGCAGCTCTTTGGCAAGTTGCCCTTCTGGTATTGCCGTTTGTCCTCCCGGCAAGCTTTCTCCAGCACGAGATACTGCAAAGTCAAAACCTTCAAAGAATTTCTTCCATTCTGGATCCACAGAACTGGCATCTTTGAGATAATCATTGTACATGGATTCGATGTAGGCGGGATGAGCGCTCATCACGTAAGAAAAATCTTTCATTACAAGCAAGTTGTCTTAAGTTGCATTTTCAGGAACGCCAAAGTTACAACAAGGTAAATCATTTTCCGACCCTCAGGCAAAACAATTCTTACAGTAACTTTTTAAAAATTAGTTAATCATAGCCCAGGTAAACCCAAAACGAATCATGGCATTCTGATAAGGATAACCCAGAACATATATTGTATTTTTAGAAAACATCTGCTGAAGCTGATCTCCCATAATATACATTCGCATGCGTTTTACATGAAAGTTAAAGAACAAAGCCATTTCTGGGAGATTTTCTGCTTGATAGGTAGTTTGATAAAAATATCTATTTAAGAAAGGACTATATCCTGGTGCTGTAAAAGCCGTATGATAACGTACATCCACACCGGTAGCTATTTTTAATGCCCTCCGGAAAATATAGGTTTCCAGACTTAGTTGGTGTCTGCCCGACAATGCGGGAATGTTTACCGGAGCCCCGGCAGTTTGCTGTTGCCATAACAATTCATTATCTAACACCCATCTTCCCATACGAAAGAGCTTATGTAAACCTAATTGGGTTATACTAAAAGTATTGGCTAATTGATCAGGCAATTGTTGCTCATTAATATAATAATAATTTGAAATTATGTAATTCGTAAAAGAAACATCTAAAGAATAAACAGGTAAAGACCAGTTTCCAAAAATACGAGTGATGGTTTCGGGATTGTAACTTTTTACCCTCGTATAATAGTCATTGGCATAGAAGGTATAATTATAAGGTGCACGATTTAATTCCTGCCTAAATCCAGCCTGTAATCTTCCCGCATTTTTATTGATTTCTTTGCCAATATGGGCCTCTAATCTAAAGTTACCAGCAGCAGGACCTACCACATAAAATTTAGCTTTTGCCTCATAGTCCCATTCTTTTTCCGTTAGGGCTTCTTTTTTTATGCTACCTATCAAATAATTGCTGGTCATCATTTCCTTCTGGCTCGATAAGGGATGCTGTGTCTGAAATAAATCTGTTCGCAAACCTGCTCCTGCACTAAACTGTAATTGCTTTCCATAGGCTCCTAAAAACCCATGTAAAGCCAATTCATTATCGGTATAAAACCATTTTTGCTCCATAAACACAGAGTCTCCGGGAACAAATGCATGCTGAAAGAAACCGGAATAACGTAAGGAATCTGGCCTTAGATCTTTATATTGATATTTTTCCGAACCCATCCGTATATGGTGAGAAAGTCTAAAACGAGGTACTACGGCTAAATAATATTGGGTGGAATCATCGTTATATAAGGTGTCTGTCTTTCCAAAGGTTAAATGATGCCAAAGTGCAACGGAAAACTCCCTATGCATATTGGTCACGGCAGATCTGCGAAGACTGTAAGCATCATTTTGAAAAGCCACAGGAATGGTCTTTCTATCGATAAAGTTGGCATTTGTCAAAAAACTATCAGAAATTATACCCCCATTTTCATCATTCTGAAATTTATTGTACACTATGGCTCCATATAACTTGTAGCGGAGATTTCTACTCATATAGGAAGTAGACAAGGAGGTATTGTCATGATTGGTACGTTGGCTCTTATAATAGCCGGGAGAGTTAATTTTCTGGTATTGCGCAGTAATATTCCATCGAGCATGGATATTACGTGTATGTAAAATATGCGCCAACTGCTCCGTTTTGCTGCCTAATTGATAGGTGCAAACCGTATAAGGATGGGTGGTATTATAATAGCCCAAACTATCTACACGATAGCGATATACATCAAATACATGATATCCTAAGGTAGGTCCCATCCTGTCTTCCGGCATAAATAGTAGGGAAAGTGCGGGGCTGCCTGAATTACCTGTATAACTATAAAATGGCTGAGAATAAGGTCTGCGATGGAAAAAATGAATGGAGGTATCTGGGTATAGTCTTTTATGACGATCTCGTTGTTGGTAGTGAATCGAAATATTTTCAGTTTTCCAATTGCTAGTATTGGTACTACTAGCCGTGTCATTCTGAGGAGCATTATCCAGTGTCACAGGTGCACCACTCACCCTCGAATTAAACTGAGCATGTGCCTCTAGTGCTGTTAAGAAAATTGTCACAAAACCCAACAGAAATGACATCCCAACAATGGTAAATACCCGATACAAGAATGTATCTGGATTTCGGAAAAAATAGAACGACGATGATATACTGGCTGAGGTCATGAACGAAAATACGCATGCATGCGTGCATACCAGCAACAAAGATAACATCATTCATGTAACATCAATTTACACCCCTGAAAAATCCAGCATACATGCCAATAATATTACCATACCTGCTACCCATAATTGGGGTAGATTTTCTATTTCAGCAGATTTCCATCCAAAACCCATCGTAGGCAAAATTCAAGAACATTTTGCTGTAGCAAAAAATATTGATTTACACATTCTCCTACCTAAACAAGTACATTCGGCAAGATATTTCTGCAAAAAATCTTTCACTCTCAGTCGAAAACAGTAAGTTCGCAAGAAGAATATTTACCACATATGGAAGAATTGCTGATAACTAATATAAGTAAATTATACGGTGTAGAGCCGACAACTCGAAATGCTGCCGAAGCACGAAAAGGGAAAGCTATGCAGGATCTTCCCTGCATTGAAAACGCTTGGATTTTTATTGAAGATGATACCATACACAGCTTTGGCAGTATGAATGATATGGACATGCTACATGCTGAATATGTGTATGATGCTCAGGGAGCTATGGTATTGCCAGCATGGGTAGATAGTCATACACATTTAGTCTTTGCAGCCTCTAGGGAGCAAGAATTTGTGGATAGAATCAAAGGATTGAGTTATGAAGAAATCGCCAAGCGTGGTGGTGGTATATTAAACTCAGCACGAAAATTGGCTGAAATATCTGAAGAAGAACTGTATGACCAAAGCTATGAGCGACTGCAGAAGCTTATCTCCCAAGGTACAGGCGCCATAGAAATTAAAAGTGGATATGGGTTAAACACTGCTTCTGAGCTGAAAATGCTACGAGTGATCAGAAAGCTAAAAGAAAATGTTCCCATACCTATAAAAGCTACTTTCTTAGCAGCCCATGCATACCCTCTGGAATATCGGGAAAATCATATGGGATACATTAGATTAATTATTGAAGAAATGTTGCCTCAAGTAGTGGGAGAAGGTCTAGCTGATTATATGGATGTTTTTTGTGAGCAGGGATTTTTTGATACAAAAGAAACAGGCTTATTACTGGAAGCCGGCTGGAAATATGGGCTGAAGCCTAAAATACACGCCAATCAGCTATACAATTCAGGAGGTGTACAAACTGGAATACAATATAATGCAATAAGTGTAGATCACCTGGAATGCATAGGAGATGCTGAGATAACAGCACTACAGAATAGTAATACTATCCCGGTTCTACTTCCAGGGGCTGCTTTCTTTCTGGGTATTTCCTATCAACCTGCACGTAAATTAATAGACGCAGGACTACCTGTATGCCTGGCTTCAGATTATAATCCGGGCTCCTGCCCCTCGGGAAATATTCCTTTATTACTCACTATTGCCTGTACACAATTGCGTATGACGCCCGAAGAAGCTGTGAATGCGGTTACAATCAATGGTGCTGCGGCGCTAGAACTTTCTTCTTCACTAGGATCTCTGGCTCCCGGTAAAAAGGCCAATTTAATTCTCACTAAACCTATGCCATCTGTTGCCTATATACCGTATGACTATGGGAACAATCCTATATCGAGGATGGTAATCAACGGTAAAATTTGGTAAAACAATACTATGCCTGTTTAGACAGATATTTTACACAACTAATCCATAAAAACAGATAAAAGCTAGTATTAAGGAGTTTTTGTGAGGGTAACCGTGCAATTTTCATTCACCGTCACGCCATCAGACAATTGATACTCCAGAATAATTTCTGTCTCCGTATAAGTTCCGGAGCCAGAAAATTGCATTCCTTTATTTGTCTGAGCTGGGATCTCCAGTGTTTTATCTGCCGGATTTAACACAGCTTCTACCTGATAATTGGCACTATGCAGCCATATGCCTTCCAGATAAACCTTATTAATGCCTCCGGGAGCTGGTGAAACATATACATTATTCTGGATATTGCCTTTCATAACGCAATCTCCCTCTTCTTCATAAGTGCCTGTCAGCAGAGGAGCATCATTTACCGCCGAAGGGATAATGCGTAAGAGCAAGTTATAAGTTTCAGAAATGGTATCTGCCACTGCCATCAAGGTGAGCGGATAGGTCCCAGTATCAGCTCCCATGGTAAATACACGAAATACCGAACTAAAATCAGGGGTATCTATTTGTGGTTGAAAAGAAATAGCCGCTAAATCGGGTAAACCCTGTGTAATGGAAATACCCACCATTTGTTTAGTTCCGGAAATATATTTCACATCCAGATTCAATTCAGCGGTGTCATATTGGTGCATCGTAATATCTGCCAAACCTGATACCGAAAATTTGATAGGTATGTTATAGATAGGGTTATAGTTTGTACCCTGCTCTCCTGCATCATTTTTCTTACACCCCCATATGCCAGACATGAACACTATACCAACAAGAGCAGCTTGTAATATTCTTTTCATAATTGTGTGGGACTATATATTAGAATATAGCGAAACTATATAAGTTCGGGCAAAAAAGGAAAATAACAATTAACGTACCTAAAAAAATCAGAGGGTCTAGTGTGTTTTTTGGGTACGTGATTTTTCTTTTTTTAGAAGAATGCAGACATTTGGTATATGGTACAAGCAAAAATTAATATAGCTATCGATGGGTATTCTTCTTGTGGTAAAAGTACGCTAGCTAAAGAGCTGGCCAGGGAATTGGGTTATACGTATATTGATAGCGGAGCCATGTACAGAGCCATTACCCTGTATCTACTCAGGAACGATGTACCTATTCAAGATGAAGAAAAAGTTGCAGCTGCCTTACAGAATATACAACTTAGCTTTCACCCTCATTCCTCAGGTCAGGTAGCGGAAATGTATTTAAATGGAGAAAATGTAGAACCATACATTCGGGACTTACTGGTAGCAGATAAAGTAAGTCAGGTAGCAGCCATAGCTTCTGTACGTGAATTTGCTGTAGCACAACAACAGGCCATGGGCAAACATAAAGGTATTGTTATGGACGGGAGAGATATTGGTACCGTAGTACTTCCTGATGCTGCCTTAAAAATATTTATGACTGCAGACCCGGAAGTAAGAGCTATTCGGCGCTACAAAGAACTAGCAGCTAAGAATCCAGGAATAGAAATGGAAGAAGTAATACGCAATTTACAACTCAGAGATTATACAGATACCCATCGTGCAGAAAGTCCCTTACGTCAGGCTCCCGATGCCAGAGTGTTAGATAATTCAGATATTACACGGGAAGAACAATTACAAATTGTGCTGGGATGGGCCAATGAAATATTGTCCAGACTTAATCCTGAGTCTTAACCTATATATTTAATTGCAAGTATGACTAATAAAGAATTGTCCGGGCATTTTAACCTGATGTCTAAACTTATGGAAATTCATGGTGAGAATGCCTTTCGGGCAAAATCGTACAGTATTGCTGCCTACCATATTGAGCAGTTGCCTCAGCAGGCTTCAAGCATGACTGAAGAGGAGCTTTTTAATGCCAAAGGGATAGGAGAAAGTACTGGAAAAAAAATTTTAGAACTTCTGCATACAGGTAGTATGGAGGCTCTTGATGAATTAATTCAAAAAACACCTGAGGGCATTTTGGAGATGCTAGAAATAAAAGGGTTAGGACCCAAAAAAATTGCCTTATTATGGCGAGAAATGGGTATAGAAAATCTGGGAGAATTAGAATATGCCTGCCATGAAAACAGACTAGTTACGGTGAAGGGATTTGGAGCTAAAACACAACAATCCATTTTAGATGCCATTCAGTTCCGAAATCAACAGCAAGGTTTACATTTATGGGCTTCCTTATTTCCCCTAACGCAGGAATTTATAAAAAAACTTACTCAGCATTTTCCAGATTCTAATACATCCTTGACAGGTGCCATGCGAAGACAAACGGATATAGTAGATAGCATATCCTTTCTTACGACAATACCTGAAAATGATGTAAAAATCGTTTTGGAGCAACAAGGTTTTGAAGTAAACAGCGTAGGAGATCAGGTTTTACAACTTAGTCAGGCTTCACTCCCTCCTATTTCGTTACACATTGTTTCCCAAGAGAAGTTTCACTCTACTTTGTTTGTCGAGACAGGTCCAGAAAGTTTTGTGGAGGGTTTCCGCCAGCAATACCATATACCCGCTACAGCAGCAACTGAAGAAGCCATATTTTCAGACAATAATCTATGCTACTTAGCTCCGGCCTTACGAGAAAATCCACTTGCTCTTCAATGGTTGGAAGAAAAAAAAGAAATAAATCTTATCCAGCCTCAGGATATCAAAGGTATAATTCATTGCCATAGCACCTGGAGTGATGGAGCTGATACACTGGAAGCTATGGCTACTGCTGCTAAAAAGCTGGGATATACCTATATGGTAATCAGCGATCACTCCCAATCTGCCTATTATGCTAGAGGTTTAAAACCCGATCAAATCCTTGCACAGCACCAGGAGATTGATATCCTAAACCAAAAACTAGCACCTTTTAAAATCTTTAAAAGTATAGAGGCAGATATTTTATCTGACGGAAGTTTAGATTATGAACCAGAAGTGCTGGCAAGTTTTGACTTAGTTATTGCTTCCGTACATAGCAACCTAAATATGACGGAAGAAAAAGCCATGCAGCGATTGTTAAAAGCCATTCAAAACCCATTCACTACTATATTAGGGCATCCTACAGGCCGATTATTACTCTCCAGAAAAGGCTATCCGGTAATCCATCCCGAGCTTATCGATGCCTGTGCTGCCCATCAGGTAGTGGTGGAGATCAATGCACATCCCCGTCGATTAGATTTAGATTGGCAATGGATTTCCTATGCTATGGAAAAGCAGGTTTTGCTTTCAATTGATCCTGATGCGCATGCTATACAAGGTATTAATGATGTTTTTTATGGGGTTATGTCTGCCCAAAAAGGGGGACTTACACGAGCATATAATTTGAGTAGTTTTTCCTTAGATGATTTCGAAAAGTTTTTGGCACGTCAAAAGGCAAAAAGGGGATAAATCACGAGCATATATTTTTAATAAAATATAATACAAAAACAAGCTTTCTTATTAACTATAATTAAACAATACAACGGATAACATAAAAATAATTATATTATAAATTTAAGGCCATATATATACTATCAATTCAATTTATAGAAAGGAGCTAGAAAAATGGAAGAATTGTAGTTATTTAAGAGAAAAAAGTTGAAAAATATATTTTGCAGAGTTTTTTATTAACTTTGAGCGTATTAAGAAAACTATATCTTATGAAAACAGCTATTACACTTCTGGTTGCCTTTACAGCAACTTTATGCTCTATCGGGAGTGTGGCTCAAACACACCATGTTGTTCCTTCCGCAACAAAAGTAAACCCTGCCACCCATTCAATTACAGCTCCACTGGCTAACACAGCCCAAACTTATCAGATGCTAATCCATGCGGATGAGTTATCTGATTTAGTAAACAAAGAACTTACCGGTCTTTCGTGGCGACTTGCAGCCTCTGAAAGCCTACCCTGGCCTACTTCTACCATCACCTTTGACAATTATGAAATTTACATAGGTCAGGCAGTTGATTTATCTCAAAAAACACTCACTGATCTTAATGATAATTTATTAGGATCACTTACTCAGGTGCGCTCTGGAAGCCTCACTATTCCAGTTGATGCTTATGGCTCTGGTTCGTCCATTAGTTTTGGTCCTACTATTGATTTCAATACTCCTTACCTGTACTCAGGAGGTAATTTATTAATTGAAATTCGCCATACTGGATCCAACGGTCCTTCGGGAAATGTAGAAGCAACCCACACTGGTCATAGTGCATATGGCACACTCTATACAGCTAGCACGGCTATCAATAATGATAATAGTCATAGCAATTTTGCCTCCCTTCAGCTTTCATTTTCAACACCGCTGGCTATTCAATTAGTTAGCTTTGATGCGTTATTGGCCGGAAATGATGTTGTTATTGACTGGTCTGCATACTCGAATGATTATTTAGATTACTTCGTAGTTGAAAAAAGCGAGGATGCTTCCATGTTCTTCAGTATAGCCACCGAACAAGCGAACGTATCTGCTGATACACCCATGCACTATAACTATACAGATAAAAGTATTGCCCGCCCATTAAATGGTAATTATCTGTACTATCGCATCAAAATGGTTAGCAACAATATGGTAACTTACTCTCCTGTTCGCGCTGTACAAGTAACTTCAGCCAGTGTATTCCAGTTTAATGTTACTTTATCACCCAATCCATCTCAAACATCTACGGAATTACATATAACCCTGTCTCAAAACGGTCAGGTAACCTATAGCATATTTGATATGAACGGTAGAGTGATTAATACTTATAATTTGGATCTGGAAGAAGGAAGAAACCAAGTACCTATCGATGTAAGCAGACTTCCTAAAGGTCAATACTATATTGAAGTGAAACACAATCTCGAAACAAAAACTATTAAATTTATCAAGTAAGTATAATCACAAAAAGATAGAAATCCATTTCTGACAGGATTCTGGAACATACGAATTCGATAGCAATTCTTAATATTAACTAATACTAAGCATTTCTGAGTTCGTATCATACCAGAATCCTGTTATTTTTGCCTATAAACTAATTAGTGTTACGAAGCTGCCAGTTAAACGCATATTAAAAATTGTTCGCAATCTGATAGGTATTCTTATCGGATTGTTTTTGCTTTTATCCATACTCATCAATATCCCTGCAGTTCAAAACTTTCTTGTATCCAAAGCCACTGCATGGTTAGTTGAAAAATTAGATACTAAGGTCAATATCGATGCGGTCAATATCCGATTTTTTAATAGAGCTAGTATCCAGGGATTATATATTGAAGACAAAGCAGGCGATACGCTTTTATATGCAGGCCAAGTACATTTACAAGTTACAGACCTTCTCTTCTCACCGGTAATTCGCAATGTAACACTTCATGATGTCTATTGTCATCTGTACCGAACAGCAGTTTCTGATGAATGGAACTATGCATTTATCGAAGATGCATTCAGCAGTCCAACCCCAAAAGACACTACTCGTAAACCCAGCGAATCAACTCCCATTGAAATAGATTTAAAAAAAGTAGCTCTCAAAAACGTCCGTTTTTACATGGACGATGCTTGGGTAGGTAGTGATTTTGATATTGGTTTAGGGGAAGGGATAATAGAAGCCAAAAAAGTAGATTTGCCAGGTAAAAAAGTAGTCCTTAAAAATATTCAGCTATTCAATCCGTCAGTAATCTTACGCGATTATCAGGGTGGCCGCCCCCCAAGAATAGGCCCACGCCCACCTCGCACTATTGATACAACAGCATTTAACCCGGATCTGTGGAGCTTCTATCTAGATCAACTTACCTTAGCTAATGGATATTTTTCATTGGACGTTGGTGACAAAGCACCCTATCCTGATGGATTTGATCCCGACCATATCCATATTTCAGGAATTGATCTTGAATCCAAAAATCTATCCATCATTGCGGATACCATTCAAGGGAAGGTATTACACTTAGCTGCTAAAGACCGCTCAGGGTTGGAAATCAAACATATGTCAGCACAGGTATCTGTATCACCCAATGCCTCTATATGCAAAGACCTGCTGCTACTTACCCCACATAGCAGAGTAGAAAATTATTATGCTATGCATTATGAGCGTTTCCCAGATTTTGAGGACTATATTGACAAAGTTTATATGGTAGCTCATCTTCACAAATCAACTATCTCTGCTAAAGACATTGCATATTTCGCACCAGAGCTACGTGACCATCCGCTTCCTTTATATGCATCTGGTAATTATGAAGGTACCGTATCCAAGCTGAAAGGAGAAAACATGCAGATTACTGATGGTAAAGGTTTTTTGACAGGCAATATCCGCATTAGTGGCCTACCAGACATAAAACAAACCTTTATTCACTATCAGGAGGGAGAAATATTTACTCCGGGAGACAATATATATGCTTATGCGCCTCAGCTGGATACCAACACCACCGTCAACTTAAAAGCAATTCAATATTTTTATTTTAAAGGAGAATATGCTGGCTTTATTGACAATTTTGGTGCATCTGGCGTTATTAAAACCAATCTGGGTAATATTATTTCTGATGTAAAACTGGATATACCCGATTTCAATGCACATCTAGCCATTTACAGCGGCACGGTAAAAACTGAAGCTTTTGATATCGGTCGCTTACTAAATCAACCCTTACTGGGTCATGTATCCATGAATGTTCAGGTAAGTGGAAAAGCATTTCACCAGCATACCGCTTCTATTACATTAAATGGGACCATATCTAGACTCGATATTAATGACTATTCCTACGAAGGCATCATACTAGAAGGTATATTAGCCCATAAAAAGTTTGACGGGACACTCATGCTTAATGACCCCAATCTAATCTTGGCCTTTTATGGAAGTATTGATTTTAGTCAGGAACAAATCCAGCTTTCTGCACGCTCCAATTTGCTGCATAGCAACTTAAAAGCCTTAAATATAACCGAGGATACCACTAAGGCTAGTGCAGATTTTGATCTCAACTTCCAGGGTAATAACATTGATGATTTTACCGGTTATGCCAAGCTCTACCATATCAATGTACTGAGAAACAATAGCCGTCTGGATATAGATTCTGTAAATTTCGTGAGTAAGCAAGAAGATGGTAAAGAGGTAATGACCCTTGAAAGCAACGATATTTCAGGAAGAATTACAGGAGACTTCAGACTAACCGATCTTTTACATTCTCTGCAGCATTATCTCTCAAGATACATGCCCAATTATATTCCAGAGCCTCAGTACCCTATTGTAGAACAAAAGTTTGATTTGGCCATAGAAACACTCAATGTGGATACACTACTACCTATACTGTTCCCAGGGGTAAAGGGTTTTAGCAATTCTATTTTGAGTGCAAGTTTTAATACGGTTGAGCAGGAACTCTCCATGAATTTAAGAAGTCCCGGAGGTAGCATTGGCCAGATCCAGGTACAAAACATTTCTATTTCCGGGATTGGAAACTATAACGAGTTACTCATAAATGCACGTACGGGCAATCTTGTATTGGGAGAAGATGTACTTTCCTTAGCAATGGTCTCTCAAGCAAAAATTGGGCAAGACTCTGTGCATTTTACGGTCACAACAAGTACAAGTGATGACAATAATAAAGCCACGCTGAATGGAGAAGTATATGCAAGTGGTGATACACTCTATATAACTCTTCTACCCTCAGAAATATTCCTGAATCATTACCGCTGGGAGATACCTTCAGGAAATGATATCGTTTTTTCTAAAAATTATCTGTTTGTCAACAAACTAGAATTAAAATCGGGCATACAGAAAATAAGTATTTATAGCGGACAGAGAAGCACGGAAGGAACGTTACATGCCAATATTAAAGACCTTAATATTACCATGTTAGGAAATTCCTTTGGTATAGCTAGCTATCATCCTTCAGGGCAAATCAATGGTACGCTCAAATTATCTGATATTTTTTCAGAGATGCAAATTGATAGTCGTCTAGTAGCCACACAAGTAAAATTTGGTGCAGATACCATTGGCACTATACGTCTGTCAGGTATCTTCACTCCCAATAAGGGATTATTTGAATTAGACCGAGAAAGTGGAATTTACTATGGCAAATCATTTGTACGTACTACAGGAAGTATTGCAAGAGACAGTCTGGGAGGACAAAACCTACAAGGTTATGTGCAGTTAGAAGAAGCCAAAATCAGTTGGTTAGCTCCATTTTTATCAGAATATTTAAGTGGCATGCAAGGTACGGTAACCGGTTTAATACGTGTAGATGGTGATCCTCAGAATCCAAATCTTGAAGGTAAACTCAATATTTTAAATGCAGCGGTAAAAATACAAATGACCGGCGCCACCTACAGCATTCCTGAGGCTAGTGTACTTGTTAATAATCAGGAAATAGACTTTGGAAATGTTACCTTATACGACAGTAAAAACAACACTGCAACACTTACGGGAGGCATAAGTCACGACAGGCTAAAAAACATGCAATTCAACCGCACGAGACTTACTTCCCCTAAATTTACTGTGTTACAGGTAAGCGAGAAAGAAAACAAATATTTTTATGGCAACCTGGTTGCCAATGTAAAATCACTTACCGTTTCCGGTCCATTTGATGATGTGCACATGAATATTCAAGCTGCACCCGTATCACGCTCACATATTTTTATCCCCGTACAAAGTGGGAATGATATTCATACCTATAGCTTTGTAAGTTTTAAACAAAAAGACGAAGAAGTATCTATCGTGAAGAAGGCGAAAAGTAAATTTTCGCTGACCTTAGTGGGTGATATGAATCCTTTGGCCACAATATCTCTTGTGCTGGATCCATCCACGGGAGATATGATCAACGCCAATGGGCATGGCAACATCACATTGAATCTTCCTTCCAACGATGACATGAAAATGTTTGGCACCTATGAAATCGAAGAAGGAGATTATACTTTTACCTTTAAACAGCTTTATTTCCGGAGAAATTTTAAGATTAACAGTGGGAGTCGAATTTCATTTAACGGCCCGATAGACAATACTAATTTGAACATCAATGCCATTTATACCACCAGAGCTCGTCTTTCTGATATTTTACAGGAACAAGAAAAAGAAATCTTGCCTGATAATGAATTGCGAGATGCCAAGACAGCACAGGATGTAGATGTGTTATTGTATATGACAGGAACGTTAAGCGAGCCTCGTTTAAATTTCAATATTGATCTTCCGGAAAAACGGTCAGAAGGGACTTATGCCTATCAGAAACTAAAACGCCTCAATCAGAATGACCGAGAACTTTTCGATCAGGTAGCTTCATTACTTTTAATCAACACCTTCTATCCTCCAGAAGGCATGTTAGGTTCCAGTGCTATTAGTGGAGGTGTAAATAATTTTAGTGAAATACTATCCACCACCGCTTCTTCGCAATTGACCAATATGGTTAATAAACTACTTAAAGATCCTAATCTGGCAGTAGAACTTAAATACAAAAACTATCAATTAAGTGATCCTGCTTCTTATGGTGGCATCAATCGTAATGAAGTTTCATTTAACGTTAGGAAGTCGTTGTTTCAGGAGCGATTAATTGTTGAGTTAGGTAGTGCATACGACTGGGGGCGCCCTGCAGCTTCTAATCAGGCAACTAGTAACCTCAATTTAGCAGGAGATTTCAGGCTGCAATATTTGCTCACACCAGATGGTAGGTTTCGGTTAAATGCCTTTCGAACCACCAATTACGATGTGTTAGTAAACGATAATATTTATAGAGGAGGAGTCGGACTTTCTTACCGAAAATCATTCAATACGTTGGGTGAGTTATTGCGCAGGAGAAAATCCATTTCCTACGATACAAAGCCGATAAACTGACAATTAAATTCCCAGCATAGTATTTTTTAAGTGTATAATAATCATCTATTTTTAAAGGAAATATTGGCCTTCTGATTCTAATTGTCCCCCACCCCAAAAGCCCAAAAGCCTAAAAAAAGTCCTGTAAACTTAGGACTATTTAAGTGAAAAAAGAGGTTTGAGTCTATAACTTATAATCAGTGAACCCCATTCCCTCATCCCTACTTACCAAACTTGTAACTGATACTTTTGTTTTATGATTCCAAAGTAAAGGATATCTATGATCCGGTCGTCCCCCGTACGAAACTCATTCCTTAGGTGACCTTCCTTTACAAAACCCACTTTTTCCGCTACACGAATACTGGCAAGATTTTCGGGATCTATTCGGCAATATATTTTCTCCATGTCTGTTCGGGAAAAAATATAATTGATAATCTCTTTTATTGCCCTAGTTGCATACCCTTTATTCACATGATTCTTGTCCACAAAATAGCTGATTTCACACTTTCTTACATAGCGGTCAAAATGCTTTGCATGCATCATGCCTATCAACTGCCCTTGCTCGTTATGAATCAACATCAGCAAAAACTCCTGATTTTGTGCTTCTTTAATTTTTTCTAGCACAAACTTGCGAGTTTGCAAAATGGTTTGGGTATGAAAAACCGTCATAGGGAAATAGGTCTGAAGCCTATCCCGATTGTGATGCACTAAAAAATAAAATGGTTCAATATCGCCACTTGTAATTACCCTGATCATAAGAGTATCACTTATGAGCTGCTAATGATTCTTTTAAATAATCAATCACTTTTACTTCTGTATCGTCAACTCCATGCAATACAGCTAAATCAATAGAAACCCAATCTGTAAGATGTACCATATAGAACACACGCTCTAGATAGGACTTTCCTTTGGTCCATAGTTCTGTAATATGTGGCGTGTATTTCTTAATAATCTTTTTGTTGATTTCCATCCGCAATTGCGTACGACTATAGTCTTGTTCATTTCTGAGAAACACAACTATCTTGCTTTTATCTTTATCTCTCCAACCAACTAGTTCGTTGTGATTCATCTCGGGTATTACATGGTGCCAAGCCAGCATTTTGGCATTTTCATTAATTTGCTGACGGAAGCGAACAGCCACACCTTCAAATCCTGAAGCTGCATACAAAATAGGAGTTTTGCCATGAAGCTTCTTAGCCAATTGTTTGGCTTGTTGTTGAATTGATTTTGACTCTTTCTTCAGAAGCTTCACAGAAGCTGCAATCTCTTTCTGAAAATCTTGTTTAATCAGTCCAAAATGTGCCAGTATAAATAATACCTGCGTTAAGGAGTAGCCAAGGCAAGATCTAGGCGGCATTCCTGCTGGTAATAAAATACAATCAAGATTTTTTTTCTTGCACATATTAGCAATGGTTCCCCCTGAAGTGATACATACAACCGTAGCTTTCTTTTTCAAAGCTTCCTTCATAGCCTGAATAGTCTCCTCGGTGTTACCAGAATAAGAAGAGGCGATAACCAATGTATTTTTTCCCACAAATGCAGGAAGGGAATAGTCTTTATTAACAATAAATGGAATAGTCATTGCCCCGTTTACATAATCCTGCACAATAGTACCACCAATACCACTTCCTCCTAAACCCGTGAGTACTACCTGCTGGAATGCTTGTATGGGTGTATGAAAGCGAAAACTCTGACCAATAATCAACGCTTCTTGTAATTGCTCTGGAAAGGCAGCTACAAGCTTTTTCATAGGAGTATTTTGCATGTCGTTTTGTTTTTGTGAAAAATCTTTTTCGGAAATTTGTCAGGAGACAAGGCTGCCGAAAATATGTTTTTCTATAATCTTATTTTGAGTGCCCAAACATACAGAAACCGGCTCAAAAGGAGAATACCTTGCCGGAATGTTTTTAAAAAAAATCGGCTACCAGATTCTCACCTACAATTGGCGGTCTGGAAGAAAAGAGGTAGATATTATCGCCAGTTACCGCCACAGAATAGTTTTTGTAGAAGTAAAAACCCGAACTTCTATCCAGTTTGGATACCCTGAAGATGCTGTAAGTGTGATAAAACAAGAAAATCTAAAAATGGCAGCCGCAGATTTCCTAGAACGCAATCCCCAATACAAGGAAATCCAATTTGATATAGTAAGTATTGTAATACAAAAAGATAAAAGCTTCTCAATAAAGCATTTCCCTGATGCATTTTAATCTCAAGGACTCATTTTACATAAAAGAAAGGTTATCACATCTTGGTTATGGGCTAACTCCTTATAGAAAATAGATTTATCCATAAATCCCCTCGCGAATTGCTGCTGAGGAAGTTTATCTTTGCAAACAAATCCACAAGAATGTTGCATATTGGCCTTATCAACGAAGGAAAAAAACCACCAGATAACAGAGTGGCCCTTTCCCCACAACAATGCATTACCGTACAGGAAAAATTTGATGTCAAAATTATTGTAGAACCATCTGCTCACCGCTGTTTCCCGGACGATGCTTATAAAAATGCGGGCATCTCCGTAGATTCAGACCTTTCTACTTGTGATATTCTTTTAGGTATAAAAGAGGTGCCCATTACACAATTAATAGAAAACAAAACCTATCTCTTCTTTTCACACACAAAGAAAAAACAACCCTATAACAAACCTCTTATGCAGGCGATGATTCAGAAAAAAATTCGTCTCATAGATTATGAATGTCTCACCTATCCCGATAACCAAAGGGTGTTAGGGTTTGGTTTTTTTGCAGGTGTGGTGGGAGCACACAACGGGCTACTTACCTATGGCAAAAAAAATAAACTATTTGAACTAAAACCTGCGCATCTGGCTGATGATTATGAGGACATGCTCAAACCCTATCAGGATATTCATCTGCCACCCATTAAGATCGTCCTTACCGGAGGAGGGAAAGTAGCTTCTGGCATGTTGGAAATTATGAACCGGTTTGATATAGAATATGTAGAGCCTCAGGATTTTCTGGCAAACACATACGATTATCCAGTATATACACATTTAAAAGGAGATAGTCTGTATGTACGGAAAGATGATGGCACGTATCATAGAGATGATTTCCATCAAAATCCAGAGGCCTACCGCTGTCTTTTTCCGCAATATCTTGCCTGTACCGATATACTCATGAATGGTATATACTGGGATAAAAATATTCCAAGGTTATTTGAGAAGGAAGATATTACAAGAGATGACTTCAAGATTCGTGTGATTGCAGATATTACCTGCGACCAGGATGGTTCAGTGCCCATCAACTATGGAGCCAGTACCATTGCAGATCCTGTATATGGCATACACCGTACTACAGGTGAAAAAACTGCACCTTTCTTACCCGGTGATGAAACTATTGATGTAATGGCCGTAGATAATCTACCCAATGAGCTTCCCAGAGACGCCTCCATACATTTTGGTAGTCACCTGAAAAAATTCATCTTACCCGAACTATTGAGCAGTGAGCGCTCGGAAATGATAGAACGAGCAACCATATGTGAACAAGGAAAGCTTACCCCTTACTACGAATATTTAAGCGACTATGCTTATGAATAAAAAACCTAAATAGGGTATAACAATACGCTTTACATATTTACGATAGACCGCAGGAGATTAGTTTATTCTACTAATCTCCTTTGATTTTTAATAGAATAGCAATGTGATCGAAAAACTAAAGCAAATTCGAATCTATAACTGTAACCAGTAGCTCATAGAAAGAGGAGTTGGATATAGGTTAGTTAATGCCGTATTATGTAAGAAAATTGTTAAAAAAATAACCTTAAACGCTCATAAATTATAAATTAGTTTGAAAATATGATTCATCTTCCCACGTATCAGTGTATTACAACTTTCACTACTTTTCTCTGCTGACCTGCCTGATATTGTACTATATAAATTCCCGGAGATAGCACCGGCAAATGTACTTCTTGTACATTATCGTAAGCACTTGCAGTATATTGCTGTGAGAAAACTGTTTTCCCTAAAATATCTTTTACCTGTACCTGTAATCCTTCTCCTGGAAAAGCTGACCAACTCAGATAAAAACGATAATCTCTTACAGGATTAGGGAACAAAGTAAAATCATGTATTTTCTTTCCCGGAATTCTTGTTGTAAACCAAACTTCTCCATCAGACACCTCAGTTTCTGCAAAATAACCTTTCCCATAAGGCACCCAATGAATTTTTGTATAGGGTATGTATTGATAGCTTCCTTGTTCATTATCTAAAAAAGAAGCATTTTCCCTAGCCATATTCGGATCACCATATTGCAGCATTCCCAGTCGGTATGCATCTGCCACCCTGGCACAGGTATCACAACTATGATCATCTAACATACGCAACATATCTTCATCGGTAAGATAAAACCTCACGGATGTGGGAGACACTCCCCCATGTATGGTATAACTCAGCGGTAAAATATACTGTCTGACGATTTCATTAAAAGTACTTTCGTGTCTGTAATAATTAAGGGTATAAGTGTTAGTTTTATCTTGTTCTTCCCTGAGTACCGTTGCAAGAAACGATGCATCTTTTTCAAATACTATCCATTTACCTGTAGCATCACTAATACCCAAAGTAGTATTAGCACCTTGATAGATAGGAAATTGATAATCATAAATATGAATATCATCTATCCCTACGCCATCATTCATAACCCCCATATCTGTTTTTAATACAAACCGCAATTGTAGTTGTTCAGCTCTGGGTAAATATACTGATACGGGTCTCCAACGATGGTTATGATCATCATCCCATGCCTGAATCGCTATGTTATTATAGCCATTAAGGAAAAAAGAATCAGAAGGTATAGATATCCAGTCTCCTCCATTTAATGAATAAGCCAGATACATGAAATCACAGGGTTCATTTCCACACGACTCTAAAGCTGTATTTAGACTAAAACTCAATACTGGACGTTCTAATTGACTAAGATCAAAACAGGGTGAATATAAAAAGGAATGTTCTCGATTAAAGTATTGTCCACCATTCTTACCTGTGTACCATGCATACTCTCCACTAGCAGCCTGGGAAATATATGTACCTTCAGGCTTACCATGTTTCCACGACACTAGGTTCCCGGAGGCATACCAGCCTTCAGTATGAGTTTCGAAGTTTTGGAAATAAGGAAACTCAGCCACTCTGATGCTATTCTGTATTTCATAGCCCATCATGCTGTCGTTACCGTTATAAGTATCTCCATCTGCCACTAACCATGCATCTAAATAATGTATCCCCTCATTTAGGGTTGGGAATGGTTGAGCAAAGGTAAACAACACGGTGTCTTTAGGTGCAAGGTAAGGGATGGTTCCTGTATAAATGGATCCGTTATTCAGTCTATAATATAACTGAATATTTTCCTGAGGCAGATTATCACTGTTATACACTTGCACCACCACATTTCCTGAAGGAACAGCCCCGCAATTTTTGGATGATGGACTTAGAATGGCGAGTAATTGCACATCATTCTTTACACTATAAAGGCGAATATCATCTAAAGTCAATCCATTTCCATATTGATTATGGGCGATACAAGAAGTGTCTTTTTGTCCAAATCTGATTTGAAAGGATGAAGAGAAATTTTGCCCTGCTGATACTAAAGCATGTGTTAGCGAAATTGAAGAGGTACGCTGTATTTCTCCTTCGTTTACGGTAGTATCTAACACATACAATAAAATCCAGGGATCTGTATCACTCCCACGAATCCATACCTCATTGCCAGCGGAAGTTTTGGGTGTACCATGAAACTTGTAAGCAAATTCCAGTCTTGCTTCGGTATTTGACGTATCATAGGCAGAAAGATGGAAAGTACCCATAAGGTAGTTTTGCGTAGCTTCTCCATTTTGTATCCTATCTAAACTCAAAGAACGATTGCCCTCAATTACAATATCCTGATGCACAAAACTTCGCAGTCTCATTTCATCTTCTCCTGAAAAATCCCAACGATTATCAGCAGCATTTCCTGGTAATAAGCCTATCATGGACATTTCATAGGTAAATGCAGGATAGGATTCAAAGTCTTCTTTATACCCAGCAAATAAGTCGACAGGATTATTAGAAAGTTGGCGCACCTTAATCCTCATAGTGTCGTTTTGCCACACGGGATCTGTATGAGCCAGATTTTCTACTGCCACTATAATTTCGTATTCCCCTTCAGCTTCCATGTCCCAGAAAGAAAAACTCATCGTGTCTGTACTTAGCGGAGGTATGCTAAACACATGGGTTTGTGATTGCCAGGGAGATTGATTTACAGAACAGGAAACCCTATACTCTACAGTAGGTTGATCATCCAAATTGGCTATCACAACTTTTATTGTTTGCATTTGACTTAATGCTCCTGAAGTAGCTACCCGACCAGATACAGGAGATAATATGGCTTGCACAGCAAGATCATAGTCAGAAATATTACCCACACAAGAACCAGTATTGGGTATATGTCGTAAGGCCTTACTTCTATATCCTGATTTTCCCTGTATCAATGGCCTCACAGAAACATAGTAGGTGCTATCGATATGTAATCCCGAAAACACATATTCTGTACCTATAATAGTATCTACAGAAATGAAATCATACCTCCCTTTCTTCAGAATTTCATACCCCGTAGCTTGTGGAATATTGTTCCAGGTAATTGCTAAATAACCTGGACACTGATTGGTAGCTAATTGTAGCTCTGGAATGGGGTTAATCACAAACACGCCCGAAGTGATCTGCATACCTGTACCTATTCTGGTTAATCTTACCCGAGCTTCTGCAGTAGTGATGCCATCTGGAATAAACCAGTTAAAATGTCTTTGGGTAGCAGGAATATTAGCTGCAAGTGTTTGCCAGCTAGCACCATTGTCGGGTGACCATTCTAATAAAAAATCTCCTGTACCCACAGGTGCATTCCAATATATACGTGTACTATCTCCTGAAGCAATAGCTACTGAATCAAAAGGGAATCGGAATGACATGTCTATGGGAACAAAATCGTAAGAAATGGCATAAGGCCAGTTGCCCGAAGGAAGATGAGTACCTTTTACGCGTAAGGTATAATTACCCGCTGCAGGGTTAGCAACTACTATTTGTTCAACATTATTTTTGGAATCAACTCCTGTTACGGCATCTGCAGCAACTCCGGAAGGACTGTCATCTAACACAAATGGATAATAAACAGTACCATCAGGTGCTAACAATTCTAAATCCAGATTATTAACTAGCTGTTGAGCAGCTAGTTCAGAAGCAGGTACGTCATGCCAATACAATAAAAACTTAGCTTCTGAAACTCCTGCAGGAACTGTAATGGAATGTGTTTGCACACTACCTGGTTGCACTGTGTCTAAATGATAATGTCCCTGATATAACATTTCCAGAGATCTCTCTGTATTTATGAGTCCATAGCCATAAATAAAATCAGGGCCTGGATTACCATAATCTGTAGCGCCATTTATAACCAATGCCTTGATCAGCGAGGTGGGAGGGTATGTACCAAACATCTGATTGTAGGCCTGTCCCAACAAGGCTACACAACCCGTCACAATAGGTGCAGCCATACTGGTTCCATTGCTTTTCCCATATCCATCATGAATATCTCCTGAATAAACATCATATCCATAGGCTACTACTTCCGGTTTTATACGACCGTCCGCAACAGGCCCTCTGGAAGTTTTAGGCCAAGGGATATTATTTTTATCCAAAGCACCTACTACCAGAATATTCTTAGCCGGTTGAAATCCTCCAGTTATTGTATTGTATCCTTCGGGATATCCATTACAAGTATTCAATCCATCGTTACCTGCCGCAAAAACTTGTAAAACTTCAGGATTCTCCAGTCCGCATTCATCCAACATAACAGAAAGTGAATTATACTTTCCCGCAACATTACAATCATTAATCACTGAGGCGTAGGAATTATTTGTAACGACCATATTGTAGCCCTGAAACATTGCTTTTGCCTGCAACCATACCAACTCATAATAATGATTGATGATAGTAGCTTGTGGAGCCATACCTCGAGTAGCAGGATCCATGATACCCATTCCTGCAGCAGTTAGCGTAGTATGTACTCCATGCATGGAAATATGAGCCTGATTGAAATTAATCACTCTGTCACGTGCATCAACATGGGTTAATGCTTGAGAATTATCACCCACACCAATAGTAATGCCTTTCCCATCTAATCCATATCCTCCCTGGCTGGAGGTTTGTTGTAAAATTGCCGCACCACTCGATGATCTGGAATCTTTATTTAAAGGAACTGTTTCTGTATATACATCCATTGATTTTACCCATGGATTTTCGGCAAGTTGTAAGCATTTCGATGCAGGGATTTGCACCTTATACGCATGATATAACTGATATTTTTTGTCTAAAATTTTTCCTCCCGCCCTGGCAATAATTTCTTCCACTGCTGCATGCGATACTTCCTTAAAAAAATGCACAAGCAGGGCAAGCTGGGTAGTCTGATTATCCATACGAGTAACAAGGGCAGGAGCATATTTCCAGTCGGGCACTACAGGAATTATAGATTTCAATAATCCTGAAGGGAGGCTATCTTGCAAAGGAAGATGGAGAATAGAAAGAAATGTATATTCAGGTATGTAATCATACATATGAATACCTGCTTTTTGTAGTTGTTGTTTTTGTTGCGCATCTGGTAAAGCATGATATTGGATTAAGACCTGTTGCGGGCCTTTAATTCCTGACTGATGCATGCTATCTAGCCAATGTAAGGCATTTTCATGTGGCAAGATAGATCCGTGCTGTAAGTGAACAGGTATGGTAACCAGCCGAGATTGCTGTCCCCATCCCCTATTAGTGAGACCAGTAATAAAAACACACAGTATAATTATAATTAATCTTCTCAAAATAGCTTGCATTTGTTGGGTGTTTATAGTCAGCAATTGCTGCATGTAAGTTATAGTGATCATTTTAGATTCCACACAACTCCATGTATCATATCGCAGTTTATGCATTTAAAGTTATTACATTTTGACGGTCTGGATATCAACAATATGATCGCCTACAAAGTCTTATTTTTTTAACCAAGTGTTAAAAAAATGGCTACACAAGAAAGCTCAATGAATCAACTAGCTCAAAACCAACGTCAAACGCTATTTTGAGCTCATAAAGAGTAATCCCTAGTTTCTTAATATTTTCACCTCATACAGGTGCATTCAGAATGAGGAAACTGTATATTTGCAAGAGTCTTTGTACACTTTGGTGTGCATTTTCAAAACCCTTGTTATGACCCGGAAAATACTCCACAACCTGTTTATATTTACAACTGTATTATTCTTTAGCTTGACTTCACAAGCTCAGGATGATATCCAAACCTTCAAAAATTTTCAATTTTCCTTTAATAGGGTAAGTCAGGCGTGGATGAAGTGTAATGATACCCTAGCCAAGCTTTTTCATAAACAAGGACTCAAATACCCTCCCCAAGACATCTATGTTCGCTCGTTTAAATCGAATAATGAGATGGAAATATGGGCACGAGACGAAGATACTGCAGCCTATAAGTTGGTAAAAAAGTATCGTGTGTGTGCTCTGTCTGGCATCTTAGGCCCTAAGCGTCTGGAAGGAGATCATCAGGTACCAGAAGGATTTTATTTCATAGAAGATTTTAACCCTAAAAGTGATTTCTATCTTTCCCTACTGATAAATTATCCCAATTATTCTGATTTGATTTTAGGAGACAAAAACAAACCCGGTGGTGATATTTATATCCACGGCGGTTGTGTAACCGTAGGCTGTCTCCCTCTTACAGATCAATTTATTCAGGAATTTTATGTCCTCTGTTTAAATGCTAAACTAAACGGACAAAACTATATTCCTGTACATATTTTCCCTACTCGCTTTGACAGAACAGGCCTAAATTTCTTAGGCAAGATGTATAAAGACGAAACAGAAAAACATCGTTTTTGGGTTAACCTTAAAGCTGGATACGATTATTTTGAACGCCACAGAAGAATTTTACCAGTTATGTACAATCCGGATGGAAAATATGTATTCTAAAAACTGGATTTTAGTTGCCATCCCCTTCCCGAATCCGATACCATACCATTTTATGTTCATACAACACATACAGCCTGTCACGCAGGATGGCTGCATGTTTGATTTTCTCTTCTGATAAACCCGGTAAGGCTAGCTTTTGTTCCTTTATATATTGCATATCCCATGCAATCAACGTATCATTTTGTAACCAAATAATTTTGGTTCCTATTATTTGGCAATAACTAATACCGGGTATAGACAAAGTGTTGACATAGTTGCCATATCGATCAAAGACAAAAATCCCCTTTGTCGTATCAGACATATAAAGTTTCCAATCTCTTTCAGTTAGGAAAACAGGACTCGGCACTACTCCTGTTTCCTGTCTTAAATCATTACTGCCATAAACTTCTCTGAGCTGATCATCTACTTTATGTAATCGAGCATTAAATTGATCATAAATCCATAGGTTACCATCGGCAGACGAGGCAACCACAGGTGTTTGCATAATTCCCAGTTTACGAAGGTCTAATTCATTTCTGGGAGTAAGCATTCTATCCAGCAATACCAGTTTGGAATATTCAGGGTAATACAGCAAGAGCCTGAGCGGGTTTAAGGCATCCACAAATCCCAAATTCCCATTTTGCACACTTCTAAAAATGCCAGTGCTATCACCGTTTTCATCATATCGAAGCAGGGCATTATCATTGCGAATGAGATATGCATTACCCGTTTCATCTACCGTAAGAAAACGTGCTTTTATAGGCAGCGTACGTATATGTATCAGACTATCCGAAGCCAGTATCTTGACAGATAGTACGAGCAAAATCCCCAAAATATAGCAACAACGTTTGCAGTACATAAGGCAATTTACGGTAGTCTGTCGGAAAGTATGATATAATATCGATTTATTTATCCAGAGCTGCTTTACGCATGGCATCTGCAGTATCTTCGCCTACATATTTGACTATAAGGTGTTCAATAAAATAGATAGCAGGAGTAAGCGCCAGAGCCATGAGGAATTTATAGGAATAGTTTACTAAACCTATGGCCAATACTTTTTGATAAGACCATCCCTGTCCTAGTTTGAAGGCAATAAAGAGGACTATAAAGCTGTCTATAAGCTGAGAAGCTACGGTTGAACCTGTTGCTCTAAGCCATATATGCTTTTGCCCTGTTCTTTTTTTGATTTTCTGAAAAACCCAAGCATCCAATAGTTGGCTAACCATAAATGCAGTAAGACTACCCACAATAATCCACATCCCCTGACCAAAAATACCGGCAAATGCAGCTTGCATATCCGGAATGCCTTTGTCTTGCTGACTCGTAATCCAAAAGCTGGTATTGGGGGGCACTTCTATAGAGAAATAAAACATCACGAATGCATAGCCTATAAGCACTATGGCTATCCAAGATATTAGCTTCACAGCCTTTCTACCATAAAACTCATTGACAATATCTGTAATCACAAATTCCAATGGCCATAATAATACACCACAGGTTAAGGTATAGGTAAGTCCCTCTTCTCCTAATAAAGAAAATGGATGAGGCTCTATACCAAGCAGCTTTTCTAAAGAAAAAAGCTTAGTCCCAATACATTCTGCAATAAGGGCATTAGCAACGAAAAATGCAGCTATGTATAAAAATACTTTTGTGGGTCTGTCGTGCAAGATCTTATGTATCATTGCGTCTTCATTATTGGGCATAAAGCTAGGATACGGCCATTAAAAATCATAATGTAAATGATTTTTAGAAATGCTTATCCAGATGCAGCTAATGTCAGGATAATGGGAGTTAGTTACGAACTTATAACTTAAAATATCAGTGAGCCCTAGGTTTGCAAACACTAGTAGCTTACATAGAAAACCAGTTTGCGATCAATTGTTTTTCGTAGCCTGCATATTGGCGATGGCAAAACTCATTGGTATGTGGATTGTATTGGTAATCCTTTCCCCATTCTTTGAAATTATCGGCCATGGCTTTTACTGCATCTACAATATATGCCACCTCTTCTGAAGAAGTAGTAGGGTGAATCGATATTCTAATCCAACCAGGTTTCTCAGAAAGTTTCCCCTGAGTTATTTTTTGTTTCAAGTGAGCCGATCTTTCTCGGTCTATATGTAGTAAATAATGTCCATAAGTGCCTGCACAACTACACCCTCCTCTAGTTTGTATGCCGTAGCGGTCGTTGAGTAATTTTACACCCAGATTATAATGTAGCCCATCAATATAGAAAGAAATCACACCCATTCTGTGTTCATGTTGCCCTGCTAGGATATGGAGATTCGGAATTGTTTTTAACTCCTTAAAAATATATTCCAATAGTTCGTGTTCTCTTTCCAATATATTTTCAACACCCATCTGCTCTTTCAGACGAATGGCAAGCGCCGTTTTGATAACTTGTAAAAATCCCGGTGTTCCCCCATCTTCTCTTACTTCGATATTGTCAATATATTCATGCGGATCCCAAGGATTGGTCCATTTTACCGTTCCTCCTCCTGGATGATCGGGAGCGATACAATGATATAAGTTCTTATTAAAAATTAATACACCAGAAGTGCCAGGTCCTCCCAAAAATTTATGAGGAGAAAAAAAGATTGCATCCAGATAGGCTCGGTCATTAGGATGCATATCAATATCTATGTAGGGTGCAGCACAGGCAAAATCTACAAAACACCAGCCCTGATGGGCATGAATCATCTCAGCAATTTGATGATAAGGAGTAAGAATACCAGTCACGTTGGAACAGGCTGTTATCGATGCAATTTTTAGTTTGTGATGTTTGTATTCATCCAGTAATTCTGCAAACTTGTGGAGATCTACCAGGCCTTCTTCATCAGGAGGGATAATCACCACTTTAGCAATCGTTTCCAACCATGAAGTGTGATTGGAATGATGTTCCATATGTGTAATAAATACTACAGGTCTATTTTCTTCCGGCAATTCCAGATAGGGTTGTAAGCCATTGGGCACTCTCAGCCCTAAGATCCTCTGAAACTTATTAATGGCTCCAGTCATCCCAGTACCTGCAGCCACAAAAACATCTTCTTCTGAGGCATGCACATGATTTTTGATAATTTCTCTGGCTTCATGATATGCTAAAGTCATAGCCGTACCAGACACTGTCGTTTCTGTGTGAGTATTAGCTACAAAAGAACCCAGCTCGTGAATGAGTTTTTCTTCGATAGGACGATACAGCCTTCCAGAAGCTGTCCAGTCGGCATACACAATTGGTTTTCTGCCATATGGAGAATCAAATTCTTGGTGAATGCCTATTGTGTTATTTCGGAATGCTTCGAAATGTTTTTCAAGTAAAGAGTTTTTAGCAAGTATTACATCCATATAAAAAAAAATCAACCCATAAAGGTGTTAATTTTTTTGTTAAATGTAAAGAAGATGCATAAATAAAGTTGGCGCCACATTGCAACACAAAAAGAAATAATAGAAAAAACTTTTTAAGATAAAAATACCCGCATATCGTAAAGCAGACATGCGGGCGTAGAAATCAAAAAATCAGTAACTTTATTTTTTAGAGTGTTTATTTTTTCTGGAAGTTTTTTCCGGGAATTGAGCCATGTCTTTTATAGCCTCTTCAGCAAACATATATTTACCTATAACTTTTCCATCAGGGCCTAATAAAAATGCCTGAGGGATAAAACTTACCCCATAAATTTCAGCTGCCGCCGAACGCCATCCTCCTAGATCCGACATATGGTACTGCCAAGTAAGGCTATCAGCTGCAATCGCATTTTTCCAGGCCTCTTTTTTGGTATCTAAAGAAACGCTAACGATAGTAAATCCTTTTTTAGCATCTACAAATTTTTTGTCTTTGTATTCTTTATAAAAAGCTACTAGGCGGGGATTAGCATTTCTACACGGACGACACCAGGATGCCCAAAAGTCTAAAAGGACAATTCTTCCTTTATTAATCTCAGAAAGACGTAGTGTATCTCCTTCAGGGGATTCCAGAATCAGTTCTGGTGCATCTTGTCCGATTTCGATTTTAGTATTTCCCATTTGCTGGGCGGTAGCAAGGGATACACTTACGGTACACAACACCGCAGCAATGATTTTTTTGAGCATGAAATTATTTTTTAACGATCCATTGCGAAAATAAAAAATTATCCGACATTCAATTCAAGTCCGTCGTAAGCGAGAAAAATTCCTTCCGGCAGCGAAGCCTGTACTTCTTCATGTAGTCCCATCTGATGGCTGATATGAGTCAGATAAGTGGCTTCTGCACCTATCTCTCTTGCTACTTCAATAGCCTCTGATAAATTAAAATGAGAGATGTGTGACTCCTTTCTAAGCGCATTTAATACCAAAACCTTACTGCCCCTTAGTTTATCCATTTCTTCTGGTGCAATATAATTGGCATCGGTAACATAACTAAAGTCGCCTATCCGAAATGCCAGCACATCCATATGATAGTGTTTTACAGCCACAGGTTGCACAGTCAGTTCACCTACCTGAAAAGATTGGTTCAGATCTATAGGACACACATCAATCTGTGGAATGCCAGGATAGTTATCTCCATTAAAGATGTAATAAAATTCTCTCTCTAAGGCTTTTATAGTGGCTGGGGAGGCATATACGGGCATTGCATTTTTCTGAAAATAATTATAGGCCCGCACATCATCAAGCCCGGCAATATGGTCTTTATGACTGTGCGTAAGCAAAATTGCATCAAGTTTATTTACCCTAGCTCCCAACATCTGTGTTCTGAAATCAGGACCCGTATCAATTACCAGACTGGTATGCGGGGTTTCTATCCATACAGAAGTTCTAAAACGTTTATCTTTTGGATCAGGGGAAGCGCAAACTTGGCAGGGGCAAGCAATGACGGGAACGCCCTGAGAAGTGCCCGTTCCTATAAAAACAATTTTCACAATCAGAGTTCCATTTGAGTTTGTGTAACTTGTTGATCTCCTGAAGCGGTATGATGTAAAAGTTCTTTATACCATTTAGCCATTTCAGTACTAAGCGTATCTACTGCCACCTGTACCGATGGAAGAATTTCCACCAATGCATTGATACGGCCTTCGATATTCAAAAAGCGATTGATCACCACTATGCGTTTATCCTCCAATATGCAATAGCCGGAGTTAAAATTCCCTTTTTCATAGCGAACTGTATAGTTTGCCTCTTCAAAGAGTTGTTCCAATTTTTTCAGGGTGTTTGGCGTATATTTGAAGCTCATTTGCAAAGATGATTTCGATGAATAAAATTAGGCAATTTGCTGTATTCCTGCTAATCTGTACAGGTTTTAGCACCAAAATATATGCTCAAAACCCCACCAGTTATTATATAGAAGATCCTCGTACTTTCTATGGAGGCCTATTGCTAGGTGCTAATCTGAGTCAGGTAGATGGCGATAGCTATGCAGGTTATCATAAAGCCGGACTTAATGTGGGTGGTATTATGTATGCACATCTCGCTGATAAGCTTGCCGCAAGCATTGAAATATTATTTTCTCAAAAAGGTAGCCGGGGACATAAACTCCAGGAAAGCGGAGTGGGAAATCTACTCACTAAATATATTATTGATCTTAATTACGCCGAAATACCTATTCAAATCAATTATTTTGACCGAAGGAAAAGTCATTTTGGTGCAGGTTTTTCCTATTCTCACTTAATTACTTCAAAAGAAATTATTGAAACCAATCCACCAGATCCCGGTTTACAAGATAGAAACTATCCTTTCCGCAAGTCAGATATCAATTTTATCATGGGCGGAAATTTACATCTGGTAAAAGGATTATTTCTAAACCTGCGTTTTCAGTATTCTCTGATTGCTATTCGCAAAAATATCCCACCGGGCTATGGACGAGCAGAGCAATTTAATAACATGTGGACGGTCAGATTAATGTACTTATTTTAGAAAGATCCCTTATCTATAGTCAGGATACAACTACTTCATTCCCAATCTGGGATTGAAAGAGTATTATACCATTTAGACAATTCTTTTTTCTACATAATCGCAGTTCATTATTCTTAATAATCCCATGTAGTTTACATCAAAGGCTATTCGTCCGCCTACTTTAAAATCATGGTAGCGTTCTCCTAAATCAATCACCATCATATCCGAACTAGAACCTACTACCTTACAAGTTTTATCTACGGGTGTTATATGTTCCGTTTGCACATCCAGTAAACCAATATCCACAATCGCTCGATAAGAAGTTTCTACAGCTTCAGTAGTGGCCGTATGAGATTGTCCTAAGAGATTTACCCCCATTTCGCCATCAGGAATTACAGGTTTTTCACTGAGTTCAATGATATCTGCATATAGTTTGAAAACATCCTGAAATAAATCAGGATTGGGTTCCTGGTTGTACACGTCGGTACCCAAAAACAATGCCTCTCCTACCCTAAAATGATTTACCCCATGAGGTAATAATCCTTTTTTGATTAAAGGAATGGTTACCGATGTGCCACCAGTAACATAAGGGATGGGCATATTAAACTTAGCTTCAATCAATTGTTTGTACAGGCATAGCTGGATAAGTTTATCGTGATTGGGTAAAACCCCATACATACAAGTAAGATTAGTGCCAATACCAGCTATTTCGATATTGGGGAGTTGGAATACATTTTCATAAAATTCTAAAAAACTGTTTCGCATCACCCCTTCTCTCAGTTCTCCTAGTTCGATCATAATAACGATCTTATGACGCTTATTTTGCTTTACAGCTTCTTCAGAGAGCAACCGAATGGTTTTATACTCTGTATTAAAACTTACATCAGCATAGCGAATTACATTAGGGATGCTGCGTATAGCCGGGGGCTTGATAAAAACAGTTTCAATATTGGGGTTCAGGCTTTTTACCGTTTTTAAATTGGCAATCCTGCTGTCTAATATTTGTTTTACTCCTAGGTTAATAAGTTCCTGTAAATAAGATTTATGGCCACAGAGTACTTTAGATACAATGCCCCATTCTATTCCATAATCCTGAAACATTTGGTTTAGGACGGTATAGTTATTTTTTAGTTTAGCAGTATTAAGTTCGATATAAGCCATAAGTGCTGGTTTTGTACTCGATATGACAAGCAGAGATGAAAAAAATAAAGAAGGAATTAAGTAGTTAAACGCATTTCCAAGTATTTGCTCTTAAAACCAAATTTTTCATATAGCTTTTTGGCCGGGTTTTCAGGTTCTACATGAAGCGCAAGACCACCCTGAGATAAGCGAATGGCTATTTCCATCAATTTTTTCCCAATGCCTTCACCCCGGTGTGATTGATGGGTAGCTATATACACCAAAATATTTCCCGGAATGTATCCATCCATTCCAGTTTTATTAAGAACTACGGCGCCTACAATTTTTCCAGATTTATTTTTGGCTATAATTAAATATCCTCCAGCACTTCCATTCCGTTGCAATGCATAATCTACGGCTTTTTGTATATGCTCTAAGGGATCTCCATAATTTTCCAAGTGTGTAGCTAAAAACAAACAAAGTTCCTTTTCTTCCTGATAATCAGGTAAATTAGGATAACAATACACGTCAATTTTCATAAAATAAATTTTTGATAAATAATATTAAATACATACATCAGCCTATCTGGCTAGTAAAACAAGTACACAGGGAAAGGCAAACTTGTCAGAAAATAAATAGACCTGTATGTAGTTTAGAGGAAGTACACCCAAAATCAGATAGTAATAGCGATTGCTGGTAATGAGAGGGAAAAATACTTCCAAGAATCTGGCAAAATTAATAAAAAATCACCCATAAACCAAAAATGCATTAAACAATATACACAACAAATAATCTTTATTTATATAAATAACTGAATTTTAATAACATAAAAAAGATGAGCGCAATCATGATAAACAGCAATCATAATCATTTTTTCAACCCTCATTTCTTCTGAGTTTTGAAATAGAAATTCTTTAGTCTAAAAATTCAGCATATGAAAAAGAGAGTTCCGGTATCTACCATTATGACCAAAAACCTTGTGACAGCACAAGTAACGGATAGTTTGCGACATGTAAACAGTCTGCTCAAAAAACATAAAATTAGACACCTGCCGATTGTATCAGGCGAGAAATTGGTAGGTATTATCAGTCGTACGGATATTCTCAGATTAAGCTTTGGAGATATATTTGAAGGTCAGGACAATATGGATGAAACAATCTTCGACATGCTGAAATTAGAACAGGTTATGGTAAGTAAACCTCATACCGTGCATCCTGATGATCCCATAAAAGAAGTAGCAGAAAAATTTACAATGTCTGAGTTTCATGCGCTGCCAGTGGTAGATGGGGATAAAGTAGTGGGTATCGTTTCAACTACAGATTTAATCAAATACCTCCTTGAACAATATGATTAATTAAGGAGTCAACACTTAAAGTAATATTTAAAGTAAATTTAAATAAGAGATTAAAGATCAGCAGTTTGGGTTATACTTGCAAATGTTGGAGGTATTGCTTGTTGAGGTTGCCATACGCCAAGACAATGCAATACTTCCTATTTTGTTATGGCTGGTACATAAAAAAATATGCTAATTAAATTAGCATATTTTCACCTTAATAATTTTGAATTCAATCTAATTGGCCATTTTCAGGACAATCTGAAGAGGACTCTATTTTTCACTAAGACTTCCAGAAAAAGTTATGGGTTCCCCTTCCGAACCATCCTTTAAATGTAAGGGCGTAACCAATATTTCTGGAAGTGTAATAGATATTTTCCCTCCCTGTTTGGATACCGAAACTTCTTTTTCCTCTCCTTTGTATAAATAACCTATTTCGTTTTCTCCACTTCCTTCAGTAGCATACATACTTATTTCTTCCTGCGACTCTGGACTCTCCACCAGCTTATAAACCCCCTCTTCTATCTCGGCAGTCATAAAATTGATGGAAAACGTACTGCCTTCTCCGTCATCAGAAATGGCTTCCAAAAAACTAGTTTGAGGCATAATCACTAAAACGGCATCTTCAGCAGCTACATATGTCTTATCCCCAATTTTCCATTCATTTTTTACCGTAACAATGTTATCGTTTTTATCTTTTTTACATGCTGTTACAATCAGCAACAAACAAATAGCAAAAAAACAGATATTTTTCATAAGCTTATTTTTACTGGTACACTTATGCAAGTTAACGAAACAAAATATATTTTGTTTCGTTCCTGTATAGTTAATTTATTGAGGAAAAATGAATAATCATTCAAATATAGCTATTTCAGAAAATAATATCCACACCCAGGCTGAAATACATAGTACTACCCCCAGCACAACTGAGGGGATAATTGACCAGAAAACCTAGACTAAATCTATGGTTTATCTTGAATAACGAATTAAACTAACAAGCTAATTGGTAAGAATAAAAAAAAGCAAAAACCAGAAAACTGATTTTTGCTTTTTGTAGCGAGGACAGGGATCGAACCTGTGACCTTCGGGTTATGAGCCCGACGAGCTACCGCTGCTCTACCTCGCGATGTGGGCGCAAAGATACAAAACTTAGTTGTTATAGGCAAACTTTTCGGAAATAATTTAGAATTTTCTGCGCCATTGCACTTATCCTTGCTAATTTTGCCACACATGGATACACCTTTCCGCTCTGGCTTTGTCAATATATTTGGAGCCCCCAATGCTGGGAAATCAACCCTTATGAATGCACTACTTGGCGAACAACTCGCCATCACTTCCCCTAAGGTGCAAACCACCAGACACAGAATCTCAGGCATACTTACGGAAGAAAACTACCAAATCATTTTTTCGGATACCCCAGGCATCATTGAACCTAATTATAAACTGCACCAAAAAATGATGCAGCAGGTAAAAAATGCCCTGGAAGATGCTGACGTGGCCATTCTATTGCATGATATTACCCAACCCATAGAGGAACTGGAAAAAATAGCTGCAATGCTTAAACTGAAAGTTCCGGTACTCTTATTGCTTAACAAAGCTGACCTGCTGCAATCTGAATCAAAAGCTAAAGAAATAGCTAAGGTGTACCAAGAAAAGTTCCCACAATGGACGGTAATGACTGTTTCTGCCCTACGTCAGAAAAATATTGATCAGATTATTCCCATCCTGCTCACGCATATCCCGGAAGCTCCCCCTTATTATCCGGAAGATAGTATCAGTGACCGACCCGTAAAGTTTTTTGTTAGCGAACTTATTCGCGAACAGATTTACAAACTCTATCACGAAGAAATACCTTACCATTCTGCAGTGATTATTCAGTCTTATAAAGAAAAACCTGATATACACATCATTCGTGCGGAAATTATTGTGAGCAGAGAAACTCAGAAAATCATCTTATTGGGCAAAAAAGGAGCAAAAATCAAGCAGCTAGGTATTGCTGCAAGGGAAGCCATCGAAAAATTTGTACAACAGAAAGTGCATCTGGAAATATTTATTAAGGTTCGCCCTAAATGGAGAGACAATGATATCTACCTCCGGGAATATGGATACAATTAACACTGCTCTTATTTCCATTGACCCCATTTATAGTGCGGAATATCCTGAAAACATTCAGGTGTGTATGCTTCGGCTGGATAAAATTCATCGCTGGGTTTCTGGGAATAAATGGTTTAAACTATTTCTCAATCTGGAAGAAGCACAACGAGGGGGATGGGATACAGTATTAAGCTTTGGTGGAGCACATTCCAATCATTTACTGGCGCTGGCATCTATAGCAATGAGGAAGGGTATAAAGGCTATAGGTGTGGTACGTGGGTTGCATGGACAGGTAAAACCAACGCAAACACTTCAACTTTGTACTGCATGGGGTATGCAGTTGATTTATGCAGACCGCACACAATATGGCGATCGGGATTATCATGCTGAATTGCAAACTCGCTACCCCAATGCATTTTTAATTCCTGAAGGAGGAGCTAATGAATACGGCAGAAAAGGTTCTGAAAGTATTGCACAATGGATTCCTGCGCATTTTTCGCATGTATGCTGTGCCGTAGGAACAGGTACCATGTTTACAGGACTTCGAAGAGCATTACCAATTACTACCCAATTATTAGGATTTGCACCCATGAAGGGAGGTAAATACCTAGCAGAGCACATCCGTCCCTACCTAACTCCAGAAAAGGACACGCAATGGAAGATATGGGACGACTGGCATATGGGAGGATTTGGAAAAATCAATGCGTTGCTACTGCAATTTATCCAGCAATTTGAAGCAATTAACCATATAACCTTAGATCCAGTCTATACCTCGAAAATGATGATAGGCGTAAATAGCCTAATCCAACAAGGCTATTTCCCTCCACACGCTCGCATCTTATGCATCCATAGCGGAGGATTACGATAAATCTGTAGATTTACAGAAAAGATATATGAACTTAGATAAAGCGCTTACCATTATCTATTGGAAATCGGAGACAAATCCAATTCTGCAGCTTTCTCTAGCATAAACTGATAGGCAGCTTCGTACTCATTGGGGATATCTCCATCCAAAATAGCTTCTCTTACAGCGGTTTTAATAATGCCTACTGTTTTGCAGGGGTTCAATCCAAATACTTCCATAATAAGTGTACCATCAATGGGTGGTTGCCAATTACGAATATGGTCTTTCTCTTCCACTTCCTGCAGACGCTTTCTTACATACTCGAAGTTTTCCAGAAAGCGTTTTACTTTGCTTTTGTTTTTGGATGTAATATCTGACTCACAAAGAATCATTAAATCTTCCAAATCATCGCCGGCATCAAAAAGTAAGCGTCTCATGGCAGAATCCGTTACTTCTTCCTTGGTAAGACTGATGGGACGTAAATGCAACGAAACGAGCTTAGCCACATATTTCATTTCTTCTTGTAATGGCAACTTAAGCTGTTTAAAAATGCGGGGAACCATTTTAGCTCCCACAATTTCATGCCCATGAAAAGTCCAGCCATGCCCTTCTTCAAAGCGTTTGGTAGCAGGTTTACCAATATCATGTAGTAAAGCAGCCCAACGTAGCCAAAGTTTATCTGATCGAGTGGCTACATTATCCAGAACTTGCAGGGTATGATAAAAATTATCCTTATGACCTTTCCCGTCAATATATTCAGCGCCCGCCAGGGCTACCATTTGCGGGAAAAAATGTGCTAACAATCCCGTTTGGAAAAGATGTGTAAAACCTACTGAAGGTTTATCGGTACGCATTATCTTCTGCAATTCGTCGGTAATGCGTTCCTGAGATACAATTCGTATTCTCGAAGCGTTATCAGCAATTGCCTGAAGGGTCTCCGGGAAAATAGAAAAATTCAGCTGAGTAGCGAATCTAATGGCACGCATCATCCTCAGAGGGTCATCAGAAAAAGTAATATGGGGATTGCGCGGAGTTCGTATAATTTTAGCCTCCAAATCTGCCATACCATCAAAAGGATCCAGCAGTTTGCCAAAATTATCGGGAGACAAATCTATAGCAAGGGCATTGATGGTAAAATCTCTGCGTAATTGATCATCTTCTAAGGTTCCTGTAGAGACTTCTGGTTTGCGGGAATCGGGTTTGTAGGATTCTTTTCTAGCACCCACAAATTCCACATCAAAATCACGATATCGAAAATGAGCCGTGCCAAAATTTTTAAAGAAAGAAACTTTTGGAACTGGATGTAAGGTAGCAGCCACTGCCTGTGCCAGCTCAATCCCATTTCCCGTACAAACTACATCAATATCTTTACAGGGACGTCCCAGAATCCTGTCACGAACAAATCCTCCTATCAAAAAACACTGATATTGTAAAGTACCAGCTACCTGAGAAATCTTGCGAAGTAATTCCAACTCTTCCTGACTACAGTCAATATACATAGGGTTGCAAAACTAAAGTAGTTAACGGTAAAAAACATGTTTCATCCGCTATGTAAGAATAAGTTTTTTTGAGTGTGGAATACATCTAACTGTTTCCTTAAAGCAACTCAGGTATATATTTATCGCTGACACTACCGGGCAATGAATCCCTATGGCGACGATTCAGTAAGGTTATTTTCCCTGAAACTTCGCCACTTCAGACTTTACTTTGGGAATCATCTTTTTAATATTGGCGATACGATCATTATGAGAGGGGTGGGTACTTAAAAATACAGGAGGTTCTTGCCCGCCAGATTGTGCCGACATTCTTTCCCAAAAAGCTACTGCCTCTTCTGGATTATAACCCGCCCAAGCCATTAATTTTAGACCAATTTCATCAGCTTCAGACTCATGTTTACGGCTAAAAGGTAAGATGCCAAAAAGTTGTGAGCCAGCACCATAGGCAGTCATAGCTATTTCCTGTGTCTGTGCGCTTTTACCCGAAGTAGCAACAGCCACACCGGCTCCTACCCCTTGCTGAATTAACCCCGCACTCATTCTTTGCTGACCATGATTCAATAAAGCATGTGCTACTTCATGCCCCATAACGGTAGCCATACCTGCATCTGTTTGACAGATAGGAATAATACCTGTATAAAACACAATTTTACCTCCAGGCATACACCAGGCGTTCACCGCTTTATCTTCCACTAACTTATATTCCCAAGCATAATCTTTCAGATAGTTCTCCTTACCAATTGATTTAAGATATGCTTCTGCAGCCATCCGAATTTTTGTTCCTACCTCTTCTACCCTTTTAGCGTCAGGAGTGCCGGTAATTACTTTATGTTCACTTAAAAACTGGTTATACTGCTGAAACGACATAGGCAAAATAGTGTCGTCACCAACCAATGCTAATGTTTTTTTACCGGTAAAAGGATTAGTGGCACAAGCTGCTAATCCAAGAAAAGCAATTGAATAAATAAAATATTTAGGTTTCATATTTAAAAATATTTTGTGAATATCGTTTAGAGAATTATGTTGACAAAATTCGTACCCATAAAGATAAGTACGAAATTTTTTCCAAGAAATGGGATAAAAAAGTGCTATAATGAATCTATCTATTAGAATAGGGGTTAGTGCATTTTCTGGCAGCCAGTATAGGTTTACGCTACGAAGCTCTATATTAGAGGTGTTATAGTTTCTGATAAAAAAAGCTTTTGTTTGCAGCCGGCAAGCTATCTTGCAGCCCTGAATGATGAATCGCCTTTTCTTGTTTTTAATTGCGTTAATTCCCTGGTTATGTGCGGCTCAGGACACTTCATTCCATCAGCATGAACCCTGGCATGTACGTAACATCCATATTATAGGCCCTAAAAAGACAAAAGAAAAAATTATTCTCAGGGAAATCAATCTAAAAGAAGGGATAACAATTTCTGGTGATACCTTATCACAATACCTGCAGCAAGACTGGGATCGTTTGTTTAATATGGGGTTGTTTACGGAAATCAATATAGCTACTGATACTTTGCTTCCCGATACGGTGGATGTTCGCATTTCTCTCAAAGAGCGATGGTTTATTATCCCTGAGTTTACCTTTCAGCTTGCCGACCGAAATTTTAATGTATGGCTTAACGAACAAAAAGCAGATTTACGACGTACGATTATTGGGGTTACGCTGCGCCATAAAAATCTGACGGGTAATATGGACAATATGAGCGTTACACTACAGGCTGGCTATACACAGAAATTGTATCTCGACTATACTTTTCCCTACATTGATAAGCAACAAAAGCATGGTGTAGGTATTTCGTTTGGGTATGCCGAAAGTGGGGAAATGTTTTATCAGACAGACAGTAATAAGCTGAAATTTATTAAAACACATAACCGGTATATTACCAACCAGTGGGAAGGTTCTGTAGCGTATTTATATCGACCTGATTATGCTTATCGCCACATAATACGCCTGAGATACAAATGGCAAAATGTAGATGATACAGTGCTTGTGTTAAATCCAGATTTCTATCAAAACAGTTCCCATGTGATGGATTATTTGGAATTAAGTTATCGTTTGGAAGCCAACCTGGTTGATAACTGGCAATATCCCCTAAAAGGAATTAAGCTAGTAGGACAGGCATTTTACCGGAAAGGGTTTCATGGGTTTAATCATCAATTGGGAGCCACTATAGAAGCAGGTAAATTCAATCATCTTAAAGGGAAATGGTATTCTTCCGTAATTTTTCGAGGACGCTTAGTAACACCTGAAACACAGCCATATGCGCTCAGAGAAGCTATGGGTACACGTTATGAATATGTGCGGGGCTACGAATACTACGTAGTGGATGGCTATCAATTTGGAATTCTTCGTACCAACTTAAAATATGAGCTTTTTAGATTCAATTTTAGAAATATCCCCTTTCGATACTTGCCGGTTATTCCCTTGCGTGTTTATCCCAAAATATTTGCAGATTTTGGGTACGTCAATAACCCCACTCCAGGAAATAGTTTCCTGAATAATAAAGCATTATACTCTGCTGGGATAGGCCTAGATATATTTACTGCCTATGATATTAAGATACGATTAGAATACGCTTGGAATCATATGGGGCAAAAAGGATTATTTTTGCATCTTCATAGCGAATAATACCTGCTGACGATAGCATATTTGCCATCATCATATTTTGTGCAAGAGGTATTACAGCAAAAAAATAATAGACAATAGTCTTTTACACTACACACAAACTATTTAAAACGTCGCTTCATGAAGCTTCCTACTATCAATCGGGTAGCCCTGTATAACCGAAACTTTGAAGAAAAAGATATTCCCCTTATCCAGCACATTATCAGCAAACTTCATGAAAGCAACATACAAATGTGTTTTTTTGAAGAGTTCTATAGCCGCTTCAAAGAATACATCCCCTTCTCTATTTCCCCCATTTTATTTAATAGCCGTATAAATCTCCCGGCAGTAGATATGTTGTTTAGTTTAGGGGGCGATGGCACCTTACTAGATACGATTATCTATGTAGGCAATTCCAATATACCCATTATTGGAATTAACTTAGGCAGGTTAGGCTTTTTAGCTGCCATACCAGAAGAAGAAGCAGATAATGCAATTTTATCGCTAGTGCGCGGATCCTACACTACTGAAAAAAGAACATTGATTCATCTGGATAGCAATGTCCCTTTATTTCAGGATGCGCCCTATGCTCTCAATGAATTTACCCTACATAGGAAAGATTCTTCTTCCATGATTAAAATTCATACATATTTAAATGGTGCTTTTCTCAATACCTACTGGGCTGATGGGCTCATTGTGGCTACTCCTACAGGCTCTACAGGGTATTCTTTAAGTTGTAACGGCCCGGTAGTTTTTCCGCAAACCTCTAGTTTTGTAATTACTCCTGTAGCCCCTCATAACCTTAATACGCGGAGCATTGTTGTTCCTGACGACAATATTATTTCTTTTGAAATAGAAGGGAGAGCCGATCAATATCTTTGCACACTTGATTCTCGGATGGAATCAATTACCAGTAATGTACAGCTTGCGGTTAGAAAAGAAAACTTTACCATTTCACTGGTACGACCCGATGAGCATAATTTCCTGAGCACCATTCGCCAAAAACTCTACTGGGGGATTGACCGAAGAAATTGATATTTCTTACTCCACCCACCCACTTAACTATAGTACCTCAATGCATTGTAGTACAAATTAGATGTGCTGACTTACGCTGAAACAATTATATTTGTACTCATACCTGCAATGTCAATCTATGCGTAGAGTTTTCTTTTGTTGGATCATAAGCGCTATTACCTGTATCCCCTATGCTAAAGCACAAAACTACTATGGAGCTGGAGAGTTTGGTGTATCTGCCGGAGCTGCACAGTATTTTGGTGATTTAAATGATGAATACGGTTTTAAGTTTCTTCGTCCAGCAACGGGTGTTTTCGTTCGCTACCATATGAACCCATTTATAAGCCTTAGAGGGTCTCTCACTTATGCTCGGGTAGGCTATAGCGATCATCTTTCTAATAATCCTTACAATAGACTGAGAAATCTGGATTTTCAGAGCGATATTTTTGAATTGGCAGCGCAGGCAGAATTCAACTTTTTCCGATTTGGTACTGGTGAAATAGGAAACCGATTTACACCATACCTTACTGGTGGTGTAGGGGTATTTTATTATAATCCCTTTACAGAGTACAATGGTCGCCGTTACTATCTGAGAAATATCGGCACAGAAGGTCAGCTGGCAGGTTTTGACGATAGAAAATACAGTCGTTTTTCTATCTGCTTTCCCATAGGAGTAGGTATCAAATATTGGATTCGTCCAGGAATTAACTTGGGATTTGAAATATCTGATCGCTTGTGTTTAACCGACTATCTGGATGATGTCAGCACTACTTATATAGGAAGTGATTATTTTCCCAATGACCCTCAAGTTCCCAATCCTGCTTTTATTTTACAAGATCGTTCCTACGAAATTGACCCACAGCATACATTGGGAAGACCGGGAAAACAAAGAGGAAATTCAAATACCAAAGATCAATACATGATGTTTATGGTACACCTCTCCTTCCAACTCAAAGTGTACAAATGTCCCGCATATATGAATCGAGGAGTTTCTGATTTCTAAACTCCTTTCCTATTATTACACTCAACCCAAAACTATACAGCTACAGGAGCTTTAATATGGGGATGTGCCTGATAATTTTCTAAGGAAAAATCCGCGGCAGTAAAGGAAAATATATCTTTTACATCAGGATTGAGTCTCATAGTGGGCAAGGAGAAAGGTTCTCGGGTAAGCTGAAGCCGAGCCTGTTCTATATGATTTTTATACAGGTGTACATCACCAAAGCTATGTATAAATTCTCCGGGTTGTAAATCACAAACCTGCGCTACCATCATAGTGAGTAATGCATAAGAAGCAATATTAAATGGCACTCCTAAAAACACATCTGCACTTCTCTGGTAAAGCTGACAACTGAGTGTTCCATTGGCTACATAAAACTGAAATAAGGCATGGCACGGACTTAAAGCCATTGCTGGTAAATCAGCTACATTCCAAGCACTCACAATCAATCTTCTACTATCCGGGTTTCTTTTTATCTCAGAAATCAGGTTGGTTATCTGATCGTATTTTTTTCCATCAGCACCCGTCCAACTTCTCCATTGATGTCCATACACTGGCCCCAAATCTCCATTTTCATCAGCCCATTCATCCCAGATGGTGACTTTGTTTTCTCTTAAATAAGCAATATTAGTTTCTCCTTTCAAAAACCAGAGCAATTCATGAATAATCGATTTAAGATGGAGTTTTTTAGTAGTAACCAATGGGAAACCCTTGCGAAGATCAAAACGCATTTGATAACCAAATACACTAATGGTACCAGTACCTGTACGGTCATCCTTTTCGACACCGTGATCTAAAATATGTTGAAGTAGTTGTAAATACTGCTGCATAATGTTTTGTTTGCTGGTTCACTTTCAATGTTGTCCTACCCATCACCAGTGTCCTTCTCCCCTATTTTCATTCCTGCGAATATGAGATGAATTTACCTTACATCAAAACTCACAGGATAACCGGATTCAAAATTCCATATTTGATTCCTCAAAACCAAAGATGTTGTATGGAAAAGTAAAAAACAATACAAATCATATACACATCGGCCTAATAAAACACTCATAAGCCACTCAGGATGTCATATCGTTTCTAATATCCATTCTTATTTTCCAGGAAGAAGGTAAATAATTATTGATACGATTGCCTAAAGATTTAAACCAACCAATTCCTAACCCCTTATAGGTAGCTATATACCATCCTTTTGCAGGGATATCAACGGCAAGATCCTGCTTGGATAAATAACGCAAAGCCTGTTCTTTATCTAATGTAAATTGAGGTACATCAGTATGTTTTTCCACACTTAGTGCCAATGCATGATCAGGGATCCACTCTTTATGCTTCGCCTCTCCTAATAATGTACCAGCTTTTTTGAGGTGCAAGCAAGATTGTAATAGATGCCAGTCTTCTTCATGTTGTGCATCGATACAAAATGCTCCGGATTGCCCCTGCATATATATTCGATGTCTGTTATCAGTAAGTAGATGTGTGGTCATTTTAGCTATAGCAGGCTGATGTAATGATTTATACCTCGGAGGTTTAACTTTTTTCTCTCCCTGCATTTTTTGTACCGCAGCAATAAAAAATCCCTCTCCCTGAAGTCTATCCGGAAAAAAACGATATCCCTTAAGCTGATGTTTTGCCGATTCTGTTTCCATAATCTGCCAGCTTTCTGGAATGGAGAGCGTATAATTTTGTTTTACTTCATAATGCGATGCCAGTTCATCCAAGATTGCTTCATTTTCCTCAGGAGAAAATGAACAAGTAGCATACACTAACCAACCTCCTTCTGCTAATGCTTTCCATGCGGCATGTACAATTCGTTTTTGTCGGGCAGCGCAATGATCTACCAGATCTTGTGACCAGGCTTCACTATGCTCAGGTTGTTTTCGGAATAGCCCAGAACCGCTACAGGGAGCATCCACCAAAATCATATCAAAAAAGCCGGGTAATTTTTCAAATTCAGCAGGATCATTTCTGCTTACCCAATTTTGAGGATATCCCCAGCGCACAACATTTTCCAGTAAAATGGGCACTCTCGAATGAATCACTTCATTAGATACAAGCAAGCTATCAGCATCTAGTAAAGAAGCCAGCAATGTAGTTTTTCCTCCTGGTGCGGCACACAAATCCAATACGCGCAAACCTGATAATTGGGGCAGGATTTGCCTTATCAGGTAATCGGTAAACATAGAAGAAGCTTCCTGCACATAATAGGCACCCGCATGAAATGCAGGGTCTAAAGTGAAGGAGGGTCTTTCTTGCAAATAAAACCCAGTGCTGCACCAAGGAATTGGCTGAGTATTTTTCCAGTGTGGTTCCAGAGGTTTCAAAGGATGCATTCGCAGAGAAACTACCGGGCTGCCTCCATAATGTGCGTCTAAAAATTCCTTTTCCCGAAAACCTGGTAGTTGACGCAAAGAAGCTAACAAGGGTTCGGGAAAAGTGTATGACATAGACAAGCAAATTTAAAATCGAAAAGACACTCCTGTATAATTATGTGGGGTAATCTTCTTCAGTTCTTTTTTAACACGAGCTGGTACGTTCAGTGTATCAATAAACTGATGAATCGATTCTTTAGTTATACTTGCATTGCCACGAGTAAGCTGTTTGAGAGCCTCATAGGGCTGAGGATAATTTTCTCTTCTTAAAATAGTCTGGATAGCTTCTGATACTACCGCCCAATTATTATCTAGATCTTGATGAATTTTTTCCTTATTAAGCAATAGTTTGTTTAATCCTTTACTTATGGAACGTAAGGCAAGTAAGCTATGAGCTACGGGAACACCTACATTTCTGAGTACTGTGCTATCGGTAAGATCACGCTGTAAACGACTTATCGGCAATTTTACAGAAAGATGTTCATAGAGTGCATTGGCGATACCCAGGTTTCCTTCTGCATTTTCAAAATCGATGGGGTTTACTTTATGGGGCATAGCCGAAGAACCCACTTCTCCTTGTTTAATTTTTTGCCTGAAATACTCCATAGAAATGTAGGTCCATACATCCCGGCAAAAATCAATCAGGATGGTATTAACTCTTTTCAGGGTGTCAAACTGTGCCGACAGATGATCGTAATGTTCAATCTGGGTAGTGTATTGCATTCTGTGCAGTCCCAGCTTTTTCTGTACAAAATCGTTGGCAAATTTTTCCCAGTTCATTTCTGGAAAAGCTACATAGTGTGCATTGAAATTACCTGTCGCTCCACCAAATTTTGCTGCAAACGGAATTGCTGTCCATAGTTTTAGCTGCCCCTCTAGACGTTCTATAAACACCATCCATTCCTTTCCAAGACGTGTAGGAGATGCTGGCTGTCCGTGTGTACGAGCGAGCATAGGAATATTTTTCCATTCCTGTGCCTGCTGGCGAAGTACTTCTAGAATTTCCCTGAGTGCAGGAAGATATACTTCTTCCAAAGCTTCTTTCCACAATAGCGGTACTGCAGTATTATTAATATCTTGGGAAGTTAATCCAAAGTGTATCCATTCCATTGCTTCTCCTGCACCCATAGCTGTAAGTTTTTCTTTTAAAAAATACTCTACAGCTTTTACATCATGGTTGGTAGTATGCTCAATGGATTTAATATGTTGAGCATCCTCTTCCGAAAACTGCTGATATATATTTCTGAGTTTAGCAGGTTTGATATGTGGCGGAAGGGTAAATATTTTTTGAGAAGCTAGGAATAAAAAATATTCCACTTCTACCCTAACCCTGTAACGGATTAATCCATATTCTGAAAAATAAGGTGCCAGACTGGATAACTGAGCACGATAACGTCCGTCGATGGGACTAATGGCTGTCAGCGAATCAAATTCCATGGTGCAAAGATACAGGCAGGCAGTAGTAAATTGAATAACCGGTTTGTTTTTTTATCAACAATTTCCCTATACACAGGTTGTGGGGCAGCAGGGGCATGTATGCCCCTGCTGCCCCACAACAACAGACTACAAATTGTCTTTTAAAGTTTCAGCTCACGTCTGATATCTCTCGGAATACCATCTTTATGAAGTAGAAAAGCTGTGGTTTTATAACGAACATAAGCTTTCGTCACGTATATATATCCTTTATAATCGTTTTTCTCTCCCCAACTATTTTTCACGATATAGTATTCTCTGCCAGTCTGATCTTTCGCTAAACCTACAATGTGCATACCATGATCGTCGGTAGTTTCGTAATTATCGAAGGCCTGTTGACGCATAGCAGTAGTGATTTTGCGTTCAGGTTTAGGTCCGTTGAAAAGATCTTTTCGCTCTTCTTCAGTCATGTCATCCCAATCTTTTTCAGGAACATAAGCCACACCATTTTTCCAGCTAAAGTATTTTTCACTTACATCAGTAGCCCAAGTAATGGTATATCCATTTTCCAAAGCATGATCGATGATATAGGTGATGTCATTCATTTTCACATTATAAACCTTATCGAAACTCCAGTTATCTGGCACCATAAGCATGGTTTGAGTATAATAAGGCTGATCTGCAAACGAAGAAAGTTCTACATAATCATCAGGATCCAGGCCTACTACTTTCTTGGCAAAAGTCTGCGGCGTGTATTCTTTACCTTTCCAAGTAAAGGTTTGTGGAGGTTCTCCAAGATAAGTGTCCAGTACTGCTACAAAGGCTTTTTTCCAATTAGGTGTCAGCTTACCATTTTTATTTTTAATCACGCCATCCAACATTCCTTTCAGTACTGCCTGCATCTCCCCAAATTTATTTTTGGTAGTACCATATTGCAGTCCAGAATATACTGACTGAGGAATTGCGCCATATTTACGGTACATATTGATTACATCATGGCAGCTACCCCCATCGCCCCAGGCCAAAGCTCCATGCATGCGTACATAGTTTTCAGCTTTTTCAATATACACACATCTTGCTGTATATATCTCTGCAATATCTACAGGTTCTTTCCCCATTCTGATCATTTCACTTTCTAAAAAAGAGTTGGTAGCGTAACTCCAGCAAGTACCACTGCTTCCCTGATCTTTTACCTGAGTACGCTCTAGATTAATTACAGGGGTAAATACGAATTTTTTCTGAGCACTATCGCTTTTATTACCTTCCAGCTTTTTTACCAGATCGTCCTGCGCTCCCGCCAGTAATGGGATAACCGACAAGAATAAAACAAAGAGTCTTTTCATGAAACAAGAAAATTTTAAGAATGTATGAGAATATAAAATGATTGAAACAAAGATAATGGCAATAAACTGTATTACAGGGGTGAAAATAAGGGGGAACTATCAATTACACATTACAAATACACAATTTCTTAAGCTGCAAACATAGTAAGAAGAACCTGTATCAGACCTATCATAAAACCTAAAACAGCTCCTATAAGTTCTATAAATCTGAATTCTTTTTGCAAGATGCTTACTAGCATTGTTTCGAGCTTGTCAGAAGAAAAATTGGTGATTTTTTCTGCTACCATCGACTGAATATCCAGCTTCTCTTCTAGTTGATCTGCATACTGTGTGATGAGCTGAGGCAGTAATACTTCAATTTCTTCCATCAGACCTTCCTTAATTTTTTGAAGCATATTATCCCCTACAAACATGGAGACAATGGGTAATTTCTCTTTAAGCTTTGTTTTGAGAAAACCATCAATATGCGTTTCAATAAAAGGAGTTAGTGATTTTAGATTTTCTTCCTGGGTGATATTCGCCGTGATTTCATGCACCTGAAGCAGATCATTAGCCACAATACTCCCCAACTTTTGGGCTATATGTTTTTGCCTTTTAGGGAAAATGCCCTGAATGGTAATTCCTAAAAACCGCCTAGGTTGTTTAGGATGAAACAACATTTTTATAGCAATCCAGTTAGTAATCCAGCCTATAAAAGCTGAAATAACAGGAATTAGAAACAATAACATAGCGCTGAGGTTATACCCGATTCAAGAATTCAATGCGTACTAAGGCAATGTTTTGCCTGCCTTTATCAGATTCTGAAGATAAATCCCATAGCCCGATTTAGCATATTTATTGCCGAGTTGATGCAATTGGTCGTCAGTAATCCAATTTTTTCTCCAGGCAATCTCTTCGATACAACCGATCTTTAATCCTTGTCTTTTTTCGATGACTTCAATAAATTGTCCTGCCTGAATCAAAGAATCGAACGTGCCTGTATCCAACCAGGCAGTACCTCGATCTAGCACACCTACATTCAGTTTATTACGGGAAAGGTAAACCTTATTTACATCTGTGATTTCATATTCACCACGGGCAGAAGGTTTAATATTTTTAGCAATATCTACTACATCGTTATCATAAAAGTACAAGCCGGGCACCGCATAGTCTGATTTAGGCTGGCTGGGTTTCTCCTCAATACTTAGCACTTTATTATTTTCATCAAATTCTACCACGCCATACCGTTCTGGGTCATTTACCCTATAGGCAAATACCACAGCACCATCTGGATTTAGCATATTGCCCAGTAAGGTTCCCATACCGGAGCCATAAAAGATATTATCTCCCAGTATGAGCGCTACAGCATCCTTTCCTATAAATTGCTCTCCCAATACAAATGCCTGCGCTAAACCATCAGGCTTTTCCTGTACCGTATATTGAAAATTACAACCCAGTTCTGCCCCATCTCCTAATAATTTCATAAAAGCGGGCTGATCTTCCGGGGTTGTGATAATAAGGATATCACGAATCCCTGCCAACATTAAAGTAGACAGAGGATAATAGATCATTGGTTTATCGTACACCGGCATTAGCTGCTTACTCACAGCAATGGTAAGCGGGTGAAGACGTGTCCCGGAGCCTCCGGCAAGGATTATTCCTTTCATGATTAAGTTTTTAAGTTACTTTCAGCAAAATCAAATTAGATACACTACAAAATAATGCAGTTGCGCAAATATACAATCTGTCTTAGTTAGCAGGGAATAGACACGTAAAATATTGTTCCTTTATTTTCTTCTGAATCAAACCAAATGGAACCTTTATGTGCCTGTACGATTTGTTTGCTAATGGAAAGTCCCAGACCAAATGGTTTTTCTCCCTCTGTTCCCACTCTTTTAGCCGTGGTAAACATGTCAAAAACCTTATCTTTCAGTTCATCAGGAATGCCAATACCGGAATCTTGTACTGTAAGCAGGAAGTTTTGGTTTTGTCGGGTCAATCCTATACGAATCACAGAATTTTTGGGGCTAAACTTCAAAGCATTGGCCACCAGATTATTGACAACTCTACTGAATTTTTCTTTGTCAATATGAGCCATAATGGTTTCTGTAGGCAGACTTACCTCAATTTTTTGTTCTTTTTCCTCTGCTTTAAATCGCAGTAGTTCTACTTGCTGAGCTACTACAGCTCCTACTGAAGTTTCTTCTTTTCGCAAAGAAGTTTCATTGATAATGGCAGTGCTGTCAAGTATTTCATTGCTCAAAGTCAAAGCCTGCTCACTTGCAGCCTTAATAAGATTTATATACTCTTTCTGAGAATCTGTGAGGCTTTCTTCCATCAGACATAAATCAGTAAGTGCATTGATAGCCGCTATTGGGCTTCTCAGGTCATGGGCTACCACCCGCAAAATCTTGTCTTTTTGCTGATTACTTTTTTCGAGCTTAATCAAGGTGGTTTTTAGGGCAATTTTTTGGTTATTAATACGCTTATTTGCTTTACCGAGCATAGCAACATAGCGTTTTACCCTTCTCATAGAATGAATGATAAATGCAACTACAGCAATACAAATTGCCACAATAATCAGAGAACCTGCTAAAAACCATTGCTTGCGCTGGTTATTTTTTTCTAGCAAAATTATTTCCTGCTCTCTTTCTATATTTTTCAGGTGTACATTCACATCAGAAGTGCGGAGAGACTGATAAGATTTATCAGTTGAATCACGCAGCTTTTCATAATTATTAAAATAGAAATAAGCGGTATCATAATTTTTCATGGCATCGTAATATTTAGCCATGTAATAGTTCCACCAGCGAGCAGTATGTAGATTAGGCATACTATCTAATACATTTTTAGTTTCCATCAATGCATAATGCATTTTCTGGAATTCTCCCATATCATAGTACATTTTAGCCAATTGCATGGTAGTTTGCATGGCATGTACTATCTCCCGCTTATAGAACATATTTGTCAGGATACTTTTCAAGTAGTAATGTTCTGCAGTATCATACATTCCCATTGTAGCATATTCCTGCGCTAAATTGCCCCATACTACGGCCTGACAAATTTTATAAAATGCTTTTTCTCGTTCGTTTTTTTTAGGTAAGGATTGTTCCTGATATTCTAATGCCTTTTTGTAGTACCATATGGCGCTATCTGTCATGTGAAGCTTTCCATAACACAACGCTACATTGCTATAATTTTCCTGCATGAAATAGTGGCGTACAGGATCTCTCTTAAAATCACATTGCTGGCATCGGTTGAGGGCTTCCTGAAAATACAGCATAGCTTCCATGAATCTTTCCTGCTGATATAGAATCATAGCCAAGCGATAGCTATAATCAGCTAAAGTGCATAAGTCAAGATTTTGTTGCCCTAATAGTCTGGCTGAAAAATAGTTTTTATAGGCAGTTTTATAATCTTTTTGCCGAAAGGCTAAATCCCCTGCCATATAATACATTAGCGTCATCAAACCAGCGGCCTTGATGTTTTCTTCATAAGGTATGATCAGCCTGTATAGAGAATCGAACAGTATGGCGCATTTTTCCAGATCACGATAGTGATCCCAGTAATAATTATATTTAAATCTGTAATACTCGAAACTATCTCTCACCGTAAGCGGCCCTAAAGTATAGAAAGCGGAATCGAGTCGAGCAATGGATGAACTATTCCCCCAAAGCTGCAACTGGGAGTCTGCCTCTTCCATAGCTTTCCCAAAATCAGAAGAAAAATTAAAATCGGGCTTGTACTTGTTGTGACAAGAATTACAAAGCAACACGATGCCCAGAAAATACAACCATATTCCCCAAAAATAATTTTTGGGGAATACATTCTCTCTCAATTTCTTAAGGTAACTCTGCACAAAATATTGAAAAAGTAACTAACCATCTGCTTATACTAAACCTGCAAAAACATCACTGCCTATGTCAATTCAGGTAGCAAAAATAGATGTACTTACTCATTTTAAGGGCACAATAATACTAAAAAAATAATTACATTCATAAAATAATGTCTGAGACAGGAGTTTTTATACATGATATATTTTTATTCATGCTAAGGGGTAGCTTCTGCCACTGTTTCCTCTGTAGGTTCCAGCCATTCTAAAATAAAGTTATTTCTACCCGTTCCGATGAGAATTCCTAAATACTTCTGCTGAATGAGTTCTAATATGGCCAAGAAAGTAAATATTGCATGAATCCGATTAGTACATTGTGAAAGCACCACTTCAAACCCTACCCTACCTTCTTGTTTCATGAACTGCAAAATAAATTCTCTCTGCCCTTCTAAAGAGTAATTGTATTTGACCACTACGTGCGTAGGCTTAGCTTCCCGGTCATTAAACCGCTTCATCACCTTTTCAAATGTCTGCATCAGCTTATACAAAGTGATCGTTTGAATTTCGGTACCTTCTGAATAGGTTTCACTAATCGCTTCCAACTCTTTGCGGATATTGCCCCGTTTTTGCTGGAGCAGACGTTCGGCCTCTAGCAGGGTCATTTCTTCTGATGCTTCTTTGAAGCGTTTATATTCTAAAAGCTTATCTACTAATTCCTGACGTGGATCAATCTCATTGCCTGATGCATCTAACTCTTTTCTGGGCAGCAGCATTTTTGCCTTAATCCGCATCAGGGTGGATACAAACAGGATAAATTCACTGGCAAGCTCTATATTCAGAGATTCCATGGTATGAATGTATTCCAGGAATTCCTTCGTAAGCTTAGTTATGGGAATATCATATATATCAAGCTCGTCTCGTTCAATAAAAAACAAGAGAAGGTCAAAGGGGCCTTCGAATTGCGGAAGTTTTATCTGATATGTAGCAGACATAGATGAAGTTGACGATGCTAGAAATTATATATGATATCCCCTTTCAGGCTTTGCTTACAGATTAAAATCGGTATTCAAAACCTACGCTAAACAGTTGTTTAATCTGCCACCAGCCGAGTTCTCTACCAGGTTCGTGTTTGGAAACCTGATCACCTGTGTTCGGATCTGTAGTATTGGGATGATACGGCAAATCGTTATCATAGATAAATGTGGCTGCCAGTGTTAAGCTAATAAATTTATTCATTTTCCACGAAAAGAAATTATCCCATAGTAAATCAATATTACCCGGATTGTCTTTCTTTACTACTTCTCCTAGTTCATTTTTCTTGTCTTTGGCCAGATAATTGGCATATAGATCTAGTCTAGTTCGGAATAATAATTTTTTATTCAATTCTTTCTGATAACGCCCGGTAAAGTAAGCACCCAGTTCAAATCTCGAAGTTTCTCCATGCTTGATACCGAAAGCTCCTTCGGGGTACATCAGGGTATAATATTTATCGGCGATGGTAAAACGTGCTGCTATGGGTGAGAAGAATAAACTCATGCCTTCGTGCCTGTACTCAAACCCGATTGCCTCTGTAAAATAGGCGGGAGAAAATGCTTTTGAAGTGGAAAAGGTATCCCAGTTAGGTAAATTATAATCATACCCCTTGGTAAACTGACTCTTGAAGTTAAACAATACTGCTAGGAAAAAGTCTTTTTTGGAAGAAAGTTGCTTACCAAATTTGGAAGTAAAATCAATACGGTCGTCGAGCTTTCTAGGTACAAACTCATTGGAATAGGCATATAATAAGCCGTAAGTAAGCTCCAGATTATTAGTCCATAAATACTTATGGTGAATACGATTCAAATTTCCGGAGAATCTTCCATTGAGGGTTAAAGAAGCAATTTCACCACCTGCAGCCCAATTGTGTAAAAAACCTTGATTAATTCCAATAGATAATACACCTCCTTTTACCCAGGCGATGGTATCTTTTTTTTCGACAGACATTGATTTTTTAAGTTCTTCTGTCTTTTCCAGCTGTCCGAAAGACGACAGCGTATATAATAGTGCGTATGTAAGTAAGGATAAACGCTTCATCATATGTTGAGTTTATTAACCATTAAAAAATATCCATAGTCTTACCTGGGTTTATATTTGGACTTATACAAAATTTGCTGAGCATCCTGTGTATTCATTTTTAATAGCTCAGGCAATGTAGTTTGAGGGTTTTCGCGCATATATGCCTCAATAATTTTAAGTCCCAACCAGCTTCCAATATTTCCTGGGCTTTCTGGAGGCATGCCCACTGAATTGGGACCATCATTTACATATCGTAAGATTCTCTGCCAGTTTGTTTCATACAATAAGTTGTCTTTGACAAAAAAATTGTAGATCCCTGCTTCGTTTTCTTCACACCACGCTAATTGAGGTTTTGTATAGCCAATACGAACGGAATCTGCTACAAAAGGTAATATTTTTTTTAGAAAATATTGCTCTTTTCCCCGTTGCAGCATCATATCCAACAAGGTACGCCCCTCAGCCACAAAAGGATACCAGTCGCGATATATAGCCTGAAAAACATTGGGGGCAATATAGGGTTCGGAAAAACGACGACTAATATAATCCGGAATACCTACCGAGCGATAAAACGGATAATTAGCTCCTAGGTACATATCCAGACCAATGCCTACTAATGTATCATAAGTAAATACGGCCCAATTATTTAGCCCAGAAGAAATATATACTAAAGAGGGGATTTTATAATCTGGAAAATAATATTTGAGATATTGAAACCCTTTCGACAGATTTGCTTCTATACCCTGCACATCTGCATAATGTGCCTGAATCGAATCAAACACACCTCTAAAATCGGGATGAGTTAAAAATACATATAACCCTTGCTGAATTGCAGGGTTTTCAGGTGAATAATCGCCCCGAATCCCAAAACCCATCAATGTGTCAAGATAAAAATCCAAAAAATCAGGATACTTGGTTTTTAATTCTTTTAAACCTTCTACGAGAGCCAGTGTGTCGAGTTTTTCCAAATCCTTATCCAGTCTTCTGGAGTTTAGATTTACCTCTATATGGCTTACAGAGGGTGCTTTACTCTCTTCGCTACAACCCGTAATAAAACACAAACTCGCCAGCATCAGGCACACTTGTAAACGGACAAAAACATTTTGCATAGAAATATCCAGACTTGTTTTTTGCGACAAAAATAAGTGATACACACGGAAGTGTTTAAATTTGCGTCCAAAAACATCCAACAACCTATTAGAAACTATTCACTAACCCAAAATTTAACCGGCAAACCCTGGCCTGGTATTTGCCATGCCTGCTGTAAAAAACAAAGATTATGAAATCCTTAATAACCGTACTCCTTGCAAGTTGTGTGCTCACAAGTACAACCCTACATGCCCAAGACTATGAAATTATTGAGCCTGTATCTTCAAATAGCAAGATCGATGTCAAAAAACTCAAATTTGGAATTTTCTTTGCACCTACTATTTCTTGGATGAAACCTACAGCTTCCAAAAGTGATGACGGAACGTATATGGTAGAGTCACTTGGAAGCAAAATGGGCTACACTTGGGGACTTATGATTGATTATTTCTTTACAGAAAATTATGGTTTATATACTGGGTTTCAAATCAATACTTCTGGAGGAAAAATTCTGGCTAGCTATCCCGCACATTTACTCCCTGGTCCCAATACTGTATATAAAGCAGATTTCAACTATACCGTACAATATTTAGAATTTCCGTTCAATTTCAAGTTTAAGACAGATGAAATTGGAAAAACTGATTATAAAGCTTTCGCACAACTTGGCTTAACTGCCGGTTTCAATATTGGTAAGCGGGCTAACTATACAGTGCATTATACTGATGAACATACCAATATGAAAACAGCTACAGGCAGTCGCGAACGCCTAGCAGGAGGCTTAACAATGGCTCCTATGATGTTACAATTAAATGTTGGAGCTGGATTGGAACGCCCCATTACCGATAAACTAGTAGCTTATGCTGGCATCTTTTTCAATAATGGATTACTTCCCGATGCAACCAATCCCAAAGAATTTAAACTGGGGTATAATGGTACCTTTGGAGACGGAAAAGTACGCCTGAACAACTTTGCCCTTAAACTCGGTATCTTCTTTTAGGTACTATGTGTAAGGGATTATCCTTGCCCCTCCAGCGTTTTAACTGTAATACCCATTGTATTATAGTTTCAAATATGTGATATTGTCTTTTGTTTCTGCTATCTTTGCACACTTTTAAATGCTCATCCTCCCATATGAAATTGTCGCAATTCAAATTCGACTTACCACTTAACTTAATTGCTCAGCATCCGGCAAAATCCAGAGAAGAAAGCCGCCTAATGATCGTTCATAGAGATAGTGGCAAAATAGAGCATAAGATCTTTAAAGACATCCTTGGTTATTTTAATGATAAAGACGTAATGATCGTCAATAATACCAAGGTATTTCCGGCTCGTTTGTATGGAAGGAAGGAAAAAACGGGCGCTAAAATCGAAGTTTTTCTTCTTAGAGAACTCAATAAAACCAACCGCCTCTGGGATGTAATTGTTGATCCCGCAAGAAAAATCAGGGTGGGAAATAAATTATACTTTGGAGATAATGACGAGCTGGTAGCTGAAGTAATTGATAATACAACCTCCCGCGGGCGTACCATTCGCTTTTTATTTGATGGTGATGAACATGCTTTCCGGCAAATGCTGGAAACGCTCGGAGAAACTCCCTTACCCAAATACATTAAGAGAAAGCCAGACGCCGAAGATAAAGAACGCTACCAAACCGTATATGCAAAATATGAAGGTGCTGTAGCAGCCCCTACTGCCGGGTTGCACTTTAGCAGAGAACTCATCAAACGCCTTGAAATTGTAGGCGTAAAATTTGCTGAAGTAACTTTACACACCGGATTGGGCACTTTCCGCCCCATAGAAGTAGAAGATCTTTCTAAACACAAAATGGATGCGGAATACTTTAGAGTAGATGACTACGCTGCCAATATCGTAAATCGTGCTAAAACCGAAGGCCGTCATATCTGCTCTGTAGGAACTACTACTATGAGAGCCATCGAAAGCTCCATTACCGCACAGCAATTCTTAAAACCTGCAGAAGGATGGACAAATTTATTTATTCATCCTCCTTACGATTTTTCTATTGCTAATTCTTTAATTACAAACTTCCATTTGCCTAAAACAAGTTTGCTTATTATGACCTGCGCTTTCGCTGGCTATGAGCTTACTATGGAAGCCTATCATACCGCTATAAAAGAAAAATATCGTTTCTTTAGCTACGGCGATGCGATGTTAATATTATAGTTAATTACTAAGAATTTCATAATATATATGCAACGGCGTGTTTTAAAAGACACGCTGTTGTATTTTTGCAGCAACTATGAGCATTCAGTCTATTATACAAGCCTCCATACAAACAAAACAGGCTATCCTCGAGGATAAAGCTTTAATTGAACGAATTGAAGTTGTCACACAAAAAATCGTAGCGGCATTTCAGGCTGGAAATAAAGTACTCTTTTGTGGCAATGGAGGTAGTGCTGCCGACGCTCAGCACCTAGCAGCAGAGTTTTCTGGAAGGTTTTATTCCGACAGAGATCCATTACCTTCAGAAGCCTTACATTGCAATACTTCTTACCTTACTGCTGTAGCCAACGACTATAGCTATGACGTAGTTTACAGCAGATTAATTAAAGGGATAGGCAAACCGGGAGACATCCTCATCTCCTTAAGTACATCCGGAAATTCTATCAATATTATCCATGCCGTGGAGCAGGCTAAAAAAAATGGCATGATTACTGTATGTTTTACTGGAGCAACGGGCGGTAAACTGAAAGAACTTACAGATTTTTTGGTCAACGTTCCCAGTACAGATACCCCCAGAATTCAGGAAGCACACATCATGATCGGACATATTATTTGCCAGCTAACTGAAGAACGTTTATTTAACCCTATCTAAAAAAAGTTATGACGCAGAAATCCCCTAGACAAGTCGCATTCGATACATCCTGGACACTTTTTCTGGACAGGGACGGAGTGATCAACGAAGAAATCTTAGGTTCTTATGTTACGGATTGGAAAGAATTTCATTTCTGTGATGGAGCCCTCAAAGCTATAAAACGACTCTCCTCTTGCTTTGGCAGAATCGTAGTTGTTACCAACCAGCGTGGTGTAGGACGAGGCATTATGTCGTTAGATTCACTCAAAGATATTACCTCACGCATGACCTCTGCTATCTCTGATGCTGGCGGACGCATTGATAAAGTCTATACAGCAACTGCCATTTCGGATGCAGATCACAATAGAAAACCCAATACAGGCATGGCCTTACAGGCAAAAGAAGATTTCCCGGAAATTGACTTCAAAAAAAGTGTTATGGTAGGTAATAGTCTTTCCGATATGGAATTTGGAAAAAGATTGGCTATGTACACGGTATTCCTCACCACTAAACACGAACCACAAACCATGCCCAATAGCTTTATTGATGAGCAATACCCTTCCTTACTGGCCTGGTCTGAAAGTTTGGTCCCAGAAGTATTACTCAACTAAATGACAAATTCATACATTTTACACACACAGGATTCTCCATCATCGGGAATCCTGTGATCTTTTTATCTTTACTTTTATTTTTTCTGCATCACATGAAAAAAACAGTATTGATCACAGGCGCTACTTCGGGATTCGGAAAAGCTATGGCTTTAAAATTTGCAACTGCTGGATATAACTTAATTCTCAATGGTAGACGCAAAGAACGCCTCGAGGAACTAATAGAAAATATACATACCACTTACGGTGTTTCAGCTATAGCCCTACCCTTTGATGTACGAGATAAAAACGCTGTTAACGAAGCTATCCAGCAACTCTCCCTGCAGATTCATCAGGTAGATATACTTATTAATAATGCAGGCCTTGCAGCTGGCATGGCCCCCATTGATGGCGGCGACACACAGGATTGGGACGTAATGATTGATACCAATGTAAAAGGATTGCTCTATACCACTCATGCCGTACTCCCCCTACTCAAAAAAAGTGATGCCGCACATATCATCAATATTGGCTCCACAGCGGGCAAACAGGCTTATCCAAACGGAAATGTGTACTGTGCCACAAAATTTGCAGTAGATGCCCTGAGCAAGTGTATGCGCATCGATCTATTGCCTTATGGCATAAAAGTCACTTCCATCAATCCGGGTATGGCAGAAACTGAATTCTCCATTGTCCGCTTTAAAGGCGATAAAGAAAGAGCAGCGAAGATATACGACGGTGTTCACCCGTTATATGCGGAAGATGTGGCTGAAGTGGCCTTTTATTGTGCTACCCTACCCCCACATGTATGTATTAACGATCTTACCATGACCTGTACTGCACAGGCCGATGCCATACATATCCATCGTAAACAAGTATAAATCTGATACAAAAACCCTTATCGAAAAAAGAAAATCTACCATAATCCGCTGTTAGGATTTTTCTATTTGTCTATGAAGTTTAACTTTGAGGGCTCGTTATGTTAAACGGAAAAAAAATTGTAGTCGTACTCCCTGCTTATAAAGCAGCGCTCACCATAGAACGTACCTATCGTGAAATCCCTTTTGATATCGTAGATGAGGTAGTTCTCGTTGACGATAAAAGTCCTGATAATACGGTAGAAGTTGCTCGTCAGATAGGCATCAGACACATAGTACAGCATTCCGAAAATAAAGGCTATGGAGGCAACCAGAAAAGTTGCTACAAAAAAGCACTGGAATTGAATGCAGACATCGTGATTATGTTGCATCCCGACTATCAATACACCCCCAAACTCATTCATGCCATGGCAGGGGTAATTGCATACGGAGTATATCCCGTATGCTTTGGCTCTAGAATATTGGGCAGGGGAGCATTAAAAGGTGGTATGCCTCTGTATAAATACATATTCAACCGATGTCTCACCCTGTTTCAGAATACCCTTACCGGGCAAAAACTAAGTGAATACCACACGGGATATCGTGCATTTTCGGCAGAAGTCATACGCTCGCTTAATTTCAATCACAACAGCGATGATTTCGTTTTTGATAACGAAATGATCTCTCAAATATTTATGAAGGGTTTTGAAATTGCCGAAGTTACTTGCCCCACAAAATACTTTGAAGAGGCCTCCAGTATCAATTTCAGAAGAAGTGTTAAATACGGAATGGGCGTACTACGTGTTACACTTGTACATGTATTTCATAAACTGGGACTGATACGCAGTAAACTCTACGATCCCCCTGTTAATACCTAATACGGGCAATCATTAGCACGCCCAGACAACTTATTTTTGGAAAGCATTCTCACCAGTGCATCACTTTAAATACACGATGGGATGCATGACTGGCATGTATTTTTACCAGATACATACCCGAAGGGTAAGCCGCTATGGGGATCTTATGTTTTGACTTCTGAACCTTTTCTCTGTATAATCTCTTTCCCGAAGCATTATACAATTCTACCCATCCTAATTTACCCTGATTATTTTCTACCCATAGACTCCCTTCCTGATAAAAACAAGAGATGCCAGCAAGTTGCCCCTCTTCCATAGCCATTACAGACACGGGAGGCAAGGCACTGTTAAGCCATGTAATAATAGTATCAGTAAGCACCTTAGCTACTTCTGGGTGTTGTGCGGAGGTTAGATAGTGGTTGATCCCTTCTATCTCATAAAAATCAGCAGGAATAGTAATTTCCTGCTGAAAACGCTGCAATTCTGTGGCAATAGGCACGTTCAAATCATCTCCAAGACCAATAAACAAGGTCTTACGCTGAGCCATATTATACAGAATAGCTACAGAATCAACTAGATGAAAATATTGTTCCCAAACAGGAGCAGGAACCCCAAATAAGGGCGGTGTAGTATTGTTATAGTTACCAGAACGTATCAAAACCCCATAATCTATAATCTGATTTCCCGTCAACTGAGCATCGTTAACATTGCCTCCGCATGCCTGAGCAATACCCACTATTTGGCGAGCAATCATCGTGTCCAGAGGCGTTCTCGGACCAGCCAAAGAAATCAATGCTTTTACAGAAAGATCTTCTAGTGCAGCTTTTGGAATCAAAGAGGAGCCTTCGCTATGTCCAAGTAAAATCAGATGAGAAGCATCTATATCCGATCTGCCCTTTAACCAAGAGATAGCACTACGAACAGGCATCCATAGCTTATCAAAAGTAATCACCTGAGGGGGTAATGTATAGGTATATTCCAGCTTATCATAGGTCATCACAGCATAGCCAGCAGCTGTCAAAGCTTGACTTAAACCCAAGTATGGACGGAGTGTATCTCCATACAACCCGGGATACAGGCATTGCGAATTAGCACCTACCAGAGGAATCGTACCATCTTTATCATTAGCCCCAGAACCGGGAATGATTAAGATAGCGCGATAAGGTGGAGAGCTTGCGGGAAGGCTGAGTCTCCCATTTAAGGTATAACCTTCATGCTGGAAGGTGATGGGTAGCTCTGACTGGGCAATTGCCGTATAGGCAGCTATTGCCAATAGCCCTGTACATACTGATTTCCTCAAATAACAAAGCATCATGTTAGATTTTTTCAAAGTGGGAATAATAGATGTAGAAAATATATTTCGTGACAATTTCTGCGAGTATTACGATAAGAATAAAAGTGATAATGGCTTTCGTGCCCTTTACATTAGCCGATACCGAAAAAGCCTGGTACATTAAGATCAGCATCCAGACGGTAAACAAAAGCATAAGAAATGCCATGATAAGGCTCATTGTGCTCACCTGCATAACAGGGTTATTCAGATCTGGAGTGTCCACTCCAAAGCCCAATAGCGCAACAAACAACATGGGCATACGTGCATAAGCCAGCGTACCAGCCATGTCTATAGCTCTAAAAGGTTTTCTGGTAATTATTTTGGCAGCCAACATGCAGCCAAGAAAACTAAACAGCCAGTTGATGGGGCCTTCAGAAAAGTAAATCCATGCAGATGATTTCCAGCCTACATGCGCATCTACCAGCCCATCGAAGTGTGTAGTACTCCACATGGCTATAAAAGCAGTAACCATCATGAATAAAAAGCCTCTGAGCAACATACTGCTGCCAGCCCTATATACAAAAGGCTGTATAAACCATTGATTCAAAAAATTCATAGAGATTCTTTTTCCAAAGTTTCAATATTAACAATGAGTTCATCCAAACGATTGCGGACAGTAGGGTAACTCAGTCCTTTCCATTTAGCAATTTCCTTTAGGCTACCACTATATTTTACGAAAGCAATAACAAAGGCCTGCTCTTCTTCAGAGAGTCTGCTCAAAACCGAGAGAGGATAATGACCTTTTACCTCCGTATTGCATTGGCAGCATTGAAGGCTAGTTACTTCCAGACAGCTCTGGCACGATGGGCAGACAACTGGTAATTTAGGTTTCACTTGACAAAATTAATACAGTTTTTAAGAAAATGAAATTGTTAGTAAATAAAGTTAAAATAAAAATAAATATTGAGAAGGTTTAGTAGATAAAAAATCAATTCATATTAAAGCAACCTCTATAGAGGCATATCGTTTTATCCTATACACTTCTTCATTTTCCTTCGATCTGCGCGCAACCCCTATTTAGAAAGTGCCTGAAAACAAGAAAAAAATAAGTACTCTATTGCACAAAAATCCTTACACACTACAACCCATACTTTCTCCGATATTCCTGAATCGCTCTTTCTAGATCAGATGGATGCTCTAGGAAAGGCATATGTCCTACATCACTACCCCAAAGTAACATGTTCGGAAAGGCTATATCTTTAAAATGAGTAGGTCCCACCATCCAATCAGTCTGCCCATAAAAAAACAAAACAGGTACCTGAATATGAGAAGTAGCATGTCTATAATCCTGCCAATAATCCAAAATCGAAAAGGCAACAGCCGAAAAATCACTGTTCCAGTCCTCTATTTCTTGATAAGTTTCGTTCATTAACTGTTCATTTGCTGCATAAGCAAAACCCATTTTCCACATGAGCTCATGCTCCTGAAGCTTACCTACCTATAAGTCCGATCATTTTTCCTAGCAAATCCTCGGGATTATCCGGACAATCTGTAGCATCTTGCACATCGAGCAATTCAGAAGCTTTTGGAATCCAACTATTACAAAAGCTTTCGCGCATGTTCAACGTACAATTAATCATCATCATCCCCCTAATAGACTGGGGATAAGATGCTATATAGCCCATCTGTAAAATACCGCCAAACGAGTGTCCGAGTGTAATCCATTCTGATATGTCTAGAGCCCTTCGTACTTCTTCAAAATCTTCGATCATCCGTACAAGGGAGTAATCATGATTCACAGGAGAAGTAGATCGCCCTACCCCTCTTTGATCTATATAAATCATTTGAAAATGGTGCTCCAAGGAATCACCAAAAAATTTCTCCAGCCAGTAACTGCCCGAACCTGGTCCCCCATGTATATACACACAGGGAATCCCTTTACCTTTGACTTGTGCATACAATCGCACACTATCCGAAGTCCATACAGCATGTTCTTCTGCTTTCGCTCGTACAATGAGCAGTAAGAAAATTAAAAAACCGAGATAATACTTTTTCATGATCCACACTTATCGTATGCAGGCATATACACAATAATAATATGCCCCTGAAAATGGGAATTATTATGCCGACAAAGTACTATGAAACCTAGTTTTGCGCGCATATCAAACCCTAGAAATTTTCTTAAAGCTAAACAATTGTTCTTTTATTGTTAGCAACAAATGCTAATGTTTATTGCTAAAGAAATAGGATCGCTATAAGTCAGATTCAGTTTTTTTGACAATCAGGAAATTGTCAGACTTATGATTACATGAATACATTGATGGAGCAAGAAAAATAAAGCCATTTTCTTACCACACACCACCAACATCTTCGTCATCAATCTCTCATACCCATCATAGTTCCGACAGATGATTTCATTGCTTTATCCACTCAGGGAATCAATAAAATAGCTTCAGGATATCATATTTTGCATTATGCCTCGGTAAAGGTGGATAATTGGAAGACAGAGCATGCTGACTGCTTGTATAACTTTCCATACTACTCTCGCTTTCTAGTAGTTGCATGATTTGTTCCGTCAGTTACTGAGCTTTGATATAGTTAATAATTGACAGCTTTTGATTTTCTATGGTCTGCTTATCGGTAGAGACCCTGACATATCCGTACAACATGATGCAATAGGTCATAAAATAAAACTGTTGCACTTATACCCATTCTCAGAGTAAATTGCAACAGCTTTTGTAACGGTAAAATGTATTTCAGTCGTGCGCAGTTATTGCGCTATTTAAACGGTCGGTTTCGTGAACAGCTATTCATCCTCTTGTCGTTCAGACCTAACTAACGTTTCATTCCTACCTTTAAACGCCTTTAATACTAATGTATCTGGCGTTTGCCTTACAATTTTATAACCATGCCCCATTATTATTAGAGTATCACCATGAGAACTCCATTTATTTGTTGGTATTACATCGTCAAAATCAAATGGGTATCTTTCATCTGTAGAGCGGTTATATTTATAATAAAAACATCGCCCATCTCCATAAAACTTATACGCACCCGCAGGGTAAGTGTCGTTTTGAAGATAGAGGTCATAATATCCATTTAGTTTTCTTTTCTGATTGCATCCGACAATAAAAAAGAATAAAACTGCTAACTTAATTAGGATCAGACATTTTTTCATACTTCATTGTTGAGCTACCTTCTTTTGTATTAATATTTACTTCTAAAGACTTCGCGTCTCCTAATCCACCACTCGTTGAGAGATTATAACCTGCCTTATTTTCTTTATTGAAAGTCTCCATTATCTCTATCGCGTCAGCAGAATTGGGGTCTTGTACAAAGGAGTTCATAGTGTAGTTCACAAAGCTCCCAACTACACCATCTCTATATTCTTTTGTTGTACCCTCAGTAAAGCTCTTATCTAAAATCTGCCCTAAATACACCCGCGCATGGTCTGCATAAGTATTAACTGCACCAGCTTTCTGATGACCTGCTTCATGCTTTAGAGTATTTACCACATTACCCGTATTTGAAAAGAGCTTGTAATGTTTAGGATTTAAGAATGCGTTGATTTTTACAGTACCTCCGCTCTCATGCGCCGGGGAGTTGGTATTTTTACTATAGAATGCCATTTCTACTTTACCTTTTACTCCTGCTTCTGGTGCATAATGATTAGCTATGCCAAGAGCAGTTGTTGCACGGTCTCCTGCACTGTAAGATTTATTACCTAAATAGGCACTGAATAATTGGGTTTGTTTTCCATCATCAATTCTAATTGCTGACCCGCCTGCTGTACGCCGTAAGAACTTGCCTGATGTACTGAAAAAGTCCTCATCCCCATCAGGGTCAACTTTCCAAATAGGACTATTACTGAATGCTGAATAACCACTCAACCAAGGTTTCACTACAGGGTCTATATTCCATCTTCTGCCTAACCTTGTATCATACTCCCAAAACGTAGCAGTCATATGGTTTCCGATGCCTGCTATTTCGTTGACCTTCTCCTAGCCGTTAAACCCAAATCGATAGTCATTATCCAGATTTACAAAAACGTCTTCTCAATTTTCTATCTTCTTTTTTTATGAAAGTCATTGTTCTATAACAAGTTGTAGTATAATAGTTAGGTAGCCCAGATTCATTTTCAAAATCAATTTAATCAGCATATACTATATAAGAATGTTTATTTTGAAAAGAGTATCCACATGCTGTAGAAGCTACAGGACTATATAAGTAAACTAATTCTGATTTAGCCCCTTTCCCTTTATACCACTTTTGAATCTCAATAGTATATTTGACAAAGCCTAACACAAAAAGTCCCCCTTGGTTTGCGTCCTTAATACTTGATAAAATTGTCCAAGCACTATCTGATATTTGTACTTGAATATTTTCGAAAGATAAAACGGTTCCAGAAAAGATAGATGATGTACTTTTTATGTCTTCAGCAAATTCGGGTTTAAATGGACAATCACAAGCATGTATTTCTACATTTATTACCAAGCATAACCAAGTGACTAATATAAAGGTTAACCTTTTCATAGTAATTTAATTTATTATCTGGAATTAATGATGGGAACGGTTTCGGATTTTATATACGACCTCTTTTCTGAATCATATACACGATATGTATTATACTTTCCACCTCCACTTGTTTCGTTACCATTTTCATCAGTTTTATTGAAAAAGTGAATCGTAATATTGTCACCTTCCGTTTGTTCTGCTAATCTCAATGCAGGTGCTAAAAGTTCATTTACTTCTGCATCCTGAACTTGTCTGCCTCCGGAATAGTCACTCATATAGTCTTTACCACTGAACCAATCTCCATCAGCACCCATTGAAAAAGCATTCACCAGACCCGTTGGTCTCGCTATAAGGCTATAGGCGCTTGATATCCTAAATAGCTACCCCAATTTGCAGCGGATCGTTGCGGATAACTATTTGGAAGACCGTAGCTTTAATCGCTTAGGTTCCTATTTCTTTTTTCAGTGATTTACAATTTTAAGAATTTTTCGGAGCGCGAATACCGGTAATTCCCGAAAATGCAAGTCAAAGTGCATCATCGCCTAAACTGACCGAGATATATTGCCATGAAAATCAACAACGCCGTCGTTACTCAATTGATACCAGTCCATAATTATCCTGCTGTCCCAACCGAACCTTTAGTAAATAAGTACCGGGCACAACGCCTGCCGGCAAAATAAAAATTTCTTTGTGACTTCCTGACGGCTTCACAGTCTTAAGTAATTCACTAACATGCCTGCCCTGTAAGTCATACAAATCCACTTGTACCGATTCGGTGTTGTGCAATTTGTAATCTACATGCAATAACTCCCTAGCCGGATTGGGATAAATAATGAAGCTTGATTTCTTTGCAATAGGTGTCGAGACATTATTTATTTGCCCCGGATGGTATCGGGCTAGGGTCAAGGTATTAAATGGTATTCCTCCCACTGCTATACTATGTAGCACCGAGTGTCCCGTCATTAAGATCTTTCCATCGGGCTGGATCAACATACCAAGTCCGATATCTACGCTATCATTCGGATGAAAAGAAGTTGTAACAAGCCCATTGGTGCCAAATACGGAATCAGGAACCCCGTCAGCCTTATATCGGGCCAGAGCAAACATTATATCGCCACTGCCCGTGTCTATTGCATGTCCGCCAACCAAGACCTTTCCGTCGGACTGAAGTCCTATCGTCGTAACGTCGCTTTTACCCTTCAGGAAATCTACATGAAATACGCCTTGATTCGCAAACGTAGTATCTAGCGCGCCATTCATATCATATCGTTCGACTGCGCCAAAGGTCAAAGACGAAGAGGTATTTCCAGCTATGAGTATTTTCCCGTCAGGCTGTAAGGCCATGGGAAAAAACGAACTTCCGTACATTCCCCTTGCCTCAGAAACCTGCAGATAGCCATCATTGCTGCCAAATGAAGAATCAATTTGACCATCAGGCAAATAACGAAATAAATAGCTATGAGCAGATACGAGTAGCTTCTGGTCTGACTGTATGAGCAGATGAGGAAATGCTCCATAACTGAGACCCGTATGAGTGACATAACCACCATTCCCCCATGATTGATCAAGACTGCCATCGCTGATATTGAAGGCGCCTAACAGCAGGCCGCCACTAGTGATACCGCAGGTAAAAATTCGACTACCTACGACTGCAATTCCCGTGAATCTACCATGATTTAAACCCGTAGGTAATACAACGCCATTGTTGCCAAATCCTGGATCCAAAACACCGGTGCTTAAGTACCTGAGAATAAATGGACTTACTAAAGTAACTGTTGGGCTCACGACTGTGTCCCTGAACCCTGCTATTAATATCTTTCCATCCGGTTGAATGGCTATATCAAGTGCTCCTAACAATTTGGAAGAGGAAATTCCTGTAACAGCAATTCCGTTTAGCCCCCACTCTTTGTCCAGTTCCCCGTTAGGCAGATAGCGCGCAGTGGTGATAGTAGCCAAGTTAGGCTCATTGACTAAAGCCATTGCCATGACGATCTTCCCGTCGGGCTGTAACAGAGATGGGCTTGGTCCCCATAATCCTTCTGGAGTAATCAACGTCGTTACCTTGCCATCGCCTCCAAAGGAAGTGTCAAGTGATCCCGCAGCTTGGCCCACGGCGTTATTTGTCAATATGCTAAGTGTCAGCGTGGGAATGAGTAAGAGGACTTTCATTAGTAAATCCTTAAAGAATGGCTTTTTCATTTTCTCACTTTTAAAATAATTACGAAAGTACCAAATAAAGCAGTAGTCTAATTGAATTGAATAGTTACGTTGTCCGTAACCGGGTCAATGAGCCACTGTACAATAGTGAAAGGAAACGGAGGG